>Ga0210026_1000075_pt1 | contig 121485 bp, 94 predicted proteins | sample CryGeymeta201509_FD_183977 | JGI IMG/M metagenome (GOLD analysis project Ga0210026, IMG submission 183977) | Groundwater microbial communities from Crystal Geyser aquifers in Utah, USA - Crystal Geyser metaG 2015-09 (SPAdes) (version 2) | ecosystem: Environmental > Aquatic > Deep subsurface >...
CCTAACCTTGATGATTCTATAATTGCCCTCATCGCTGGGGTTTGCTTGTTTTTATTCAATTCTAGTTCACCAGACGATAACGAAAAAATAATGCATTGGGAAGACGCTGTAAAATTACCCTGGGGAATTTTATTGCTTTTTGGAAGTGGCTTGGCTATAGCTTCAGGGTTTCAAGCTAGCGGATTGGCTACTTTTATTGCTGAAAAGATGGTTCACCTTAATGGGTTTTCAATATTTATCATTCTCTTGGTAGTTATTGCAGTTGTTAATTTCCTAACCGAAATCACCTCTAACTTGGCTACTATAGCTATGTTGTTACCTATACTAGCTCCTACTGCAGTTATGCTCGATGTACATCCATATTTACTCATGGTTGGTGCTACCATAGCGGCCTCATGTGCTTTTATGTTGCCTGTAGCTACACCACCTAACGCCGTAGTTTTTGGGTCAAATTACTTAAAAATTTCTGATATGGTAAGGGTTGGCATTGTGATGAATGTTATATCTATCTTATTGGTTCTGGTAATGGTCTATTTTGTTTTGCCAAGTCTTTGGGATTTTAACGCATTTGAGAACCCGTTTTAAACAAAATCTATGCATAATAAATACATATTAAATATTATTCCAGGCGATGGTATCGGGAAAGAAGTAGTTCCCGTTTCACTGAAAGTTTTAGAAAAACTATCGAAGAAATTTGACTTCCAACTCCAATTTAAATTTTTCGATTATTCTTGTGATTATTACCTGAAACATGGTGCCATGATGGATAATGACGGGATGAAGAAGCTAGCTGATTGCGATGCCATCCTTTTGGGGGCAGTAGGGATGCCCAACGTTCCTGACCATATTTCATTATGGGGTTTACTCATCCCTATAAGAAGAGCCTTTGACCAGTATGTAAACCTACGACCGGTTAAGTCCCTTAAAGGGATTCATGGTGTTTTGAAAGAAAAGAAAAACATTGACTACTTAATAGTTAGAGAAAATTCAGAAGGAGAATACTCTAATTTAGGAGGTATCATATATCCGGATACGGAAAATGAAATGGTGATACAACATAGTTTTTTTAGTAAAAAAGGGACAGAACGCATTGTGAAATATGCCTTTGAACTGGCGCATCAGCGAAAAAAAATACTAACGAGCGCTACAAAATCAAATGGGATTATTCATTCCATGACTTATTGGGACAATATTTTTGAAAATATTTCAAAACAAAACCCTATTGTTAACACCTCCAAATTCCACATTGATATACTATGTGCTCAAGTAGTAAAAAATCCCGATTGGTTTGATGTTATTGTGGCCTCTAACTTATTTGGTGATATTCTTTCTGATCTTGGCCCTGTTTGTACCGGTGGTATGGGAATTGCCCCTAGCGCAAATCTAAACCCAGAAAGGAAATATCCAAGCATGTTTGAGCCTGTGCATGGAAGTGCTCCAGATATTTATGGGAAAAATATTGCCAACCCTATTGCAACCATTTGGTCTTGTGTGATGATGTTGGAGCATTTGGGTGAAAAAGAAGCTGCTGCTCATTTGTTTGCCTGCATAGAACAAATAACAGAAGATAATAAAACCACACCAGATATTGGTGGACGTTTAACAACAACTCAAGTAGGAGAATCCATTATGGAACTATTATAGATGAGATACAGGTTATTTGTCTATTGAGAAAAATGAAACTCAAATTAAAAAAGTAAAAATTTAATACTAAATCTAAATTAACTATGATGAAATAGGAATTCAAATAATGGTTGAGGAATTAAGGACAATGCCATATGTAATTCTCTGGAGTTTAAACAATATTTAACTGACCATCAATAATTTGAATGTAAAAAAAACATTAGTATGAATAGAAACATTTATTATATTTGAATTTGTCACGTAATCACTTTCGGTAATATCCTCTATGCTAAGACGCCTCCCCAAGTCTTTGATTTTTAAACCTATTAACTAAACTTAATACAATTATTATGAAAAAACTTTACATTTTATTTTTTGCAAGCTGTTTTGGAGTATTTGCTCAAGAACCGGCAACATTTACAGTAGAGGTTCCTGCTGGAACACAAGCTGTTAGAATGACAGGTAATTTTTGGGGATGGAACCCAATTGGTGGACCTGTAGCTATATCCAATGGATTGGATAATACATGGACGGTTACCATATTTAGTGGTGGAGGCGAAACTCAATCAGATTTTGAATATTTATGGGTCATTACGGATGCTGATGGCACAAGTAACGCTGTACAAGAAAATTTAATTGCCTCAGCAGCTGGTGGTGATTGTGCGGATAGAATAAATGCTGGTGAATTTAATACTGATAATGCTAATTACGCTAATCGTGTTTTTATAGCAGCTGGAAGTGATGATATAAAAAGCGATGTCTATGGCTCTTGTTATTTAGCTTCTGCACCATTAGAGTTAAAAGGTGTTATTGATTTTACCGTTCCATCGGGAGCAAGCGATGGCAAAGCATTGCATCTGTATGCAAATGATGATATTTCTGATTTAAGTGACTATGGTATTGGAGTCGCTAATAATGGAGGGGGCACAGATGGCTTAGAATACACTTTCCCATCACAATCTGTTACAGCAGGTACTCATATTTTCCTTCCCAGATCAACTGCGGCAATGACAGCATATTTTGTAAATTTAAATCAATTTGATATTGTAATAGAATCTACTGTTGCTACTCAAAATGGTGATGACGCTATTGAACTATTTGGCAATGTTATTACATCTCCAATAGTAATTGAAACATTTGGAGACATTGATTGCGCTCCATCAGCAGATGGAACCACAACAGTTTGTCCTAATTATCAATACTATGAAGATGCATGGGTATATAAAGAATTAGGCGTTTGGACTTATGGTGCAGCACAATGTACAGATGGTTCAACAACCACACAGTCTGGTAGTTGCCCATACCCTTTTGCAGATGCAACATTATCAAATAAAGACTTTTCTAAATCAGAATTATCTATTTACCCTAATCCTGTAAATAATGGTATTGTAACTATTAACTCTACTTTAACCGAAGCTAAAAATGTTGAATTATTTGATGTCATGGGAAGAACAGTGCTCAAAACTCAATTAAACTCTGATATTTTAGATGTTAAATCTCTTAACGCTGGATTATATTTATTAAAAGTATCTATTGATGGACGTACTGCAACAAAAAAATTAATTATTAAATAGAATCTCCAAATTGATTTATAGCTTAAAGAAGCCGTTCATTACTAAAATTTGAGACGGCTTCTTTTAGTTATTAACTTTTATTTTTTTGTTATTGACAAGTTGATTACAATGGCCATAAGAAGCCAAATTATAAAAGTTTCTCCATGAGTCATTTCATAGGTAGATCCTGCCATTCGGGCAGCACCTAATACCAAATAAACAATAACAGGAGATAAAAGTAAGCTAACGACCAGATTAATAATTGATTTTTTGTAATCCATAAGACACTAATTTAATTGGTTAATAGTTTGGTTTGTTTTAAAATTTTTTAAAATAAAGTGTAAGATTTATATCCAATCACCAGTTAAATATAATGAATTTTCTCTTCTCTAGTCATATAATGGGATAACATTATTCACTTGAAAAAGTACAAAAAATAGAAATTTTACAGATAAAATTTTATAACAAAATTTTTTAAATTAAAACAATATGATTCAGTATTTTAATAATTTTATAGGGTAGAATTAAACTATTTCAAAGCCACTTAAATATACAAGAGATTAGGCTTTGAAAAAAGAGCAAACATTTATTTTTATATCATCAAAAAAAGAAGCTTTTAAAAATGTCACACACAAATCCTAATGGTTTTTAAATTCTGCAAATAGCACAAAATATTGATAAGGTTTAAATAAAAGATGTTCTTGATCATTTCCAATTTTAATGGAAGCGTTATCCATCAAGTTTGTAAATTTTTTAACCTTATTTCTAACAGAATTAAACACGTAATGCGTTAATGTTTGTGGTTCTGGACTGTAATTAAATAAACAAAACACACAGGTGTCATTCAAGGTTCTTTTAAAACCAACAATAGCTCGGTTGTGAGATTCCAACCATTCTAAGTTATTATAATCTGAAAAGATTTCATAACGCTTTCTAATACTTAGCAATGTCTGTAAACCATTAAACACCTTGTGCTCTATGGTGTCTTTTTGCTTAATTTTTGCGTTTTTTTTCCAATCAATTATGGGTCTGTGCATCCATCGGTTATCATAGCTTTTTCCTGGATCTTTTAGATAGGAATAATCGTTGGTATAGCCAAATTCGTCACCATAAAAAATCATAGGAATACCACCTAAAAAAATACTGTTAGCTTGCATTAATAGAATTTTTTCTATAGAGGTTTGAATAGCCTGTTCATCGTGTTTTTGCATGGCTTTTTCCAAACCACACAAAGAGGCTAAAGTTCCTGAAATTCTAGCGTCGTTGGTTTTAGGATTAACTCCAAATAAATCGCCAGAAGAAGGACTTGTTACTAAACGACCGCCCAAATAGTTTTTAAGGTATTCTCGGTGAAGATATGGGTTGTAACCAACTTGTTCTATATAATAATCTTCAAAACCCAATCCAATATCGTCATGGCAACGCGTGTAATTTACCCAAGTTGTTCCCAATGGTTTTTGAAGGATTACATGTTGATTGGCTATCATGTTTCTGGTGTCTGTAGTTGCCAATGCGTCCCATTGAAGCGCCATTTGAGTTGCATTATATGCAATATCGCATTCATGGTTTGTAAAATAGCCTTTGCCAAAGTAATCCATGATTTGTTTAGGCGCCACAATAGCTTCTCCGAGTATAGCCATGCCTGGAGCTGCAATTTCTAAGGCAACTTTTATAAATTGTAAAATGGTATGGGCTTCAGGTAAATTTTGACAAGAAGTTCCCATTTGTTTCCAAATAAAAGCAGGAGCATCTATTCGTAAAATATCAATACCTAAATTGGCATAAAAAAAGATATTACTTAACATCGCTTTTAACACCTGCGGATTGGTAAAATTTAAATCCCATTGGTAATTATGAAATACAGACATAACCCATTTGTTCATTTCATCATCATAAGAAAAACTTCCGGGAGAACTTTCTGGAAAGACTTCTTGCATACTAGTTTCCATTTGATCTGGAATGGTTCTGTCATCATAAGTGTAATAAAAATCCTGGTAATAAGCATTGCCCTGACGAGCCTTTTGCGCCCACTCATGTTGGTTTGAGGTATGATTGAGAACCATATCAATCATTAAATACATGCCTTTTTCTTGTAGCGATTGCTGAAAGATTTTTAAATCGTCAATAGTTCCAAGCCGTTTATCAATAACCTTATAATTAGAAACTGCGTACCCACCATCGCTGGCTTCTTCCGGGCTCTCAAAAAGTGGCATTAAGTGTACTAAACTAACACCAAGATCTTGAAGATATTCAATTTTAGCAGGCATATCATTTAGAGTACCTGCAAACCTATCAACATACAAACTCATTCCTACAAGTTCATGGCTTAAAAACCAAGTTCCCTTGTTTTGTTTTTCTTCATCTCTATTTAAAAAAACGAGATCTCGCTCTTTATAGGTGTCAATAATTAATGCAATCATTTCAGTAAATACAGCATTAAAATCCTCTCTTTTTGAATAGAGTTGAGAAAATAAATAATAAAGTAACGAAGCATTTCCAATAAACCTGTCTATAAAAGCTTGATCGGATTTTCCGTTAATTCCTTTTTTTTTGCAGGTTTCTCTTATGATTGAAAATAAAGCCTTGTTTTTCATTGCCTATTAAATGCTATTTGATAAGGAACAAAGCTAATATTCTTCTATTAAATTTAATAAATATTTAAAGGGAATTCTTTTTTTTTAAAACACATTAAACTTTTTAAAAATGAAGTAGTCAAACAACCGGTGTTTAAATAGTTATCAAAAACAAAAAATCATGATTAAAAACAGAAGGGTAAGTTTAAAAATGAGAATTATTCACAGATATTTAGGGTTCTTTTTAGTGGGTATCATGTTTGTATATGCATTAAGTGGCATAACCTTGATTTTTAGAGATTCTGATTTTTTAAAACAAGAAAAACAAATTGACAAAACCATTCAATCAAATCTATCTGATGAAGAATTAGGTAAAACCCTTAATATAAGAGGCTTTAAAGCAGATAGGGAAGAAGGTGACTACCTGTATTTTAAAGATGGCGTCTATAATAAAACAACTGGAGAGATACACTATAAAATTAAAGAGTTGCCTGTGGTGTTGGATAAAATGACCAAATTACATAAGGCAAAATCTTCTGACACCTTATTTTTTTTAAACATCTTTTTTGGCTTGTCTTTACTGTTTTTTGTCCTTTCCTCTTTTTGGATGTTTATGCCGTCGACCACTGTTTTTAGAAAAGGGGTTTACTACGCCTTAGCAGGCATTGTGCTTACCATGTTATTGTTGCTGTTTTAGTTTAAAGGGTATAAAATTTTTTGTAAAAATAAGTGACTCCACCAGGATTCGAACCTGGATCTAAAGTTTAGGAAACTTTTGTTCTATCCCTTGAACTATGGAGCCTAAATTATTTTCATTATTATTGTTCAATGATACTTATTGCATAACCGCCACCTGGTGCAGAAAATTGACTTAATACGGATTTGTTGGTTACTTTTATTTTCTTGATGGTATAGGCCTGCGGATTGGTTTTAAAATGAGCCTCTTTTGCATCGGCATAAATGATGGCTTCATATGATTTTCCTTTGTCTAGAAAATCAAAACTAATTTTTGAGGTTCTTGGGGTTTCTCCATTTACATTGCCAACAAACCAGTTGTTTGTTCCTTTGGCTTTTCGGGCAACCGTGATGTATTCACTAGGTTCTGCTTCTAGGTATTTACTTTCGTCCCAATCTACTGCCACATCTTTTATAAACTGAAAAGCGTCAGGGAAACGATTATAGTGTTCGGGTAAATCTGCCGCCATTTGCAAGGGACTGTACATGGTAACATACAATGCTAATTGGTTAGCTATGGTACTATTAACGTGTGAGTTATTGTTTGGGCTGAATGTACTGATATCCATTTCAAAGATGCCTGGTGTGTAGTCCATTGGGCCACCAATTAATCTTGTAAAAGGAAGAATGGTGACATGATTTGCTTTTGAACCACCAAAAGCCTGATATTCTGTGCCTCTGGCAGATTCATTTCCAATTAAATTAGGGTAAGTTCTGCATATTCCTGTAGGACGAACGGCTTCGTGTCCGTTAATCATGATTTCATAGTCAGCGGCTTTTTCCAACACATATTGGTAATGGTTGTTGGTCCATTGGCTGTAATGGTATTCGCCAACGGGAACAATATTCCCTACATAGCCTGTTTTTACAGCATCATAACCATGATCCTTCATAAATTGGAAAGCTTGGCCTAAATGGCGTTCATAATTTCTTATGGCACCTGATGTTTCATGATGCATAATCATTTTTATGCCTTTAGATGTTGCATATTGTTGAATGTCGTTAACATCAAAATCTGGGTAAGGCGTTACAAAATCAAACACATAGTCTTTGGCATGCCCAAACCAATCTTCCCAACCTTCATTCCAACCTTCAACTAAAACAGCATCAAAACCATGCTTAGCTGCAAAGTCAATATAAGTTTTAACATGTTCTGTATTGGCGGCATGGGTTCCGTTTGGTTTAGCTTTTGAAAAGTCGGTGATGCCTAACTGTACCGAAGGAAATTCATTAGTGTAAGACCAAGAACTTTTTCCAGTAATCATTTCCCACCAAACACCAATATATTTTACGGGTTTTATCCATGATGTATCTTCAATCTTACAAGGCTCATTTAAATTTAAAGTCATTTTAGATTCTAAAATGTCACGTGCATCATCACTGACTATAATAGTTCGCCATGGCGATTCACAAGGTGCTTGCAGATGGCCTTTATCTCCATTTGCATTTGGAGTTAACCAAGATTCAAAAATTAAATTTTTATCATCTAAATTAAGATGCATACAAGCATAATTAATTAAGGCAGCTTCGTGTAAATTAATATAGAGACCATCGTTAGTTTTCATCATTAAAGACGTTTGCACACCCGTTGGGGAAAACGAGGTTTGTGAAGCATTTCCGGTGATAGTTTCATTCATGAGGCCTCTTATTTCAGAAAGTTTGGAGCTTGTATAATCATATTCTTGAGTATCATAATCTCCAGCAATCCAATAAGCAGTGTGGTCTCCGGTCATGGCAAATTGCGTTTTTTCTTCTTTGATGGTAAAATACACAAGGTTTTTTTGGGCAGGAAATTCATATCTGAAACCAAGACCATCATTAAATAAGCGAAAGCGAATGATGACCAATCTTTCTGTTTCTTTTTGACTTAAGGTAACGGACAGTTCGTTATAATGATTTCTTATGGAAGAAACTTCTCCCCAAACGGGCTGCCAGGTTTCATCAAAAGAGGTAGTTTTAGTATCTATTAAAGTGAAACCATCCAACAACGATCTGGCATCATCTTTTAGTTCCAAACCAAGCTTGCTCGGATTAATGACAGCTCTGTTTTTATAAGTAAGACTGTAAGAAGGCGTGCCATCATGTAATAATTCAAATGTCATCGTTAAATGTTCGTCTGGAGACGTTAACGATTGAGCATTGGCGACGTTTAAGAACGATAATACCAAAAGACAACTAAAAATTTTTTGTTTCATTTTAAAGATATTAAAAGAGATATTCTAGTGAAATGGATGTTATTTGTTACGAAATAAAATATTGTAATTAGTCTATTGTAAAAGTAAGACGATTTAAGCAATTAAAAAATCACTTTAGCTATTATTCTGAATAACATGTTTAGCGTTTTCAACCACTTTTTTGGAATTTCCAATAAATATTTGGTTTCCAAAAATAATGACAGGTCTACTTAAAAATGTGTAATGATGCAAGATATAATGCTTAAAATCTCGCTCCGCTAAGCGCTGATTTTTTAAATCCATCTCTTTGTAAAGTTTGGCTTTTTTACTAAAAAGCGCTTCATAACTGCCAGTCAGATGTTTCATGTCTTCCAGTTGTTTTACAGTTATTTCTTCAGTTTTAATGTCTTGTAAAATAAAATCTGAAGAAAGATTCAGTTCTTTTAAAATTCTACTACAAGTGCTGCATGTTTTTAAATAATAAACCTTTTTCATATGTTTGTTTTCAATAAAAATAGATTACAAAATAAAGTATTTATTGCTTTTAAAAGTATATTTATGAAAAAAATAATGACATGCATTTTTCTTTAGAAGTTTTAACCAACACAAGGATTTTTTTTAATAAGTATTTAGAAAAAACGGCTCTTGAAGATTTAAACAAAATACCTCAAGGATTTAATAATAATATCATTTGGAACGTTGGTCATATTGTAGTGACGCAACAATTATTAGCCTATAAATTATCGGGTTTGCCAATGATGGTAAGTGAAACCTTGATTGCAAAATACATGAAAGGCACCAAGCCTGAAGGGTTTGTATCACAAAAAGAAGTTGATGAAATAAAAAAATTGCTGTTTGATACCATAGAACAAACAAAAAAGGATTTTGATGATAACCTTTTTAAAAACTTCCATGAATACACGGTTTCAACGACTGGAAACATCTTAATAAATATAGATGATGCCTTTCAGTTTATATTATTTCATGAAGGCATTCATTTGGGCTATGTCATGGCATTATCTAGAGCTATCAAAAACTAAGTAAGCCTCTATTTTCTCATAAGGAATGGTAAAATCTATAATGCCAGTTACATAAGGAGCAATTTCGTAAACATTATATAGTAAAAGAAGACCATCATCGCTATAACCCATATTGGCAGGAAGTTTAAAATTATCGGGATCAAAAAGCAAGGTTTTATCTTCAACGGTGTTATCAAAAAAAGTTTTTGCAAGATTTGTGAACGCTTCTTGATTATTAAACAAATTCTGGTTTGGGATTCGGTGTCCAGAAACCGCATCAAAATTTAATAAAGAAATTTGCAGAATACCGTGAGCGCCACCTGTATTGATGTAAGAGGTTAATGAAATGGTGATGATATTTTCTGATTGAAAAATAACGTCGCCATCTATTAGCGCTTCCCAAGCCTGATTGCTTTCTGGGAATTCATCTATAAAAGCAAGATATTCTCTATTAAAGGAATTGATGCTTTCTTCAATGGTTAAGGAAGTGCTGTCATTGGTATCACCAATATTTAATTCTTGTATAATGATATTGGATATTTCTGAATTTATTGCGTTAGCAATACTTTCATTGCCCGATGCTTTCGGAATATTAATGTCAACCAAGGTATTGTTTTCCGTGGTAATATTAATTTCAGAAAAAGACATCAAGGATTCTTCTTTGCAAGTTTGAAAAAGCAAAAAACAGGTAATTATTATAAGGAACTTATGGTTATTCATTTGTTATAGTTTAACATACATTAAAGATAATTATTGCATTTGAATACACCGAATTATAAACTACATTTGTATAAAAGCTTATAAGAATGAAATTTAATACTAAAACCATTCATGGTGGTCAAGAACATGATGTGGCTTATGGCGCAATCATGCCGCCAATTTATCAAACTAGCACCTATGCTCAAACCACTCCTGGAGGACATAAAGGGTATGAGTATTCCAGAACCCATAATCCAACACGTCATGCCTTAGAGAATGCCTTTGCAAGTATTGAAAACGGCCATTTTGGATTGGCTTTTGCCTCTGGACTTGCTGCCATTGATGCTGTTATGAAGCTATTAAATCCTGGTGACGAGGTAATTTCAACCAATGACTTATATGGAGGTTCCTTTAGGCTTTTTACTAAAATATTTCAAAATTTTGGCATTAAGTTTCATTTTGTAGACATGCAAAAGGCCTCAAATATTGAAACATATATAAATATCAACACAAAACTTATTTGGGTAGAAACACCTACAAATCCCATGATGAATATCATTGATATTAAAAAAGTTTCTGATATTTCAAAAAAACATCAATTGATGTTGGCCGTTGATAATACGTTTGCCACACCTTATTTACAACAACCACTAGATTTAGGTGCCGATATTGTGATGCATTCAGCTACTAAATATTTAGGTGGTCATAGCGATGTGGTCATGGGAGCACTCGTGGTTAAAGACAAAGAATTAGCAGATAAATTATATTTTATTCAGAACGCTAGTGGCGCTATTTGTGGGCCACAAGATAGTTTTCTGGTTTTAAGAGGCATTAAAACGCTTCATGTTAGAATGCAACGGCATTGTGAAAACGGCAAAGAGGTTGCCAAATTCTTAAAAACGCATCCAAAGGTTGAAAAAGTTTTTTGGCCAGGGTTTGAAGATCATCCAAATCATCATATAGCTAAATCTCAGATGAAAGATTTTGGAGGTATGCTGTCGTTTACAACTAAAGGGAATAATTATAGAGAAGCTATTAACGTGGTGGAAAAACTAAAGCTTTTCACTTTGGCCGAATCCTTAGGAGGCGTAGAGTCTCTTTGTGGTCATCCAGCAAGTATGACGCACGCAAGCATTCCTAAAGCCGAAAGAGAAAATACAGGTGTAGTAGATTCTTTAATAAGATTAAGTGTAGGGATAGAAGATATTGATGATTTAATAGCCGATTTAAAACAAGCTTTAGAATAAGGTTTTATTATGATTATGAGGTTAATCTAAATAATAAATGTAACCAAAATTTAACCAGACTAACCAATCATTATTTTTATTATAACCCCTCCAGGTATGATTTAATCCATCAACCCAATCGTTAAAGTAATATTGCCATCTTAGGTCTAACATTAAATCTGAAAGCTTGCTAAGCTTATATCGAACACCTATACTTGTTACAGTAGACCAAGTAGTCCCAGATTGCTCTCTTATGGGGAAAGTATCCACGCCTGGCGTAAAGTTATCAAACCAGAAAGAGTAAAAATTTGTTTGATCTAAAATATCACCAACAGCATCAGGGTTTGGATTTGCAAAAGTGGTACTTACTTTAGGGTTAAAAGATGTAAAATGAATCCCTAAGCTTACAAAAGGAGCAAATCTGTATGCAAAACCTTGAAAATCTCGAATGCTTAAAGGAAAAAATTCTATTTGAGTTCCTATATCAAAGTTATTAGCAACACCTTTATGTGCCCTAAGCTGTTCGGCCTGAGTACTTACTTTATCGGGTTGAACCCAAAAACCAAGATGTTCAAGATTGGTTTTATTATAAGAAATCTCGTTTCTTAATTTAAAATGATCATTAAAATATGTGTCTGTCGTGTAGCAATTACAGTCTGCCCTGTAAGCAAAATTAATATAGTGAACAATACCAATTCCAAAACCTGAATTACCAAAGTTTGTTTCAAATTCATTTCTGCTACCAAAATCTGATCGAAATTCTAGTGGACCCGCTATTACGCCTATTTCATGAGAAAAGCCTAATTGAGAATACGCTGTTTGACTTGCAGTAAACAAGAAAAAAGCAAAAGCTAAATGTTTCAAGTTAAGCATAAAAAGGTTTGTTTTTTTGAGGCATTAACTACACAAATATATAAAAACAGAATCAAGTAACAAATCTTTATAAAAACGCTTAGTTTAATAAAAAATTATTTATTGCAAAATTTCAATAATTTAAAGCCATTTTTTAAAGATATCTTATCTTTGTTTAACAATATTAAGAAATCCTTAAATAACTACCTAAATTCATTTGAATGAAAAATAATATTGAAGCATTTTTAGAACTTGTAAAAGTTAGAAACGGGCATGAACCCGAGTTTTTACAAGCCGTTGAGGAAGTTGCTGAGTCCTTAATTCCGTATATTAATGAGCATAAAAAGTATTCGGGCAAGAATCTTTTACTTCGAATGGTGGAGCCAGAGCGCGTGATTATTTTTAGAGTGTGTTGGCTGGATGATGCAGGAGAAATTCAAGTGAATAGAGGCTATCGAATTCAAATGAATTCAGCCATTGGCCCATTTAAAGGTGGGTTGCGGTTTCATCCAACAGTGAATTTGAGTATTTTAAAATTTTTAGCGTTTGAACAAGTATTTAAAAATAGTTTAACCACGTTGCCTATGGGTGGAGGAAAAGGCGGAAGCGATTTTGACCCCAAAGGAAAATCTGATAATGAAATTATTCGTTTCTGTCAGGCTTTTATGAGTGAACTATATCGTCATATAGGTCCTGATACCGACGTGCCTGCCGGAGATATTGGTGTTGGTGAACGCGAAATAGGTTATTTATACGGCATGTATAAAAAGCTGAGAAATGAATTTACAGGAGTTTTAACAGGTAAAGGCATGGCGTGGGGAGGTTCTTTAATTCGTCCGGAAGCAACTGGATATGGTGTCGTATATTTTGCGGCTAATATGCTTAAAACTAGAAATGACACTCTTAAAGATAAAATCGTTCTAATATCTGGTTCTGGAAATGTGGCCCAATATGCTTGTGAAAAAGCAACACAAATGGGAGCAAAGGTTGTAACGCTTTCAGATTCATCTGGATATATTTATGATGAAGAAGGTATTGATGCTGCTAAATTAGCCTTTATCATGACCCTTAAAAATGTAAAACGTGGCAGAATTCATGAATATGTAAAAACATTTCCTTCAGCAACATTTATTAAAGGCAAAACGCCGTGGGAAGTTGTAGCAGATATTGCCATGCCATGTGCCACCCAAAACGAATTACAAGTTGCTGATGCCAAAAAATTAATAGCAAACCAATGCATCTGTGTGGTCGAAGGCGCCAATATGCCTTCAACAAATGAGGCCATTAAGGAGTTTCAAAAGGCTAAAATATTGTTTGCTCCTGGAAAAGCTTCCAATGCTGGTGGCGTTGCAACCTCAGGTCTGGAAATGACTCAAAATTCAATGCGATTAAATTGGAGCAGAAAAAAAGTGGACAAAGCTTTAAATAAGATTATGAATGATGTGCATCAAGCTTGTGTTGAAAACGGTACAGAAAAAGACGGATACATCAATTACGTAAAAGGTGCCAATATAGCTGGCTTTGTTAAAATTGCAGATGCCATGTTGGCTCAAGGTATTGTGTAAACTATCAGCACGAATGTGTTTTGGGTTGTAAAAAAGCCGGGTAAATTAATGATATTCAATATGGCTTATGATGAGGCTTCAAAAAACGGGATATTGTAACCTCAAAAAATAATTGGTTGTGTAATATTCATGATATTATCAATTATGTGAAACACCCATTAAAATGTCATTTACACATAAGAATATGATTGTTCAAGGTGTTCTATCTGACAAATAAATAACAAATAAATGTAAACAGATAAAATCAAAATCTTAACTTGTCATTAAAAATAATTGCTTTATAACATGTTTAAAAATCCATTGCCCGATTTAAGAAATTATGAATTTGAAGAAGTTGCATTTAATGAATTAATGCAAAACAGAATCAATAAAGTGCTTATTGTTTGTTCTAACTACGATTATTATATGTTAGAAGAAGACGGCAGGATTGATGAACGTATTTTTAATGAATATACCGACTTAAACTTAAGATATCCGCCAAATTTTATTCATGCTAATTCTGCAAAAAGAGCCATTAAGCAAATGCATGAAATCAATATCGATTTGGTTATTACCTGGTTAGATATTGGTAATTTTAACGCCTTCGAAACTTCAAAGGAAATTAAAAAAGCCTTCCCAGAGATTCCTATTGCAGCACTTAGCTTCTATTCGTCTGAATTAAGAAGCAAACTACAAAAAGGAAATAAAGGTATTATTGATTTTGTGTTTCACTGGAACGGAAATGTCGATATTTTTTTGGCCATTATTAAATTGACCGAAGACAGAATGAATGCCAATAGAGATATCAATCAAATTGGCGTTAAAGCCATTCTTATGGTTGAAGATTCTCTAAAATTCTATTCAAGATATTTACCCATTATTTATAAAATTCTTCTCAAGCAAACCCATGCTTTCATGTCTGAAGGCCTTAACGAGCATAGACGTATGATGCTCATGAGAGGCAGGCCCAAAATGTTATTGGCCACTACTTATGAAGAAGGCTTGACTTATTTTGAAAAGTATAAAAGCAATCTCTTAGGGGTTATCTCGGATGTAAATTATTTTAAAGAGGGCAAAAGAGATCCTAATGCCGGATTTGAATTTTTAAAATATGTACGCAGCTCACAGCGCTATTTCCCATTTTTAATTCAATCATCAGATAAACATAATGAAGCAATTACCTTAGAACTTAAAGGCAAATTTTTATATAAGCATTCTGAAACACTAGGAACGGATTTAAAAAATTACATTACCAAATATTTTTCTTTTGGCGATTTTGAATTTTGGGATCCCGTGCAAATGAAAGTGTTGGCCGTTGTTAAAGATTTAAGCCAATTTCAAAAAGCTCTAAAAATAGTAACGCTTGATGCTATTGAATACCACGCAAAACGGAGCGAATACTCTAAATGGTTAAAATCAAGAGCGTTATTCCCTCTAGCAAATCTTTTCAGTAAAGTGGAGTTTGACGATTTTCAAGATATTGAACAAATCAGGGACTATTTAATTGAAGCCATCAAAGTCTATCGAGTGTATAGATCCAGAGGCGTAATTGTAAAATTTGATAAAGATAAATATGATGAATATTTAGGTTTTGCCAGAATTGGGGATGGAGCACTTGGAGGTAAAGGACGCGGATTGGCCTTTATTGATTCTTTTTTAAAACGCCATAAACTCTTTGATAAATTTGATACGGTTCACATTTCCATTCCTAGAACCGTGGTGCTTAGCACCGAAGTTTTCGATGAATTTATTGAAAAACATGATCTAATCAGGTTTGCTGCCCAATCAAATGATGATGAAGAGATTCTCAAAACATTTATCTCAAAACCCTTGCCCAATTGGGTGTTAGAAGATATCAAAGTATTTCTTAGTGTTATTAAAAGACCCATAGCTGTGCGGTCGTCAAGCGTATTAGAAGATTCTCATTTTCAGCCATTTGCAGGGGTTTTTGCAACCTACATGATACCCAACACCAACAATGTTGACATGTTAAACATGGTGTCTAATGCCATAAAATCGGTGATGGCTTCAGCGTTTTTTCAGAGTAGTAAAGCTTATTTAAAGCTGACATCTCACACCATTGAAGAAGATAAAATGGCGGTTATTTTACAGGAATTAACAGGCAAAACCTATGGAGATGTTTACTATCCCAATATATCAGGAGTAGCACGTTCTATAAATTTTTATCCTGTTGGTGATGAAAATCCAAGCGAAGGCGTGGCCAATATTGCTTTGGGATTGGGTGAAATTATTGTTGGTGGTGGCCAAACCTTAAGATTTTCCCCTTATCATCCCAAAAAAGTGCTTCAATTATCTTCGCCAGGTTCTTCACAACGCGATACACAACAGTATTTTTATGGGTTAGATTTGGACCCAAAAAGTTATAAAGTCTCCATTAACGAATCTATTAATAAAAAGAAATTTACGCTTAGAGAAGCTAAAAATCATTCCTCGTTAAAGTATGTAGCTTCAACCTATGATTTGCAAAATAACATCATTCGGCCAGGCGTTTTACATGATGGCTTGAGGGTCATTACCTTCGATAATGTTTTAAAGTACAACACGTTTCCTCTGCCAGAAATTTTACAAGATTTATTGCGAATTGGCCAACGCGAAATGCGTAACCCTATTGAAATTGAATTTGCCGTAAACCTTGATGTTGCACCAGGAACTTCAAGAATTTTTAGTTTTTTACAAATAAGACCCATTGTTGAAAGTATTGAAACAAGAAATGAATTGCCTGAAGATTTTAATGTTGAAGACACCATTATTTATTCACAATCGGCCTTAGGAAACGGAACCTACGGCCATATTAAGGATTTTGTATACATAAAACCTGAAACATTCAATCCTGCAAATACCAGACAAATAGCCCTCGCGGTTGAGCAAATCAACAAAAAATTCGAAGAGCAAAACAAACAATATATTTTAGTAGGACCCGGACGATGGGGCTCGAGCGATTCTTGGTTGGGAATTCCAGTGATTTGGTCTCAGATATCCTCGGCTAAAATCATTGTTGAAGCCGGACTCAATGATTTTAGAATTGACCCAAGTCAGGGAACTCACTTTTTTCAAAATTTAACCTCGTTTAAAGTGGGCTATTTCACCATCAATCCGTTTATAAATGATGGGTTTTTTGATTTGGAGTATTTAAACAAACAAGACGCCTGTTTTGAGGATGATTATTTAAGACACATCTGTTTTAAAGAGCCATTAACCATTGTTATTGAAGGAAAAAGTAATAAGGCAGCCATTTTTAAAGAGGGTTTTACCATAAATAAAAACCATGATTTTATTGAAAATTCAATGACAGATTTGCCTCCTGGCGGATTTATGTAATAAGAGCGCTATAAATTTAATTTTCAAGGTTTAGTGGAGACAAACCACAAAGATAATACACTTGACCAATTTTAAAAATTTCATAAAAAATACCCTATTATTTCAATAAAAATTTAATTAAATAGAAGTATTTTTGCAATATATATTTTTCACTATTTTATTTTTAATTATTATGAATGTAAAAAGCGTAATTACTAATCTAGAAACAAAACATCCAGGCGAAAAGGAATATCTTCAAGCAGTCCATGAGGTATTGGAATCTATTGAAAGTATTTATAATGAAAACCCACAATATGAAGCCGCAAAAATTATTGAAAGACTGGTTGAACCAGATCGAGTTTTAACGTTTAGGGTTTCTTGGGTTGATGATCAAGGTCAGGTTCATGTAAACTTGGGCTATAGAATTCAATTTAATAATGCCCTAGGGCCTTATAAAGGAGGTCTTAGGCTGCATCCAAGTGTAAACCTAAGTATTTTGAAGTTTTTAGGATTTGAACAAACCTTTAAAAACGCCTTAACAACGCTTCCATTAGGCGGAGCCAAAGGAGGTTCAGATTTTAATCCAAAAGGAAAGTCTGATGCAGAAATTATGCGTTTCTGCCAAGCTTTTATGCTGGAATTATGGCGCATGATTGGCCCCAATACCGATGTGCCTGCTGGCGATATTGGAACTGGCGGACGAGAAATAGGCTATTTATACGGAATGTATAAAAAACTTCAAATTGAAAATACGGGTGTTTTTACCGGCAAAGGCCTTAATTGGGGCGGAAGTTTAATACGGCCTGAAGCCACTGGTTTTGGAGCTACCTATTTTGCAAATGAGATGTTGGTTATCAATAATGATACCTTCAAAGATAAAACAGTTTGTGTTTCAGGATTTGGAAACGTAGCCTGGGGTGTTGCCATTAAGGTAACTGAATTGGGAGGAAAAGTGGTTACCATTTCCGGGCCAGATGGTTATATTTATGATGAAAGAGGCCTAGATGCTGTTAAAATAGATTATTTATTGGAGCTACGAGCTACCAATAATGATATTGTATCCCCTTACGCATTGGAGTTTCCAGAAGCTAAATTTATTCCCGGGAAAAAACCATGGGAAGTACCTTGTGATATAGCCATGCCAAGTGCCACTCAAAACGAATTAAACGGAGACGATGCCACCATGCTTATTGCCAATGGCGTAAAATATATTGCTGAAGTCTCTAATATGGGCTGTACCCCAGAAGCTATTGAAGCATTTCACAATGCCAAATTGCCATTTGCACCTGGAAAAGCAGCTAATGCTGGAGGTGTTGGCGTTTCTGGATTGGAAATGTCTCAAAACGCCATGAAACTTAATTGGACAAGTGAAGAAGTTGATGCCAAATTGCATCAAATGATGTCGTCCATTCATGAGGCGTGTTTAACATTTGGCACCGAGGCAGATGGCTACGTAAACTATGTAAAAGGAGCTAATATTGCCGGTTTTATAAAAGTAGCCGATGCCATGTTGGATCAAGGGATTGTTTAAAAATCAGATTCTAATTTTTTTAAAGCTTTCAGAAATCCGCTGAAAGCTTTTTTTTATTTAAGTTATATGATATTTGAGTAATTCTCGTTAGATATAAATATATTTGAAAAGTTAAAAATTACCTATGCTTAAAAGAGTCATTGTTTTAATCTTTTTTCTGTGTTCTTTTTTTTTATTTGCGCAAGATTTTTCTGCTCAATGGAATGGGCATTTCTCATTTTACAATATTAAAGATGTGGTACAGGGTCAAAACAAAATATACGCTGCTGCCGATAATGCCATATTTAGTTATGATGTACAAACTAAAGAAATTAAGGAAATAACAACCATTAATGGACTATCAGGGCAACAAATATCAACCATTTATTACAGTAAAGTTTATGAATTGTTAATTATTGGCTATGAAAACGGGTTAATAGAAATTGTTTTTGATAATAACGACAGCGTAATTACTATTGTGGATATTATTGATAAAGTAACCATTCCACCAACAAGCAAGAGAATCAATCATTTTAATGTTTTTGGGAATTTGGTTTATATAGCAACCAACTATGGTATTTCGGTGTATAATCTTGAACGCTTGGAGTTTGGAGACACTTATTTTATTGGAGATTTAGGAAGCCAGATTGTAGTAAAACAAACAACCATTGATCAAGATCATATTTATGCAGCTTGTCAAAATGGCGGAGGCTTAAGGAAAGCACTTCTTTCAAACCCTAATTTAATTGATTTTCAAAATTGGCAAACAGTTACTACGGGTGATTTTATTGCTGTTGAAGCTGTAGAAGCTAATTTGTATGCTGTTAGAACTAATAATAGGCTCTATCAGGTAGTTAATGATGCTTTTACCGAATTATTTGCATACAACAACCCTGTTTTAGATGTTAAATCTGTTTCAGAAAACCTCGTTATTACAACAAAAAGTAATGGGTATGTTTATGATTCAAGTTTTAATAATATTGCTCAAGTTTCTCAAAATAGTGAGTTTAATACCGCATTTACTTCTGCTACAATACATTCAGACGCTATATATATAGGATCTAAAGATTTTGGGGTTTTAAAAGCAAGCCTATCATCGCTTGCTGTTTTTGAAGAAATTCATCCAGAAGGCCCCTTATTAAACAAACCATTCGCCATTAAAGCAACCTCTAATAATCTTTGGGTTACCTTTGGAGATTATACCATCTTTTATAATCCTTATCCATTGGATAGTTATGGGTTTAGCCATTTAAAAAACGGAGATTGGATAAACACGCCCTTTCTTGATGTTTTTGATGCAAAATGTTTAAATGCTATATCCGTCAATCCAAACAATACCAATCAAGTATTTATAAGCTCTTTTTTTAGTGGCTTATTAGAAGTTAATGAAGATGTTCCTTCCTTTTTATACAATCAAACAAATAGTGGCTTAAGATCATTAATTTTACCCAATAACGCAAGCTATATAGACGTGCGTGTTGGAGTTTCTGAATTTGATGACGCGGGTCTTTTATGGACTACTTCTGGCTTAGTTGACGAACCCTTAAAATCTTTCAACCCCTCTACCAACCAATGGAAATCCTATGCATTAAATCAAATTATTCCAGAAGCTTTTGATAATAATGGTTTTGCCGATATTGTAATTGACAACAACCAAACAAAGTGGATGGCTGCAGGATTTTCTTTTGGCGTTATAGGATTTAACGAAAACAACGGAACCCCTTTGGTAAAAGGAATTTTTAAAGAAGATCAAAACATGCCTTTTACCTTTGCTACAGCTTTGGCTTTAGACAAAAGAGATCAGTTATGGATTGGAACTTTTAGAGGGTTAAGAGTGCTATATAATACTTCAGGAATTTTTAATGAAGATGAGCTTCAAGTAGATGAGATTATCATTCTTGAAGACGGCATTGCCAAAGAACTTCTTTTTCAGCAACATATCTCTAGCATAGAAGTGGATGGTTCTAACAATAAATGGGTAGGCACCATTGGTTCAGGTCTGTTTTATTTGTCTTCCGACGGACAAAAAACTATTTTTCATTTCACAAAAGAAAATTCTCCATTGCCATCAGAAAATATTATTGATATCGCTATTGATGATGCTTCGGGGATTGTGTATATCGCAACAGAAAACGGATTGGTGTCATTTTTGTCTGGAGGTTCTAGTCCTCAAGAAGATTTATTAAAGGCGTTTGTGTATCCTAACCCTGTTCGACCCAATTTTAACATCGTTGAAGAAAAAGTAAAAATTAAAGACATTTCAGAAAATGTCAATATTAAAATTACAGATATTGAAGGGAACCTGGTTGCAGAGGCCCAATCTAGAACCAATTTACGATACAGAGGTTACAACTTAGAAATTGATGGCGGCACGGCGTATTGGAATGGAAAAAACCTTGCTAACAACATAGTTGCTTCCGGAGTTTATCTAATCATGCTTTCAGATCTGGACACCTTTGAAACACGGGTCTTAAAGGTCATGATTGTTAGATAATGATTACAACCACCAAGGCCATTGTACTTTCAAAATTAAGATATCGCGATAACGATTTAATCATTAAATGCTATACAGAACATTATGGGGTTTTAAGTTTTTTGTTACATGGGGTTTTAAAAAGCAGAAAAGGACTCAATAAAACGGCGTACTTTCAATTACTTTCCCAACTTCAATTGGTTATGGTTTACCAACCAAACAAATCGTTACAAACCATAAAAGAAGCTAAAATTAACCACCTATACAGTAGTTTACACTCCAATATTTTAAAAAGTGCCATGGTTATGTTTTTATCCGAAGTGCTTTCTAATGCCTTAAAAGAAGAAGAAAAAAACGAAACCCTGTTTAGTTATTTAGAAACCACCTTACTTTGGTTAGATGCTCATTCAGATTACTCAAATTTTCATTTGCTTTTTTTGCTAAACCTCACCAAATACTTAGGGTTTTATCCTGAAAAAATGCATTTAGAATGTGATTTTTTTAACCTTCAAGATGGAAAATTTGAAAATGAACCCACCAACGATTACGCCATTTCTGGAGAAAATTTAATCCTTTTAAAGACCTTGTTGGGCATGAAATTTGATACACTTACAAGTATTAAATTAAATGTTAAACAAAGACAGTCATTTTTAAATGTCATGCTCCTTTATTTTGAATTGCATTTAGGAAATTTTAAAAAACCAAAATCTTTACAAGTATTAAATCAAGTTTTTAATTAACCCGATGAGGCTAAATTACATTGTTTTTATTTTTATTATAACCATTACCAACATTCAGGCACAACAAGTTAAAGTGCTTAGTGCCATTAACGAAGAGCCTCTTTCTGAGGTTCTTATTTACAACCTTGACAAATCTAAAAATGTGATAACCGACTTAAATGGCGAAGCCTCTTTGGATATGTTTTTGTCCCATGAAATCCTTTATTTTCAGCATTTAACACATATCCTTAAAAAACTTGAAAAATCTCAAATAGAGAAAGTATCGGTTGTTTATTTAGAGGATAACACACAAGACCTTAATGAAATTGTAATTTCTGCCTCAAATTTTGAACAACAAAAAAGAGACATACCACAAAAAATTTTAAGTGTAAACTCAAAAAGCGTTCAGTTTATAAACCCTCAAACTAGTGCAGATTTATTAGGAAGCACTGGTCAGGTTTATATTCAAAAGAGCCAATATGGTGGCGGAAGCCCTATGATTAGAGGTTTTTCAACCAACCGGTTGTTAATTACTGTGGATGGCGTAAGAATGAACAATGCTATTTTTAGAGGCGGAAATTTGCAAAACGTTATTTCCATCGATCCTTTTTCAATTCAAAATGCTGAGGTGATCTTAGGTTCTGGCTCTATTATTTATGGAAGCGATGCCATAGGTGGTGTGATGAGTTTTTATACTCAAAAACCTAACTTGTCCTATACAGATTCTTTAAAGGTAACTACCAATGCCATTGTAAGATATGCCACGGCCAGTGATGAAAAAACGGGGCATCTGGATTTTAATATTGGGCTTAAAAGGTGGGCGTTTTTAACCAATGCCAGTTACAGCAGTTTTAGCGACTTAAGAATGGGTAAACATGGACCGGATGATTATCTAAGACCAGAGTTTGTTACCAGAATTAATAATGAAGATGTCATCATTCAAAACAATAAGCCTTTAGTACAAAGACCAACGGGTTACAACCAATATAATGTGATGCAAAAAGTAAGGTTTGAGCCTTACAACAGCTTAAGTTTTAATTTAGGGCTCTATTATACAACCACAAGCAATGTGCCTCGTTACGATAGGTTAATACGGTATAATGGCGATAATTTAAGATCTTCGGAATGGCATTACGGACCACAACAATGGTTTATGGCCAATGCACAAATTACAAAGCTTAGCAGTCTTTCAAATTTATACGATAAAGTCAAAGTAACCATGGCTTATCAAAATTTTCAAGAAAGCCGAGTGGATAGAAATTTTCAATCGGATATTAGAAATATTAGGGAAGAAGCGGTCGATGCTTATTCATTCAGTTTAGATTTAGAAAAAAGACTAAGCCCCAAAACACATCTTTTTTATGGGGTGGAGTATGTGTTTAATAAAGTAATGTCTCATGGCCAAGAAGAAAATATAAGCACCAATACTTTAACGCCAACCGTTTCTAGATATCCTAATGGCTCCAATTGGCAATCGGCTTCTATATATTCCAGCATAAAATATAAACCTAATGCCAAGTTTGTTTTTCAATCTGGACTGCGGTTTAGCCATAGCACGTCTAATGCAAATTTTAAAGAAAATAACGTCTATTTAAACTTGCCTTTTGAGTCTTCAAAAAATACCTCAGGAGCTTTAACCGGAACGGTTGGAATTAGTTGGTCGCCAAACCCCATTTTACAATGGAAGTTTAATTGGTCTTCTGCCTTTAGAGCACCTAATATTGACGATATTGGCAAGGTGTTCGATTCAGAGCCTGGTTCTGTGGTAGTGCCTAACCAATCCTTAAAACCAGAATATGCTTATGGTGGCGATTTAGGCTTAACCCTTAATTTTAATGATACGTTCATTCTGGATTTAAGCACTTATTACACATTTCTGGACAATGCATTGGTGCGAAGAGATTTCCAGTTAAATGGAGAGACCAACATTATTTATGATGGCGAATGGAGTCAAGTTCAAGCCATTCAAAACGCCGCTAAAGCATGGGTTTATGGGTTTGAAGCGGGTTTGCAGGTTAAATTTAGTAAGCAACTAAAACTAACCTCTCAGTACAGTGTTGTTGGCGGAACGGAAGAAGATGATACTGGGGCAGAAACCCCATTACGCCATGCTGCTCCTAATTTTGGAAATACTCATTTGGTGTATAGCACCAAAGCTTTTAAAGTGGATGTATTTACAAACTATAACAACGAATTATCCTTTAATCAATTGGCGCCTTCTGAAATTGAAAAGGATTATATCTATGCATCCAATGCACAAGGAAATCCGTTTGCACCATCATGGGCAACCTTAAATCTAACTACACAGTATCAAGTAACCAATGATGCCTCCATTACAGCTAGTTTAGAGAATATAACAGACCAACGTTATAAAACCTATTCGTCGGGTATTGCTGCGGCAGGAAGAAATTTTATTGTGTCTTTAAAGTATAGTTTATAGGGTATTACTTAAATACCTCACTTCATTATAAAGCGTTCATTAAAAAAATAGATTGTTTCACCTAATAGCTATCTGAATTGCAATGATGAGAGTTTACACAATGCCATGTTTTTTATGGGCTCTCACAACGGCTTGTTCATTTTTCCAGTCTATCCATGGTTGTCCTTTTAGGCGTCTCATAGCATTGTCAAAATGGCGCATTACCATCAAATTGTAAATAGCTCTCCCCAAATTTTTAGGGTTTCTTGCTATGGTACGCAAGCTCATGGAAAAGCCCGGCGTTATGTATTGCATATAATGCCAATAACCTTCTGGCATATACAAAATTTCGCCATGATTAAGTTCTGTTTTAAAACCCTTGGCTTTTGCCAGCAAGGGCCATTTTTTAAAATCTGGATTGGCAAAATCAATATCTTCCCGGGTAATTAAAGAATGCGGAATTTTATATAAATAATCGTTCTGTTTTTGGTCAAACAATATAATTTGTTTGGTGCCTTCAAAATGAAAATGAAAAATATTGGCCAAATCTATATCATAGTGCATAAAGGTGTACGAATCTTGGCCACCAAAAAACAACATAGGAATTTCTTTTAAAAGGCGTAAACCAAAATCTGGATAAGTAAAATCTTTTTGCAGTTCCGGAATTTCTTTTAGGGCATTCCATAAAAAAATTCGGTATCTGGTAGGCTCACGCTTAAGCAAATCAATGTAGTCGCTCATTTTCATGGTAGCATGAGGCTCATTAAACCCATCTTTGAAATGAACCGGTCTGTCGTCATACAACGGAATGTTTATATGGCCAGCAACGGTTTTCATGTAGTCTAAATTCCATTTCGTGTAAGCAGGCCAATGCTCAATCTGGCGCTCTATAACCACCGGTTTTTGTGGCTTAAAATAGTCCCTTAAAAAGGTGTCTTTATCAAGGGTTTTTACACGTGGAATGTCTTGTAGGTTTAATGTCATTAACTCAAGATTGCTTAGTCAAAGTTAAGAAAACGTTACCAAATTTAAAATAGTATTTGGGCGTTCCCTTACAGGTCGCGCTTTCCACTAAATCTTTTTACCATGCTTGGCATTTAGCCATGCCAACCATCATAAAAAGGATATCGTTGCAATCGCTAACGCAAACCCCGATTGTTAAAGATTAATTAGTTAATACCAAAAAAAGCATCAAAAAGCGCATAGAATTTTTCGGGTTCTTCTAAATATGGGTTATGACCGCTTTGTTCAAACATTACAAAGTCTGCCTGTGGCATAAAGGTTTTATATTGTAGGTTAAACTCTGGCGTAGAAACACCATCATATCGGCCAGCAACAATTAAGGTTTTGGCGCTAATGTTTTTTAATTGTTGTCTGTAATCTTGGTTAATCATGCTGCCGCTTACATCAAAATCGCCATCTTTTCCAATAATGGTTGCATACACATCATCGGCCCAGTTTCTGTAAGGCTCTTTAGGAGCATTTCCAACAATGGCGGTATTGTGGTAATACACATATTTGGTTGGAATACTGCCATACAAAGACTTTAATGGCTCTTGACTAGACACATAACCCAAGGCTCTTAACGAATCTACTTGCTGCCACTTTTCAGGAAAATGGGTTTTAGCATAACGGTTGTAACTATCGCAATTGGCTTGCCACATAGCACCACTATGGAAACCGCTAATAAGGAGCAATTTATCAACTTGGTCAGGATGTTGTATGGCATAGGCCTGCGCCGGAACGGTTCCGTAAGAATGACCAACCAAGGATATTTTATCAAATTTTAAAATTATGCGCAGTTTTTCTATAAGGGCGACATCATTTTCAACCGAATATTCTTTGGTGTCTTTGGCATTATCACTTTTTCCACGTCCTAAAAAATCAAAAAACACCACGGTATTGGTTGTGTAATACTGACCAAAATTGGCTTGCATATAATCGTGTGAATTCCCAGGACCGCCAGGCAAAAAGAAAATGGGTTTTCCAGTTCCTTTAACTTCAACATTAATGTTATAACCGTCAATCAGATAGAACTTAGACTCGAATTTGCTAAAGATATCTGAATCTACTTGAGAAAAACAACTAAACGATATAAAAAACAGGGCGAAGTAAAATAATGAAATAACACGTTTCATAAGTGAGAAATTTTGACAAAGATACTTATTTCGACAGTAAAACGGTTACGGTAATCCCTCAAGTAAAAAGTTTTAATAATCAATCAGTTGTCTTCCTAATTTAGCTAAAAAAGGAAACCCAACGGTATCGTATTCATACGTGTTATCATTAAATATCTGATTCTTGTTTACATGAATGGTTGCCGTTATAATGTATTCCTTGTTGGTTTTTTCATTAACTATATAAGCACAATCTGTTAAGTAACCATAAGCATCTCCTACCTTATTGTAAATTTTTATATGCTTTGGAAGTGGCTTTTTAGTATCACCAAACACTAAAAATTTCACATAGCTTTCATAATACTCATTTGATGTGTAACCAGCTTCTTGTGGAAGAATGTTCATGGTTTTAATTAAAAAATCTCGATCGTCTGTTGATATATGAAATTGCTTTTCATACGGATATAATTCAGGAAACATAAGCTGTTTCATAATGTTGTGTAAGGACGTAATTGGTAAATAGTTTTTTAGTGAAAAATCCATAGGATTATTAACCAAACTATCATTTACCATATAGCCTTTTCCTTTTATGGTATGTTGTAATTGTAATGGTTCAATGGGTTTATTTATGATAGAATCAGTTTTTAAAATAATAGAATCATGATCATAAAAAACCAGTGATTTTGTGGTGGTTACATCAGAATTTGGAACTGATAATCTGTGTGAAATTCTGGCATTGATACCTCTTTCAGATAGTTTTGCATTGATATAGTCCTTTCCTAAATATTCAAATAATCTGTTATATGCTTCATTATCACTTACTGCAAATATTTTTTTTATGTTGTCAGAAAACGTGGTTTTAACACTATCACCTTCCACATTAAAAACCGTATTTCTATTAATTAATGGGTTGGTATTCATTTTTTCTAATGCCAGAATTGCAATGGGAAATTTTACTGTACTTGCCGGATAAAAATAATTGCTATCATTTACTTGATAACTGTAATCCTTAAAGGAAACGGAGTCACCATTTTTTTCTATTTCAGTCAACAGAATTTGTACTTCATGATTTTGAATGTGGTCAACAACGGTTTTAATTTTTAAGTTTGTTGAAGAAAGCACTTCTAAAATAGGGTCTTCATTTTTATGTGCACAGCTTAGGGTAAAAAGTAAGGTTATTAAAACAAGAGATCTCATAGGAGTTAAGGAATAGATTCTTATAAAATTAAATAAAAAAACCACCAGCTGGCGGTTTTTTTATTCTATTGTTCTTCTTTTGAATCATCAGTTTTATCAGACGATGTTTTTTTCTTCTCAGAAGCGGTATTTTCTGTTACGTTTTTACCTTTTAAATACTCGGGCAAATCCATACCAGCCATATTAAACATGTCTTGAAGAGGTGGAACGGATTGGTACATGCCCGAAAGGAAATTTGCAGTTGACGATTTTCCGTCTTTTCCACCGCCATTTTCCCAAACGGTTACTTTATCTATTTTAATATTCTTAATAGCTTCTGCTTGTATTTTTACCAATTCGGGTAATTTATCGGCAATTAATAACAACACGGCATCTTTCGAGTTATTGCCAGCGGCTTTTACAATTTGGTCTAAACCAGCGGCCTGTTTGGTTAGTATTTCATATAAACCTTGTGCTTCGGCTTGAGCTTTGAATAAAATAGCATCTGCTTGTCCTTTTGCAATTCTTCTAATATTTTCAGCTTCAGCTTCGGCATCAATTTCAACTTTACGTTTATCAATTTCAGCAGGGACAATAACATCAGCTAGTTGAGAAGATCGCTCACGTTCAGCTCTTGCTGTTTCAGCTTGTTGTTCTGCAGCATAAGATTCTTCTAACGCTTTTGCTGCTTGAACTTTTTCTGAAGCTATTGCAACACGTTCGGCTTCGGCTTCACGTTGTCTTCGCAAAGAATCTGAATTAGCTACAGCTATTTTAGCTTTGTTTTCTCCTTCGACAGCTTGAGCATCGGCGGCTGCAACTTGAGTTCTTTGGTCTTGTACCGCGTTGGCTTCGCCAATAGAGCCATCACGATTTTTTTCGGCAACCGATTTACGTGCGGCATTTATAGCATGTGCTGCAGCTTCTTTACCAAGTGCTTCAATATATCCAGATTCATCTACAATATCGGTGATGTTTACGTTGATAAGTTTTAATCCTACTTTTTTCAATTCAGATTCTACACTTTGAGAGATATTAGTTAAGAATTTATCTCTATCTGAATTGATTTCCTCAATATCCATAGAAGCAACCACTAAACGTAATTGACCAAAAATAATTTCTTTAGCTAACTCTTGAACATCTTGTAAGCCTAAACCCAATAAACGTTCTGCAGCATTTTGCATAATACCTGGTTCTGTTGAAACACCAATAGTAAAACGAGAGGGCACATTAACACGAATGTTTTGCCTACTTAAAGCGCTAATTAAGTTAACTTCAATAGACATTGGGGTTAAATCTAGAAATTCATAATCTTGAAAAACAGGAATTATAAAAGCAGCACCACCATGAATACATTTAGCTGATTGGCCACCACCAACTTTACCGTAAACCACTAAAATTCTATCAGAAGGACAACGTTTGTAGCGCCTAATAAGGATAACAAAAAACACAAATACAAAAAGAACTGCTGCAATAATGGTTATTGGAAGTCCGAAACTAAAGGCGTCTTGGGTAATAAGTGATATCATAAATTAGTTGTTAAGTTGTTCTACAATTAAAATTCCGTTTTGGGTAACATCTTTTACTGAAATGACACTCCCAGATTTTAAATCTGTTTCAGAGTCGGTCAGGGCTTCAAGTTCTCTTAAGGCTCCTTGAATTCTTACATGCGCCTTACCTAAAGAAGATCGTTTTGCTCCAATAGTAAGATAAACTTCACCAACGGCACCAATGGCATTTTTAAAGTCTAAGGAGCCACTGTGGTTAAGTTTTTTCATGTAAAAAAACATCGCAGCCATAATGCCCATCATAATTAACCCACATATAAAAGAGATAATTACGGTAAGCGGTTTTGATAGTGCTGCGTCAATACAAGTAATACCGCTCCAACCAAAAATGGTAAAGAATCCTATCAGATTTTTAAAGGTTATAAACTGAAAACCAATACCGGTATCGGTTTCTATTTCTGCATCTGTATCTAATCCGTCTGTATCGCCACTAATAAACGTGAAAACGATTATGAAAACAAATATTAAAGAAGCAATTAAAGCAATGCCCCAATAAATTTGAGAAAACAACCCTAAATTTAAGAACCAATCTAACATATTAAAACATCTAATAATTTCATGTATTGTAAAACTTTAAAAACAGTTTTACAATACTAAAAATTAATTTTAACTATTGGTGTTTTAAACTATTTTTTTGTTACAAAAAAGCGAAGATTATTTAAAATGGTATGTAAGCCCGAAAAGCATATTGCCTTTTGGCATGGGCACTAAGTTGGTTTCGGTATATTCTGTATTAAAAATATTATTGGCCATGATAAATATTTCAAACGGTTTAAGATTTAAATTTAGGCTAGCATCCACCACAGCATAGCTATCTCCATTAGTTCTTTGGGCATATTTGTAAACTATGTTTTGAGACAACTTGTTTGTAAATTGGGTGCTTAATCTGGATGTAACGTGATGTTTTAGGGAATTAATGGAATATCTTGAAAAATTTACATTTAAATCTTTTACATCATCTTCTAAAAAGGAGTAAGAAAGATTTAATAATTGAGTGAACGAACCTAGATTAAAATTCACATCGGTATTCAACTCAAAACCCTTGGTGTTTAATTTTCTAATATTGGTGGCTTGCCAGCGGTCGTCAACATTTTCTTTTACATAATCAATAAGTTTATTAGCGTCTCTGTTAAACAAAGCTATGGAGGCGCTAAAATTTTTGGTGTTGTATTTTAAACCTAATTCTTGGGCAATGGCCTCTTCTGGATCTAAATTTTCGTCGCCAACCGTGGCTGGATCGCTGTAAAATAAATCTGTATAGGTTGGAATTCTATAAGTATAACCGATGTTTCCATAAACCTTTAGCGTTTCATTTATCCGGTAGCCAATATCCAATCCAGGAAAGGCATGAAATTTAAAATCTGAGAAATAATTAATGGCAACGCCTGGGGTAATATCCAATTTATCGTGGGCGAGTTTAAACAAATGTTCAAAAAATACGGTGGTCATAAAACGGTTGCGTTGTCCTAAATTGTTGCTGGATAAGTACGCTTTGGCCATATCAACACCAAAACCTGTTACGCCTAAATGCGAACGGTATTCCATATTAATTTCAGCCCCTACTTTATTAGTTTGATGAAGATTTCTAAAAATAGAAGGGTCTTGGCGCACAAAAACATATTCATCTTGATTTCGTCTCCAGTACAAACGGGGTTTTAGCGTAAGTTTTTCGTTTTTAATCTGGGATGAAAATCCAACCAAACTGGTTTGTGTTTCTTCATATTGATTAATGGCTGCAGGGCTTGCATAAAAACCATTAGCCCCAAATTTGCGTTCAGAAAACGAGGTAATCATATCAATAGGCAAAGCGTTTTTATTAAAAGTGCTTTTTATAAAATAATTTTGGTTATCATAATCGGTGTTAAACCGGTAGCCATCAGAAATATTTCTTGAAACATCAACTAAATGAGATGAGTTTTTTAAGTTGCTTGCAGATGTTACCGAGGCATTTTTTTGCCCATAAGAACCAGCCTGAATGCCTAAAGACATCAAATTTTCCTGATTTTTTTTAGTTACAATATTAATAGCACCCGTAAAGGCATTTTGCCCAAAAACCCTAGCGGCTGGGCCTTTAATAATTTCTATACGTTCAATAACTTCAATGGGCAAGGCCATATTCATGGTATGATGTCCTGTTTGGGCATCTTCTACTTTAATACCATCAATAAGAAGTAAAGTTTGATCGAAACTACCACCACGAATGTATAAATCGGCTTGCATACCAGAGGTTCCACGGCGTCTTATATCTACGCCTGCAAATTGCTGCAATAAATCTGCAACGTTTGTGGCGGCACTTTGTTTAATGTCCTTTGAAGTAATGATAGTTATGGTTCTGGAATTTTCTAAAAAGGGTAAATCAATTCTGCTGGAGTTAATAATGACTTCTTTTAATTGCTCTCTTACAGAATCTTGTTCTACAATGGGTTTGTTTTGAGCCTTTACAATGATAGAAATCAACAGTGAAAAAGCTACAATATAGATGTTTTTCATACTAAGAAATAAACAGATTTTTTATGCTGCAAAATTCGTAACTTTCTGGACCAGTTAAGTAGTCCAGTAATAAAATAATGAATAGTCCGGTTAACATACTTTTAAAGCAATTAATTCATCTAGAAAAATCTATTTCAACAGCTGTTTATATTCAAGTTGCTCAGCAAATTATTAATGCTATTCAACGCGGATATTTAATAGAAGGGACTAGTTTACCAGGCACGCGCACTTTTAGTCAATTATTTCATATAAATAGAAATACGGTTGTTGCTATTTATGATGAATTAGCCTCGCAAGGTTGGGTAGAAATTATACCCAATAAAGGAACTTTTGTTTTAGTTCCAGAACAAAAAACGGCAGCTATTAAAGCAACGTCTCACCCAATTGACCAAGTGCACGAATATTCTAAAACAACAGGTTTTTCCTTTCAACCTTCTTTAAATTTGGCTTCTACATACGAACTTAATCAAAGTAAATACAGTATTAATGATGGGCAACCAGATTTGAGATTGCATCCTACACATCAATTTTCAAAATGGTATAGTGCTACCATGAAGCGAAAATCTTTAATTTCAAAATGGAATCAAGCATCGCCATCTTCTTATTCTGTTTTTGAAATTCAACTATGCAACTATTTAAATGCCACACGCGGATTTCATATTAAATCCCATCATTTAATGAGTACAAGAAGCACAGAAATGAGTTTGTATATAGTTTCTCAATTACTATTAAAACCTAAGGATACCATTTTAGTTGGTAAATTAAGCAACTATGCCGCCAATATGATTTTTCAACAATCGGGTGCAAGTATTAAAACAATTCCAATAGATGATGATGGTATAGATGTAGAATACATTAGGAAGCATTTTACAAAACACACCATTCGTTGTATTTATGTGTGTGCTCATAGGCATTATCCAACTACTAAAACTCTTAGTGCTGATAGGCGTTTACAACTAATGCAACTTGCTAAAGCGTATCAGTTTGCCATTATTGAAGACGATTTTGATTACGATTTTCAGTTTGATGGCTCTGCCATGTTGCCTATGGCTAGTTCAGACGCCAATGGCGTTATTATTTATTTAGGAAAGCTAGGACAATCGTTATTTCCTAGTTTTCAAACAGGGTTTGTAATAGCACCAGAGAATTTAATTTCTGAAGCTAAAAACTATTTAAAACTATTGGATAGGCAAGGCGATTTAATTCAAGAGCAAATGCTGTCAGAGCTTATTTATGAAGGAGAAATACACCGATTGATTAAGAAAAACATCATCATTTATAAACAACGTCGAGATTTTTTATGTAAATGTCTTACCAAAATTTTTAAGCAACACGTGTTTTGGGAAAAACCATCAGGAGGTTTAGCCTTATGGTTGCGTTTTGAACCACAAATATCTTTAGTCAAGTTAGCGGAGCAAGCCTATAAAAATGATTTATTCCTTCCAAAAACAATTTTGTATCAAGATAAAAGCACGTGTTGTATCCGTTTCGGTTTTGGAGACTTAAACGAAGAAGAAATCGAGATTATAGTCAAGAAATTAAGAATGGCTTATGATTTGGTTTTAGGTAATTAATACGGTTTCTTTTAGAAGAATAGTTTCTTCTTTTTCTCATTAAAAAATGTATTTTTGGAACACCTAAATATTTCCATTCATTATGAAAACTACGTCACTTCTTTTATTGTTTTTTATAACAAGCATTGGCTTTTCTCAAAATAATCATATTGTAAAAATAGATGATGGAAGACGTATTTTACTGAAAGCCGATTATACCTGGGAGTATATAGATTTGGAAAAACCCGTTCCAGATAAAAAATGTAATGTCGCTCTGGATTTTACAGAACCTGTTTTAGATAATAATATCCAAACCCAATTAAAAAAAGGACGGGCCACCATAAGCCATATAAAACAAAAAGTTGCCAAAGACTATCAATGCGAGTTAGAAGATGTTTTATTGCTATCTGCCTCTGAAGACAAGGATAGAGGTTCTTACGATTTTTGTGCCAATGGAACCAAAGTAACTTATAAACGCAATGGTTTTACCATTATAAAAAGCAGGAAACTTTTTTAACAATCAGGCTATTTAATAGTTAATTTTTAAAATTTAAAATAATTTTAAGCACTTTCATGTATCTTTACTTTCATGTACGCCTTAGTAGATTGTAACAATTTTTATGCCTCTTGTGAGCGGGTTTTTAACCCTAGTTTGCGCCATCAACCCATGGCTATTTTAAGCAATAATGATGGTTGTGTTATTTCACGCAGTGATGAAGCAAAGGTTCTTGGGTTGCCCATGGGAGCTCCTATTTTTAAGTGGGAAGCATTTTGTAAAGACCATAACATTCAAGTATTTTCTTCAAATTACCCACTCTATGGTGATATGAGTAATCGGGTTATGAAAATTTTAGAGCAATTTTCACCAGATACAGAAGTGTATAGTATTGATGAAGCTTTTTTGCAATTTAAGGGTTTTGACAACTATAATTTTGAAGATTATGGTATTCAAATAAGAACACGTATTTTAAAATGGACAGGCATACCAACCTGTGTTGGCATAGCACCAACAAAAGCCTTGAGTAAAGTGGCTAATAAAATAGCAAGAAAATTTCCAGAAAAAACCAAAGGTGTTTACGTGATTGATTCCGAGGAGAAACGTATCAAAGCCTTAAAATGGATGAAAATTGAAGATGTTTGGGGTATTGGCAGAAGACTCAGTAAACGATTAATACTTAAAAATTGCCATACGGCTTTTGATTTTGTCCAACTTCCTGATGAATGGGTTTTGAAAAATTTTTCTATTACTGAATGGAAATTAAAAAAAGACTTAGAAGCCATTCCTACGCTAAAATTAGATGAAATTAAAAACAAACATGCTATTGCTACGACACGAAGTTTTGAGTACACATTTTCAGATATTGATAATATTAAAGAACGCATTTCTACCTTTGCCACCAGTTGCGCAGAAAAGCTTAGAAAACAACAATCCAGTTGCCACATGGTTATGGTTATATTAAGTAGCGACAGGCACAAAATAGATTTAGAACAACACAGAGCAAGCACCATGGTAAGTTTACCATATGCCACCAATTCATCTTTAATTATAAGCAAATGTGCCGTGCAAGCCGTTACGTCTCTTTTTAAAACGGGTATAAAATACAAACGAGCAGGCGTTATTGTTACAGGAATAGTGCCAACAAACAACCATCAACTGGATTTGTTTGAACACGAAAATCCAAAGCACCAGCCATTAATGCAGATGATAGATAAATTGAATATGAAGTACAGAGACTATAAGATAAAACTAGGGAATCAAGATTTAAAACGTACCTGGAAAATGCGCCAAGAACGATTAACGCCCAGATATACCACCAATATTAACGATATTATAACCGTAAAATGCAAGTAAAAGCACCATTAAATTTAACATTTTTCACCCCGGAATTATCAAAAGATTCAGGGGCAGTTTTTTTTAACACAGGCATATCTGCAGGATTTCCTTCGCCCGCAGAAGATTTTAAGCAAGAACGGTTGTCTTTAGATAATATCCTTGTTAAAAATAAACTTTCTACATTTTATGCACGGGTTAGCGGACAATCCATGATAGGCGCCGGATTAGATGATAATGATTTATTGATTATTGATAGAAGTTTAGAGCCTGCAAACAATAAAATTGCAGTTTGTTTTCTGGATGGAGAATTTACAGTAAAAAGGTTAAGAGTAGAACACGATGGTGTATGGTTACAACCAGAAAACCCCAATTACAACCCGATTAAAATTACCGAAGAAAACGATTTTATTATTTGGGGCATTGTAACTAATGTGATTAAAAAGGTGTAATTGTAATGTCAAACATTATTTATAAAACAGCTGATACTAACGTAGAACTTTATCAAATTCTGGAACTTCAACGTAAAAATTTATCATTTGCTATTACTGAAAAAGAACGATCAAGGGAAGGATTTCTTACCGTACATCATGATTTTGAGTTAATAAAAACCATGAACAACGCTTGTGCACACAGTATCGCCGTTTATGAAGGTAAAGTTGTTGGGTATGCATTAAGTATGGCAAAGAACTTTAGAAAGGATATAGAACTATTAAATCCCATGTTTGAAAACATTGAAAAGAATTTACCGCTTGATGTTTCCTATATTGTTATGGGGCAAATTTGTGTTGATAAGTCATATAGAAAACAAGGGATTTTTAGAGGATTGTATGAATTTATGAAACGGCAGATGCAGCATACGTTTGATCTGATAATCACAGAAGTTGATAAAAAAAATAACAGATCCATGAATGCACATCATGCGGTTGGATTTAAACCATTATATTCATACCGTTCTAATGATCAAGATTGGGAAATTTTGAGTTTGAACACCAACCCTAATTAAATTATCCATGGTACAGTTATCTACAATAGACTTTGCAATCATTATTGTTTTCTTTTTACTAACCCTATTCATAGGTGTCTGGGTTTCAAAACAAGCAGGAAAAAATGCAACAGAGTTTTTCTTGTCAGGTAGAAATATGCCATGGTGGTTATTAGGTGTCTCTATGGTAGCTACAACCTTTGCAGCAGACACCCCTGGATTGGTAACAGAACTGGTAAGGAAAAATGGCGTATCGGGCAATTGGGTTTGGTGGGCTATGTTGCTTACAGGCATGCTAACCGTGTTTTTTTATGCAAAGCTTTGGCGAAAATCGGGTATTTCAACCGATTTAGAATTTTATGAATTGCGATATTCAGGAAAATCTGCAGGATTTTTAAGAGGTTTCAGAGCCATTTATTTAGGCGTTATTTTTAACGTCATTACCATGGCAGGCGTTTGTTTGGCAGGTTCAAAAATTGCTAATATTTTATTAGGAATTTCTCAAGAAGAAACCTTGTTGTATGCCTCCATTATTGTGGTTGTTTATTCTTCATTAGGAGGTTTAAAAGGTGTTTTGTTTACCGATTTTATGCAGTTTATTATAGCTATGGCTGGATCTATTTGGGCTACAATATACGTTATAAATCTTCCAGAAATAGGAGGGTTATCAAGGCTATTAACCCATGAAAATGTTGTAGGAAAGCTTGATATATTACCAGATTTCACTAATTCTGAAGCCTTAATAACACTATTGATTATTCCATTTGCAGTGCAATGGTGGAGCACTTGGTATCCTGGAGCAGAGCCAGGCGGCGGCGGTTATATTGCACAACGAATGTTAGCCGCAAAAGACGAAAAAAATGCCACTTGGGCAACCTTGTTTTTTAATTTTGCACACTATGCTTTAAGACCATGGCCATGGATTTTGGTAGGACTGGCATCTTTAATCATGTTTCCAACCTTAGACAGCATTGCAGTTGCATTTCCAAATTTAACGCCTGAAATGCAAGGACATGACGTGGCATACGCTGCCATGATGACGTATTTGCCAGCGGGCTTAATCGGGCTTGTTCTTACCTCATTAATTGCAGCGTTTATGAGTACCATTTCAACTCAGTTAAATTGGGGAAGTTCATATATTGTAAATGATTTTTATGGAAGGTTTATCCATAAATCGGCTACAGAAAAACAAAAAGTATTCGTTGGAAGAGTTTCTACCGTGTTATTAATGCTTTGTGCGGCATTGTTTTCTTTTTATATAAAATCGGCTAAAGACGTTTTTGATTTATTATTACAAATAGGCGCAGGAACAGGGTTATTATTTATCATGCGTTGGTTTTGGAGACGGATTAATCCGTTTAGCGAAATAGCTGCTATGGTCATTTCTTTTATCATAGCCATTATCTTTTTTGTAAACGGAAAACTGGCAACACCATGGTTTGAAATAGCAGGCCATTTACAACTTGTTTTAGGCGTTTTAATAACAACCATTGGTTGGATAATGGTGACGTTTTTAACCAAACAAAGTGACAAGGAAACGTTAAAATCTTTTGAAAATTTGGTATATGGCGATGAGAGTAAATTTAAAAACATTGGGTTTAAAATAGTAGCTTTTTTTCTGGCTATCATAGGAACTTACAGTTTTTTATTCGCAACAGGCTATTTTATCTATGGAAAAACAATGGAGGCTATTGGGCTCAGTACTTTAACCGTTGTATGTAGTATTCTCTTAATTAAGAATTGGAAAAAAATTGTGTAAAAACATTTTTTGTGAAAGTAAATGGTTCCATTGTTTTTTATAAAGACCAAAAGGATATAATAAAAAAAGCCTCAAGGATTACTTGAAGCTTTTAATGTATTTTGTAGATATGTGTGTTTAATCGGCCAATACAATAACTTTATTGCCTTTCATTTCTATAGTTCCTGAATTTATTTTCAATAACGTGGTGTTTTTTTCACCTTTAGAAAATTTATCTTGAACGTCTTCTTTTAAAGTTATATTTCCAGAAATCTTTACAAATCCTTCTTTAAGTAAGGATACAATGGGAGCGTGATCTTTAAGCATTTCAAAGACTCCATTAACCCCTGGAACTGCAATAGAGTCTACTTCTCCACTAAATAAGGTTGCTTCTGGTGATACAATTTCTAAGTACATCTTTTTTATAATTGATAATTTGTCAATTGAATTACACTTCAGTCAACATTTTTTCTCCAGCTTCAATAGCTTCTTCAATAGTTCCTTTAAGGTTAAAGGCAGCTTCTGGTAAGTGATCTAATTCACCATCCATAATCATATTAAACCCTTTAATGGTTTCTTTAATATCAACCAAAACTCCAGGAATCCCAGTAAATTGTTCTGCAACATGGAAAGGTTGAGATAAGAAACGTTGAACACGTCTTGCTCTTGAAACGGCTAATTTATCTTCTTCAGAAAGTTCTTCCATACCAAGAATAGCAATAATATCTTGAAGTTGTTTGTATTTTTGTAATAACTCTTTTACACGTTGCGCACAAGCGTAATGCTCGTTACCTAAAATATCAGCGGTTAAAATACGTGATGTAGAATCTAAAGGGTCTACCGCAGGATAAATACCTAACTCAGCAATTTTACGAGATAATACCGTGGTAGCATCTAAGTGGGCGAAAGTAGTAGCAGGTGCAGGATCTGTTAAATCATCTGCGGGCACGTAAACCGCTTGTACAGAGGTAATTGATCCTCTTTTAGTTGAAGTAATACGCTCTTGCATCGCACCCATTTCGGTTGCTAAGGTTGGTTGGTAACCTACTGCAGATGGCATACGACCCAATAACGCAGACACCTCAGAACCCGCTTGTGTAAAACGGAAAATGTTATCTACAAAGAAAAGCACGTCTTTTCCTTGACCTTCACCAGCACCATCACGGAAATATTCAGCAATCGTTAAACCAGAAAGCGCTACACGAGCACGAGCTCCTGGAGGTTCGTTCATCTGTCCAAAAACAAAGGTTGCTTTTGATTCTTTCATGCCAGCTTTATCTACTTTGGATAAATCCCATCCGCCTTCTTCCATAGAGTGCATGAAGTCTTTACCATATTTAATAATGCCAGATTCAAGCATTTCTCTTAAAAGGTCATTTCCTTCTCTTGTTCTTTCTCCAACCCCTGCAAATACTGAAAGACCACCATGACCTTTAGCAATGTTGTTAATTAACTCCTGAATCAATACGGTTTTACCAACACCGGCACCACCAAATAAACCAATTTTCCCACCTTTAGCGTAAGGTTCAATTAGATCAATAACTTTAATACCGGTAAATAAAACTTCCGTTGAGGTTGATAAATCTTCAAATTTAGGAGCTTGACGGTGAATGGGTAGCCCAGCATTTCCTGCTTTAGGTAAATTACCAAGACCATCAATAGCATCTCCAATAACGTTAAATAAACGGCCATAAACATCTTCACCAATAGGCATTTGAATAGGCGCTCCAGTTGCTGTAACTTCAGTTCCTCTACTTAAACCATCAGACGAATCCATGGCAATCGTACGCACGGTATCTTCACCAATGTGGGATTGTACTTCTAATACTAGTAAAGAGCCATCAGGTCTTTTAATTTCTAATGAATCATAAATTTTTGGAAGTTCTGAACCAGCTCCGAATTCAACATCGATAACCGGACCTACGATTTGTGCAACCTTACCTGTAACTTTAGCCATTGCTTATATGTTTAATATTATGCGATTTAATTGTATGAAAACGCATGATGTTTTCGCGTGCAAAGATAGATGTTTTAATTTAAAATAAAAGTGGTTTTTTTCTTTTTTAACCATAAAAAAACGCCTTTGACTTAAAGGCGTTTAGTAACGGTATTTTTATTTGAAATTATGGAATAACACGAGGGTAATTAGTTGGGTAATCACCAATATTAGCTACATTTCCTGATTCTTTAAAATTTGAGCCAAAAGCAGCATCAATGGCTTCTAAAAATTTATTGGCCATAAACGCATAGCCTCTTGCGGTTAAATGAATACCGTCTAAACTAACGGCACCACCAGTTACTAAGTTGGTATTAAGTGTAAAATTATTATAGGAGATGCCTGTTGTAGAAGCCTCATCAAGAATGCTATTTAAATCAACTAAAGCAACATTGGCATTGGAGTTAGCCACGCTTTCAATGGTTGTGTTATAAGCATCGGTTGCTGTTTTAATCTCTAATTGTTCACTTGGCAATAACACCCATTTATCTTCTAAAGGATTTGTAACACCTTCAACCGAAAACTGACCAGCTAAAGCTTGGGGTAAGCCTTGGCTTAATAAAAAGGCAAACGTTGTTGTGTTTACGGTGCCAATTACTGAGCTACTAGGTAAAACCAATAAATCGTCTTCGGTAGCTTGTCGTGTTTGACCATAAATAGTTCCGAATAAATTGGCCACAAGTGGTGCTGCTTGTGCTGGTAAACCAAAACTTTGCACAAAAGCGGGAAAGGTAGGACTTGCATTTAAAACACCTGCAATTTGAGCAGATAGATTGGTTAATGTTTCGTCTTTAATGACCACTGGACTTGCTTCAGTTGTTGAAAAAACTACAGATCTTTCAGGAACTTGTAAAAAAGCAAACACCTGATTTAATTGTCCAAACACCCCATTTAAAGTGGGAATTAAAGGACCAAAACTTGGATTATTTGGGCTTAATGGATTGTAAGGAACCGTTGTAAAATGTGGTAAATCTGTAATGTATGGTACATTGGTAACAACACCTTTGGCACCTCCAGAAGTTAAGGTGGTTACTAAGGTGTTAAAAGCAAAATCAAAAGTTGCTGTATCCGTAATAGGGTTTGAACCATCACCACCAGACGTGGCATACCCTAAAACATCATTGCCACCCACTTCAGAAAGTGTAAAAAATGTTGGGCTTTGTGCCATGGCTAATTCTAACACAGAGGCATTTGGAGAGTTCCCGGTTAAACGTACAGCGTAAGGATTTGCTGCCGCAGGGAAATTGGCCAAATTACCAAATCCGGGAGCAATTAAGTGAAAGCTTTTGGCGCCAGGAACCCCTAAATTATTAAAAGGTCCTGTAGGGTTGTTAAGAGCAATATCTGTGGTTACGGTAACAGGGCCAACAAGGCTTTCTAAGGGCACTGGTCCTGCCCCTCCAAAAACAAGTCTTGGATCTGCAATTCGTGTGCCGCCAACGGCTAAGCCACCAAAATTATCATTCGTTAATGGCTGGTTAAATGAACCACTACCAATTTTTGCAAATTCTTTGGCCATAATGTTTGGAAAAGAATTTTCTTGGCTAGCCACAAATAGGGCATTGTCTGTATAGCCTGCTGTAAAAGAGGCACCAATAGCCACATATTTAGTAAAATCGGCTGTGCCAGAGGTTAATTCGGGTAAGAGCTCTGTGGTTTCAATATTATTATCTGCTAAAACATCTTCAATATCGTTACATGCTGTAAATCCTATAAATATTACGAATAGGAACCAGAAGAAATATTTTGTTTTCATTGTTTTCATCTTATAAATTATTTATTGTCCAAGATACATAGTACATAGATCCTATAAACCCTGTTCCAAACGCTGTAAAGTATTCTTTGCCGGTAAGATTTGTTCCTCCTGCTTTAAAAGTAGATTTTAAACTAGGAACTCTAAGATTAATTTGTGCATCAACGGTGTGTATTTCAGGCACGACTCCATTTCCAAAAGTTGCTTCCCAAAAGTAGTCATCGCTAAATCTGTAAGAGACGTTAAAACCAAAATTATCGAACAAATTTTCGTTTCCAAAAGAGGCTTTAAATTTATGTTCTGGAGTGTTAAAATTTGTTGCAAAATCAGGAAATCTGTCATTATCAAAATCCAGTTTTGCGTAAGTGTAATTAGCGCTTAAGTCAAAATCTTTTAATATTTTAGTAGACAAACCAATGGAAGCCCCATAAGAGTTTACATTAGCTTCTGAGTTAGTATATGTACTAAATGTTTGAGTATCTCCATTTGCTAATGCTAAAACAGATAATGAATTATCGCCAACAGTTCCATATAATGGAGAAACAACAACTTCTTGAGAAATAAAATCTTGGTAACTATTATAATAAGCACTAAAATCTACAATTAAGTGGCTAAACTTACCTCTATAACCTACCTCGGCAGAAGTTACTTGTTCTGGTTTTATTAGGCTTGGGTTTGCAATTTCTAAAACTGAAGGGTCTCCTGTAGCAGCTAAGGCTAGTGCTGAGCTTGCGGTATAAGAATTATTATATGCTTCAGCTCCTGTACGGGTTATTGATGTTGGCTGTCCTAGAGATTGTGAAGCCTGACTTAAATCAAACGCTGATCTCGAATCACCTACAGTATAAGTTCTAGACCATCTGTCTAAATTTTCTGGTGCAGATCCAACTAAAACGGCTCTACCAGCATCTAGACCAATAAAAAGATCTTGAGTGGTTGGGTTTCTAAAGCCAGTTTGTACAGAAGCTCTAATATTATGATTTTTGTTTACTGTTAAACCCGCAGATATTCTCGGTGATACAAAACCATCAAAAAATTCAGATTTATCATAACGCACAGAACCTGTAAGTTTTAATTCTAAAGATTCACTTAATTCAAAACTTTTTTGAATTTGAGTATACATTCCAAATTCTGAATAGTCAATAGGCCCTTCTAAATCTGTGTATATAGTTCCTGAAGAATTTAGACTGTATTTTCTGAAAGATCCTCCTACCTGAATTTCGGCAAAATCGATTAAATGACTCAAATTATAATTTGCATCGGCATGATAATATTTTGATGCATCCTGAAATTTGGAACCTGTTGTTAAATCGGGGTCGTTTATACTTCTATTAAAAGCTGATATAAACTCAGGAGAACCAGGTAAATAACGACCAGTGTCTGCTGTAGCTCTTCCTGCGGCATGTGCTTGCTCATCGGTTGCTCCACTGAGTGTCGCAGTGATATAAGCGCCAGTATATTGTCCAAACCAAGTATTGTCATCTTTCCAGGCTCGGTTAATATTCACTCCTGTAAATACCATGTCATAAGAATCTCCAGCTTTATCAGCTACAACATAACCTCTTAAAAAGAAATTATCATTTTTTATTTCTAATTTGTGTTGTTGTTGAAAAAAGCCATCAATGGTGTATCTGTTGGTTCCTTGGTATATGGTTGTTCCTGTGCCAACCTTTCCAACATATTGAATTTCGAAGTCGTTTTCAAAAGGCCTATAATATAAGCCCCAGTCTGCTTTAATGCTCTCTGCATTATAATTTGTTAAGTCTTGTTCGTTATAACCAGTTCTAGAGACTACAACGTCAGGGACTAAACTTACTGCTGCTGGACTTCCTCCTGCTGCTGCTAGTTGAGCTAAAAATGTTTCACTTTCTTTAACAACTTTAAGATTTGTAGAGACTTCATCTCCATAAACGTTAATGCCATCATAGTCTATGTTTGCACGACTACCTCCAATATTTGTTTTGTCAGCTTCGTTAGTAGCAGCCCAATCGGTTCCTTTTAAATACCCAAAATTAATTTTGGCGGCAAATTTATTGCTAAATTTATGTGCCATTCTCACACCAAAATCAGTATATTCATTATCGCCAGCAGCTTTTTGGGAAGTAATTCCCTGTTTGTAGAAAGCACTAATGCCTTGGTGCTCAAAAGGGTTTTTGCTTCGCATAAAGAGTATTCCGTTAAAAGCATTGGCTCCGTATAGAGCGGATGATGCACCTGGTAATAGCTCTACGCTTTGAACGTCTGTTTCAATCATACCAACTAAATTTCCTATAGGGAAGTTCAAGGCTGGTGTTGAATTGTCCATACCATCTACCAATTGCATAAAACGGTTGTTTGCAAAGGTTGCAAAACCACGCGTGTTAACAGATTTAAAGGTTAAACTGTTGGTGTTTACGTCTACACCTTTAAGATTTTCTAGGCCATCGTAAAAATCAACAGAGGCGGTGCTTTTAATTTCTTTCAGACCGATACGTTCAACAGTTACAGGCGATTCAAAAATACGTTCGGGTGTTCTGGATGCCGAAACAACAACTTCATCCAATGAGGTTCCTTCTGTGAGAACAAAATTAACGGTTTGGTTATTAGTAGTGATTTGCTCTGTTACCGTTTGAAAACCCACACTGCTTGCCTGCAGAGCAAAAGGAGGATTTAAATTAGCTTTGAGGGTAAAATTACCATCAAAATCTGTAACAGTTCCTGTTGAAGTACCTAACACAATAATGTTGGCTCCTGGTATTGGTTGATTGCTATCATCAACAACAGATCCGGAAATAGTGGTTTGTGAGTAAGAAAACCCACAAAACAATAACAATAAAAAGGGGAGAATTGTTTTCATTTACAAGAATTAGTTTATTTTTTAGATTGCCAATATAAAAAATATTATAGGTATGTTTTGCATAAATGACAAAAAACTTATGCACGCATAAGATATTATGTCAAAAAACCCAATATTTAATTACATTATAAGTAAAAATAGGTAGTTTTTTTGTGATTTTTGCAAATTGAAATGAAATTATTTAGTAAAAGTTGATACAAAACTTACCTAAAAGCTATTCCACCGTAACTGATTTTGCTAAATTTCTAGGTTGGTCGACGTTCTTTCCTAATAATACAGCTATATGATACGATAATAGCTGTAACGGAATGGTCGTTAATAAAGGCGATAGAAACTCTAAAGTTTCTGGAACTTCAATAACATGGTCTGCTAATGCTCTCACGTCAACATCACCTTCGGTAACAATACCAATGATTTTACCTTTTCTTGACTTAATTTCTTGAATGTTACTCACTACTTTTTCATAGTGACCTTTTTTTGTTGCAATAACAACAATTGGCATGTTCTCATCAATTAACGCAATGGGGCCATGTTTCATTTCGGCAGCTGGATAGCCTTCGGCATGTATATAAGATATTTCTTTAAGTTTTAAAGCGCCTTCAAGGGCTACTGGAAAATTATAACCTCTGCCTAAATATAAAAAGTTGTGAACGTCTTTATAGATGTTTGCAATTTTTTTAATGTGTTCATCGGCTTCTAAAGCTTTTTCTACTTTTTTAGGAATCATTTCAAATTCAAGCAAATGTTGACGAAAATCTGAACTTGAAATGGTGCCTTTGGCTCTGGCCAAACGTAACGCAATTAATGATAAAACGGTAATTTGAGTTGTAAAAGCCTTGGTTGATGCTACACCAATTTCTGGGCCAGCATGTGTGTATGCACCGGCATGGGTTTCTCGTGCTATGGATGAACCAACAACATTACAAACGCCAAAAACAAAGGCTCCTTTTGATTTTGCTAATTTAATGGCTGCTAAAGTATCGGCCGTTTCACCAGATTGTGAAATGGCGATCACCACATCTTTTTCTGTAATAATGGGGTTTCTATATCTAAATTCGGAGGCATATTCTACTTCAACAGGAATTCTTGCTAAGTCTTCAAAAATATATTCTGCCACTAAACCGGCATGCCAAGAAGTACCACATGCTACAATAATAATTCTATCGGCAGCCAGGAACTTTTTCATGTTGTCTTCAACACTAGACATTTTTATAATGGCTTCTTCCCTGTTTAATCTTCCGCGATAGGTATCTGTAATGGCTCTGGGTTGCTCATAAATTTCTTTAAGCATAAAATGTTCAAAGCCACCTTTTTCTATTTGATCCAGATTCATTTTAAGGGCTTGAACGTATGGATCAACTAAGGAGTCATCTTTTATTTTTCTGATTTTGATGTCTTTATTTAATCGGATGATAGCCATTTCTTCATCTTCTAAATAAATGGCATTTTTTGTGTATTCTAAAAAAGGAGAGGCATCACTGGCTATAAAAAATTCGTCTTTACCAACACCAATGGCCAATGGGCTACCTAATCGAGCAATAACAATTTCATTTGGTTGTGTTTTATCAAAAACAGCAATAGCGTAGGCGCCAACAACCTGGTTTAAGGCTATTTGAACAGCTTTGCCCAGTTTTACATCTTCTTGTTTTTTTACCTCTTCAATAAGGTTAACCAATACTTCAGTATCAGTATCAGATTTAAAAACGTAGCCTCTTTTGATTAATTCTTTACGAAGGGCATCATAGTTTTCAATGATACCGTTGTGAATGATGACTAAATTTCCTGAATTGGAATAATGTGGATGTGAGTTTACATCATTGGGAACCCCATGGGTGGCCCATCTTGTATGACCAATACCAATAGATCCGTTACTTGAAATCTCTTTATATAACTTAGCTTCAAGGTCTACAACTTTGCCTTTGGTTTTACAAACCTTAAGTTCAGATCCATCAAATAATGCAATACCTGCACTATCGTATCCTCGGTATTCAAGTCTTTTTAATCCTTCTATAATAATTGGGTAAGCTTCTCTTGGTCCAATATATCCTACAATTCCACACATAAGTAATTAATTTTGATTGGGTTATTAATAGCGGGGACAAATATGAAAAATAAATAATAAATAATGACAAATATTATATAAAGTCTCTACTTTATACGATGAATGTCATTCTAATTGTAAAACCAAATGGTATTTTTAAAAAAAACCACAAATTAGTTTAATCGTTAGTATTGCTTTCTGTAAAATATAAATCCAACCTCATTCTCTTTTCTACAGGGACACTTTCATGGCTGCCATAGAGCACCGTGCCTCTTGGGGTAATAACGGAGGCCGCTGGAACTCCGGTTACAATGTCATTGCTTCTTAAAATGGGTGCGTTTGAAATATAATTAACATTGGTAGATAGTACCAACCCTATTTTTGTGTTTGTAGAATCTTTAAGTAAAATATTATTGAGATGCTCGGTAATTCGTATTTTGTATTTGGAGATTCCATTTTCATCGGTATCTCTTTGCCCTAAATGAATAAATTTGGAATTAAATGGACTAATAGAATTTGTAGAAGGATCAATAGTGTAATCAATTAAAGGGGTGTTGTTTTTTATGTCGTAAGCATATATTCTGTCGTATTTATGGAAGTCTTTAGGGTCTGTATATTTGTCAGATGGCTGTGTAGGTAAGGCCATGTTTTCGTCTTCATAAATAATTAATTGAGCTTCATTAAGCAATCTTTTTAAAAGAAAATCGCCATTTTTTAAAATGTAATCGCCATTTTCATCAACAGCTCTGTAGGTTTTCTTAAAACAATCCAGAGCGGTTTCTGTACTGCCATTGCAATCTACATTACCCGAGAAAATATCAACGATGGCCATAGAGCCCTCAGCACCTTTTAAATAAAGCTTCTCGTCGCCATTGGTGGCATCTCCGTTTTGTAAAGACACCAAATTGTAATTATTGATAACGGGGTTTAATTTATTGCCACTAAAATTTAGCACATAAGTGTCTTTAATTCTGTCTCCACCTTCAACCAAAGGATCGTTTGAATAGTAAATGGTAATGTTAGAACCCGAGTCTGATATGTCTAATAAAAGCATACTACCATCTGCGTTAATAGCTTCGGCTTTGAAATATAAGCCTCTAAAATAGTCGTAAAAATTATTGGCATTACTTAGTACATCATCACCTTCTAAATCAAAAATAGCGGCTTTCCAAAAGTCAATATTTAGGGTAGTTCTTAATGCCGGAGCAATGGTTTGGGTTGTTTCAGCCCCGTCTGTACCTAACGTTTTTAAAACAATGGCACTGCTGCTTGGAATAAAATTGTTGTTTTCGTATATTAAGGCTCCTTTAGAATCATCAAAGTTAATGATACCACTTTCTATTACTGCAAAATTGTCGGTAGTATTAATAGATCCGTTTCCATGAGAATAATAGTTTTGGGTAACTTCTAAATCTGCCGTAGGATTAAAATCCCTAAGAAAGAAATTGTTTTGGTATATGGATAATTTAATAGGTGCACTCTGATTGCCATATAGCGAATCACTAATAGAATATAAAGCATTTCCATTTGGGTCGGTCTCATTAGCAAGTAATCTACTATTATAAGAAATGGTTAATACCACAGAGTCAATAACCGGATTATCCCCAAAAACAGGGCTAAATTCTGTGGGTGTAATTTGGGTTATAATGCTTGCGGTTGTTTGTCCAAAAGCAGGGTCATTAAAAACACCGAGTAAATGGGCGCTTAAATTGCTTACTGTTAGCGAATCTAGCTTTTTGTTATAAGAAGTAACGGGTGCTTGAGATTGGTTTGTGTTAAAATTTTTTAAGTTTATAACCTCACTTTCAATAGAGTTAAAATCTTGATCGCAAGCAATAGCCATAAAAGATATAAACGCTAAAAAACCGGCAAATTTAAGGACTTGAAATACTTTTTTCATATTTAATTAGGTAGAGAATGACGTTAAATTAACACTTGAGAATTTAAAAATTCTGTGTATGCTTGACCAAATTCATCTTTATATTTATATTCTAAAACGGGCTTTTTGGAATCTTTTAAATACGTTTCCAATTCTTTTGGAATGACTTCGGATCCAACAATTAATGCATCGGAATGATTGATGGCAATTTTCATTAAGTTGTTATATGAAGGCACTTCTAAAATTTTGATTTTGTCTTCGTCTATGTTATCAAATTTTATTTTATTGAACAAGTCTCTATTTAACGTGTTATCAAAACTTTGATTGTACACAGAGGTAACAATTTTACTATCACTAAACAACGGCTCGTCTTTAAAATATTCTTTTAAATAGAGTGGCAATAATGATGCCAACCAACCATGAATATGTATAACGTCTGGAGACCAATTTAATTTTTTAACCGTTTCAATAACGCCTTTTGCAAAAAATATGGCGCGTTCATCATTGTCAGGAAATAACTGTCCGTTTTCATCGGTTAACGTAGCTTTTCTTTTAAAATACTCATCATTATCAATAAAATAAACCTGAATACGTTCTTTTGGAATAGAGGCAACTTTGATAATAAGAGGCATATCTAAATCATTGATCACCAAATTTATTCCAGATAACCTGATAACTTCATGCAATTGATGCCTTCTCTCATTAATATTACCGTATCTTGGCATGAATATTCTTATTTGTCCGCCTTGCTGATTTACCAATCTTGGAGCTTCAAATGACATGGATGAGATTTCTGTTTCAGGCAAATAGGGTACTACTTCAGATGATACATACAATATCCTCTTATCTTTCATATGTTAGTTTTTGTTGCTTTTATATGCACCGTTTATTCAATTTTAATTAAGATTAAAGTGAATGAGAAACGTTTCATAATTAGGTTTTTTTTGAAAAATCAAAATAAAAAACACGCAAAAGTACAAAAATTTATGCAGATTGATTGTAAAATCTTAAGTTTGCACCCGTTAATTTTTTATTAAATTATGCAGATTTTTACAGATAAAGAACAAATTACGGAAGTTATTGATGCATTTAAAGCACACCAATTAACCATTGGGTTTGTTCCAACCATGGGGGCTTTGCACAAAGGCCATTTGGCATTGGTAGAAGAAGCATTGGCTAATAACCAGAAGGTTTTTGTAAGCGTATTTGTAAACCCAACGCAATTTAATAATTCTAAAGATCTTGAAAAATATCCAAGAACTTTAGAAAATGATATTAAATTACTGGAATCCATTTCTAAAGATATTTTAGTTTTTGCACCAACGGTCGAGGTTATTTATCATGGAAATACGGTATCTCAATCTTTTGACTTTGATGGACTTGAACATGAAATGGAAGGTAAGTTTAGACAAGGTCATTTTGATGGTGTTGGTACCGTAGTTAAAAGATTGTTTGACATTATTAGACCAGACAATGCGTATTTTGGAGAAAAGGATTTTCAGCAATTACAAATCATAAAAAAGCTGGTAAGCAAATATAAAATGCCTGTTCATGTTGTAGGTTGTAAGATTCATAGAGAAAAAAATGGGCTGGCCATGAGCTCAAGAAACACAAGACTGACAGATAAGCAAAAAGAAGCGGCGGCATTTATTTATAAAACCTTAAAAGCTGCCAAAATACAATTTGGCACAAAAAGTGCGGATAAAGTAACTAGTTGGGTATCAAGCCAGTTTGAATCCCATGATGTTTTAAAATTGGAATACTTTATTATAGCCGATATTGACACATTAAAACCCTTAAAACGAAAAGCAAAAAATAAAAAATATAGAGCATTTATAGCGGTTTACGCTGGAGAAATTAGACTTATAGACAATATCGCATTAAATTAATTATCTTTACCACATGCAAATTCAAGTAGTAAAATCTAAAATTCATAGAGTTAAATGCACCGGTGCAGATCTCAATTATATTGGTAGTATTACCATTGATGAAGATTTAATGGAAGCCGCTAACATAATTCAAGGAGAAAAAGTTCAGATTGTTAATAATGATAACGGAGAACGCCTAGACACTTATGTGATTCCTGGACCACGAAACAGTGGTGAAATTACCCTAAATGGTGCTGCGGCAAGAAAAGTTGCCGTTGGAGATACGTTAATTTTAATAACCTATGCCTTTATGGATATTGAAGAAGCAAAAACCTTTAAGCCTTCATTGGTTTTTCCAGATGAAGCGACCAACTTATTAAAATAAATGCTTTCTCAAAACACAAAAAAATCTCTAAAAATTATACTCCCACTATTGCTGGGAGTTTTTTTGGTTTGGTACGCGCTATCAAAAGTATCGTTAGATGAATTATTGGTGTATTTAAAAAAAGCAGACTACAAATGGATTGTTTTGGGCGTTTTTTTGGGACTGCTAAGTCATCTTTCAAGAGCTTATCGCTGGCGATTTATGCTGGAACCTTTAGGTTATAATATAAAATTCTGCAATAGTTTCATGGCTGTTTTTTCAGCTTATTTAATTAATTTCACCATTCCCAGAGCTGGTGAAGTAGTTAGAGCATCTATATTAACAAATTACGAAGATGTTCCTTTTGAAAAAGGTTTTGGAACCATAGTTTCTGAGCGCATTGCAGATGTTATAGTTATGATGGGGATTATATTACTAACCTTATTTCTTCAATTCGATTTTATTTATAACTTTTTAATAACCAATTTTAACCTCACTAAAATCATCCTTGGAGCCATAATCTTTTTGGTGTTTGCTGGTATTATTTTAAAGCTTATAAAACAAAGCAAATTTAAAGTTGCGATAAAAATAAAAACCTTTATCAAAGGCTTATTGGAAGGTGTTTTTAGTATTTTTAAAATGAAAAAGAAATGGCCTTTTATTTTTCATACCTTGTTTATTTGGGCTATGTATGTTCTTATGTTTTATGTAACATCTTTTTCTTTAAATGAATTACAAGGCATTTCTATAGGCGCAATTTTAATAGGTTTTATTTCTGCTAGTTTTAGCATTGCCGCAACCAATGGTGGCATAGGCTCTTATCCTATTGCCATTTACGCAGCGTTTTCTATTTTTGGAATTGCTAAAGAGCCCAGTTTGGCTTTTGGATGGATTATATGGTCGTCCCAAACATTACTGATTATTATTATAGGCGGCATATCATTAGTCTATTTGCCTCTTTTCAACAAGAAAAAGAACCTTAGCAGAACTTAAAAGGTTTACCATAGTTTAGTTTTTAAACTAGGCCATTATTTATTACCTTGCCACATATTAACACTCAAATTTAACCCATGAAACTTCCGTAATAAGTTTTCGATATCCAAGAGAATGATGATATGGAAGTAACATGTGACCAATAAAAAACAATAATATATACACATGAAATCAGTTTTTTCTTTTTTCTTTTTAATGCTTTCATTCAATTTTTTTCAAGCACAGGTTATCTATGAATCCTTTGAATCTGTTAAATTAGGTGAAGCAAGAGCGCTTAAAATCCAATTGCCACGAGACTATAATGATAATGATAAAACAACCTATCCATTATTTGTAGTGTTTGATGGCGATTATATGTTTGAAGCCGTAGCTGGCAATGTGGATTATTTTTCTTATTGGGAAGACATGCCAGAAGCTATTGTTGTTAGTGTTAACCAAGTAGATAAAAGATTGGATGATTGTTTGTACTCTGAGCAAAATTCACTTCCTATTGAAACAGGCGCTAATTTCTTTGAATTTATTGGAGCAGAACTAATTCCTCATATTCAAAGCACATACAAAATTGGTAATTTTAAAGTCGCTGTAGGACACGGAGAAACCGCAAATTTCATCAATTATTATTTGCTAAAACAACAACCCATCTTTCAAGCATACATAGTGATTAGTCCAGAATTAGCCCCAAAAATGAACACGTTTTTAACGGAGAGATTAGAAAAGTTTGAAAGTAAAACATTTTATTATTTAGCCACGTCAACCCATGATATTCCGTCAATTAAAAAAGATTCAGAACAACTTAATACCAGTCTTTCTGCCATAGATAATAAAAACCTATTTTATTATTTCAACACTTTTGAAGGTGCTTCTCACTATTCGCTACCAACACATGCCATTCCAAGTGCCATAGAAAAAATATTTTCCGTATTTCAGCCCATAAGCAAAGATGAATACAAAGAAAAAATATTGAAACTAGAAACGTCTCCTGTTGAATATCTTGTAGAAAAGTATCAAACTATTAAAAGCTTGTTTGGGTTAAATAAACAAATTTTAATTAATGATTTTAAGGCCATTGAAGCTGCCATTGAGAAAAATGAAGATTTTCAGTACTTTGAAGCATTAGGAAAATTAGCTAGAGAAGAATATCCAGACACACTTCTTGGTAATTACTATTTAGCCCGTTTTTATGAAGAATCTGGCGACCCAAAAAAAGCCATGAGAACCTATCAATCTGGATATTCTTTTGAAGAAATTGGTGGTATTACCAAAGATCTAATGTTGGAAAAGGCAGATGCTATTAAAGCAGATTTTGGGTATTAAATGGCTAAGATAAAAACAACTTTTTTTTGTCAGAATTGTGGAAGTTCCTATGCAAAATGGCAAGGACAATGTACCGCTTGTAAAGAGTGGAACACAATCGTTGAAGAAGTTATTCAAAAAGAAGAGAAAAGTCCATGGAAAACTTCAGATTCAACCCTAAAGAGAATTTCAAAACCCTTATTAATACAAGATATTGATACCTCTCAAGAGGCAAGGTTAGATACCTTTGATGCAGAGTTTAATCGTGTTTTAGGCGGAGGTATTGTGCCAGGATCTTTGATTTTGCTTGGTGGAGAACCAGGTATTGGTAAAAGCACCTTATTACTTCAAGTTTCTTTAAAACTACCTTATAAAACCTTGTATGTTTCAGGCGAAGAAAGTCAAAAGCAAATCAAAATGCGGGCAGAACGTATTACATCAGGGAATACCAATTGTTATATTTTAACAGAAACAAAAACTCAAAATATATTCAAACAAATTGAAACGTTACAACCCGATATTGTGGTGATAGATTCCATTCAAACCTTGCACAGCGATTATATTGAGTCATCTTCTGGAAGCATCTCGCAAATAAAAGAATGCACCACAGAACTTATTAAGTTTGCCAAAGAAACTGCCACACCAGTAATATTAATTGGCCACATTACAAAGGATGGTAACATTGCTGGACCAAAAATTTTGGAACATATGGTGGATACGGTTTTGCAGTTTGAAGGCGATAGAAATCATGTATTCAGAATTTTAAGGGCCAATAAAAATAGGTTTGGTTCTACCAATGAATTGGGCATTTATGAAATGCAAGGTTCTGGACTTAGAGAGGTTTCCAATCCGTCAGAACTGCTAATTTCTAAAAAAGATGAAGAACTTTCAGGAAATGCCATAGCGGCAACTCTTGAAGGGATGAGACCTTTAATGATAGAAGTTCAAGCGCTGGTTAGCACGGCTGTTTACGGAACACCACAAAGAAGTGCCACAGGTTTTAATGCAAAGCGTTTAAACATGCTGTTAGCTGTTTTAGAAAAACGAGCTGGATTTCGTTTAGGTGCTAAAGATGTGTTTTTAAACATTACCGGAGGCATTAATGTTGATGACCCAGCGATAGATTTAGCCGTAGTTGCAGCTATTTTATCCTCAAATGAGGATGTCGCATTGCAAAAAGATATTTGTTTTGCTGCCGAAGTAGGCCTTTCTGGAGAAATTAGACCCGTTCAGCGCATAGATCAACGAATTTTAGAGGCGGAAAAATTAGGATTTAAGACCATTTATGTTTCAAAATACAGTAAAATTTCTTTAAAAAACACCAAAATTAAAATTAATCTCATCACAAAAATGGATGATTTAGTGAGCCTGCTTATTTGATAAATAAGGCCGTTAATCGATTTAAAATAGCTTTTTAACGTATAAACAAAGCGCTTCGTCGATAAAAATCTGTTATTTTATTAGGTTAAATTTTTTTTTATTCTTAATATTGTCAGATTAATACATTGAAAACCATTAATTTGGTTTATTAGGTAATTACTTCCCTCATATCATTCCTAATACAATTAGTATCGGTTTAGTCAAGAATTTAAACAATTTTTAATGTTTTTAGCTTAGGTTTTAAAGCCTAATTAATAACAAAAAGGTTTGTCCGTTATCGAATATTTTTGCATTTCTGTAACGGTAAACGATATTAATAGATGTTTTAACGAAAAACAATGTTGATTACTTGTATTTCAGGCAATTAGCATTTAATATTGTAATTGATTGATCCCAAATCTATCACGTATGAAAACAAAACTACTAGCTAAAGTGCTCTTTTTCGGGCTACTTTTATTTGCCAATTTTACTTTTGCTCAAGACTTCGATGGCGATGGTATTCCTGACTCAGTTGATCTAGATGATGATAACGATGGTGTTATTGATACCTACGAATGTTCTGCCGTTATACAATTTAATAATGCAGCTCCTTTAACAGCCTCTAGTTTAAATGATGTTCAGCCAGGGGAAAAAGTTATTTATTCCAATGCTATTCTGTACCAGAATGAGTACTATGATATTGTGCTAACCATACTCGCTAAAAACGGAACTTTTGAAGTTGATTGTAATAACGAATTGAGAGTAGATTCGTTTAATGCCAGCCAAGATGAATATGTAACGTATTCTTTCGATTTAGTTGAAGCTGGAAGCGCAACACCAGGCAATCCTGCTGGTATACCAACAGTGCTTTATGATATGATTTTAGAAACAAGAGATTTAGATACGAGAAGCGGTAGAAACTATACAGAAATAGCGGGTTTTAATGCCACAACAGTAACTTCTTCTGTAACACCATATTTAAGCGCTACAACAAATTTGGAGCAAGCAGGCTTTGTTAATGGTCCAAATCCGGCAGGTTATACCTTATACAGATTAGATCCAACCCTAGTAGCACCAAATACGGACTGGGTAAATGAACCCGATGATGGAGGTACCCATGGGGATGACCCGGATTTTTATTTATACATGGAGTTTGATCAATTTTCACATGTTGATTTAATCTTTGGTGCTACTGGAACAGATACCAATACAGGGACTAGATTAACTAATTTTGGAATTAGTTCTGTTTGTGATTCTGATAGAGATGGTTTTTTAAACATTGTTGATATTGATAGTGATAATGATGGAATACCTGATAATGTTGAAGCTCAAACTACCTTAGGCTACATAGCTCCAACAGGAACCATTAATGCCACAACAGGAATTTATGATGTTTATGGAACCGGACTAATACCCATAGATACAGATGATGACAATCTCATTGATATGTATGATTTAGATACAGACAGTGATGGTAAACCTGATATTGAAGAAAACGGTATGGCTAATACCTTTACAGCGTCTGATGTTGATAATGATGGTTTAAATAATGCCTTTGAAACCAATGGTGTTATGGATACTTTTTTAGATGTTAATGAAGATATTGAAGACCCAACTGATTTATCAATTCTTCCCGATGTAGATGCAGACTTGTTTACCGGAGGCGATTTAGATTACAGAGATTATTTTGATGGAAACCCACCGCCAATAGCCATGCTTGATTTTGATGGTGTTGATGATTATTTATCAAGAAACGCTTTGCTTACAGGTTTAGGTGAAGTTACTATCATGGCTTGGGTAAAATCAGATGCTGGTAATTCAGCAGACATGATTATAGCTGGCGAAGATATAGCCCTTAAATTATGGTTAGAAAATGGAAACCGACCAGCATTTAGTGTTTCAACAAACGGAAGTTCTCAACAAAAAGTTGGAGGCTGTAGTTGTTCCACGATTAATTTTGATGAGTGGCATCATATAGCAGGAAGTTTTTCTGCAAGTACAGGCCTATTAAAAATTTATGTAGATGGTGCTTTAGAAGAGACTTTAAGTGTATCGGGCTCCGTATTAACTTCCAGTACTGATACCAGTGAGTTGTTCCAAATAGGAAGATTCTCCAATGAATTAACAGATGGACAATATTTTAAAGGCGATATGGATGAGGTAAGAGTTTTCAATACCTTACTTACCGATGAACAAATTCAACAAATGGTTTATCAGGAAATAGAAGATAATGCTGGAAATGTTAAAGGGACTATTGTTCCTAAAGATATTAAAGATATGTCTACAAGTAATGTAGTAGCTTGGGCCAATTTATTGGCGTACTATCCAATGACCGAAATAAAAAACAGTACTATTTTAGATTATTCAGGTCATGATAATGCCATGAGGCTTCATAATATAAATACGGTTCAAGAGCAAACAGCACCAATGCCTTATGTGTCCGCAGCCAATGGAGCATGGACTTCAGCATCGACCTGGTTGCATGGTAATGTTTGGGATATTGAAAATACCACAAGCAATAAAGACTGGAGCATTGTAAAAATATCAAATGATGTTACGGCATGTCACACTTTAAAAACAAGTGGATTGATTGTTGACTCAGGAAAATCATTGGCAGTAGATTCAGATAATTTAGTCCAAAATAATTGGTATTTAGAATTAAACGGAACCTTGGATTTACAAGACGATTCCCAATTAATTCAAACTATACATAGTGATTTGGTCACCTCTTCAAACGGAAAAATTTTAAGACGTCAAGAAGGTGTCGCTAGTTCATATTGGTATAACTATTGGGGTTCGCCAGTAGGTGCTGTTGGAACTACTTCGCTATCAGATAATAACACAACATCCAACAATGCTAATAACACCAATTTTAGATTAGAATTACTTAAAGATAGTGCTGGTTTCCCAGTACAATTTACGTCGTCCTATACTCAAGCTGGCTATATAAGTACGTATTGGTTATATACGTTTATGAATGGGGTTACCTATTGGGATTGGGCAAGATTAACTCCAACCACAAGTATAAAACCAGGTGTTGGATATACACAAAAAGGTACCGATAGTGGTGGTTCAGAAGAGCAGTATATTTTTGAAGGAAAACCAAACAACGGTACTATTGTGGTTAGTGTTACAGATAAAGGTGGTCCTGGATCGGTTTCTTCAGTGTCTGCAACCACATATTTATTTGGAAATCCTTATCCTTCAGCTCTAGATGTTCATAAATTTATTGATGATAACGCAGGAGTTATCAGCGGAACACTACAACTATGGCAACAATGGAGTGGAGGTTCTCATTATTTAAACGAATATAATGGTGGTTATGCACAAGTGAATAAATTAGGATCGTGTAGAGCCTTTCAGTTTGTTGGTTTTTATGGTTCAAACAATGGCGCTCAAGACGGCACAAAAACACCAACAAAATATTTGCCAGTAGGGCAAGGATTTATAGCAGAAATTATTGCTGATGGTGAAGTGGTATTCAATAATTCACAGCGAATATTTATTAAAGAGGCTGATGCCGATGGCTCTTATGATAATGGCTCTGCATTTTTTAAAAATAGCAACTTAAAATCAAAAAGTAATGAAACGTCAGGCACGGCAAAAGATAGTCTGGCATTTCAAAAAATTCGTTTAGAATTTAACGCTGTATCTGGCCCAGAAACAAGAAGAGAATTATTATTAGGGTTTAGTGAAATTACAACAGACGATTTTGATTATGGATATGATGCAGAATCTGGAGATAACAATAACAACGATTTAAATTTAAGTTTTGAAGGTAAAAACATGAATATTCAGGCTTACAGTCCAATTACCAATGACAAGGTCATTCCATTAAATTTCAAATCATCAGGAAATAACGCTTTTGAAATTAAAATAACAGAACTTGAAAATATAGAGAGCAGTCAACCCATCTTTTTAAGAGATAATTTAACTGGAGACTATTTTGATTTAACTCAAGGTCAAGCTTATAGTTTTACATCAGAACAAGGGAAATTTAATAACCGATTTGAAATTGTATTCCAGTCAGAATCAAAAACATTAGGCGTTGAAGAAGCAAATGTTTCAGAAAACTTTATTTATTTTCAAAACACTTCAAAACTGTTATTTGCCAAAAAAATGAATGGTTCTGTTACCAGATTGGCATTGGTAAACATGCGTGGTCAATCTGTCATGGAATTGAGTGATGTGTCACAGGATGCCTTAAACAACGGCATAAAAATCCCTGAAGTATCTACTGGTACCTACATTGCATGCTTTAGAACAGATACCAATCAAGTGCTCACAAAAAAGATTATAGTAAATTAATATTTTAACTAAATTAGAAAAGCCAAAAACCACTGTTTTTGGCTTTTTTTGTTTCTAATAAGTTATATTTTTAGGTTATGTTGTTTATAATTAATTAAATTTATAACGCAATTAAAATAACCATATCATGAAAAAAGGCCTTCTAGTAATATCTTTCCTCTTTAGCACTCTAAGCTTTGCACAAAAAGAAATCTATGAATTAAGAATCTATGAATTAAAGTTTGATAAACCGGCAAGTATATTATATAATTACCTTGAAAAAGCGTTGATTCCCGCTCTTAACAAAAATGAAATTTATCATATTGGTGTTTTTGAGGAAATTGCCGATGCCATGCCAAAAAAAATCTACTTATTAATTCCATACAAAAGCATCCATGATTTTTATCAAATTCATGAAAATTTAAAAAATGATAAAGCCTATGAATTAGCTTCAAAAGAGTATATGAAAACACCTCAAGAAGCGTTTCCGTTTTTCAGATATGAAACGTCCTTGTTTACGGCTTTTGATGGACTTCCAAAAATGATAAAACCTTCAAATCAATCCACAGTTTTTGAATTGAGAACCTATGAAAGCTATAATGAAGATGCCTTAAAACGAAAAATAAAAATGTTTAATGAAAGTGAACTCCAAATTTTTGAGGATGTAGGTTTGCATTCAGTATTTTTTGGAGAAAAAATTGTGGGCTCTCAAATGCCATGTTTAACGTATTTGATAGCTTTTAAAGACATGGAAGAACGCGATAATCATTGGAAAAAATTTGGTCCGCATCCAGAATGGCAAAGAGTTTCAAAGCTTTCTGAATATGAAAATAGCGTTTCAAATATTTCAAGGGTTTTTTTAAAACCTTTAGCATTTTCCCAACTTTAATAGTTTTCTTTTTGATATTCAAAAGATTAAGAATCTAATTTAGAAACCTATTGTGAAAATTTAGGTTAAATTGTTTCTTGTCAAACGTACTATTTTATCAAAATTCCTTAATTTCGCACCTCGATTAGAATTTTTATATAATGAGCGCTAAATTTCCTGAATATAAAGGACTTGACTTACCAAAAGTTGCAGAAGAAATTCTTGGCTATTGGCAAGAACATAAGGTATTTGAAAAAAGTGTTACCACACGAGAAGGACATGAGCCTTTTGTGTTTTTTGAAGGCCCACCATCGGCAAACGGACTTCCCGGAGTACACCACGTTTTAGCGCGCGCTATTAAAGATATTTTTCCACGTTACAAAACCATGAAAGGCTACCAAGTTAAGCGAAAAGCTGGTTGGGATACGCATGGTTTGCCAATTGAATTAGGCGTAGAAAAGGAACTGGGAATTACTAAAGAAGACATAGGGAAAACTATTTCGGTTGAAGATTATAATGCCGCTTGCCGCAAAGCAGTCATGCGTTATACCCATGTTTGGAATGATTTAACACAGAAAATGGGCTATTGGGTAGATATGGATAACCCATATATTACCTACGAACCTAAATACATGGAATCTGTTTGGTGGTTATTAAAACAAATTTATAACAAGAATTTGTTGTACAAGGGATATACCATCCAGCCCTATTCTCCAAAAGCAGGGACAGGTTTAAGTTCGCATGAGTTGAATCAACCAGGAACTTATCAAGACGTTACCGATACTACGGTTGTAGCACAGTTTAAAGCAAAAAAAGAATCGCTCCCAAACTTTCTAAAGAATGAAGGCGATGTGTGCTTTTTAGCTTGGACAACCACGCCTTGGACATTGCCAAGTAATACAGCCTTAACCGTTGGATTAAAAATAGAGTATGTGTTGGTTGAAACTTTTAATCAATACACCTTTGAACCCATAAAAGTAATTCTTGCAAAAAAATTGGTGAGCTATCAGTTTGCAGGGAAATTTTATCAAGTTGAAAATCCATCAGAATTAACATCTTATAAATCAGATGATAAAAAGATTCCTTTTTATGTTGTTAAAGAATTTTCTGGAAAAGATTTATTAGGAATTGCCTACGAGCAATTAATGCCATACGCTTTACCAAATGATAACCCAGAAAACGCCTTTAGAGTTATTTCTGGAGATTTTGTAACCACTGAAGACGGAACAGGAATCGTACATACGGCACCAACCTTTGGAGCTGATGATGCTTTGGTTGCAAAACTAGCAACCCCGGAAGTGCCACCTATGTTGGTAAAAGACGAAAACGGTAATTTGGTGCCACTTGTTGATTTACAAGGAAAATTCAGACCAGAAATGGCTGAATATGCTGGTAAATATGTAAAGAACGAGTATTATAATGACGGCGAAGCACCAGAACGTTCTGTTGATGTTGAGATTGCCATCCAATTAAAAGAAGAAAACAAAGCCTTTAAGGTTGAAAAATATAAACACAGCTATCCAAACTGTTGGCGAACTGATAAACCCATTTTGTATTATCCTTTAGACTCTTGGTTTATTAAGGTAACTGATGTTAAGGATAGAATGTTCGAGCTTAACGAAGCCATAAACTGGAAACCAAAAGCCACAGGTACAGGGCGTTTTGGTAACTGGTTAGCCAATGCCAATGATTGGAATTTATCACGTTCACGTTATTGGGGCATTCCATTGCCAATTTGGAGAACCGAAGATGGCAAAGAAGAAATTTGTATTGGTTCGGTTGAAGAATTAAAAGGCGAAATGCAACGAGCCGTTGAAGCTGGTATGATGCCGTCTGATATTTTCCAAAGTTTTGAAGTGGGCAATAATTCCGAAGAAAACTATGCTAAAATTGATTTACATAAAAACATTGTTGACGAGATTGTTTTAGTTTCTGAATCTGGAAAACCCATGAAACGCGAAAGCGATTTGATAGATGTTTGGTTCGATTCTGGTTCTATGCCGTATGCACAATGGCATTATCCATTTGAAAACAAAGAACTGATTGATAACAACAAATCATATCCAGCCGATTTTATTGCTGAAGGCGTAGACCAAACACGTGGTTGGTTTTACACGCTTCATGCTATTGCCACCATGGTATTTGATTCGGTTGCTTATAAAAATGTGGTATCAAACGGATTGGTATTAGACAAGAACGGACAAAAAATGTCTAAACGTTTAGGTAACGCTGTTGATCCTTTTGAAACTTTATCAACCTATGGCGCAGATGCCACACGTTGGTATATGATTGCAAATGCTAACCCATGGGACAATTTAAAGTTCGATTTGGAAGGTATTGAAGAAGTAAAACGCAAGTTTTTCGGTACGCTTTATAACACCTATTCCTTTTTTGCTTTATATTCAAATCTTGATAAATTTAACTATTCCGAAGCTGAAATTCCTTTAACAGAACGGCCAGAAATTGATAGATGGATACTTTCTGAATTAAACACATTAATTAAAAAAGTGGATGCGTATTATGCTGAATACGAACCTACAAAAGCGGCAAGAGCCATTTCAGATTTCACACAAGACCACTTAAGCAATTGGTACGTACGTTTAAGCAGAAGACGTTTCTGGAAAGGCGATTACCAAACCGATAAAATTTCTGCTTACCAAACGCTATACACCTGTATGCTTACCATTGCAAAGTTAGGAGCACCTATTGCGCCGTTCTTTATGGACAAATTATATATGGATTTAAATGCTGTTACTAAAAAAGAAGCTTTTGAAAGTGTTCATTTGGCAGATTTTCCAGACTATAATAGTTCTTATATTGATACCTCTTTAGAACGCAAAATGGAACAAGCCCAAACCATATCGTCCTTAGTATTGTCGTTAAGAGCAAAAGAAAAAATCAAAGTGCGTCAGCCACTTCAAAAAATCATGATTCCTGTAAACAATATTCAGCAAAAGGAAGAGATTTTGGCTGTTTCAGAATTAATAAAACACGAAGTAAATATTAAAGAAATAGAACTATTAGAAGATGCTTCTGAAATGCTTGTTAAACAAATTAAACCAAATTTTAAAACTCTTGGGCCACGTTTTGGGAAAGATATGAAAGCCATTGCTGCTGCAGTAATCAACTTTACATCAGAAGATATTAACAAAATAGAACAAAATGGCTTTTTAGAAGTTGCGATTAATGGAAAAAATATTACTTTAGAACGCACAGACGTAGAAATTACATCACAAGATATTGAAGGATGGTTGGTTGCAAACGAAGGCTCTTTAACAGTAGCTTTAGATGTTACCATTACCGATGATTTACATAAAGAAGGGATTGCTCGTGAGTTGGTAAACAGAATTCAAAATTTGCGTAAAGATTCAGGTTTTGAAGTTACCGATAGAATTGATGTACAACTTCAAAAAGATGATTATATTATAAAGGCCGTAAATAAAAATATAGCGTATATTAAGGCGGAAACATTAACAGAAGAATTAGAAATTATTGAACAAATAGACAATGGTGTAGAAATTGCGTTTGATGATGTCAACACAAAATTGTTTATAAAAAAACATTGAAATTATGAACTCAGATACAGTAAGATACTCAGATAAAGATTTAGCAGAGTTTAAGGAGCTAATCAAAGAAAAAATACAAAAAGCACAAAACGATTTAGAGCTTATTAGAAGTGCCTATATGAATGATCATAACAACGGTACTGAAGACACATCACCAACCTTTAAAGCATTTGACGAAGGCAGTGAAGTAATGAGTAAAGAATCCAATTCACAATTAGCCATTAGACAGGAAAAGTTTATACGCGATTTAAAAAACGCCTTAATTAGAATTGAAAACAAAACCTATGGTGTTTGTAGAGTAACAGGTAAGCTTATTAATAAAGAACGTTTAAAACTGGTGCCACATGCAACATTAAGCATTGAAGCTAAAAATATGCAATAGTAATTATTTTTAATAATATATTTGAAACGTCTCTCCCAACAACTCTCGGGATTGAGACGTTTTAATTTTTTAATAGTATGTCCTTAAAAAAGTCTGTCTTCCTTATAACGCTTATATTACTTATAGATCAAATAAGTAAAATTTACATAAAAACGCACTTTGCATTAGGTGATGAATACCAAGTATTTAATTGGTTTAAAATTTATTTTGTAGAGAATGACGGCATGGCTTGGGGAACAAAAATCAGCGATTTTATTTCCTTTATTTCTGATAGAACCGCAAAAATTGCTTTAACGGTTTTTAGAATAGTGGCTATTGTAGGCATTGGCTATTGGCTGTTAGACGCCACCAAAAAGAATAGCCCTAGAATATTGCTTTTAGCCATTGCATTTATTTTTTCTGGAGCTTTAGGCAATATTGTAGATTCTGTATTTTATGGCATGCTTTTTAACGATAGTCATGGTCAAATCGCAACGTTTCTACCCAAAGAAGGAGGCTATGATGGCTTACTTCATGGACGAGTGGTTGATATGCTATATTTTCCACTTTGGAAAGGCTATTTACCAGAATGGATACCGTTTTTTGGTGGCCAATTCTTCACCTTTTTCGAACCTGTTTTTAATGTGGCCGATATGGCAATAAGTACAGGCTTTGTAATGCTTTTGGTGTTTAACAAAAAGGCATTTCCTAAAAATACACTGCAAAGTTAAAATACGCGTAAGTAAGTATTGTATAACTTTTTAGTATTTACTAACTTTAAGGTATTAAAACTTAAAAATAATTCCTTAAAGAATGAAAGGTAAACACCTGTTTTCAATCCTATTTTTACTATCAATAAATATCCTAGTCTCTCAAAACACCTATGATATTAATTTTCCTGGTAACGATAGAGACCAAAAATGCCAGCTGTGTTTTCAAATATTTAACCAAAAACCCAAAGAGGTTAAATTTTCCATAAAGAGAGAAAAAACCAATCTTTATTTTGAAATTAATGACAAAAACTGGTTTAATCTCCTATTTAAAAATTCGGGTGATGGATTGGCTGTTGATATTGTTTTGAAAGACCGATATGCCTGTGATATCACAACCATGGAAAACACCCAAATTAGAGGTTTTTTACTTAAACCAGTTTACTCTCAAGCTTTACGGAGCGGTTTAAAACCAAGTGGGGAAGGCCTATTTAGAGTGTATTTAGGGAAAGTTCCAGAAGGGTTTCTTAACGACGAGTTAGAATACAATATCCTATTTTTAAGTAATAAAAATTTGTGCCAATATTATGTGATTTACGATTTAGAATCCTATGCATGGGATTTGTTGGATATGGGAATGTATTTAGATTCTTTAACCTACCATTCAAAGCAAATAAAATCGTCTGAAAAAGAGGGGTTTATCTTAAAAAATAAAACTTTAAAATTCAAAATCCCTTTTGAAAAAAATAAATCTGAATATTCTCAAGACGATATAAAACCTATTTACGATTCCTTAAGATTAACCGATTATTATATTAAAACCATCAAAATTAAGGCCTATTCATCCGTTGAAGGTCGTTTAGATAGAAATATAGAGTTACAGGAACAACGAGCAAATAGTATTGTGGCTGCCTTACAAACCTTTCAAAAACCAACCATAAAAACGAGCGTTTCATCTTCAGAAAATTGGGTTGAATTTTTAAACGATATTAAGGGAACGCCATTTGAAAGCTTAAGTAACTTAACCAAAAGCCAAGTAAAAGCAAAATTAGTAGGACAATTTTCAAAAGATATAGAATCTATTTTAAAACGTCACAGAAAGGCTGTTTTAGAGCTTGAATTGGAAAAGAAGGACAAATACTTAAACATGTCTTCCGAAGAACTGCTTGCAAAATTTAATACAGCCATAAGTTTAGAACAATTGGTTGAAGCCAAAGATCTTCAAAATTCTATTTTCGAAAAATTAAAAAACAAAGAATTAGCTCCCGAGTTTTTGCAAAAAATGCAAATACCTAAACAAGCAACTTTTGCTAAAATACTTAATAAAAATTCAGCTTTTAAATATATGCTAAATGTAAGACAGGCATTAATAGTTTATAATGAATTGTTAGAACTTGAAAAACTAGTTCCAAAAGATGGCGAAGTAAAATATAATATAGCCGCTATAAAAATTAAACTTTGGCGTTTTAATGCCATTGAAATTGACGAAACCCAATTAAAAAATCAAATAACCGCTTTAAAAAACTATGGCATACATAGTTCGCTTATTACAAAAATGACGGTTAATTTTCATATTATAAAAGCCGAAAACGCTATGCGAAAAAGAGAGTATGCTACCAAAGACAAGTCTGTTGTTTATATTAATGGCCATTATAAAGACTTCCCATTTTCTGATTATGATTATTTAAGTTTGGCTCAATTTTTTAGCTACTACGGAAATACCGATATGTCTGTAGAATTGTTAGAAAATAAAGCTAGAAGTATTGATATTGATGAAGATTTGTTGTTTTATTATTTAAACTTAACATTAATTAATAAAGAATTCACTCAAGATTCAGATTATAGGACCATTTTACTTAATGCTAATAACCTGAACAAAGAACGATTTTGTAAATTGTTTAATTCAATAGAACAAGGCGGGGTTACATTTCAGCTGTTGGAAGATTCTTTTCTAAGAAAAACGTATTGCGAAAGTTGTATTAATTAAACGAATAGATTTTCTCTGGAGTTACGCAATAATCTAATTTCACATCACTTTCAAAAACATCGGTAATTTCGGTTTCGGCTTCAAAAAAGGAAAGTCCAATTTTGATGGTTTCAGGCTTACAGTTGGCCAAAAAACGGTCGTAAAATCCTTTGCCATATCCTACACGATTGCCTAATGTGTCAAAGGCCAAAAGCGGAATAAAAACAACCTCTAAATTATCGTTTGAAATCTCAATGCCATCAACAGGTTCAGGAATGTTATAACTGTTTTTTTTAATGACAGTGTTATCAGTTAACAAAAAATGTGTCATTAATCCTGTTTCAAAATCACTTTTTGAAATCACTATGTTTTTATCTTTTCCTGATAGAATATTTAAAATATAATCGGTATTGACCTCTTTTTGTGCTTCAATAGTTAAAAAAAGATGGTAATAAATAGGTTCCCAAATAGGCAATTTTAATAATTGATTTGCGATAGAGATGCTTAAATCATCTATTTGATTTTCAGATAAATGACTGCGAAGTGCTTTATATTTTTTTCGTAACGCCCGTTTTGTCATAACACGAACTTTAACTTTTAATCTTGGTGGTAATATGAAACAAAGCATCGCCTTGATACACCAACGATGCTTCATTGACATTGATGATATAGCCTTCAATGGTCGATTTAACATGATGGTGTACTTTTCCGTATGGATCTGTAATTTGTCCTAAAACCGTATTAAAAGAAACCTTAGTGTTCATAGCAACTTGAGCCTTAAACATGCCGGAGTGTTTGGCTCGAATCCACTTGCTTTCATCTACAAAAACGGTGGAGTCTTTTGGAGGACTTACCGTTTTCTTTGGATTAAGCATATCAAAATGGCTTAAAATACGTTTTACACCTTCAATGCCCACTTTTGAAATAGTATCATCTACAAAAAACGATTTTCCACCTTCAAACAACAAGATAGGTTTCCCTAATTGATGACAAGCATTTCTAAACGATTTTCCAATATTGCTTGAATACAAAGTAAAAGGAGCACCAAAAACAGACGCTAATGCTTCCAATTCAGGTTTATCTTTAACAATTCTAATTTGAGCAGCATTAAACCGGCTAGCGCCACCTGTATGAAAATCAATAATTAAATCTACATCAGGAATAATTTCAGTCATTAATCTGTTGGCTACTCGACTGGCTAACGAACCATTGGCAGAACCTGGAAACACACGATTTAAATCACGACCATCGGGGAAACTCCTGGAGCTGTTTAAAAAACCAAAAACGTTTAAAATGGGCATACAAATAATGCTGCCTCTTTTTGGTTTATTAATTTTTTTTGAAATGATCTGTCGTACAATATCTACCCCATTAATTTCATCGCCATGAATACCAGCTGTAAATAAAATGGTAGGGCCAGCTTTTTTTGAACGTTCAATAATCACAGGAACTTCTATAATGGTTGCCGTGTGAAGTTTAGCAATGTTAAAATTGATTTCTTTTGAAGTTCCTAATGGAATGTCATGACCTAAAATTGAAATATTTTTTTTGAAATTCTTAGTCATAAAAAACTACTTAAACGTTTCGTTCAATATATCGAATGATGCTTTTGGCAATATCTTTTTTGGTAGCGGCTTCAATGCCTTCCAAGCCAGGAGAAGAATTGACTTCCAATATTAATGGTCCTCGAGCAGATTGCAACATATCAACGCCACAAATCCCTAACCCTAGAGCTTTGGCAGCTTTTAAAGCAGCATTTTCCTCTTCTTCAGAAAGCTGAATGATGGTAGCACTGCCACCTCTGTGTAAGTTGGATCTGAACTCGCCGTCTTTTCCTTGGCGTTTCATGGCACCAACCACATTGCCATCAACCACAAAAGCTCTAATATCAGCTCCTTTAGATTCTTTAATAAATTCTTGAACAATCACTCGCGCTTGTAAGCCATTAAAAGCTTCCAAAACAGATTCTGCGGCATTATTTGTTTCAGCTAAAACAACGCCCAATCCTTGAGTGCCTTCTAATAATTTTATAATCAATGGCGCTCCACCAACATAATTAATAACCTCGGCAACATCCTTGGTATAGTTTGAAAACACGGTTTTTGGCATGCCTAACCCTGCGCGCGAGAGTACTTGTAAACTTCGTAATTTATCACGAGATCTTACTAAAGCTTGAGATTCAACGGTAGAAAAGACTTTCATCATTTCAAATTGCCTAACCACGGCGGTTCCGTAAAAAGTTACAGAGGCACCAATTCTTGGAATAATGGCATCAACATGTTCCAAATGTTTTCCTTTATAAATAACCGCTGGATTCTTTTTTTCAATAATTATTTCACACATTAAAGGGTCAATCACTTGAACCTCGTGTTTTCTTTGCGTGGCCGCTTCAACCAATCGTTGTGTTGAATATAATTTTGGATTTCTAGATAAGATTATAATGTTCATTGGTTGCTTTTTTCTGCTTTATTTTCAAAAGATAAATTTTTTAAATGGACGTCTACTACAAATTTTTTATTTAAAAAACGTCTCCCAATTAAAATGGGATATTTCATATCGTCTCTGGTGCTCAAGGTTAAATTTATTTTATATTTTTTGTTAAATATAAAAATGGTTGTTTTAACCTTATAGCGTTCTTGTACCATGCCGTTACTGCTTTTTACTTTGGTTAGGTCATAGGTTTTAAAAATGATTTCTTTGCCATTATAATGCGGATGACCTTTGTCATAAAAAGTGCATTTTAGCAAATCATCTTCAACAATAACCTTATGGCAATGTATGGATGAGGTATAAGCACCTGTGTCAATTTTTACATCAATATCAAATAAATCAAACAACGGAAAATCGGCTTTATCTATTCTTCCAATGAGTTTTTTAGGCATTTTTTAAGTTAAAAATAGTCTTGCAAGGTAATAAAAAAAAAATGTTAAATTCAATTCAAATATTGGTAACCATTGAATTGTTTTTGGATAAGTGTTATCTTTGATTTTATGACGAATCCTGCTTTAGAAATTCAACTGCAAACCCTACCACATCAACCAGGTGTTTATCAATATTTTGATGCCGACGGAACCATTATTTATGTAGGGAAAGCTAAAGATTTAAGAAAAAGGGTTAGTTCGTACTTTACAAAAACCCATGAAAACGGCAAAACTAGGGTTTTAGTAAAAAAAATTGTTACCATTAAACACATTGTGGTCGATACAGAAACCGATGCTTTGCTGTTAGAAAACAACTTAATAAAAAAATATCAACCACGATATAATGTATTGCTTAAGGATGATAAATCATATCCTTGGATTTGTATTAAAAACGAACGTTTTCCCAGAGTATTTTCTACAAGGCGGGTTATTAAAGATGGCAGTGAATACTTTGGTCCTTATACTAGTATGAAAACGGTTTCTACCTTGTTAGATTTAATTAAAGGCCTGTACCCATTAAGAACTTGTAATTTTGATTTAGCAAAAGAAAAAATTGAAAATGGAAGATATTCAGTATGTTTAGAATATCATTTAGGCAATTGTAAAGGCGCTTGTGAAGGATTTGAGACAGTGGAAGAATACAGCAAAAACATCATTGCAATTAAAGAAATTTTAAAAGGAAATTTTAAAGATTCTTTATCACAATTTAAAGTTCAAATGAGGCAATATGCCGAAAACATGCATTTTGAAGATGCCCAAAAAATAAAAGAGAAGATTGAAGTCCTTGAAAATTATCAGGCAAAATCTACGGTTGTAAATCCTAAGATTAGTAATGTTGATGTATTTTCAATAGTAAGTGATGAAAGTTATGGTTATATTAATTTTTTGCAACTATCATACGGTTCCATCATTCGTTCACATACCCTTGAAATAAAGAAAAAATTGGACGAATCAGACCAAGCGTTGTTAGAACTTGCTATTACAGAAATAAGACAACGTTTTCATTCCAATTCTAAAGAAATATATGTGCCTTTTCAAGTTAATTTAGGAGCTGAAGTTAAAGTAACCATTCCAAAGTTAGGAGACAAAAAACATATTTTAGACTTATCTCTGCGCAATGCCAAATACTATAGAATGGAACGGTTTAAACAAATAAAAATTACCGATCCAGACAGGCATGTTAACAGAATTATGGCACAAATGAAAACAGATTTACGTCTTTCAGTAGAACCTATTCATATAGAGTGTTTTGATAATTCCAATATACAAGGAACCCATCCTGTTGCGGCTTGCGTGGTGTTTAAAAATGGAAAGCCAAGCAAAAAAGACTATCGGCATTTCAATATCAAAACAGTTGAAGGACCTAATGATTTTGCATCTATGGAAGAAGTGGTTTATAGGCGATATAAAAGAATGTTGGACGAAAATCAGGTGCTTCCACAATTAATAATTATTGATGGAGGAAAGGGGCAATTATCATCAGCCTTAAAAGCTTTAGATGAATTAAAGCTAAGAAGAAAAATAGCTATTATAGGCATTGCCAAACGTTTAGAAGAATTATTCTATCCAAATGATCCAATTCCCTTATATTTAGACAAGAAAAGCGAAACGTTAAAAATTATACAGCAATTAAGAAATGAAGCCCATCGTTTTGGTATTGAACATCACCGCAATAGGCGCAGTAAAAGTGCTTTAAATACAGAATTGGAAACCATTTCTGGTATAGGTGAAAAAACAGTTTTGGAGTTATTAAAACAATTTAAATCAGCAAAGCGAGTAGCCAATGCAAAGCTGGATGAGTTAGAATCTGTTGTTGGCGTTTCAAGAGCAGAAAAAATTTATAATTATTATCATAACCAATGAAATGTGTCATAATAAAAAAATAGATATTCATTCAAATCATTATTGGCAAATGACAACATCTGCACTATGAAAACAATAACAATAAACGCATGAAACATTTTTTATTCACAGTATTAGTGCTTGTAAACGTTCATGCGTATTCTCAACATTTGGAACAGGATGATATCAAAGTTGGATTGGTTTTAAGTGGTGGCGGCGCCAAGGGTTTAGCTCATATTGGGGTTCTTAAAGTTATTGATAGTTTAGGCGTAAAAATAGATTATGTTGCGGGTACCAGTATGGGAGCCATAATAGGTGCTTTATATGCTTCGGGATATTCGGGAAACCAATTAGATTCTATTTTTAATAGTTCAGATTTTGATATTCTAATAAACGATAAATCCCCTCGAAGCACAGCGTCGCTGAACGAACGTAAAAACAGCGAAAAATATGCTGTCAGTTTTCCTTTTGAGCATTTAAAAATTAATTTACCTTCGGCCTTGTCTAGAGGGCAAAATTTATATAATTTATTGTATAAACTTACTTTGCACGTTTCTTACGAAAAAGACTTTAGCAAACTCCCTATTCCTTTTTTCTGTGTGGCAACCAATATTGAAACAGGACAACCCGTTATTTTAGACCACGGAAATCTTGCAAAAGCTATCACAGCAAGCGGCGCATTCCCATCATTATTTCAGCCTGTTGAAATTGATAATAAAATATTTATTGATGGTGGCGTCACAAACAATTATCCCGTTGAGGAATTAAAATCAAAAGGTGTTGATGTTATTATTGGTGTAGATGTGCAAGATGGTTTAAAGGACAGAACAAAGCTTGATGCAGCCCAAGAAATATTGTTACAAATCAATAATTTTAGGACAATTGAAGCTATGAAGTTAAAAAAGGAACTCACAGATATTTATGTTAAACCAGATATTGAAGCCTTTTCTGTTTTATCATTTGATTCTGGAAAAGCCATTATATCTAACGGATTTAAGGCAACGTTATTAAAAATAGAGGCATTAAAAAATTTGGTTGATAGCTCAAAAACAATCGTTCAAAAACCAAAAGTAAGGATTATAGATAGTTTAACTATCGATGAAAAATCATTTACTGGAAATAACCGATATACCAGATCTTACCTTTTGGGAAAATTAAAACTAAAAAAACCTACCAAAATTAGCTATAAAAAATTTACCAATAATATCAGTAATTTAATGTCAACCAATAATTTTGATGCGTTTTATTATGAATTAATTCCAACCCATAAAAAAAATACCTTCAACCTTTTGGCCAATTTAATAGAAGATGAGAACACTACTTATTTAAAATTAGGCTTACATTATGATGGATTGTATAAAAGTGCCGCATTAATAAATATTACAAAAAAAAGATTTATAACAGATAATGACGAGGTCTTATTAGACATCATTTTAGGGGATAACGTAAGATATGATTTTGATTATTTTATTGACAAAGGGTTTTATTTTAGTATTGGATTAAAATCATGGTTCAATCAGTTTGAAAGAAACGTGAATCCTAGATTGTTATTTGACGAATCGATACCCATTGTGGATGGATTAAATAGAATTGATGTTAATTTGCAAGATCAAACCAATCAAATCTATCTTCAAACGTTATTAGCAAATGATTTTGCAGTAAAAGCTGGTTTTGAACATAAAAGGTTAAAAATCAAATCCCAAACCTTATCTTCCGAAACACAAAATGAACAAATTATATTTGAAAACACGAATTATTTCAGTCTCTTTAGTAAGCTAAAATTAGACACTTATGACAACCCTTTTTACCCAACAAAAGGTGTTTATTTTGATGGGGATTTTCATTGGTATATAGGATCTTCTGGGATCAATGGCAATTTTGAAAATGTTTCAATTGCTAAAGCAGATCTTGGGTATGCAATTAAGTTAACCCATAATCTTAGTTTAAATTTAGAATCTTCTGGAGGATTTAGAATAGGCGATCAATCCATTAACTATTTACATTTTGCCATTGGTGGCTACGGTAAAAATTTTATAAATAATTTTTCTTCTTTTTATGGATATGATTACGTGTCTTTAGCTGGTAACAGCTTTGTAAAAGGAACCATTACTGGAAATTATAATGTTTTTAAAAATCAATACATTACGGCAGCTGCAAATTTTGCAAATATTGACGACAACATTTTTGAAACTGGCGAATGGATTACGTCGCCTACTTACTCTGGCTATGCCATTGGGTATGCCATTGAAACTTTTCTAGGCCCCATTGAAGCAAAATATACTTGGTCTCCCGAAACAAAAAATAATTTTTGGTTTTTTAATATTGGTTTTTGGTTTTAACTAGATAAATAAAAAAACAGAAACTATTATCGTATTAGGCTAAAAATTCTTAATCATTTACTTTTGTTGAAAATCATCTAAGTTTTGTAAAAAACATGCAATATTTTAGTCATTAAGCAGCTTTGTCGAAGCCTATTTAAATTTGATAAGAAGAAACACATCTTATTTTATTGCTTATTTAAAATAAAATTCAAACTAAATGATATGATAATGTTTTAAAAAATGAAAGTATCTAAACGAATCAATAAATTCAGAATGTGGTTAATGAAGGGGTTAACCAAAAATATTGGGAATTCGCATCATAAAACCACCTCAAGCTTAGGAGTTATCCCAAAGATAAAAAGGATATTGATCTCTAGACCCAATCAGAGACTTGGAAATCAATTGCTGCTTACGCCTCTTGTGCAAGAGGTTATTAACACGTTTCCCGATTGTAAAATTGATCTTTTTGTAAAAGGGGGCGTTGCAAATGCTGTGTTTGAAAATTATACTAATATTGATAAGATTATTCAACTCCCCAGAAAGCCTTTTAGCAATTTAATAAAGTACATATTGTGCTGGTTCAGCCTAAAAAAACAGGATTATGACTTGGTTATTAATGGCGATAAAAACTCGTCATCTGGAAGATTATCAACGCAATTGGCAAAGGGTAAATTTAAGGTTTTTGGCGAAGTAAACGATTCTATTCAACACACCTTTGATGATTATGAACATATATCAAAATATCCTATTTATAATTTAAGAGCCTACTTAAGTAAGCTTGGATTTGCCGAAAACACCAAACCAATTCCAACGCTAAACATCAAACTTAGCAAATCTGAGATTGCAAAAGGAAAATCCATTTTAGATGAAATTGTAAAAAATGATAAACCAAGTATTTGTATTTACACCAATGCAACAGGCGATAAAATTTATGATGAAGCATGGTGGATGACATTATACAATCGTTTGCTTAAAGATTATACTGAGTTTAACGTTATTGAATTATTGCCCATTGAAAATGTATCAAAAATTAATTTTTCAGCACCAAACCTTTACAGTAAAGATGTTAGGGAAATGTGTGCTCTTATTGCCAATACGGCCATTTTTATTGCAGCAGATAATGGCGTAATGCATTTAGCTAGTGCTGCTCAAATTCCTGTGGTTGGATTTTTTAAAGTCACCAAACTAGAAAAGTACAAACCTTATGGAAATGGCAGTTTGGCTTTTAATACCAATGAAACTAATCTTAAGGATTGGTTAAAAGGCATTGATACCATTCTTAGTTAGCAAATTTTTACGATATTTGTTAGTATATGAATCTTTTTTGGCAAGGTTTACTACAATTTTTACATTACCTCATCAAGAGAAATCCTGAATGAGAAGGCTTTTATCATAATTTTACGTATCTTTTTAAAGTTTAAGGACTTACATTTTTAAGCTTTATTTTCTAATCTTAAAATTTTAAAAAATGCCATTTTATCATAAATTAGGAAACATTCCACCCAAAAGACATACACAATTCAGAAAGCCAGATGGTAGTTTGTATTCTGAACAGCTATTTGGTACCATTGGTTTTGATGGTATGTCCACCAATAGTTATCACGAACAAAGACCAACACAGGTTAAAGAAATAAAAGGTCAATACCATGTGGCTCCTAAAATAGCCAAAGCAAACCAAATGCAGTCATATAGATTTCTTGGGTTTCAGGTTAAACCAGAGAATGATTATTTAGAAAGCAGAAAAACAGTTTTAACCAATAGTGATTGCTCCATTATTCTGGCAGCACCAAAACAATCAACCAAAGCGTATTTTTATAAAAATACCGATGCCGACGAATTAATCTTTATTCATAAAGGAACAGGAAAATTACGGACACATCTAGGGAATCTTGACTTTAAATACGGTGATTATCTCTTAATTCCAAGAGGCGTTATTTATAAAATTGATTTTGATACTCAAGATAACAGACTCTTTATTGTGGAATCGCGCCGACCCATTTATACCCCAAAACGTTACCGAAATTGGTTCGGTCAACTTTTAGAGCATGCTCCATTTTGCGAACGCGATATTCGGCAGCCTCAAGAACTGGAAACCTATAATGAGAGCGGAGACTTTTTAATAAAAGTTAAAAAGCAGAATGACATTTTTGATATGGTGTATGCTTCACATCCATTTGATGTGGTTGGATATGATGGCTACAACTATCCGTACGCGTTGTCCATTCATGATTTTGAACCCATAACTGGGCGTATTCATCAGCCGCCGCCAGTGCATCAAACGTTTGAAACAGATGCCTTTGTGGTTTGTAGCTTTGTGCCAAGGTTGTACGACTATCATCCGCAATCCATTCCTGCTCCATACAATCATAGCAACATCGATAGTGATGAGGTTTTATATTATGTAGATGGCGATTTTATGAGCAGAAATGATATTGCCACCGGGCATATTTCATTACATCCCGCAGGAATTCCGCATGGACCACATCCAGGAGCCACAGAGCGAAGTATAGGTAAAACAAAAACCGATGAACTTGCGGTTATGGTTGACACCTTTAAACCTTTACAAATTACAGAAGAAGCTATGAAAATAGCCGATGAAGATTATTATAAATCTTGGTTGGAATAAAAGAGTTGAGAAACAAGAACCAAGAAAATAGACTATGAATAATAGAAAAAGACATAATTACAAGAATTTGAAAATTTGGGAGTTAGGAATTGAAATTGTTGACGATGTTTTTGAGCTAATGAAAGATTTTCCATTGGATGAAAAATTTGGTTTATCTTCTCAAATAAGTAGAAGTTCAGTTTCTATTCCTAGTAATATTGCCGAAGGTTCTTCTAGATCAGACAAATCTTTTTCTCATTTCATTGACATTTCTCTAGGATCATCATTTGAACTTGAAACACAATTGATAATTGCTTTGAAAAGAAATTATATTACAATAGAACAATTAATAAAGATTGAAGAAAAAATAGAAGAGTTTCAAAAAATGACAGTGGGTTTTCAAAATAAACTCTAAAAGTCTTTTCTCTCTGTTCTATTTTCTCTATTCAAAATTAAAAAAAATGAGTAAAGAAGTAAAATCCGTAAACTACGGTTTAGAAAAAATATTTGAAGGCGCTCAAGATTTTTTACCGCTTTTAGGTACAGACTATTTAGAATTTTATGTGGGTAACGCCAAACAATCGGCCCATTTTTATAAAACAGCTTTTGGGTTTCAATCCTATGCGTATAAAGGATTGGAAACAGGTTCAAAAGATTTGGTGAGTTATGTGTTAATTCAAGATAAAATAAAACTGGTATTAACAACACCATTAAACAGTCAATCACCTATTAATAACCATATAGTAAAACACGGTGATGGTGTAAAAGTCATAGCCCTTTGGGTGGATGATGCCAAAAGTGCTTACGAAGAGACCACAAAACGAGGTGCCAAATCCTATATGGAACCTGTTGTAGAAAAAGATGAGTTTGGTGAAGTTGTGCGTGCGGGTATTTATACCTATGGCGAAACGGTACACATGTTTGTAGAGCGTAAAAACTATAAAGGCACTTTTTTGCCAGGTTTCAAAAAATGGGAATCCGAGTATAATCCAACGCCGGTTGGTCTTAAGTTTATAGACCATATGGTTGGAAATGTAGGTTGGGGACAAATGAATACTTGGGTAAAATGGTACGAAGACGTGATGGGTTTTGTTAACTTTTTATCGTTTGATGACAAGCAAATTCACACAGAATATTCAGCCTTAATGAGTAAAGTCATGAGCAATGGTAACGGACGTATCAAATTTCCAATAAACGAACCGGCCAAAGGGAAGAAGAAATCCCAAATTGAAGAGTATTTGGATTTTTATGAAGATTCCGGCGTGCAACACATTGCCGTTGCTACGGATGATATTATAAAGACGGTATCACAGTTAAAAGCCAGAGGTGTTGAATTTTTACCGCCACCACCACAAGCCTATTATGATGATATTCCAAGAAGATTGGGAGAACATAAAAGCATGATGAAAGAAGATATGAACGAACTTCAAAGGCTATCCATTATGGTGGATGCCGACGAAGAAGGCTATTTATTGCAAATTTTCACAAAACCAGTTGAAGATAGGCCCACACTATTTTTTGAAATTATCCAACGTATGGGAGCAAGAGGTTTTGGAGCAGGAAACTTTAAAGCGCTTTTCGAATCTATAGAAAGAGAGCAAGCCAATAGAGGCACACTTTAATGATTATTTAATAATAAAACACCAAAACTTCATCATTAATTTTTGATGGAGTTTTTTTGTTTTAATACTTTTGGAACAGTAATTGTAATTTATAAGCAAGTTGTAATAAAATTATTAACTTAGAGTTTCTATTATAATTACCCAATTCGTATGAAGAAGACACTACTTATAGCTATCGCAATATTTTTTTTTCAATGGTCATTGGCTCAAAATGCAGAATCGTATGGTGATGGAGAATGGTTTAAATTTAAAATGAGCTATAGCGGGTGGTTAAAAGCTGGCAATGCCACACTTTCTGTTAAAGAAATAAAACTTGACAATAAAGACGTTTATCATGTCACAGGAAAAGGTTGGACTACCGGAATGATTAAATGGTTTTTTAAAGTAAAAGACCGATACGAAAGCTATTTTGATAAACACACCTTATTGCCTTACAAGTTTATAAGAGATATTGATGAAGGCGGACACACAAAAAATTTAGAAATCATTTTTGATCAGGCTAATAAAAAAGCCTATGTTCATGATAAAAAAAATAAAACCGAGAAGGTGTTTGATACCTCGCCAAACATTCAAGATATGGTATCAACCTATTACTATCTTAGAGATAAATTAGACATCAACAATTTAAAAATAGGTAGTGAGGTAAGAGTTGATATGTTTTTTGATGAAGAAAACTATGGCTTTAAACTAAAATATCTAGGCGAAGAAACCATAAATACAGATTTCGGAACTATTGAGACCTTAAAATTTAGGCCTTACGTTATGGCAGGGCGTGTTTTTAAAGAAGAAGAAAGTTTAACGCTTTGGGTATCAAAAGACAAAAATAAATTACCTTTGCGCATTAAAGCAGATTTAAGAGTAGGTTCTCTACGAGCCGATTTAGAAGCTTTCAAAGGGCTAAAGCACCCTTTTAAGATAGTTGTTAATAATTAGAAATTTTGAACACAAAACTAACCAATCAACTTAAAGAGAAATTCCAGAATATTGGTCAAGATTTAGAGGTTCACTTAGAAGGTCTTTTACACAGTAAGCCCATCAATTATTGGGATTATATTCACACAGATACCTTATTAAATTTACAATTACCACGAACCTCATTCCCTGATGAAATGGTTTTTATTATATATCACCAAATCAATGAATTATTGTTTAAAATGATTTTGGGTGAAATTGAGCAAGTGGCAAAAACAGAACCCATTAATGCAGTATTATTTTCGTCAAAACTCATGCGTATTAGCAGGTATTTTGATATGCTTACATCGTCTTTCAGTATTATGAAAGACGGCATGGATGTAGAACAATACAATAAATTTAGAACAGCACTGACACCAGCCAGCGGATTTCAAAGCGCCCAATACAGGAAAATAGAATTCGCTTCTACAGAACTCATCAATTTAATAGACAAAAGATTTAGAGATACCATCGATAGAAACTCATCCTATGAAAATGCCTTTGAGCATTTATATTGGCAAGCAGCAGGAAAAGATTATAAAACAGGCAAAAAAAGTTACACATTAACAGTTTTTGAAGAAAAATACAAAGCAGAATTTATTAGATTTACCGAGTTTTATAACACTCAAAACTTGTGGACTAAATTTAAAACCTTGCCACAAGCAGAAAAAAAGAACAAAACATTAATAAAAGCCATGAGACATTATGACTACACAGTCAACATTAAATGGGTTATGGCGCATTATAATACAGCAAATCATTATTTAAATATCGGTGGGCAAACCGCCGAAGCAACAGGAGGAAGCGAATGGGTAAAATATATGCATCCAAAGTATCAAAAAAGAATATTTTTTCCAGAATTATGGACCAAAAAAGAGCTGGAAAATTGGGGAACAGAAGTTTAATAGTTTTTTTGTTGACCATGGCCTTTATGGCATGTAAAAATGAGGTCAAAAATAATCTGGAAGAAGAGGCTCTGAATGAGATTGTTTATGTGGCGCCGGATGTTTTTGAATTTGGTTTTAATTTGAACGATTATATTGTAAAGCGCGATACCATAAGATATGGCGATTCGTTCGGATTAATTTTAGAACGCAACAAAATAGGCTATCCAAAAATTTTTCATATTGCTGAAAAAGCCAAAGACACGTTTGATATACGTAGGCTTCAAGTGGGTAAACCTTACACGCTTTTATGCTCAAAAGACTCTTTAGAAATTCCTAAATGCTTTATTTATCAACCCAATGTTGAAGAATATGTGGTGGTAAATTTTCATGATTCTATTCATGCCTATACTAGTAGAAAACCCATTAAATATGTTGAAAGAGTTGCTACAGGTGTTGTTACAACCAATATTTCAAATGCCTTAGTTGATCAAGGATTAAGTGTGCGCCTTGCTTATAAAATGGCAGATGAAATATATGCTTGGACCATTGATTTTAACAGACTTCAAAAAGGAGATAGATTTAAAGTTATTTATACAGATAAATATATTGATGATACTATTTATGCGGGTATTCAAAATGTGAAAGCCGCCTACATGGAATACAATAAAGAACCATTTTATGCTTTTAAATTTGAAACGGATTCTGTTAGAAAATTCACGGATTTTTTTAATGAGGAAGCAAAAAATTTGAGGCGTGCTTTTTTAAAAGCGCCAGTACAATTTAGTAGAATTTCTTCAAGATACAATTTAAACAGAAGAATTGCTTATTATGGTTTTGCTTTGAAACCTCATAAAGGAACAGATTTTGCAGCCGCCATTGGAACGCCCATTATGGCAACAGCCAACGGAACCGTAATAGAATCTAAATATAAAGGCGGGAATGGCAATTATGTAAAAATAAGACATAATGGAACCTACGAAACACAATATCTGCATATGCAAAAGAGAAAAGTTAAGGTAGGTCAATTTGTTAAGCAAGGTGAGGTTATAGGTTGGGTTGGAATGACTGGTAATACAGGCGGTCCACACGTGTGCTATCGTTTTTGGAAAAACAAAAAACAAGTCGATCCTCTTAGAGAAAAGTTGCCAGAAGCAGAACCCATTTCGGAAAATCTTAAAGCTAAATACTTTGAGTTTATTAAACCCATAAAAGCGCAATTAGATAGCATTCCTTTTCCTCAAGACAATCCTCAAGAAACCATTAAAGAACATTTAATTTCACAAATATAACAATGACTTTTCCAAGCATAAATCCTACAACAACCAAGTCGTGGAAACATTTACAAAATCATTTTAAAGACCTTCAAAACACCTCAATGAAAGCCTTGTTTGCCCAAGATAAAAACAGGGCAAATAAACTTACCATTAAATGGGAAGATTTTTATGTGGATTTTTCAAAAAACAGAATTACAGAGGAAACCTTAAAATATTTACTTCAATTAGCTGAAGAAGTCAAATTAAAAGAAGCCATAGCATGTCAGTTTTCTGGAGATATTATCAATCAAACTGAAGGTAGGGCGGTTTTACATACTGCGTTAAGAGCGCCAAAATCTGCTTCATATATGGTAAATGGCGTTAATGTCATGCCGGAAGTTTATCAAGTAAAACAAAAAATTGAAAATTTTACCAATCAAATTGTAAATGGGAATTTAAAAGGATTTACAGGAAAAGCGTTTACAGATGTTGTTAATATAGGAATTGGTGGTTCAGATTTAGGGCCAGCCATGGTGGTAGAAGCCTTACAGTTTTATAAAAATCATTTAACAACCCATTTTGTGAGTAATGTGGATGGCGATCATGTTAATGAAATTATTAAAAAATTAAATCCAGAAACCACCTTGTTTGTTATTGTCTCTAAAACATTTACAACACAGGAAACACTTTCAAATGCCAACACCATTAAAGAATGGTTTTTAAAATCGGCCACGGAAGACGCTATAGCAAAACACTTTGTGGCAGTGTCGACCAATATTGATCATGTAAAAGCCTTTGGAATTGATGAAAACAATATTTTCCCTATGTGGGATTGGGTTGGAGGTCGTTTTTCACTTTGGAGTGCGGTTGGTTTGTCTATAAGTTTGGCGGTTGGCTTCAAGAATTTTGATAGCTTGTTGCAAGGCGCCCATAAAATGGATACGCATTTTAAGAATGAAGATTTTAAAAATAACATTCCTGTAATTTTAGCCCTAATTAGTATTTGGTACAATAACTTTTTTAATGCAGAAAGCGAGGCCATCATTTCGTATTCACAATATCTTAATCAGTTTGCAACCTATTTGCAACAAGGCATTATGGAAAGTAATGGGAAAAGCGTTGACAGAAATGGAAACTCTGTAGAGTATCAAACTGGGACCATTATTTGGGGCGAACCAGGAACCAATTCGCAACACGCCTTTTTTCAATTAATCCATCAAGGTACCAAATTAATTCCTGCAGATTTTATTGGATTTACGAAATCACTTCACGGCAATCAAGATCACCAAGACAAATTAATTTCAAATTTTTTAGCGCAAACCGAAGCGTTATTAAATGGGAAAACCAAAGAAGAAGTCATAGCCGAAGGGACTTCAGAAAAATTGATTCCTTTTAAAGTCTTTGCTGGTAATAAGCCTACCAATACCATTTTTATCAATAAACTAACCCCAGAAAGCTTAGGGAAACTCATTGCTATGTACGAACATAAAATATTTGTTCAAGGTGTTATCTGGAATATTTTTAGCTATGATCAGTTTGGGGTAGAATTAGGAAAACAATTGGCTAATAAAATTTTAAAAGAATTTCATTCCGCTAAAATTAATAATCACGATTCTTCTACTGCTAATCTTTTAGAATATTATAAAAATTTAACATAATTTTTGTTTAATATCTAATAAAATTAGATTTAGAGCCATTTTCTTAAATATTCTATGTAAAAGGGTTAATAATTAGCATCAAATTTGTTAACAATAAGTTAATGAATAATGTTAATTTATACTTAAATTTGCAACACTAATTCAAGTAATTTAATCTTTATTAAAATTATGAAAAAAACTACTCAATTTTTATTGTTAATGATGGCTTTTTTTGCTATCACCGCATCGTTTGGACAGGGTGTAACTACGTCCTCTTTGAATGGACAGGTTACAGACGCCGCAGGCGAGCCATTGCCCGGAGCAAACATCGTTGCTATCCATACTCCTACAGGAACTAAGTATGGCGCAGCTTCAGATTTTGATGGATATTTTAGAATCTCAAACATGAGGTCTGGAGGACCATACGCAATTACTATTTCTTATGTTGGTTTCAAAGACTTTTCTCAAGCCGATGTTTTTCTGCAATTAGGTCAAACCATTGCAATTAATCATGTTATGGTTGAAGATGCTAATGCCCTAGAAGAAGTTGTTGTTACAGGAACCGCTAACGGCATTTTTGATGGTAATAAAAATGGTACAGGAACCTATGTAAGCAAAAGACAAATTGAAAGAATGCCGGCTGTTTCAAGAGGTTTGGGAGATTTTTTACGTACTACGCCTCAAGCTCAAGTTCGTGACAACCAAATTTCAATTGCTGGTCAAAATAACAGGTATAATGCCATATATATAGATGGTGCCGTAAATAATGATGTTTTTGGTTTAGCCGCTACAGGAACTAATGGCGGACAAACAGGTGTAAACCCAATATCGGTAGATGCAATCGAGTCTTTCCAAGTTTCAGTTGCTCCGTTCGATGTTAGAATATCTGGGTTTGCTGGTGGTGCCATAAGTGCCGTTACACGTTCTGGAACCAATGAGTTTGAAGGATCTGCATATAGTTTTTTACGAAACGAATCATTGGCTGGAAAAACGCCCGTAGATTTAACAACGGGTGAAAGAATTAAGTTACCGGATTTTTCAGCAAAAACATATGGTGTTAGAGTTGGAGGCTCTATCATTAAAGATAAATTATTTTATTTTATAAACTACGAAAATCAAGATGACGAAACACCAAGACCTTTTGATGTTGGCACCTATACTGGAGATTCCAATGCTGCTGCACTTAATGGGCTAAGTCAATTTCTTATAAACACCTATAATTATAATCCAGGAACTTTTAACGGCCTTCCAAGTTCATTAAAAAGTGATAAGTTAATAACTAAATTTGACTGGAACATTAATGATGATAACAAACTGGTTTTAAAATATTCTTACGTTAAAGCAGAACAAATTAACGCCGCTTCATTAAATACAAGAAGTATTAATTTTAGTGGAAGATCTATTTTCTTCCCATCTACCACCAATACGGTATCGGCTGAGTTAAACTCTAAATTCAGTGAAAAAGTTTCAAATCAATTAACAGTTGCCTATACTTCGGTTTTAGATGATAGAGATCCACTTGGAAATCCGTTTCCTTCGGTAGTTATCAGAGATGGTCTTGGAACCATAGCTTTAGGTTCTGAACCATTTTCAACAGGTAATATATTGGAGCAAAAAATTACAACATTAACCGATAATTTAGAAATATATAGTGGTAAGCACACGTATACTTTTGGAATCAATTTAGAACACTCTGATGTTAGAAATGTGTTTGTAAGACAAAATTTTGGTGATTATGATTATTCTTCTGTAGCAGATTTTATTTCTGGTACTGTTGCTCCAATAGATTACGATAGAAGTTATTCATTACAAGGTGGTGTTGGAGACGATTCAAAAGGAGCTGCCGAGTTTACTATGTTCCAAGTAGGAGCATACGTTCAGGATCAAATACAAGTTAATGAAAACTTTAAATTAACACTAGGGTTGCGTTTTGATGCACCCATTTGGTCCGATGGTTTAGTGAATGATTCGTTTAACACAACAACTGTAGGATTATTAGAAGCCGAAGGTAAAAATTTACGCGGCGCAAGAGTTGGTGAAGGGGTATCAACTTCAATTCACGTGTCTCCAAGACTTGGGTTTAACTGGAATGTAAATGGAGATTATAACACACAAGTTCGTGGTGGCTTTGGGGTGTTTACTTCTAGAGTCCCTTTGGTTTGGCCAGGAGCGGTATATAATAACAATGGTTTAGCTATTGCAGCTGCAGATCAAGGCGATTTACCAAGTGGGGTCAATTTTGTTGCAGATCCTTTTGGACAGCCAGTTGGTGCAGCAGTAGGTTCAGGCCAATTGGGTGGAGATATCAACCTTTTTTCTAAGAACTTTAAATTGCCACAAGTGTTTAAAATAAACTTGGCTGTCGATCAAAAATTACCTTTCTGGGGTTTAATTGCATCAGCAGATCTATTGTATAACGCTAATATAACTTCTGTATATTACGAAAACCTAAATGTTAAAGATCCTGTACTTTTCCAATCAGGAACTGGAGATACTCGTCCTTTTTACAATAGAAATGATAGAATTGACCCAACTTATTTTGGAATTTATTTAGGAAGGAATGTAAGTCAGGGAGATTCTTGGAATGGATCTTTAACGATTACCAAACCTAATACCGATGGATTTTCTGGAAGCGTATCTTACAGTTATGGCGATTCACGAACTATTTTTGAAGGAACAAGCTCTCAAAACTCTTCTCAATGGAGAAATCAATTGAGTGTTAATGGAAAAAATTCCGATTTACCGGTTTCAAGATCTCAATTCGCACAAGGGCATAGATTCATTGCAAATGTAGCTTACGATTTAAAGTGGAACGATAACATTAAAACTACGGTTGGTTTATTTTACGAAGGGATTAACGGAAATTCTTTTACCTATACTTACCAAGAAGGGGCTGACGTGTTGAATGATGATTCTTCTGATAATGCGGTTATTTATGTACCTGCTAATTCATCGGATATAAGACTTAAAGAAGGCGCGAATGGTCTAACTGCTGCCGAACAATGGAATGCCTTAGATGCATTTATTAGCAGCAACAAATACCTAAGAAGCAGAAGAGGTGAATATGCAGAAATAAATGGAGATAGAGCACCTTGGAGTCATGTGGTTGATTTAAAGGTCATGCAAGATTTCTCAGTTAAATTTGGCAAGAAAAGACATGCTTTACAAGCATCGTTAGATATATTTAACTTTACCAATTTAATTAATAAAGATTGGGGTGTTCGAAAATTTGCTCCAAATTTTGGGGAAATTGCATTGTTGAAAACAGAATCTAATGGTGTTGCACCTGTTTATAGTTTTAACCCTGATGTAGTTGATAATTTATTTGTTATTGATGACGCTGGAATTGAAAGTTCAAGATGGCAAATGCAAATTGGTTTAAGATATACCTTTAACTAATTTTACCATAAAAAAACAATAGTTAAAACCGCTTCTCCAAAAGTTATTGGGAGAAGCGGTTTTTTTATATAAATGTTAAGCAGGTTTTTAAGTAAGGCCATATTTATTTAATTACTACCTTTGTAACCTATTAAATTTTAAAAACCATACCATGTATAATACCGTTAAACTAGTACATTCTTATTGGGCATATCTTGTCCTGATTGTTTTAATAATAGCCACAGTAAACGCTATCATAAAAAGTGTTAAAGGAAAAGATTATGAAGCTAAAGATTTTAGAATATCTCTTTTTACCTTAATTGTATCACATATACAATTACTTATTGGGTTTCTGCTTTATTTTGTGTCTCCAAGATTCGATTTGTTTGGGGAAATAGGAATGGGCGGCGTGATGAAAGACGCTGTACATAGACTCTACCTGGTTGAACACCCTTTAATTAACATCATAGCGGTGGTGTTAATAACCATAGGCTACTCAAAGCATAAAAAGAAATTGACGTCAAAATCAAAACTAAAAATAATAGCTATTTTTTATACCATAGCTCTGGTATTGTTTTTGTCAAGAATTCCTTGGTCAGTTTGGCCAAATTAAAAAACAAAGGCGGCTTATTTAAGCCGCCTTTGTTTTTTAATTATTTATATAGCTAATTTGTAATTTCCTTAATTAAATAGATATATACAGGTAAATGATCACTATAACCATCGGTAAATCCTCCATAACCCCAACTTCTATAAGGATACCCTTTATATTGACCATCTTTTTGAATTAAAAAGTTTTCATTAAAGATGCCAGCTTTATAAAACCGGTAGCTAGAAAAGTCTTTTTCAAGTAAAGGTTTGCTTATTAATATTTGATCAAACAAACTCCAGGCATCTCTGTAGGCAGTGGTTCCTATCCCGTTTTTAAAGAAACTTTCATATGGATTGTAAATACCTTTAAATTTTACATTGTCTTTATTCTTATGTGCTTTTAAAACATCCTTAACACTTGAATTGGTTGGGTCATCATTTAAATCGCCCATAATAATCACCTTAGCATATGGGTCAATGCCTTGTAATGAATCTACCAAACGCTTGGATAATTTAGCAGCAGCCACACGTTTTGGTCTGCTTCTAGCTTCTCCACCACTTCTTGAAGGCCAATGGTTCACAATAATATGGATAAGATCGCCATCAAGCTTACCACTAACGAGTAGCTGGTCTCTGGTATAAACACGTTTACTAGATAAATCATCAAAAATCTTTAATTCATGACTGCTAGTGGAAATAGGCGTGAAAAGCTTTTTTTGATACAGTAAAGCAACATCAATACCTCTAGCATCAGTTGAGTGATAATGAACGATACCATAGTCTTTAGAGATGAGTTCAGGATCATTAACAACATCTTCCAAAACTTCTCGGTTTTCAATTTCAGAAACACCAATAACCGCTGGTGAATTATGTGAAACATCTGAGCCGATTTTTGCAATAACACTCGCCATATTGCTTACTTTTTTTTTGTAAGCAGATGAACGATTTGCTTTTAATTCCATCATAGGACTCGCTTCATCAAACTTTGTAAGGTCGTTGATGGTATCAAACAAATTTTCTAAATTATAAAAGGCTATGGTGTGTATTTTAAAAGTCTTTTTTTCTTGCGCATTTATAGGGGTTAATGTGAATAAAATAAAGACTAAAAAAAGATGTTTTAATGGTTTCATTAATGATAAGTTACGTGAATGTTATTTTGATTACAAAACTTATTCCAAAAGTAGATATTTATTATAAATAATGTAAATTTGTAAGGGTTAAATAATAATTATTTAGCTATTATATTTTTATAATTATGAATTCAAGTATGAAAAAAAAGTTACTTATTTTTTTATTTGGAATTTTTTCATTGGTTACAGCATTTGCTCAACAAACTATCATTAAAGGGAGCGTTAAGGATGCGGTTACTTTTGAACCACTTCCAGATGTTACGATTACTATTGAAGAAACAAATCAAAGCACTCAAACAAACCCAAAAGGGGAGTTTTTGTTTTCTGCCAAGGTTCCTTTAGGGGAACAAGTATTAAAAGTTTCTAAACTGGGTTATGCAACCAAAAGATACCCGATTGTAGTGAATAGTTCACAGACTGTAAATATTACAGACATGACTTTGGAATTTGATGCCTCAAGTTCTCAAGATTTATTTACCATTACCTTATCGGATGATGAGTTGAATGATGACACCAGTGGTTCCGATAACATTTCTGGATTGCTATCTTCTTCATTGGATGTGTTTCAGCGTACAGCTGCATTTGAATTTAGTTCCTCTTTTTTTAGAGTTAGAGGTTTAGATTCTGAAAATGGATCGGTTTTAATTAACGGCATTGAAATGAACAAAATTTATGATGGAAGACCACAATGGAGCAATTGGGGAGGATTGAATGATATGGCTAGAAATCAAGAATTAACCACTGGATTAACGCCATCTGCCTATAATTTTGGTGGGGTTCTAGGAACTACTAATATAAATACCAGAGCTTCTAATTATAGAAAAGGCGGTCAAATTACCTATTCATCGTCCGATAGAAGTTATACTAACAGAACGATGGTTAGCTATGCAACTGGATTAATGAAAGATGGCTGGTCCATGGCTTTTATGGTGGCAAGACGTTGGGGTAACGAAGGATTTCAAGATGCTACCTTTTATGATGCCAATTCATTTTTTGCATCAGTAGAAAAAAAGATTAATGACAATCATAGTATTAATTTCACATCTATTTATGCTCCTAATAGAAGAGGAAAATCCTCTCCTAATACCCAAGAAGTGTATGATTTAAAAGGTATTAAGTACAATGAATACTGGGGTTATCAAGATGGCGATAAACGCAACTCTCGAATAAAAGAAGTTGAAGAACCTGTTTTAATGTTAAACCACTTTTGGGATATCTCTAAAAAAACGAAGTTAAATACTAATGTTGCCTATCAATTTGGTAAAATTGGCAATAGTAGGTTGGATAATTCAGGTGGTGCAAACCCTAGTCCTGCATACTATCAAAAATTACCAAGTTTCTTTTTATCAGATCCTGACGGGCCAGATTTTGGAGGTGCCTTTCAAGCAGAACAAGAATTTTTAAATAATGGACAAATTGATTGGGATAGAATATACGATGCCAACATTACCAACAATGCTTCTGGTACTTATGCAGCCTATGCACTTTATGAAGACAGAAATGATGATAAACTTCTTACCGTTAATTCTATTTTAAACACAGAAATCAACAATCACATCACCATAAACGCTGCTGTTAATTATAAAACGTTAAAGTCTGAAAATTTTGGAGAAATCATAGATTTATTAGGTTCAGATACAGGTGTTTTGAACATAGATTCATTTGACAACTACCAATATGACACACAAAACCCAGATAGAATAGTTGGAGAAGGTGATAAATATAGGTATAACTATAATTTGTTTTCAGATATTATTTCAGGATATGCACAAGCTCAATTTAAATACAATAAAATTGATTTTTATATATCTGGAAGTTTGTCTAATACCACCTATCAAAGAGATGGATTATGGGAACATAGCAGATTTGCAGGAAATGCTTCTTTTGGAAAAGGCCCAGAACTTTCTTTTACAGGCTTGGGCGCTAAAGCAGGATTTACTTATAAAATTACTGGAAAACATTTGCTAGACTTTAATGGCGGTTACTTAACCAGAGCACCATCTTTACGAAATACGTTTTCAAATTCCAGAGAAAACAACGATGTAGTAAGAAATATAACTGAAGAAAAAGTTACCGCTTTAGATGCTAGTTATATATTCCGGTCTCCAATTTTAAAGGCCAGACTAACAGGATATTATTCTAAAATTGAAGATGCTAATGAAGTTGGATTCTTTTTTGCCGATGGATTAAGTGGTGATGACATTCAAGATAATGATACCTCGGCATTTGTTCAAGAAATTTTACAAGGTGTAGATAAAAAAAATATAGGCATAGAATTAGGTATTGATGCTCAAGTAACTCCAACCATAAAACTTAAAGGTGCTGCCTCAATAGGTCAATTTACTTATGATAATAATCCAGACTTGTATTTAACCTCTTCTAGCTTTTTAACACCAGATGGATCCATATCTTATGGAAAAGCCAATTTAAAAGATTACAAATTAGCAGGTGGGCCACAACGGGCTTATTCCGTTGGTTTTGAATATCGCGATCCTGATTATTGGTGGTTTGGAGCTACGGCAAACTTTTTTTCAAACACGTATTTAGATATAAATACCTTAACAAGAACCTCAAACTTTTTCTCAGATGTGGATGGTTTACCATTTAACGATTATAACGAAGAGCTAGCGACTACACTTTTAAAACAAGAAAAATTTGATGATTATATGGTTATAAATCTTGTGGGTGGAAAATCTTGGAGAATAGCAGACAAATACATTGGTTTTTTTGCTAGTGTTGGAAACTTATTAGATAAAGAGTACCGAACAGGTGGTTTTGAACAAGCTAGAAATGCCAACTTTAGAGAATTAAGAGACGATAATGCTAATCCTAAACGTGTTTTTGGGAATAAATATTGGTATGGTCGAGGCGCAAACTACTTTGTAAATTTCTATGTAAGATTTTAAAAATAGCACAAAATGAAAAAAATAATAGAATCACCTATAAAAAGAAAAACAGTAATAAACTCAAAAAACAATACCATGGGTAAAATTTATAAAACATTTGCATTAACATTAAGTTTAATGATCGGTCTTTCATTTACATCGTGTGTACAAGACGATGATTTTACAATCCCTAAATCCTTAGGAAATGAAGAAAACGAAGCCCTTACTTCTATATTGGAAAACATTCTAGCCGGTACACTTTCCGAAGTTTCCATTAGTGAGCTAAAAGGCATGTATCAAGACAATATGCCCGAATTTATAGACACCGATATCGTGGTAAAAGGGTATGTGTCTTCATCAGATCAAACAGGAAATTTCTTTAAAGAAATCTATTTACAAGATGCTCCAGAAAATCCAACAGCGGGAATTAAAATAGCTCTAAATCAAGTTGAAACATACAATCAATTTAATAAAGGCCGTGAGGTTTATATTAAATTAAAAGGTTTATACGTTGGCGAAGAACGTGTAGGCAGCGAAGTTATTGTTATTGGAGGAGGTACCGAAACAGACCAATTTGGCACCACGGTTTTGCGGCTTACTCTAAACCAAATAAAAGCAAACATGTTCAGATCTGAAAACACCCTTGAGTTGGTGCCGCTAACCGCTTCATTTTCAGACATTACTAAAGATCATATAGGACTTTTTGTAAAATTTGAGGATGTAGAGTTTGCGAATGATTTAGAAGGGTTGCGTTATTTTGATCCTATTCAAGATTTTGATACACAAAGAACATTGCAATCTTGCGACGGGTTTGATTACAGTAGTTTTATTTTAGAAACAAGTTCTTTTGCAAGTTTTAAAAATGAATTATTACCATCCGATAATGGCTCTATTTCTGGGGTTATCACTAAAGATTTTACTGGAAGCGTATTGCTTTTAGCACTTAATACTACAGATGATGTAGCGTTTACCAACAGCCGTTGTACTCTTCTGGATATCAATGATTTTTCGCCCATTTTTGAAGAGGATTTTGAATCTATGACTGCAAATGCTAATGTAAGTGGTAATGGATGGACAAATTATACTGAAGTTGGTAGATTTAGTTGGAGAGTTTTAACAACAACAGATTCTGGAAATTCAGGAAGCAAAATAGCGTCTATGGGAGCTTTTAACTCTGGTAATCCTAGCAATATAGCATGGTTGATATCTCCAGGAATAGATTTAGATGCACAAGATTTAGAATTTATAAATTTTAAATCATCAAACAGTTTTTCCGATGGCAGCGAATTGGAACTTTTAATATCTACAGATTGGGATGGTAATACAGCAACCATTACAACTTCAACATGGACAGCATTACCAGGCATAATTGTAAGTGACTCAGAATTTTTTCAAAACTGGGTAGATTCTGGAGCTATAAGTTTAAGCTCTTATTCTGGAACAGCTTACATTGCATTTAAATATATTGGTGGTGATAATGCGGCAAACACAATTGATGGAAACTTTGAAATTGATAATTTTAAAGTCTTGGTTTCTAATTAATAAAAATTTAAACTTTAAACTAAAAGCCCACCTAATTGGTGGGTTTTGTTTTTTAATCATTCTTTTTAAAAATGGCATATACAGGAAAATGGTCGCTGTAACCGCCTTTGTATTTTTTGCCCACATACGTTCTAAAGGGCTTCCCTTTGTATTTACCACTAAACAGTTTTAAAAAATCATCATCAAAAATATTAGCTTCTAAATAGCTAAAAGTATTTGGTTCTGTTTCAAAAAAGTTTTTGGTAAACATAATTTGATCAAATAAATTCCATTTAAAATCATGGGAAGTGGATCCTCTTGAAAATGAAAGTAACGATTCCATGGGATTGAATAAATCTTGATTTTTAATTAAACGCTGAATACTGTCATTATTGGGGTCGTCATTAAAATCACCTATCACAATAATTTTAGCATGTTTATTCTTGAGTTTTAAAGTTTCAATTACTTCAATGACTTTATTAGATGCCGCTAAACGTTTAAATCCTGTTTCATTGGCACCTTCGCGCCTTGAAGACCAGTGGTTAACAATGACATGAATTTCTTCTTCTTCAAGAAACCCGGTTACTAACAAGATATCTCTGGTGTAATCTGGCAACCCTTCGTCATTGGTTAATTCAACAGAAAATGTTTCAGAATAGCTGACCCTAAAATAAGTACTATCGTATAATAAGGCAACGTCTATACCGCGTTCATCCATAGAGTCAAAATGAACAAAGCGGTAGTTACAATGGCTTAAATGTTTGGAGGCTATAAGGTCTTTTAAAACAGCATCATTTTCTACTTCAGCCAAACCAATAATGGCCGGATGTTTGTCAGTTTCTTTAAAACCTATACTGGAAATAGCAAACCCAATCTTTCTAAGTTTATTTTCATACCGTTTATACGTCCATTTTTTTACCGAAGTAGGCAATAAATCATTATCATTAGTTTGATGGTCATCATGGATGTCAAACAAGTTTTCAAGATTATAAAAGGCTATCGTATGTTTGTAATGTATAGAAAAATTATCTTCAAACAAATCATTCATAAATTAAAATATAGAAGTAAAAATATAAAAATTAAAATGGTTGCAATTATGTAACTTTGTGCAATATTAAATGTTATGTTAGAATCAAAAGATATTAGCTTAGAAAAAGCTGTATTAATAGGAATTGTTACAAAAGACCAAGACGAAGTAAAATCTAAAGAATATTTAGATGAACTAGAGTTTTTAACGTATACGGCTGGAGGCGATGTAGTAAAACGGTTTACTCAAAAAATGGAAATGCCCAATCCCAAAACCTTTATGGGAACTGGAAAAATTGAAGATGTGCGACAATACATTGAAGAGCATAACATAGGAACTGCTATTTTTGATGACGAACTATCTTCGGCTCAAGAGCGTAACATCAGTAAAATACTTAATTGCAAAGTACTTGACAGAACCAATTTAATCCTTGATATTTTTGCTCAGCGTGCTCAAACCAGTTATGCAAGAACTCAGGTAGAATTGGCTCAATGTGAATATTTGTTGCCCAGATTGCGAGGTATGTGGACGCATCTTGAGCGACAAAAAGGTGGTATTGGAATGCGCGGACCGGGAGAAACAGAAATAGAAACAGACCGTAGGATTGTTCGAGATAAAATAGCCTTATTAAAAGAGCGCATAAAAACCATTGACAAACAAATGGCGGTTCAAAGAGGCAACAGAGGTGCCATGGTGCGAGTTGCTTTGGTTGGATATACCAACGTAGGGAAATCAACCTTAATGAACGTTATTAGTAAAAGTGAGGTTTTTGCAGAAAATAAATTGTTTGCTACGCTCGATACTACCGTAAGAAAAGTGGTTATTCAAAACCTGCCTTTTTTATTATCTGATACGGTTGGATTTATTAGAAAATTGCCCACACAATTGGTTGAAAGCTTTAAAAGCACTTTGGACGAAGTTAGAGAGGCCGATTTACTGCTTCATGTGGTCGATATTTCTCACCCTAATTTTGAAGAACATATTGATTCTGTTCATAAAATTTTAGGTGAAATAAAAAGTGCCGATAAACCTACCATCATGGTCTTCAATAAAATTGATGCCTACAAACCAGAACCTTTAAGCGATGATGATTTAGAAACCGAGCGTACTAAAATCCATTATAGTTTAGAAGAATGGAAAAATACCTGGATGAGCAAAATAGGCAACAATGCCTTATTTATTTCGGCCACCAACAAGGAAAATTTAGAAGATTTCAAGAAAAGAGTTTATGAAGAAGTGAGACAAATACACATCACTCGTTTTCCATACAACCATTTTCTGTACCCGGATTATGATGAGAATCAAGCATAAAAAGAGAGCTTCTAAATTTAATTAGAAGCTCTCTTTTTATATTAAAGGGAGATGGGTTTAAAACTTATAGCTCAACCCAATAGTATAATACGTTTGCAAGTCGTTGTCAACATTATCAAAAGTAGCGTTAGTATCAGCAAGGGTATTGATCGCATAATTTAAGGCTTCTTGTTTATTGCTTCTCAATCCAAAGTCAAAACCAACACCAATCATTTTCCATAAAGTATATCCAAATGAGTTGGTCCATGTCCAGTTTGAAAAATTTGAACTCTTATAACTTTGGAACATCGATAAGTTAGATTTAAAATTAATAGCACCAAGTTGTCTTGTATAGTCAGCAACTATTTTTGCACCCAAAGACGATTCAAAAACAGTGTCGCCGTTACTAAACACAAAGTTGTAGTTTAAAGGATGAATGACAACAATTAAATTCTCTATTGGTGTCCAAGTAGCTCCAACTCCTAAATCTAAATAGCCGGGGTCATTAAAGTTGTCTAAAAGGGTTGTTCTGTATTCCATTAAACCAGAAACAGCAAGCGTTTTGGTTATGTTTCTTCCATACAATGAGGAAACATTAAAAACATCGGTTGTTGGTTTAAAACTATCATCATCGTTAGGGTTTTCTTTATCATCTAACTTTACCCAATTTAAATTGGTGGATAATGAATTTCTCCAGAAAAATTTTTCTTGAATTAAATTAGCGTACCCATTAAAGGTAAAACCAATATTCCCTGATGTATTGTTGGGTTTGCCTTGCGAATACCAATTGTTAAAGTTTGATAAACTTCCGCCTATGGTTCCAAATGCGCCTACTCTCCAGCCAGGAATGGCATCAATTTGGTCTTGAATGGCTTTAACTCTAGCTTGAATAGCAGAAATAGAGTCGTTTTTATTTGCTTTTTCAGCCTCTAATGCTTCTTTTGTTTGTGAGAAACTGAATGAAAAACTTAGTACGAATACTAATACGAAAAGTAATTTATTCTTCATATTTATTATTTTGGGATTATGTTTTACGATAAGACACATTCATTAATGAAAAGTAACACGATATTTAACTTGTTTTCTTTTTATATAAAGGAACCGAAGAACAAGCTTCGCCATACATAATAGATTGGGCAATGGGTTTAAGTTTATTAGCCAGCATAATATAGGCATTTTGCGGAACGGCTTTTTTAGAACACCCTTTTATAATAATAGGTTTATTGGCAAATTCTGAAACCTCTAATTTATTTATAATATCTTGATAAATACTTGTTTCAAGTAGCTCAAGATTTCCGATAACCGTTTTTTTGGTAAAAGGTTCTAAATGAATACTTATTAAAATGTAGGCCCATGCAGGAATTATGGCATCGCTGCTACAAATTAAGGATATATAAGTGTTTTGATATTGAGACCAATGGTGTTGTTTTATGCTTTCTCTAAAATCTTTTTCACGCAATACAAATCCTTCAAAAAGCCAGTCTTTAATATCAAAAACTAAACGCTTTCCTTCAGGATAATAATCTTCAAGGTTGATGGTTATCAGTTTGCTGTTTGCAACGCGATTTACGATGTCGTCTTTCAAAAAAAAAGTTGTTAAGTTGTTTGTTATTTAGTTGTAAACTGAATACTGCAAACTAAATTACAGCATACCAAGTTCTAATTTGGCTTCTTCACTCATTAAATCATGGGTCCAAGGTGGATCAAACGTGATTTCAACTTCGGCACTTTTAACAGCATCTAGAGACTTGATTTTTTCTTCAACCTCTAGGGGTAAGGTTTCTGCAACCGGACAATTAGGTGTTGTTAAGGTCATTAATATTTTAACATCATAGTCTTCATTGACAAAAACGTCATAAATTAATCCTAATTCATAAATGTCAACAGGAATTTCTGGATCGTAAATGGTTTTTAAAACGCCTACTATTTTTTCGCCTAATTCTGTGGTATTTATTTTTGTATCGCTCATAATTAATTTAATTGTGTTTGGTATGCTATAGCATACATTTTTAACTGTTTTATCATACTTACCAAACCATTGGCTCTGGTAGGAGATAAATGTTCTTTTAAGCCTATTTTTTCAATAAAATCGGTATCAGCTTCAATAATATCTTTAGGTTTTTGATTTGAGAAAACCCGGATTAAAATAGAAATAATGCCTTTGGTAATAATGGCATCACTATCGGCTGTAAAGTAGATTTTATCATCTTTTAGTTCGGCATGAACCCAAACCTTACTTTGGCAACCTTTTATAATATTGCTGTTGGTCTTATATTGCTCGTCAATTAAAGGTAAATCCTTTCCTAAATCAATCATGTATTGATAACGTTCTTCCCAATCTTCAAACATGGAAAATTCATCAATAATTTCGTCTTGTATATCGTTAATATTCACAGTTTTTTTATTTTATACAAAAATACAATAAGTATACATGTTAATCAATGTTTTCTGAAACTGATAAGATTTCTTTAACAAGAAGTTGGATTTCTTTTGGCGGATTTCCATGATCAAAACTAGCAGATTTGTAAACGGTTCCATTATATATGATAGTAAGATTAGCTATGGCTGCGCCATCATACAATCGTTTTTGTGAAGGAGCTTCCAGATGTTCTAAATTTTCAATAGTAACTAGTTTTAGGGCTTCAAGAAGGTTGTTCCAATTGGTTTCGCTACATGGCTGAATGACAGGTTTGCTGTCTCGTTTAAGGATTACGGAAACTTCTTTTTTGTTTATTGAAATATGGGTATAACTACCTCTGGAAAGTGCTGAATATTCAAAGGTCACACTTGCTTGCTCTTGTTTTTTAGTCATGGTTAAAACCACTTGCTTGTTACTCAGTAATTCAATAATGGAATCTTTGGAGTTTATACTGTCTATCTTTGATAAGTTTTCAAACAGAGTTGATTCAATCTTATTTTTTATGTCATTACAAAACATTTTTGTAGCGCCTAAAGCACCAAAAGTAAGATGGTTTTCGTGATATGAATAGGTTCCAAAAAAACGATTACAACCTGAAAAGCCATTAACTTTTTGTTCTTCTGCATTGAAAGTTATTCCTAGATTATATTCTGTAACATCGTCATCAAGCAATTTGCTAATTACATAAGCTCCATTTAACACTATGCTTGAATCTTGCACTATTGTATCTACTCGATTAGCATCCTTATGATTGTTACAATCTTTAACAGACAGAAGGCTTAATAAAATAATAACTATTTTCATGGGTTTTTGTTTTGAATATAATATTACAAAAAAGACGCCAAATTTTAAGCCAACATTATATTTGCTTTCTTAACAGCATTAACTAAAATATCAATTTCCTCCATAGTATTGTAAAAAGAGAATGACGCTCTAACAGTTCCTGGAATTTTAAAAAAATCCATGATAGGTTGAGCACAATGATGACCAGTTCTTACAGCAATTCCCATCTTGTCTAAAATAGAGCCAACATCATAAGGATGAATGCCTTCCAAATTAAAAGAAATCACCGATGTTTTGAGTGTTGCAGTGCCAAAGATTTTTAAACCATTTATTTCAAGAAGTTTTTTGGTGGCGTATTGTAAAAGCTCATGTTCGTAGGAAGCAATGTTATCAAACCCAATAGCATTCATGTAATCTATAGCTGCGCCAAAAGCAATGCCACCACAAATATTTGGTGTGCCAGCTTCAAATTTATGGGGTAAATCTGCATAGGTGGTTTTTTCAAAAGTAACTTCAGCAATCATTTCGCCGCCACCTTGATATGGAGGTAATTTTTTTAACCAAGATTCTTTGCCATAAAGCATGCCTACGCCTGTTGGACCACATATTTTATGGGCTGAAGCCACATAAAAATCAACGTCTAAAGCTTGTACGTCTGGTTTTAAATGTGGACAAGCCTGAGCGCCATCAACTAAAACTGCCACTCCAAATTGATGTGCTTTTTCAATAATATATTCAATAGGATTTATGGTTCCTAACGCGTTTGAAACGTGATTTACAAATACTAACTTGGTTTTGTTTGAAAGCAGTTTATCATATTCACTCATGATTAATTCACCATCTTGATTCATGGGAATTACTTTTAAAACAGCTCCTGTACGTTCGCAAAGCATTTGCCAAGGCACAATATTGCTATGATGCTCAAGAGCAGATACTATTATTTCGTCGCCTTTTTTTAAGATAGAGGAAAATCCATTTGCGACTAAATTGATGCTGTGCGTTGTACCCGATGTGAAAATAATTTCATGCGCAAATTTTGCATTGAAATGGGTTTGGATTTTTTGTCTGGCTTGTTCGTAGGCATCAGTGGCTTCTTGACTTAGTGTATGAACGCCACGATGAATGTTGGCATTGTAGTTAGAATAATAATCTACAATAACATCAATAACCTGTTGTGGTGTTTGTGAAGTTGCTGCATTATCTAAATACACCAAGGGTTTTCCGTTAACTTTTCTTGAAAGAATGGGGAAATCTTTTCTTATATCTTCTACGTTGAACATGCTATTTTGTTTAGCCCCGATTGAGGCATTTGTTGGAGCTCCTCAAAGAGAGCGACTGCCGAAAGCGGGATTAAGCTTCTAATAATTTTATAAATCGAAACCAATATTTACTCCTAATTTGTTAGCTATAATTTTATTAATGCGTTGTTTTATTTCTGGAATTTTAACCGAGTTTAAAACGTTATTACTAAACGCATACATGAGTAAAGCTTTGGCTTCTTTTTCTGGAATACCACGGGAACGCAAGTAAAACAAGGCATTTTCATCTAGTTGCCCAATGGTACAACCATGGGAACATTTAACATCATCGGCGAAAATTTCCAGCTGAGGTTTGGTATTAATGGTTGCTTTGTCACTAATTAAAATGTTTTTGTTTGATTGAAAGGCATTGGTTTTTTGGGCTTCTTTATTAACGATAATTTTCCCGTTAAAAACACCTGTTGAGTTTTCTCCAAAAACCCCTTTATAATCTTGATGGCTTTCACAGTTGGGTTCGGTATGATGTACCAAGGTATTGTGGTCCACATGTTGTTTATCGCCAATAATGCTTACGCCTTTTAAGATAGAATTAATACCTTCGCCGTGTTGATAGAAATTAAGATTGTTACGTGTTAGTTTTCCACCAAAGGAAAAAGTATGCACAGAGCAAATGCTTTCCTGTTTTTGATTGATATATGTATTGTCAATTAAGGAGGCGTCTAATGTATCGTTTTGAATTTTGTAATAATCTACAATAGCACGTTTGTTAATGTATAATTCTGTAACGCTGTTTGTTAAAACGGGATTAACGGTTAAACTTTGATGACGCTCGATAATTTGAAGGTGTGAATTCTCGTCAACTACAATTAAATTACGTGGTTGTAACATGGTGGCTGATTCATTTCCAGTTGAAAAATGGATGATTTGAATGGGTTTTGCAACCATTTTGTTTTTTGGAATGTGAATGTAAGCACCTTCGTTTGAAAATGCGGTATTTAAAGATGTTAAGCTATCTTTTTTGGCAATTTTATTAAAATAGTTTTCTACAAGAATGCGATATTTTGGTTTTGATAATGCCGACGACATGAGGCATATGTCCATCCCATCATGGGTGGTTTGTGATAAGTGCGAAGCGTATTTTCCATCAATAAACACAATTTTATAAGTGTCGATATCATGAATAAAATATTTTTTTACATCGTTATATTCAATGGTATTTTCTTGCTTTGGAAACACACTGTAGTCATTTTTTAAAATACTGTTTAAAGAGGTGTATTTCCAAGCTTCTTCTTTTTTTGTTGGAAAGCCATGGTTTTCAAACGTTTTAATAGCTTCAGTTCTTATGTTATGCAAATAAGTGTCTTCGTCTTGGTGGTTTTCAAATGCCCAAAAGGATGATATGAGTTTTTCTTTTAAATCCATTTTTTTAGTATTCAGTGTTCAGTAACCAGTAATCAAGGTTTGGTAATCAGTATTCAGTTTGGGTTAAGAACTGCAAACTGCGACTGGATACTGCAAACTATTTTATGCATTAACTTCTTCTTTAATCCAGTCGTAACCTTTTTCTTCAAGCTCATGAGCCAGTTCTTTGGTGCCAGATTTTACAATTCTACCATTATATAAAACGTGCACAAAATCAGGTACTATATAATCTAACAATCTTTGGTAATGTGTAATAACCAATACGGCATTGTCTTTACTTTTAAGTTTGTTTACCCCGTTAGCTACAATGCGAAGCGCATCAATATCAAGACCAGAATCGGTTTCATCAAGGATGGCTAATTTTGGTTCAAGCATGGCCATTTGAAAAATTTCATTACGCTTTTTCTCGCCACCAGAAAAACCTTCATTTAAGGAGCGCGATAAAAACTTGCGGTCAATTTCCAGTAATTCTGCTTTTTCACGAATGAGTTTCAGCATGTCTTTAGCAGGCATATCTTCAAGGCCTTTAGCTTTACGCGTTTCGTTGATAGCTGTTTTCATAAAGTTGGTAACCGAAACACCCGGAATTTCAACTGGATATTGGAATGATAGGAAGATGCCTTTGTGAGCACGTTCTTCGGTGGCCAGCTCGTTAATATCTTGACCTTCAAAAAAGATGTCCCCATCGGTGACTTCATAATCTTCTTTGCCTGCAATAACAGATGCCAAGGTGCTTTTACCAGAACCATTTGGTCCCATTATAGCATGAACTTCGCCTGGTTTTATCTCAAGGTTAATCCCTTTTAAGATGGATTTGTCTTCAACACTTGCGTGTAAATTTTTTATTTTTAACATAATTATTTAAAATCGTGACTATTTGTTTTTTTATTATCCAACGGATCCTTCTAAACTAATTTCTAATAGTTTTTGAGCTTCAACAGCAAATTCCATTGGAAGTTTATTTAATACATCTTTGCTAAACCCATTCACAATTAAGGCAATGGCTTTTTCGGTTGAAATACCACGTTGATTACAATAAAAAATCTGGTCTTCGCCAATTTTACTTGTTGTAGCTTCGTGTTCTATTCTTGCAGTTTTGTTTTTAGCTTCAATGTATGGAAACGTATGGGCACCACATTCATTGCCCATAAGTAAACTATCGCATTGCGAAAAGTTACGAGTATTGTCTGCATTAGGACTTATTTTTACCAATCCTCGGTAGCTATTTTGAGATTTTCCAGCTGAAATACCTTTTGAAATGATGGTTGATTTAGTGTTTTTTCCTAAATGAATCATCTTTGTTCCCGTGTCGGCTTGCTGATAATTGTTGGTAACAGCAATAGAATAAAATTCTCCGACAGAATTATCACCTTTCAACACACAACTTGGGTATTTCCATGTGACCGCGCTTCCGGTTTCTACTTGTGTCCAAGAAATTTTGGCATTTGTTTCGCAAAGTCCACGTTTGGTAACAAAATTATAAACGCCACCTTTACCTTCTGCATTTCCTGGATACCAGTTTTGAACGGTTGAATATTTTATCTCGGCATTATCCAGTGCAATAAGCTCCACAACGGCTGCATGTAATTGATTTTCGTCTCTACTTGGTGCGGTGCAACCTTCAAGATAACTTACATAGCTACCTTCATCAGCAATAACAAGCGTTCTTTCAAACTGACCAGTTCCTGCTTGGTTGATTCTGAAATAGGTTGAAAGTTCCATGGGGCAATGCACGCCTTTTGGTATATAACAGAAAGAACCGTCACTAAAAACCGCACTATTTAGAGCAGCATAAAAATTATCTTTTTGAGGCACTACAGAACCAATATATTTTTTTACAAGTTCTGGATGCTCTTTAATGGCTTCAGAAATACTCATAAAAATAATGCCTTTTTCTCCTAAAGTCTTTTTAAACGTGGTCGCTACTGAAACCGAATCAACCACCACATCCATAGCGACATTGCTTAGCTTTTTTTGCTCATCAATGGATATCCCCAGTTTTGCAAAAGTTGCCAATAATTCTGGATCAACTTCATCAAGACTATTATATTTTGGTTTACTGTTTGGTGCAGAATAATAAGAAATTGCTTGAAAGTCTGGCTTTACATAATGAACATTTGCCCATTCTGGTTCTGTCATTTCTTTCCAAGCTTTAAAGGCTTCCAGTCGCCAATTGGTCATCCATTGTGGTTCTTCCTTTTTAAGAGAAATGGCTTTAACAATGTCTTCATTTAAACCAACGGGAAAAGTGTCTGACTCTATATCAGTATAAAAACCGTATTCATATTCTTTGGTTTTTAATTCTTCTCTTAAATCGTCTTCAGTATATTTATTCATTTTTTTAGTCTTCAGTAAACAGTATGTTATAGTGAAAATGATTCACCACAACCACAAGTTCTATTAGCGTTTGGATTGTTGAATACAAAGCCAGTTCCGTTTAATCCTCCAGAATATTCAAGGGTTGTGCCAATTAAATATAAAAAGCTTTTTTTGTCAACTATAATTTTTACATCATTATCTACAAATACCTTATCGCCTTCTTGATTTTCTTTATCAAATTTTAAATCATATGATAAACCTGAGCATCCACCACTTTTTACACCAACACGCACATAATCGGTAACTGGATTGTATCCGTCTTCGGACATAAGCTCAATGACTTTTTTCTTAGCAGTTTCAGAAACTTTAATCATAATTATTAAATAATTTTGTTGTCTTTAACGTAAATTATATGCACCGTTTTATTAAGACGGTTTCTAAATAAGCAACAAATATACAATATAAGTTACGTATTTCCACGTAAACAAAGATTATATTAGCATATGGTTTTATAGGTTTTTCTTATACTATGTAAGCCTAAAATTTATTCATTTAAATTAAAGATTGATTTTATAAATAAGCTTCCTATTTTTGCATCATGATAGAGGATAAAAATCAACAACACACACCATTAAGCGATTTAGGGGAGTTTGGTCTCATTGACCACTTAACTAAAAATTTCAAAATAAATCACACGTCAACCATTAAAGGTATTGGTGATGATGCAGCCGTATTGGATTTTAAAAAAAATAAAATTGTTGTTACAACAGATTTGTTGGTAGAAGGCGTTCATTTTGATTTAAGTTATATGCCTTTAAAACACTTAGGTTATAAGGCTGTGGTAGTAAATATTTCTGATGTTTGTGCCATGAATGCTGAAGCAACTCATGTAACCATCTCCATGGCAGTTTCAAATAGATTTCCTTTAGAGGCACTAGAAGCCCTTTATGTTGGTATTGAAACGGCAGCATCTATTTATAATATTGATGTTATTGGTGGCGATACTACCTCTTCAACCAAAGGCTTACTAATTTCTATTACGGCTATTGGAACTGTTCAAGGTTCAAATGAAGTTTATAGAAGTGGTGCAAAGCCCAATGATTTGTTGGTTGTTTCTGGAGATTTAGGCGGTGCTTACATGGGTTTACAAGTTCTGGAACGAGAGAAAGAAGTTTACAAAGTAAACCCGAATAATCAACCAGATTTAGAACCCTACACCTATATTATTGAGCGTCAATTAAAACCAGAAGCCAGAAGAGATGTTGTTAAATTGCTAAATGATTTAGGTGTTAAACCTACTTCTATGATTGATATAAGCGACGGATTGTCATCCGAAATCATTCATATATGCAAACAAAGTCAGGTAGGTTGTGATTTGTATGAAGAAAAAATTCCCCTCGATCCTGCGGTTATTTCAACGTGTGAAGAATTTAATATTGATAGTACAACCGTTGCATTAAATGGAGGAGAAGATTATGAATTGTTGTTTACCATTTCTCAGGAAGATTTCACTAAAATAAAAGGAAATCCTAATTTAACAGTTATCGGATTTATAAAGGAAAAAGAAGCGGGTTTACATTTGGTGACCAGAGCAGGAAGTAGAATTCCAATAAAAGCTCAAGGATGGAAAAATTTTAATGACTAAAAACCAGTAAATTGTCAAGGGTTTTAGTTTCAACCTTTTTCTTGTGTTTTTTTTGGTAAATGCGCTCTAAAACATCATTAATTTCCTTGTATTTTGGAGTTAATACGGTTAAAAGGCCATTGCCGTTGGTGGTTAATTCTTTTTTGCAAGTTTTACAAGTATATTCTTTAACATGAAGGGTAACGTGGCGCGATACATGAAAATCATGACCAAACATCTTGCAATGAATGTTTTTCATCTTATTTTAATATTTATTAATTAATAATATGGGAGAGACTGTGAAAATATCAAAAAGAGATGCAATTTTTTGCTTAAATGTCAATAAATCGATGAAGTGATTAATTTTTCCTTTGAACGTTGCTTTCTTGAATTATGAATTCGCTCTAAAATGGCATTTATTTCTCGAAACTTAGGAGTGAGTTCAATTAAATTTCCATTACTGTTGGTAGTTAATTGTTTTTTGCAATGTTTGCAGGTGTATTCTTTAACATGATAAGTAACCTTTTTAGTAACTTTATAATCATGGCCAAATAGATTGCAGTACACGGTAGGAATGAATGCTGACATATTTGTAGTTTTTAGGTGCGTTGGTAAGGCTTAAAGATAGGAAAATATTTAATTAAAACGTTTAAATGTTAAATATTTTCGATGAAATGCTTTATTCTTTGTAAGAATAAAGATTCATTTTCAACATGACTCATATGTCCGTCTGGAAATTCTGCGATATTTATATTTGAATTTATGGTTTGATTTAATAAGGAATCAAAATCCAGTACAGGATCTTTTTTACTGATGATCATTAATTTCTTAAAATGACTTTCTCTAAATAAATGGACTCTGTTTATTCTGGTTTTCATTCCTTCCAAGGCCGCAACAATACCTTGGATGGGCATTTTTAACGCTTCTTCTTTTATCAGATTAATTTGTTTGGTGAAAATTCTTCTGTTTTTTGGCCTAAATAAATTAACAATGGCAATTCTTACAAAGGCTTTATGATTTTGTTTTACAGCAGCAATGGCTCTGTCTCTGTTTATTTTTCGTTCATCACTGTCTTCACTCGCCGTTGAATTCATCAAACATAATCCAAGAATTTCTTTAGTATATTTTTCCGCATAAGCAAGCGCAACATAACCGCCCATGGAGTGGCCAATCATTATGGACTTATGGATTTTTAAGTGCGTAAGAACGGCTTTAACCGTTTCAGCCATTAATTCCATAGTATGAATATAACCCAGGCAACCAGTTTTTCCGTGGCCAGGTAAATCTATACAGATAACCCTGTTTTTTTTTGATAATTCAGGAAGAAAGGCATCCCACATGGTTGCGTTTTCCAGAAAACCATGGAGTAAAACAACAGGAGTTCCATGACCATGATCCGTATAAAATATATTTATGCCTTTGTATTGTAAAATCATTTTTAGAGTATATTAGGCAAATATATCATGGAATAATGAACAAAACTAAACAAACGTTTGTTTTTGGCTTTGCCTTGTTTGCAGGTTTTTTTGGTGCGGGCAATTTAATTTTACCACCATTATTAGGGTTTAATTCAGGACCAGATTGGTGGATAGTTGCCTTGGGCTTCATGATTTCGGCCACCGTTATTCCTTTATTGGCCTTGTTTGGCCATGCTAAACTTCAAGGAACCATGTTAGAGTTTGGTAACAAAGTTTCACCACTGTTCAGTTTAATTTTTTGCTTTTGTATTTATAGCCTCATTATCGCATTGCCTTGTCCCAGGACCGCAGCTGTAACCCATGAAATGTCTATCGCCCCATTTTTTGATACAAGTCCGTTGCTTACCAGTATTATTTATTTTTCGCTCGCTTTTCTTTTTGTAATGAACAGAAATAATGCCCTTGAAATCCTTGGAAAATACTTAACCCCAATGATTGTGTTAATACTTGTAGTCATTATAATCATTGGAATTTTTTCTCCTTCAGCACCTATGAATGCTTCTAGTTTTGAAAGCCCTTTAGTTAGTGGATTGTTGGAAGGCTATCAAACCTATGATGCCATTGCCGCCATGGTTATGGGTGGCATTATTATTGTTTCCATTGATAATGTTAATGCAACCATGTCTTTTAAGGATAAGAAAATCATCATTGCTAAATCTGGGTTGATTGCTATGATGGGTTTATTTATTATTTATGCCGGACTTATTGCACTTGGTGCCTTTTACAATTCTGAATTTTTAAGTACTATTTCCAGAACAGAACTGCTTTCAGGATTGGCTGCCAAAACATTGGGAAATTTGGGCTCAGCAGGGTTAAGTGTTTTGGTCGGATTGGCATGTTTTACAACGGCAGTCGGAATTATTATGAGCACAGCGGATTTTTTTAAAGCCCTTTTTAAAAAATCTCAAAAAGCCTATGTTATCACCGCCGTGATTTGTTGTGTTACCGGCATATTAGTTGGCCAGTTTGAAGTGTCTTATATCATAACCATAGCCTTACCTTCATTAATGCTCATATATCCCCTGTGTATCGTGCTTATTTTGTTGAATGCAATACCGGAAAAATATGCCTCTAAATTGACTTTTAGATGGGTTGTATTGGTAACCTTTATCTTTAGTATTCCAGACTTTTTAGGGTTTATTTTGCCTCCAGAAACCATAGAACCGGTTATTAAAAACGTGCCATTTGCAAAACAAAATTTAGGTTGGGTTTTGCCGGCCCTTATAGTTTTTATATTGGTTAATTTATTTGAGAAGGTTAAAGAGAAAAATATATGTTATTAGGATTTTTTACAATATTTTATGAGGTGACAAATAATGTTCCTAGCTCTAATTGGTTTCTAACTAAATTAAAATAATCTGATTTATTAGAGACTAATTCCTTGTGATTCCCTATTTCAACGATTTCTCCTTTTTTAAGAACAATAATTTGGTCGGCATATTTTACTGTGGATAACCTATGTGCAACAATTATAACAGTTTTACCATTAAAAAATTCTTGTAATTTATCATGAATTATTTTTTCATTTTCAGCATCTAAAGCACTTGTCGCTTCATCAAAGAGAATATAATGTGGGTTTTTATAGACTGCCCGTGCTATTAATATTCTTTGTTTTTGACCTCCTGAAATTCCATTGCCAGCAGCTCCTATTTTAGTTTTTAATCTTAAGGGTAAAGATTCTACAAAATCTTCAATATTAGCTATTCTTAAAGCTCTTTTTAACTTTTCTTGGTCTATTTTTTCATCACCTGTAGCTATATTTCTTTCAATAGTATCAGAAAAAATATAACCATCCTGCATTACTATACCACAATTTTTACGAATACTTTTCGGAGATAAACTCAAAATATTGTCGTTATTGAAATAGATTTTGCCGTTAGCAGGATTATAAAAGCGTAATAACAATTTTATTAAAGTAGTTTTCCCACTCCCACTTGCCCCAACTATAGCTGTGATTTTCCCTTCAGGAATTAATAAACTAACATTTTTTAAAACATATGGCGAATTTGGGCCTTCATACTGAAAAGAAAGGTTTTCTATTCTAATACCTTTTTCAATCCCATTTCGCTTATAATCTATTTTATTTACTGAAAGCTGTTTTAGATTATTTTTTGTCACAACATCAATCTCTTCAACAGGATGATTCTGAACCTCATTTAACCGTTCCAAACTTAATTTCGCATCTTGTAAGGAGCGGAAGAAGCTCACTAATTGGTTAACTGGCGAATTCATTTGACCAATAATATATGAGATACTTAATAGTTCTCCAAGTGTCATTTGACCTTGCACCACATAAGTAGCTGCTAAAAAAGTTACGAGTATATTTTTTAGTTGATTTAAAAATTCAAATCCTGAAAGTTGTACTTGATCTAGCTTTAATATTCTTATATTAAGCTTAAAGAGTTTTTGTTGGATGAGTTCCCATTGATTTCGCTTGAAATCTTCAAATTGGTTGAGTTTCATTTCCGTAACCCCATTTAACATTTCATAAATTGACTCTTGATTTTCACTTCGTTGTTGAAAACGATAATAATCCAGAATTTTCCGCTTTTTGAGCCAAAAGAACGACCATGAAATTGATAAAACTGTTAATGCTAAATAGACTAATAGAATTTTATAATCGTAATACCATAATACTCCAAAGAAAACAGAAAATGTAATAATAGAGAAAAAAGTAATTAAACTTTGTGAGGTTAAAAATTGCTCAATTCTATTATTATCCTGGATTCGTTGATTAAAATCACCCATAGTTTTAGTATCGAAAAACTTAATAGGTAATTGTAGCATTTTTTTAAAAAAATTGGATATTATACTAATGCTTAAATTTGTCCCTATGTATAACATTAACCAATTTCTAAAAATCTCAATAGTTATAGAGCCTAAAAAAACTCCTAATTGAGCTAGTAATATTATAAAAATGAAATGAACGTTTTTAGCATTCACTCCCTTATCGATTAATGCCTCTGTAAGGAATGGAAAAATAAGAGTTAAACCACTACCTATTAACAAAAGCATAAACATAATTGTTAGTTGCTTTTTATAAGGAGTTAAGTGGTTTAATAAATATTTTATTGATAGCTTATTAGGTTTATGAGGTTCTTTTTTATAAAAATCATCAGTAGGATCTAAAAATAAGGCAACTCCTTTATCATTTTTCCCAAGCCAAGATTTTTTGAAAGCCTCTTCCGACAACTTTATCAAGCCATGAGCTGGATCAGCAACATAGAAAAAATGAGAACCTGAAAATAAGCTTTTTCTAATTTTTCGTAAAACCACAAAATGATTTTGATTCCAATGTAAAATACAGGGGAATATAGTTATTTCATTAATAAGTTCATCTATTGTTAGTTTTGGAGTATACGTAAGAAACCCAATTCTTTTTGAAGCATCACAAATGCCTAGCATTGAAACACCTTCTCTTGTAATAAAAGAGTGTTCCCTTAAATAAGATAAAGTATATTTTTTTCCAAAGTGGGAAGCGACCATACTTTAAACAAGCTGGCCCACAATCCATTTTATCATGTTGTGGTATAAACAGCACAGTCAATGGTTTTTATTGAATACAGTTTAACAAGAATATTTTATAGACGCCTATGCAAATATTTCTTTTTCCACCGTTGGAGCTAGTGGACATCTATAGTCAGGATAATCCCATTTATTATGCCCATAAGCTTTTATAGTATCTCTCCAACATATCTGTTTAGGGTTACCACCTCTACACTCATCAAACGATTCACTAGTTTTGCAAACACTATCCTCACTAATTCTATCTTGAGTTAAGAAAAACAAATCTCTTGCTTTTTCTGAGTCCCAAACTTCCTTTATGCTTTGTTTTGTGACATCACCGATAATAAAATGTTCATTCCAATATAGTTCTTCGCAAATAGTTACTTTTCCATCTGGTAAAATATACATTGCATAAAGATTACCAGTACATGTTGCCCTCTTTTCAAAACTATCTTTTTTCTCTTTAACACTAAGATAATTAACATTTCCCTCAATACCCACCTCTTCAATTTTAAATTCAAAAATATTTTTTGAATTTATCTTTTTAATATACTTATTGATTTTAGAAACATTCACTTTAGATGCTTTGTAATTCCTAAAGGCTTCTTCACCTAAATACATTGAATATTCACCATAATTTATTCTCCAAGTAATAATGTTTTTAAACTTGGAAAAGAATTTTTCCAAACTTTTGATATCATCCACAGAATCAGTAGCACTAGAAAGGATAGTGTTTATTTGAACTTTTAAATCATATTTTTCTAAAAGCTCAAAGGTATTCTGCATATTGTAAAAATATTTCTCTTTTATTTGAACGGATTTTAACAAATTTTCTTTTCTCATTGTATCCAATGAAATTTGAATACTGGTAAACCCTAAATTCTTTGTTTTTTTTATCACATCCTCTTTAATAGCAATTTTAGTTGTCAAATAAGGTGTAAATCCATTTTGTCTAAGTTTAGCCAAAACTTCGTGCCAATGTTTATAGAGAAAAAACTCTCCTCCAATTACATCAATTGATCTTAAATCAAGCTCTTTTGCTTCATCTATCAATTCATAAATGCGTTCTAAAGGTATTGTACAATCAACTTTTTCTCGTCTATCGGCATAACAATAAATACAATCAGTCATGCATCTAGACGTAAAATTAATCGTCAAATCTAGAGGAGCATTTAATCTCCTAAATTTTAAATTCACCTTATTGTATTTAAACATTTCAGGTTCATAATCATGTTTTGTCATTTCTTCTGTCATTGGAATAATGACATTTCTAGGGAAATAGATTAATGTGTTTGAAAAATCTATTTTAATAAATTCATCATTACAAACTAATTTCTCGAATGTTTTTTTAATAATATTTTTTTCAATCCCAAAGTAATTATGAATTTCAGTAATGGTTTCATCAAAAGTCTTTCCATTAAAAAAAGACAGCATCATAGCATGGATTGGGTGAATTAAACCAGTATATTCTTCTTCAGCTCCATATTTTTTAACTTCATTAAGATCCTTTACTATTAACAACACCTTATCATCATCATGTCTTAATTTATATTCTGGGTTTAGTATTAATGGTTTATTATTGTTTTTCATTTACTTTAAGTTTATTTAGTTTTATCCAGTATTTAATAATACTGATGGATATTTTTAATTATTTTAAATAATTTAAGCCTTATCACATTTAATCATTTTTTTTGTCAATGGAGAAAATATTTCTATAATCATTCATAAATATCTTAAGACTATTAAGAATAATTTTGGGTTTATTAAAATTTTTAAAAACACTTCAGGTTAAAAATTTAACCTGAAGTGCAAAAAAGTTACCTTACCTTTTTTTCTTACATCCTAGGGAACATTCAACTGCACATGTTTCGCAACCTGTGTCACATGCTGCAATAATTTCATCTTCTGTACCTCCTTTTATCTGAATTAATTCAGAGCTAAGGAGTTCTTCAGCTTGATGCTTTAAAAACTTTTTACTTATAATAGTAAATTTAAAAATTTCACCTACTCTGTTTTAGCTTTTCGGTTACCGCTTTTTGTTTGCAAACAATAATTTTTAGATTCTTTGTAACTCTTCTTGATTACTTTTCTCTTTTCTCTCTTTTTTAAATTTTGTTCCTGAGAAAAAATTGTATGAAAATGATAGCATTATAATTTGCCCAGGACGTTCAACATAAGTATTGCTGTATTGGTCTTTGTAATTAGAAGTCAAGTGATATTTACCTCCAGTATAAAAAACATCACTGATATCTAAGGAAATTGTGCATTTGCTTTTTAGAACTTCTTTTTGCAACCCTAAGTTAAAATTGAAAATTTCATCAGATTCATAAATACCTTCTAGAGCTGGAGATAAAAATCTAGCATTAATTGTACAATCAAGCCCTAATGGAAGGTTTATGCTACTTCTATGATTAATGTAAAAATATAAATTGTCTGTTTTAAAGGATTTATCATATGATGCAGTCTTTGTGAAATTTACTCCCAAACCAGTATAGGTTTTCCACCATTTTGCAATTTTTAAATTATTATTATTATGAAATCCGTAAGAATGAGATTCTCCAATATTTTCAGTTGTCTCGACATTTATACTGCTGTCCAATGGATCACTATATTCTACAATATCAAATATATCCTTAGTAAATGAGTAAAAGCCTTGAAATGAATACTTATTTCCGATATAATAAGTTATACTAAACCTATTGTTGTACTGCGGTTTTAAATCTTCATTACCTCTAAAAACAGTATATTTATCTATTAGATACTCATAAGGGCTCATTAAGTTATAAGATGGTCTGCTTATTTTTCTCCCATAATAATATCTCAAACTGGTATTTTTCAATTTATTGATATTATGATTTGCAAAGACCGAAGGGAAGGCACTGAAGTAATTTTTTTCTGGATTATTTTTGAATTGATTTTGAGTATATTCTCCTCTCAATCCGAATTGAAACTGAATATTACCTAATTCAGTTGATGCCTTTAAATAAGCAGCTGAGACTTTTTCATTAAAGTCGTATGATGTCGTCTTCTGTGGATCAATTTCATAAATTTCATTTAGTAATACCTCGTGAGTGTTTTCATCATCTAGATTAGCATCACTAAACTTAAATCCCGCTTGAAAAGTCGTTTTTTCTAATGGATGGATATAATCTAATTGAGAAGTCAAAATAGCAATGTCTTCTCCTACTTTTCCCCTTGAAATTTCCGAATCAAGAAAAGTACCATCTGAATTATATATATTATCAAAATAATCAGATGTTCTTTTTTTATTGTATATATAATAGTCCGTTAAAAAAATTAATTTCTTTCCTATTGTATCTATTTCCCAATTATAATTTAGCGTATAGGATTCTTTCTTCTTATCAACCTTACCTGGGTAATCTCCTTTTACAACTTCTGCAAGCACATCATTATTGAACGAAATAACCTCATTATCAATAGCTTCCCTAAAATTGTTATTATATGAATAGTACTCGATTCCTAATTGATGTTTTAAATTAATGTCATAATCAAACCCAAAACGATAGGTGTTTCCAACACTTTTTTCAATACTTTGAAAATTTGTAAGTCTTTTAGTGTTTTCAGGTTCATAAACAGTTTCTACTTCTCTATCAAAAAAATCTTTGTCTTGACTATAATTATAACTACCATATAACAACCATTTTCCAGTTTTATAATTTAAGCTTCCACCACCACTATATGAGCTAAATCTATGTTGAGTATAAGATGTATTAATGTTACCGTTTAAACTTTCTTGAATATTCTTTTTTAAAATAATATTAACTATTCCTGATTTAATCTCAGCTGCATATTCAGCTGGGGGATTAGGAATAATTTCGATACTTTCTATATCCTCAGAACGAAGACTACTTAAATAACTTTGAGATACTTCTTCTTGAAGCAATTTTCCATTAACAACAACCCTTACACCTCCTCGACCGTTAATGCTAATATCTCCTTTTGATGAAACCCAAACCATTGGAGCCAACTCCAAAGCTTTTAAAGCGTTTTTACCTTTAGCAAAGGCATTTTCTGAAATATTGAATACTAATCTATCAACCTTTTGTTCTATCATAGGTTTTTTAGCGGTAACTAAAACTTCATCAAGTTCATTTTTGCTTTCAATAAGAGTAATAACCCCAAAATCATTATCACTTGAAACAGTAATATTTTTTGTCCAATTCTGGTAGCCTATGAAACTAATTATTAACCTATATTCTCCTTCTTCAACGGACAAATTAAAAATTCCATTTCCATCAGTAATAGTTCCTGAAATAATTTCATTATCCAGATTTGTTAATACAACATTTGCAAATTCAATAAAAATATCACTTGAGTCTTTAACAATACCCGAAACTTCATATTGAGAAAATGAATAGGTGGGAATAAGCAGAAGCATAAACAAATATTTTAGTGACTTCATACAGGAAGATTGTTTAGTAAAATTATTGTCTTATTTTGAAAAAGCCTAAATTTTTACCTTACGAAATGTAGGTGTTCTCCTTACTTTTTGCATGGTGCAAAAGTGTTTAATAATCAAATAAAACCTTTTTGCTTGGCTCGTAATATTAAATCTTTATCTTCATGTTCTTTAATATCAAAAACATCCATGAGGTGGCGTTTTCTTTTCTCTACACCCGCCTTTGAAAGAGGAAGAATATTTGGTAAGTCTTTCGTTTTTGTTTTGATTGACAACAGATAAAGTAATTCCCTATCTATTTTGTCTAATATAAAATTATTAGACAGTTGTGTGCGTAATAATTCAAGAACAGTCTTACTATAATAAGGCTGTCCTTTCATGACGCAATCAATTGCTTGGTTCAATTCTTTTGAAGCAATATCACTCTTTATTAAGAAACCTAGGGGATTAATATTTTTAAGTATATTATGTATTCTATGATTATCTGCATACATTGTAGAAACGATAATTCTAGCGTCAGGCAAAAGCCTATTTATTATTAGACCTAAATCTTCTCCTGATAAAATTTTGCCATTATTAGATTTTGGAAGTCTAATATCTAAAAAGAAAAGGTCAATAGCTTTTTCTTCTAATGCTTTCTTGATTTTTTTATATGCAGTTCGCAATTATTAGCTATTTCAATACAAAACTCAAATTTTTTATTTCCCAAACTATAAAAAATAAGGGCATTTTGATAAGCTTCTGAAATTATAGGATGGTCTTCTATAATTAAAACATTTTTTTTCATGTTTCATGTATATAGATTTTGGAAGGTTTTGAAAAAAGCTAAATTAATTCTCTTTTTAGCAATTGAATCAATCCTAAACAAACTTTTATATAACTCTTCTTTTTAATTTCAAGATTAAAATTATGATAATTGGTATAATTACCTGTATTAATACTTTTACAAAAAAAAGCAAATAAATTTCTTAAAATATTTCTTACTTTAAAATGACATAAGTCATGTTTTCCTAAAATTTTAAGAATATTATTAACTTAACTCTATGTTTTTTTATTTGAAACTGATGCTTTATTACATCCTATGCCATATAAAAAAATAGAACACAGGGCCAGGGTAGTGAAATGACAAATTGATTTAAATCAAGCTTTTGGAATACTTGTAGAATCAGTTAAATTCAAAATTATTGCTGAACAAGTACACGTAATTCTAAATAAAAATGAAATTAAAAAAGCGTAACAAAGAACCACTAAAAAGTAATCATATATAATATTTTAGATTTTTACCTTACAACAGATAGAAAACCCGCCCACTTAATTAGGTTTTAAATCTCTTTATAGCTAAAAAAGCATTATCAACATAGTCTTCTTCAACTAAAATAGTAAATTCGTTGGTGGTTGATATTACTTCATATAAAACAACCCCTTCCCAAGCTAATCGTTTAAAAAAGTGATAATATAATCCAGCAATTTTTGAATTGTCTTCGGGCAAATTTATGCTAATTGCTGTTAATCCCTCTTGAACAGCGATTAATGTTTCATCTTCAAAATGACTGTTTACATAGTCGTTTAAACTACTGGAAACAATAATGTTGCTTTCGTGTATACCTCTTGTAAAGGTGTAAAATAGTTTAGATTCTTCATTAATTTTTTGTAGTATCTGAGCGTGATTGTGTATTAAAGTATCAGAATTTTTAACGGTGAAATCCGTTAAATTCGACCGTACGGTAATATCCCCTAAATTCTGAATGACCTTTTTCATTTTTATTGAATTGGTTAAGGTAACAGGTGGATTATATCGCCTTAAAGCCATCATAATAGCGCCCGGTTTAACGTCTTTTTTCAGCATTTTACTAATGGGCTCGGTCAACTCAATGGCCAAGGCACTAAAATTTATGATGTTTCTGGAAAGGGCCTCTTCTAAATACGGCTGCGCTATTAAAATGTCTTCTACGCAGTTTGATACTGTTTTCATAAGATAATTATGTTAACTATTTAACAATTTGTGTAAAAATAATCTTTTTTTTTAATAAATATCTTATTTTGAGTGAGGTAACATACTTTCGCTCTTTAAATTGATAAAAAATGAAAGTATTAAAATTTGGAGGGACCTCTGTTGGAACCGTTGAAAATATGTGTAACGTAAAAAACATTATCAACGATGGAAAGAAAAAAATAGTGGTTTTATCAGCCATGTCAGGGACTACCAATGTCTTGGTGGCCATTGCAAACAACATTGCAAATGACATGCCCAATGAAGCTATTGATAAGATAAATAAACTGCATGAAACCTATTTCAATACCATTGACACATTATTGAATGATGAATTGTTAAATACGGATGTAAAAAATTATGTAACCGAAATTTTTAATTTTTTGGTTGAATGTACCTATCAAGACCATTCCATAAATTTAGAAAATAAAATAGTGGCTCAAGGCGAATTGCTTTCAACCTACATGTTTCATAATTACCTAAAACAAGAAGGCATAAAATCTACCTTGTTGCCAGCATTGAGCTTTATGCGTATCGATAAAAATAAGGAGCCAGATTTATTTTATATCAAACAAGATTTTGACACTATTTTTAAAGAAGCATCTGAAACAAGCATCTACATAACTCAAGGCTTTATTTGTTTAGATGATGAAGGAAACATTTCAAATTTACAACGAGGTGGAAGTGATTATACAGCCACCATTATTGGCGCTGTAATTAAAGCGGAAGAAGTTGAAATTTGGACGGATATTGATGGAATGCACAATAACGATCCAAGATATGTTGAAAACACCAAACCTATCTCAAACTTATCGTTTGATGAAGCGGCCGAACTGGCTTATTTTGGAGCAAAAATATTACATCCGCAAACCGTAACCCCTGTTAGAGCAGATAACATTCCCGTGCGTTTAAAAAACACCATGAATCCTGAAGCTTACGGAACATTAATTAATGATAATCATACCGAAAACGGGGTAAAGGCCATCGCTGCCAAAGACTACATTACGGCTATAAAAATCAAGTCAGGGCGTATGCTTTTGGCGCATGGCTTTCTTAAAAAAGTGTTTGAGATATTTGAAAATTATGAAACATCTATAGATATGATTACAACATCTGAAGTTGCCATTTCACTTACTGTTGATGATGACAAAAACTTGGATAGAATTGTTGAAGCTTTGGAAAAATTTTCAACAGTAGAAGTTGATAAAAACCAAACCATTGTTTGTTTGGTTGGTCATTCTATTGTAAACCATCATGAAACGTTTAAGCTCTTTCAGATTTTGCAAGACGTTAAAATTAGAATGATTTCCTACGGAGGTAGCAGAAACAATATTTCACTTCTAATTAGCTCAAAGGATAAAATAAAAACGCTAGGTAAACTAAATGATTACTTATTTGAATTAGTCACTCTTTAACTTTTAGTCAGGTTAGCAAAACGGGCCGCTTCAAAACTTGAGGTGGGTTTTATATGTTCTACCTTCCCTAACACACTATTCAATTATTTTTTAATAGTGTGTTTACAAAGGCATTATTGTAAAACCAATTTTTAAAAAACAACGAGTTCTAATTTTAATTAAAATCACAACTTTTTAAAAATAGTTAATAAAAAAGCCGTCTCTATTTTTGTGTTGAGACGGCTTTTAGGTTTATTATAACCCATCAATATTTTAATGCTCATTCAATCTGAAATCAGGATAAGCATCCATACCATGTTCATGACTGTCCAAGCCTTCTACTTCTTCTTTTTCAGAAACTCTAATTCCTACAGTTTTCTTCAAGATAAATAATATGATAAAACTAGCTATAATACAAAAAGCGGCGTAAGAAGCTACGCCAATTAATTGGCTTATAAATTGATTCATACCTGCTAAAGCTCCAAAAATTCCAACAGCTAAAGTTCCCCAAATACCGCAAATTAAATGAACAGCTATAGCTCCAACGGGATCGTCTAGTTTTATTTTATCTACACAAGCAACAGCAAAAACGATAAGGATGCCTGCTATGGATCCAACTAATATGGCATCAGTAGGACTCATTTGATCTGCACCAGCTGTGATACCAACTAATCCTCCTAAAATACCATTTAAAAACATGGTTAAATCTAAATTCTTATACATAGCACTAGAAACCAACATAGCCACAACACCACCAGAAGCGGCGGCTAAACAAGTGGTTACTAAGGTTAAAGAGGTTAATGCTGGATCTGCAGATAGAACGGATCCTCCGTTAAATCCGAACCACCCTAACCATAAAATAAGTACACCGGCAGTAGCAAGAGGCAGATTATGTCCAGGAATGGCTTGAGCCTTTCCATTTTTAAATTTTCCAATACGAGCTCCTAATAACCAAACAGCCACTAAAGCGGCCCAGCCACCAACAGAGTGCACTAATGTGGATCCTGCAAAGTCGTAAAAGGGCGTTTCTAAAGTTTGTAAAAATCCGCCGCCCCATTTCCATGATCCTGCTATTGGATAAACTAAGCCAACGTAAAATACTGTGAATATCATAAAAGGTACTATTTTAACACGTTCTGCAACGGCACCAGACACAATGGTGGCAGCGGTGGCGGCAAACATGCCTTGAAATAAGAAATCTGTCCAATAAGTATAGCCTCCATTATATGATAAATCTAAAGCACCATCAACCATTGGGGATGATAACCCAAACCCAGAAAACCCGAAAATTCCATAAGACCCTTCTGCAAAACCAGGGTACATTAGGTTAAAACCAACCAAACAGTACAATAGGAGTCCGACGGTAATGATAAATATATTTTTAAATAAAATGTTTATGGTGTTTTTCTGTCTGGTTAATCCAATTTCCAAAAGAGAAAACCCTAAGTGCATAAAAAAAACGAGTGCTGTACAGATCATCATCCATACATTATTTGTAGTTAGTAGTTCCATAATTAATTAGTCTTAATTTTTATTATTTTAAAGTTTCTCCTCCTTTTTCCCCAGTTCTTATTCTGTAACATTCTTTAATATCTGATACAAATATTTTACCATCACCAACTTCGCCAGTTGATGCTGAACTAAGAATGGCCTGAATAGTTACTTCCTCAAAATCATCATTGACAACAATGGATAAAAATCTGCGTTGAATGTCGCTGGTACTGTAAGAGACACCTCTATAAACATGTCCTTCTTTTTCATTACCTAAACCAGTAACATCCCAGTAGGAAAAAAAATTAACCCCAACACCATGAAGCGCTTCTTTGACTTGACGGTATTTTGATTTTCTAATAATGGCTTCAATCTTTTTCATGATATGGAAATTTATAATTAGTGCGCTAAAATATAAAAATTAACCAATAAGCCTATAAATTTAAGGGTATGAATAGAAATAAATATCAAAATAACAATAAGACCCCTAAAAATTTTAGGATATTTTAAAGAAATAGCGTTTTATAAAAAATATGATATTGAAAAAATTCTGCCAAAACACCAGGAGTTGCTTTATAGTGCATTATGGCTGAACAACGAAACCTTCTTTAAAAAGTTGCTTTCAAAAATTAGTCTTGAACCCATTTAATTTTTTTGATTTTGAAATAAAAAGAAGATGTTTTATTTGATTTTGTAAAAAGGTCTTCCAATAGCAGCTTGATAAAAAAGGAAAGAGGCTATTTTCACAAATTGTGAGATAGCCTCTTCTTTTAAATATTTGAAACGTATTATACTTAGATTTCTCTTTGTCTCTTTCCGTGGTAAGCAATTGAACCATGTTCAGAAATATCAAGACCTACTGTTTCTTCTTCTTCAGTAACTCTCAATCCATTAAATACTTTCTTAATGATATATAAGAATATAAATGAAACTACAATTGACCAAAATGCATAAGCTAATACTCCTATGGCTTGCGCTGCTAATTGAGCAGTTCCTCCACCGTTAAAAAGACCAATTCCAGCATCGCCATCAATACCCCAAAGGCCTATTACTAAGGTGCCCCAGGCGCCAGCTACACCATGAACAGAAATGGCACCAACAGCGTCGTCAATTTTCAATTTTTTCTCAATAAACTCAATTGAAAACACCACCAAGATACCACCTAATAACCCAGCTAGTACAGCGCCGCCTTCACTCATATTACCACATCCTGCAGTAATACTTACCAAACCTGCAAGAGCACCGTTTAAAGTCATTCCTAAGTTTGGTTTTCCAAATTTAATCCAAGAAATTATTAAACCACCAATGGCACCTGCGGCAGCTGCTAAGTTGGTAACAAGCACTACTTGAGAAGCCGCTGTGGCATCATCGCCACCCCAAGCTAATTGAGAACCACCATTGAATCCAAACCATCCTAACCATAAGATGAAAACCCCTAAAGTGGCATACATTTGGTTGTGACCGTGCATTTCTATGGCTTTACCATCTAAGTATTTACCAATTCTTGGGCCTACCATCCAAGCAGCAACAAGCGCTGCCCAGCCACCTACTGAGTGAACAATAGAGGAGCCTGCAAAGTCAATAAATTCTGCTGGCATCCATTCAGCATTTAACCAACCGCCATTCCATTCCCAACCACCTGCGATTGGATAGATAACGGCCGTCATTACAATACTAAAGATAGCATAGGTTGTGTATTTTGTTCTACCGGCTATAGCTCCAGATACAATGGTTGCGGCAGTTGCGGCAAAAACAGTTTGGAAAAATAAATCGGCAGCACCTTGAGAGAATATAAAACCTCCCCAATGAAACCAACCACCGCCCATATCGGCACCATACATTAAAGAGTACCCAACAAACCAGAAAGCTAATGAGCCTACGGCAATGTCCAGGAAGTTTTTCATGGCTATGTTTACGGCATTCTTTGAATCTGTCATCCCAGATTCTACTAAGAAAAACCCTGCTTGCATAAAGAATACGAGAATACCAGAAATAAGCATCCACATCATTCCCATATCGCCTTCTATAGCGGCGGTATCTTGAATAAAAAGGGGTGTGTTAAATATTGACATAATAATAAATTTTTAAGGGTTAATTAAAGAAAATAAAGCAATTAGGTTTATTGAGCAACTGCTTTATTTTCCTTTTATTTTTGATAGGTTGTATGCTTTTCTTAGAAAGAATATATAGCAGCTAGGACAAATGAGCTTAAGCTTTTTGCTGGAACGCCGTCATTGTCTAAGAAAAAATCATCCGAAGCACTGTCTAATCTTAATTCTGGTTTGATAGTTAAATTATCAATAGCAAAGCTTCCTGTTAAAGTAGTAGCAAACACATTTGAATCTGGTAAACCAGTACCAATGGCACCAAATTCAACATCTTTATCTTCTGCGAAATATTCAGCTCTTAAGCCTAAAGTAAAAGTATCAGATACTGCATACTGTGGATATAAAGCACCACCATAGAATCCACCACCATCATCTTCAAGACTTAAGTAAGCAGCGTTGATTCCTAAAAAGAATGAATCTGACAAATCAAAACCTCCTGTATAATCAATTTCGGTAAAAGACGGATCTACCAATACGTTTAAGAATTGACCCTTATACCCTAATTGAGCGCCAAAAGCATAATCGCCTGTTGGGTTAAACTCAGTTAAATCGGTATCATTGAAAACACCTAACATTAAGCTAAAATCTTCACTTAAAGTAAAATCTGCTTTTAAACCGGTATGGCTAAATGGCCCGTAAGAGAATAAATAAGAAGTACTGTAATTAAAATTAGCTACTGGCGAAATAACTTCGTATCCTAAAAAGGTATTAAAGTTACCCATGGTAAGCTTTACAGATTCACTTACTTTCCAATAGGCGTATAATTGGTTTACAATTTGCCCTGTGGATGAATACATTGGTGACGCAAAAATAGCATCAGTACCTCTTGGGCCAAATACCAAGTCCGCAACAAAACCAACTTTTTCGCCTTCGTAAGATGCTACTATGTTTGCCATTCCTAAAGCAAAACCAGGCAAATTGGCAAATGATGATCCAGGTGATGTTAAACTCTCATCATTAGGCGCATTAAAATTCGTTCTGTAATAGGCATCTATACTACCGCTTAAAGTAAATTTTGGATCTTCTACTGGCGCTTCTTGAGCAAACGAGCTCAGTGCTACTATAAACATTGAAAGAGTAATTAATTTTTTCATAATGGTTTAATTTTAAGTTATTGTTTTTTATGTTATTTTATTGTTAATACGGTGTAAACTTATATAAAAAAGTTTTAAACCCTAAAAAAAATAGGGGTCAACAATTAACTTTTATTAATTTTAATATTTTAACCCTGTTTTATTAGGGGCACACCATTTATTTTATGTTTTTTTGATTTTTTGATAAAACCATATTTTGAAGGATTAGCAGTAAATAATATTATTCGATGGCATTCTTTTTGAAAATATTCAATATTGTTGCTATTAATTGATATATCTAC
>Ga0210026_1000086_pt1 | contig 113125 bp, 105 predicted proteins | sample CryGeymeta201509_FD_183977 | JGI IMG/M metagenome (GOLD analysis project Ga0210026, IMG submission 183977) | Groundwater microbial communities from Crystal Geyser aquifers in Utah, USA - Crystal Geyser metaG 2015-09 (SPAdes) (version 2) | ecosystem: Environmental > Aquatic > Deep subsurface >...
TCGACATCACAAAATAATTCGACTAGGTTCTTCATGCCTGTTCCTCTGTTGGTTCCCACTTTCTTGGTCGAAAGATCGGATCTTGGAACAGGCATTTAGTTCAATTTCTTAAACAGGATTGGGGTTATTGTAGTGTTTATCAGTTGGGCAAAGGCTGAAGAGTTGGCTAGCCAGTACCCCAATACGCTTTTTTATCAAACAGAACAGGGCTCTCCTCCCGCTAAAATCAGCGATGTAAATTGGTTGAGAGGCTATTGGCAGGGTGAGGTCTGGGGCGGCGATATGGAAGAAAATTGGTCCGCAGCCTCCGCAGGATCCATGCAAGCTGCCGTCAAGTTCAGTAAAAATGCGCAGGTCAAATTCTACGAACTGATTACCCTAAGCGAATACAAAAACAGTTTGGTTTTGCGCCTCAAGCATTTTTCCCATGAGTTGCAAGGCTGGGAAGAAAAAGACGAAATGATGACCTTTAACTTGGTGAAATTAACACAAAACGCGGCTTACTTTGATGGTTATACCTATCGCTTAGTGAGTCCAGACGAGTTACATGTCTTTGTTGTCATTGAAGAAGATGGGCAAAAAGTGGAAACGCCGTTTATCTTCCATCGTCGCTAACGACGCTTTGATACCATTCACCTTTTTAGCCAAACACCACAAAAAGAGAAGCCAACTATGTCTGAAGCAAAAACCTTAGAATATACCGCCGATTATGTGGTAGTTGGGGCCGGGGCTAGTTGCTTAGCCTTTGTTGATACCTTGATTAACGAATCCGCAGCCACCGTCATCATCGTTGATAATCGGCACAAACCCGGTGGACATTGGGTAGACGCCTACTCATTTGTCACCTTGCATCAGCCCTCATTTTTTTACGGGGTAAATTCGAAAGAACTCAGTCAGGGCAAAATCGACCACTGTGGTTTGAATCAAGGTTTGAATGAACTCGCCACAGGTGCTGAAGTGCAGGCTTATTTCGACAATGTGATGCGTGAAATTCTATTACCCAGTGGACGGGTTCGCTATTTTCCCATGTGCGAATATGTCGGTGAGGGGCGGGTTAAACACCTCATCAGTGGCGAGGAATTTAGGGTGCATTACACACGTAAACTGGTAGACAGTACTTATTACAAAACCGCTATTCCCGCCACCCATACGCCGCAATTTGCACGCGATGCAAGTTTAACCATGGTGCCTCCCAACGCCTTGCCCCAAATCTTAAATCAACACACACATGGGTTTAGTCACTTTACCCTGCTGGGGGGCGGTAAAACCGCCATCGATACCTGTTTGTGGTTATTGCAACATCAGGTAAACCCCGACAACATCACTTGGTACATGCCGCGAGATGCCTGGTTCATTGACCGTAAAAACACCCAACCTACCAGCGCGTTTTTTAACGACACCATTGGCGCTCAAGCTCGACAAATGGAGGCCATTGCCGCTTCAGATTCCATTACCGATTTATTTTTGAAACTTGAGTCCGCCGAGGTGCTGTTACGTTTGGATCCTGAGGTGTTACCACAAATGTTTCACGGTGCCACCATTTCCCGCCTCGAACTTGAGCAAATAAGGCGGGTGAAAAACATCGTACGCAAAGGCCGCATCATCAAGCTCGGTGCTGATGAAATTGTCTTTACCCAGGGCACTGAAACCTCAGCGGCAAATAGTTTGTATATTGACTGCACGGCCAGTGCCATTACCAACCTCAAGATTGAGCCAGTGTTTCAAGACGACATAATAAAAATTCAAATGGTGCGTGCCTATCAACCCACGTTTAGCGCATCATTCATCGCCCATCTTGAGTTATGTTACGACAACAACGACAAAAAAAACCAGTTGAGCAAAGTGGTTCCCTTGCCAAACACCTTGGAAGATTGGGTTGAAATGACCTATCGCAACATGATGAACCAGTTTTTCTGGTCAAAAGAACCTGGCTTAAAAGCGTGGATGCTCAAGCAACGCTTAGATGGTTTCTCACAGCTGGTCAATAATGTGCGTTTTTATCAGCTCGATAAGCTAAAAATTTTAAACCGCATGCGTAAAGCCGCTAAACCGGCGATCATTAAACTCAAAGCCTACCGCGAGGGTATTACTTTATCGTCACAGCAGTGATGAAATATCACTGGGAGCAAACTACATCCATTTGCGCCACACCATGTAGCCAGTTATCGCCCCAGCGATGATCACCATTAGCAGCGCTAAACTATCAAAGGCCTCAGGATTTTCCGTGCCCGGCAAACCCGCGACGTTCATCCCAAACAGGCCAGTTAAAAACGACAAGGGTAGAAAAACCGCGGTCACCAACGATAAAACATACATGCGCATGCCCTGTTGTTCGGCCACCTGATTGCGTATTTCTTCTTGCAGCATGATGGCACGCTCTTTGGCTAAATCGAGATCATCTACGTAGCGGTTAGTGCGATCATAGTCGAGGCGAATGTCATGAATTTGTTCCTCAGTGATGTGTTTCGACACTCTAGTAATGGCATCTAGCGCATCTCGCTGCGGGGCTAAGAATCGACGAATGGCCGCCGCTTGGCGACGCACTAAACTCAGTTGCATGCGGGCTTGATGTTGCGGTTTTTCCAGTTCTTCGTAGTGACTCAGCTGTTCATCCAAATCATCTACTGTTTCGCTAATAATGTCGGTGATCTGATTGATTAAGCCCACCATCAACTCCATGGGACTGGTAGGAATATCTCCTTTTTGAACACGGGCTTTTAACTCGTCAACGCTGATCAAACTGCGGTCTTTGCGACGCAGAGTGATCACTTTTCGCTCATTAACCCACAGACGCAGCGACACCATGTCTTCAGGGTCGGCATCAGGATTGCGATTAATGCCACGCAAATAAACCAACATACCGTCACTGTATTCTTGCGCTTTTGGTCGGGTATCCAAGGCACATAAGGCTTCGATGCGTGGCGTGCTGAGATTCAGCGCAGCCAGGGAGTCAGCTGAGCCTGCTTCATCACTTTGCATATTTACCCACACATAGCCCAAGCCTTGGTAATGCTGTGCATCAGCCAAACTTACCGCTTGTGCCTGCCACTGATGCCCAGCGACCCCTGAAGGCTCAGTCGCAGCAATTTTTGGCTCGAGAATATAACACCACAAGACCCCATGCTGCTCAGAGCGTTGGGCGTTTAAGCCGAGGTTTGAATTACTCATAATGCTCCTAAGATTTTGGACAAATATACAACAACGCTCGTGTGAAAACCTGTGTACGTAGGCTGGCAGTAAACAACCTTTTAATGTTATGTTCAAGTTATCTGAACCACTACCATGAGAGCACAATGTCGCTGCGAGTTATAGGTTTAAGCCCTGCATTGCTAAGCCGATTTTTGACTGTGTTTGCGTTAGTTTGTGCGACGTCCACCGCCCAGGGGGAAACGATTCGTGTCAGCACTGCTACCCTGAATCAGCAGCTTGCTAGCCAGTTCCCGCTGATACGGTCGTTTGAGGACGTGGAAGCCACATTCTATGCTCCCAAATTAGTGCTTAAATATCTCGACGAAGAGCTTGAGATTGTGATCAACGTCAAACTTGTCTATCAGCAACAAGAACTGATTGGCCATGGTCTAATCAAAGACAGCCCAAGTATTCAAACCGTGAGCAATACCTTGCGTTTTGACAAACCTAAACTCACAGAATTTTATGTAGATGAAGACAACATGCAAGATTCTGCAGAGGCGCTACGGGTGCTTAAACAAACCATTGGCCAATCACTACGGCCGCTCATTTTATTGCACTTTGACGACGTTGAGGTGAGTGAACTCAATCACGAACCGGCCAGCTTCAGTTTTGACCTACGGGGGCTGGTACTCGAGTTTTAGCGGCGTGGAATAATAGATTTAGCGCGGTGAAACATGCTTGGTTTTTTCTAATTCGTTAAACCAACATTGCATGAATTCAGCGGTTAACGCCTGTTGCAATTCAGCGGCTCGATGTGTGGGGCAAAACAGAAAAAATGTCACCACGGTGTCACCCAATTCTGTGGTGGTCACGCTTACATCCGGCTCAGGACCAGCGATGTTAACGTCTATGCGTCGTTCAATCATGTGGTGATAGCGCGTGGCGATATCATGAAAATCACTGCACAGCTCTTTAGCTTTGGCTATCAATAAAGGTAAAAACACAAAGGGGTTGACACTTTCATCTCGCACTATCTTAAACTCATGGGCGGCATAACGTTTTAAAAAATTATAGTTTTTGATGGGGTTGGTGATGACTTTATTGTTGGGAATGAACAAGGTTTTCCCGGTGTATTGATAGGCCGTCACATCCACTTCCAATAGCGTGGTTTTTATCCAATCGGTTTCGCTCACCTCCCCTACTTGGTTTTCCACTTCTATCCAGTCGCCCACCCGAAATGGTCGTGTTGACACCAGATAAAAAAAGCCAATTACGCACTGAATTAATTCACGTGTGGCCAGCACTATTGCCACCGCAAACGCCGCGATAGACAACGCAAACTTTTGCAACTCGGCGCCCCAGATGGCTAACAGCGCAACAATAAGAGCAAAATTAATAAAGTTTTTGATGTTATTAATTAAATCACGTTTGTCGTCACCTTTGCTTTTTGCCTGGCGTCTGCACCATTTTACCGCCATAAATTTAATGGTTAAGGCCAACATGGGGATAACAAAAGTCAGAAAAAGTTTGTTGCTAATAATATTGAGTAGCCAGTCCATCTTTTACCTTTTTTACGACATGCCTGAGGAGCGAATTTGTGCTTAACTATACTGCAGCTTGATAATTTTGCTAAGTCCTTATGAAATATCGTTTTTTTACAATTTTAACTAGCACGAAAGTGAGCATTGTCTATCCCTTGTTGTATCAGGTAAGATGATGTTTCGTGTGCACACTGTAAACTACTGCAGTAAAAAGTAAGGGTACAAATCCTATGTTACAAGCAAGCATGTTAAGGGCCACTCAACACATCCAATCCGCTTTACTGTTGGCTCTGAGTTTTGCTGTGATGTTAGGCACAAGTTCTGCCGCACACGCTAAAGTACTGCGCTTGGTAGATCAAAATCAGCAAGCGGTGTTTGATGCCGTGGTGAGTTATGCTTTGCCAGCCGGTGCTGCAGCAGCCCCAACCAACAACAGTGTTGCCGTGATGGATCAAATTAATAAGCAGTTTGTACCCAGAGTGCTGATTATCCAACAAGGGCAGCAAGTGACCTTTCCAAACAGTGATGATATTCGTCATCACGTTTACAGTTTTTCTGCCACCAAACCTTTTGAAATTAAATTGTTTAAAGGCTCAGTGAACCAGCCGATTTTATTTGATCGCGAAGGCATCGTGGTACTTGGCTGCAATATTCATGACCAAATGGTGGGTTATATCTATGTCAGTCATAACGAAGTGGCCTTGCAGAGTGACCAAAACGGCGAAGTGGTATTACCCGACGACGTAGATCAGGTTAACATTTGGCATGCCAATCTGAGTGCACAAAACACCAAACGTGAGATGGTTGATTTAAGACAATTGCTGGTTACCACACCCAAAGTGAATAGCCAAGACAAATTGGTATTGCCGCTGCCATTTACCCTCAATGCTGTGGTTGAAGAAAAAATGCCTGAATCCACCTCTAAATTTAAGAAAAAATTTAATTGATGGCAGCGATTTCCTTAAACAAGAGTATTTTCAGGCTGGTGGTGGGCACCGTGTTGTTCACCACCGTGGGGGTGTTAGTCAGTATGTGGGTCACCACTGCTACCCATACCAAACGCCAACTAGACCGTAATTTAGATATTGCCCAAAGCGTTTTACAACAAGTCTTAGATAATCGTGAACACCTCCTGTTCAACAGTGCTGATGTACTGACCTCGGATTTCGGTTTTAAGCAGGCGGTGGCCTCAAAAGATGAGGGCACCATTGACAGTGTATTGTTCAATCATGGGCGGCGTATCGAAGCTGATTTGATGGCGGTATTGTCACTTGATGGAAAATTGATTGCCAGCACCACCGATTCACTGCCCACCAACAGTGAATTTGATCACCAAGCACTGATTCAAGAAACCCTGACAGAAGGTGGGAGCACAACATTTTTATTGATTGACGATAAAATTTATCAGGTGATCCTCCTCACCGTAAATGCGCCGCGCCCCATTGCCTTAACCCTAGTGGGCTTTGAACTGGAAAAGGAGTTACTCGACCAGTTAAAAAATATTACCCAACTGGAACTTACCTTACAGGTGAAAAGCCAAGATTTACTGGTGTTTTCAACCAGTACCTTGAGCATGGGCACTGAGCTCAATCTGATTGATGATGCCGAGGGTAAATTTAGTTGGTTTGATACCGCCATTTTAAAAAAACATGCCTACATCTCAAAACAAATTCAAATTTCGGACTTTGACCAACAAACGGTGTGGGTCATTTTGTCAGAAAACGCTGAGCAAGTATTTTCTGAGTTCAATCAATTACAGTTAACCATTTCTATCGCTGCCTTTGTGGCCATGCTTTTAGCCTTAATATTTGGCGCTACCTTTGCCCGAAAAGTGGCAAAACCTCTCAACAAACTCGCGGTGACGGCCAATTTTATGGCCCATGGCGATTATCAACAAACCTTAAGCAATGATCAGCACGACCTAATTGAAGTACAAGACTTAAGCGAAGCCTTTACCTTGATGCAGGATAATATTCGCGCCCGTGAATCGAAAATTATCTTTCAAGCCAACCATGACTTACTCACGCGGGTAAACAACCGCTACCACATTGAAAAACTGGTGGATGACAAACTAAAAACCCAAAGCCCCTTTCAAGCAGTGGGGATCAACATTTTTGGTTTTCGAGGCATCAACGATATATTTGGTTATCACAGTGGTGATGTGTGTTTGAAAGAGCTAGCTGGACGTGTCTCGGCGCTGGGCGGTATTGCCGCTCGATTAACGGGAGGAGAGTTGTTGTGGATCCCCGATGAAGCGCAAAGCCCTGAGCAGTTAGAAGCGATTAAACGAGGCTTAGAACAAGCCGTAGACAGTGATGGGGTTATGATTAACCTGCGTGTTGCCATGGGTATTTTGCATTGTCCGGAAGATGCGCAAACCGCACAGTCGCTATTTAAACGCATGAATATAGTATTGGACGAAGCACAAATTACTCGTCAATTCATCTTGAAATTTGACCCTGCCTACGAGAAACGTTACCAGCGGCGCTTGTCCATCATCGTCGAACTCAAAAAAGCCTTAACCGATAATCAACATGAGTTGAGCCTCGCTTATCAGCCTAAATTAAGTATTGGTGTCAATAAAGTTAAAAGCGTGGAAGCCCTCATTCGCTGGAATAGCAAAACATTAGGTTTTGTCTCACCCGAGGACTTCATTAATATTGCCGAACAAGCAGGTTTTATTGATATGGTAACCACGTGGGTTATCGACCGCGCCATTGCAGACGGTGAATTTATGCTGGCTGCGGGTCTTAATGTCTGCATTGCCATCAATTTATCTGCACATGATGTGATGAACCCCGATTTATTGCCTTACGTGGTGCAACAGCTGGAAGACAAGCAGCTGCAACGGGATTTATTGTCTTTTGAGATCACCGAAAGCGATGTAGTCAAAGATCCCAGTAAAGCCATCTTGCATCTCAGTGCCTTTCGCGACTATGGCTTTACCCTAGCCATTGACGACTTTGGCACGGGTTACTCATCTATGGCCTATTTAAAGAATCTACCCGTAGACATGCTCAAAGTAGACAAAAGCTTTGTGCTAAAGCTCAATACCCAGCAAGGTGACCAAAACATTGTGCAAACCGTTTTAAAATTAGCCAAAAGCTTTGGTATGGAGGTTGTGGCTGAAGGGGTAGAAAACTTCGACACCTTACAAATGTTGCAATCTTGGGGCTGTGAGTACGCTCAGGGATACCACATCTGCCGCCCTATTTCGGTAAAAGACTTGATTGCCTGGCATCAGATACATGTAAACGATAACTGGTTGGAGAAACAATGAGGATATTACAAAAGCGTACACTGCAAAGAGCACTTGGCACTGCTGTATTAGCTGTCTCAATGATGGGGCAAGCTTGGGCGGCGGATGGAAAACTAATTGCCACTGCTGGTCTCACGCAAGTTGAAGGCAGTGGCGGTGGCGGTATTGTGCCTTGGGCCACCATTTCTGGCTATGACAGCCGAGATCAAATTTCAGCTGGCGCTACCGTCACCCGTGTGGATGTCAGTGATTTTCGCTTGAGCATGCTGGGTGCCAGTTTGTCTTTATATGACAAAGTTGAACTGAGTATTGCCCAACAACGGTTTGAAATTAAAGGTGCTGGCGTTGATATAAAACAAAATATTGTGGGCCTAAAATACCGGCTTTATGGCGACGTAGTGTATGACACTTGGCCGCAGGTAAGCGTTGGCTTACAGCACAAAAAGCTCGAAGATGGTGACGTGGCTGGCGCGGTGGGTGCAAAAAATAACAGCAGCGGTACCGATTTTTATGTGGCTGCCACTAAAGTGCATTTAGGGGCAATCGCGGGTTATAACGCCGTATGGAACCTCACAGCTCGTGCAACCAAAGCCAATGAAATGGGCATTTTGGGTTTTGGTGGCGTAGAAAATAATGACTACCAAGTGATGCTAGAGGCCTCAGCGGGAATTTTGTTTTCTCGCCACCTTGCCGTGGGGCTTGAGTATCGTCAAAAACCCGACAACTTAGGCTTGGGCGAAGATGACTGGATGGACTATTTCATCAGTTATATTCCCAGTAAAGATTTCAATCTCACCCTCGCTTGGGCTAAATTGGGCACCATCGCTGGTGCGCCGGGACAAGACGGTTTGTATCTCTCTCTCAACGGACAATTGTGGTAAGACTATGAAAAAACTCGCAACGATATGTTTTCTAATGGCGCTATTGGCTGGCTGTGCAAGCACCGACAAAAGTTTGTACGATGAATTAGGTGGACAAGCCACAGTAGCCAAAATTGTCGACAACTTTATTCACGAAATAGAATATGACCAAGTGATGTTTGCTTACTTCGCCGAATCCGACATCGATCGTTTTCGCAGCAAGTTAAATGAGCATCTGTGCTTTTTGGCTGATGGACCCTGTGCCTATACCGGCGATACCATGGCGCAGGTGCATGCTGGCATGAATATCAGCGAAGGTGACTTTAATCATGGCGTTGATTTATTTATCGCCGCCATGGATAAAGCCAATGTACCCCATCCCTTACAAAATAGATTACTGGCGAAAATGGTCCCTACTCGCCAAGACATAATTTATTTATAGTCACCTTGTATGGCGTGCTTAACGAACGTTGAAACGCGCTCGTTAAGCACCATCTGTAAGGCAAAGTAACGTCAATTATTTTTACAGCCATTGCTATAACTCGTCCCTCTTTGTAATATACTCATTTAAAATCAATGACATAAATATTGGCTCATTTTCTGCATAATATCCCTATAACCTGCTGAGAAAGCCTAATTTTTATTAACGAGTTGGAATAAAAATGAAAAATATCCTGTTATCTATTGTGTTACTGGCCAGCGTTTCTGCTAATGCTGTTGCCGGTCCCATTTATTTGAGATCGGTAGTGGATGCCCCTTGGGGTGTTTCAACTAACGAAGCGGCAATGGATGGGGTGTTTGGAGCTGGAAATTGGAGTGACCTACGTTATGAAACGGTTGACACCACCAATCTTTTTTCCGCGGTAAACCACTTAATCTACATGGAAGGTAGTGACAATAACGCTGATGAATTAGAAGCTTTTATCGCTGCAAATCAAATTGCCATGGAAAATTGGGTGGCCAATGGTGGCCGCTTGTTGCTAAACGCCGCACCAAACGAAGGCGATGGTATGGCGTTTGGATTTGGCGTATCACTGAATTTTGAAGATTTCGGCAATGCAGTAACTGCAGCGGATCCTGCTCACGCAATTTTTAACGGTCCTTTTGCTGTGACCGGTTCGGCTTTTACCGGTTCATCTTTTTCACATGCTAGCGTAAGTGGAACAGGGCTAAATGCGTTGATTTTAGATGAAGACCTCGACGCTGTGTTGGCAGAGATGGTGTGGGGTAACGGTTTGGTGCTGTTTGGCGGCATGACCACCTCAAACTTTCAGACACCCAATGCCTTCGAATTACGCGAAAATATTCTATACTATACCGCCAATACTCTGTTACAGACTCAGTCAGTTCCGGCGCCTGCTGGATTATTCGTACTTCTGACTGGTCTTGCTGGCTTGGTATTAGTCAGACGTAAGAGTTAACCACTGCAAGTGTTAGTTTATACCCGGCCGCTGCCGGGTTTTTTATGCCCATTATCGATTGAATTTTCAATTGAATACGCCTGAACCACCGCCGCGTTAAATCTTCACATTTTTTAACCCCTTTTACGCATCTCTGGCGTTACTCCTTTACATTCACAGGAGAAATGCCATGACTCAAAGCCAAACGCTATTACCACCTGCATTGCCCTTGGGCAAACTCACCATGTCAGCGCTGCTTGCCGCGCTGATCACCTTTGCTTTGTTTGTGCTGATGCAAGCTTTGATTGCCAGTAATGACGTGCCGCTGATCACGTCACAAGCTAGTCCACAGATCACCTTACTGGCAGATTTCAAAGAAATCCCCACAACTGAGCGGCAGCCCCTCAAACCCAAGCCCACACCTCAGCCCATCCCCAAAGTAAGTGTGCCTTTACAGCAAACGCCCAATGATGACAGTGTGATCACGCGTTACGTACCTGAGGTGCGGGTAAACGCTGGCGAGATTGCTATCGAACCACAATTTCAAAACGGTGGCATGGCCACGCCTGCTGTGAGAATGGAGCCACGCTACCCTGCCGAGGCGGCACGTAATGGCGTTGAGGGCTGGGTAAAACTGCAGTTTTCTATTGATGCATTGGGACAGGTGCAACATATCCAAGTAGTGGACGCCCAGCCCAAACGAGTTTTTGACAGTGAGGCAAGACGGGCCTTGGCAAAATGGAAGTACAAACCACAAATTGTGGCTGGTAAAGCCCAAGCACAGGATGGCATGATGGTGGTGTTAGATTTTAAGTTAAACCAGTAAGCAAAGACGCGTTGGATAGCAAGGCAGCAATAAGGAGCGACAATGAGTAGAGGTTTGTCGATAAAAGCGTGGTTTTTTGCTCCTGAGAGTAACGAAGCATTAATGCAACGTTATTCAGATACCGGTGAGCAGCTACTACTTGAAAAGTTGTATGAAGCCTGTGGTGAGGATCTATATCACTTTGTGCTCACGCTGTCCGACCCAAGCTTAGCTAAGGATATTTGTCAGCAAACTTGGCTGAAAGTCATGGAAAAAAAACACCTTTATCGTGACTCGGGAAAATTTAAAGCCTGGTTGTTTACCTTGGCAAGAAATTTACTAATCGATGAATATCGCTCACGCAAGGCGAACCTTGATGAAATCGACACGCTGCCAGCAGCAGAGGCCAGTATGGATCCCGACAAGCTGCTGCAGCGCTTTGATCAAGCCTTACTCAAGCTGCCGTTTGCCCAACGCGAGGCGTTTTGTTTGCAACAAGAAGATTTTAGTTTAAGTGACATTGCCAGCATTACCCACAGCAATGTGGAAGCGGTAAAAAGCCGTTTACGTTACGCCAAAGACCATTTGCGCCAACAATTGAGTGGCGACTTCGAGACTGACCATGACTAAACCCACATCCGATTCAGAGCAACAATTACGCGCCCTCTATCAACAGCGCAAAGCGCAACACACGGCCCCAGCCGGAATAAAACGTCGTTTGTTGTTGGCCCACCAGCAACAGCAAAATAATCAGCGCCACTGGTTCAAACGCATGACGATGGTAAGCGTTGCGGCGGGCACCCTATTATTGCTGGGCTTAAGTTTTTGGCAGCATCAAAGCTGGCTGAACCAGCCCATGCACGTGGCTGAAGTTGAATTACACTCGTTGGCCCCACAGAAGCAGTCGCAGGCCATATCTGAACGGTATGCTAAACACTATCAAGACTACCTGAGCCAACAACAAATATTGGTCTTTCATCACACAAAGCAGGCAGTGCTTGAGCACATGGATGATGGCTGGCAGCTACAAACCTGCGATCATCAAGTAGTAAAAGTGTCACAAGAACTCGTCAATGCGCTGGCTAAACTGAATCAAATCGATGAACACTTGCACCTTGGCGACAGCGTCGACATCGCCTTTGATGAATCTGGCATTATTTTGGCCATTAGCGCCAGCGGCAAGTTTTTGCATTGTTAGCGCCAGCAGCGCAGTAGAAAGTGCAACAAAAGGGGCGAATACCAAAAAAATGAAGATGTTTTGGTATAAGTTTCAATGAACTACCTGAAAATTCAATTTATTCATCGCGCCAATCAAGGCTACAATATGCCCACTTTCCTGCGCTAACCTCGCTACTGGAGCCATCTCATGGATAAAGACAAAAACGTCAGTTCACGCACTACCTCGCAAAAAGCCTTGCGCTTAAATTTAGACGAAAAAAAGTACGGAACCATAGTTGAAATTGGTGCAGGTCAAGAAGTGGCCCGTCAATTCTTTATCGCCGGCGCAGCAGCGGGCACCATCGCCAAAACCATGTCGGCCTACGACATGAAGTTCTCCGATGCCATTTATGGGGTGCAAGAAGACGGCCGTTATGTGAGCAAAGCACGGGTCAAAGCGATGATGGCGCAAGAGTTTGATTTAGTGCTCGAGCGTGTGGGCGACAGCCGTTCTAAATCATCCCGCTTTTTTGCCTATGCCGCCACGGTAGCCGCCAAGAGTTTTGGGCGCGACAATGAATGTCATGCGTGGTGTGGTGTACGCATTCAAATGTATCCCGGTGCCGAACCCTCGAACATTAAAATTCACGTACGCATGCTCGACGACAATGCCGAAGCCCAGCAACAAGCTTTGGGTGTGTTAGGGGTGAATCTGATTTACGCCGCCTATTATTATTTTGAAAATCCCAAAATGATGATTGATTCACTCACCGACAACATGAAGCCCGGACGCATCGAGATTGATTCAATTGAGTTTATCGGCCCTTATTTTGAAGATGTAGACAATCGTGCCATAAACTTGCACCTAATTCGCAGCTGGAAAACCCGCGCCATCATGTTCCGCCCAGACGGTTCAGTAGGCGTACCTGCCGAAATGTTGTACAAGAAAAACGTGCTTACCATTCGTGGTTCATTTCGTCCTGTCACCAATCTGAATGTCGATATGATCGAGCAAGGCAAAAAAGCGTTTTTCACCCTGCCAGATGTGAACGACAAAAATACCATCGCCATAGCGGAAATCTCCCTCAATGATGCAAAAGGGCAAGATGCCAAAGTGCCAGAAGAAGACATCGTCCAGCGAGTTCAGTTACTGAATTTGTTGGGCTACAACGTGATGATTTCAGACTACACCCGTTATTTCTCGTTACGTGCGTATTTCCGTCAGTACACCAAATTACAAATTGGTATTGTGGTGGGCATGATTAACATCAAACAGATTTTTGACGAAGACACCTATCGAGGTGTTGAGGGCGGCATACTGGAAGGTTTTGGTAAACTGTTCCCCGACAATACCCGCCTGTTTATCTACCCTGAACTGAATGCTGACGGTGAGTTAAGTGAATTTACCAGTGTTAAAGTGCAAGACCATTTACGCTTTTTATACCGTCACTTGCTGGAAAATGGTTTTCTGGCCGGGATTGAAAGCAGCGACATCAACCTTTTCAAAATCTATTCCCGCGAAGTGCTTAAACAATTGAAAAATGGTCGAGGGGATTGGGAAAAGAGCCTACCGGCTGCCGTAGCAAATGAAATTATCGAACAACGTTTGTTTGGTTTTAAAGGCTAATCCCCAGCCCATCAACACGCTTCAAACTGCTCAGCTGCAAACAGTAAAACCAATACTGACTTTGCAGGTGAGCATAAGGCATTTGTTAGACTTTATTTTCTTGGTGTAACTCTCGTTCAAAAATTTCGCCATTTGAATTCTGGTGTTGATAATAAACAATGCCACCAAAATCAGTATCAACCAATACACCAGACTTCAGATATTCCCAGTGTTCTTTTAAAAACGCATTTGAATATTCGGCACCATCAATATCCGCCACAACGACACCTCGAAAGGCACCAGAAATAATGACCCTATCGCCAAGCCGTATGATTGAACCATCGGCATATTTCATATAAAAAACTTCCTCCCAAATAACAGTGGGCGGCAGCCCATCTATTCTCATGGTGATGTGGCCTTTGCATGTTAATTATTGGATAACAATTCGATAAGCCTTCTTTTTTGCTTTGACGCTTCAAACCAAAAGCCGCCAGATACCAATACGACACCAAAAAATAGCATTCCAAAAGGAATTAACATCGGCCATGAAAATTCGTGCATTTTTGACATAACGAGTAAACAGCCGATACCTACACCTGAAAACCAAACAGACATAAAGCACATCACAAGTAGATGAAGACGCATTGAGATGGTTACTAGCGCCCCCGTGCTTTTGGGCTCAATTTTACCTTCAATAATGGGCAAAAACGAATTGCGGTACGAAATATTTTTCACAATTTCAAACTCATTTTCAGTTACTTGGCCACTAAACTCATGTGATGGGCTGAAATTAAAAAATTTATTTTCCCCCGTAATCGAACTAATTCGTTGTACAAGTTCTGCAGAGGATAAGCCTGTGTCTATTTGAAATTTTTCGTAAGGGATTAACTTCATGATTTCCTTGTTATGTAGCATTTAACGTTTTCAGCATTTGTTTAATTTTATCTTTATCTATCATTCCGACCAGTATGGGGTTGGCCAGAGCATAGATATACCCTTCCACCTTTTCATAATTCAAATCTTCTCGGCACTCAATAAAATTAGCCCACTCTTCTAGTTCTTCCGAAGTTACTTCGTCTGCAATGTATTTCTTAAGAACTCCAATTAATACGGACTCAGAAATCTCAAATAACTCTTCATCACTGTCATATCCGAAGTTAACTAATGCTGAAATAGCTAGTTCCCTTTCAGGGCCAAAAGTGACAATCTGTTTAAGTGCAGTTGATCTATCCATGCTCATAATTCATAACAACTCATTAGCCAGAGTTTATGTTAAATCTGGATTTAATATGAACTGGACTTATTACGACTAAAGTTTACTTTCCCTTATAATTTCATACTCTTGCGGAAAAACCTAAAGGCTATTTTTTAACACCACAGAATGCATTTATCCAGCTTCATCTCAAAGCAAAAACAAAGAACACTCTCGAAGAAAGTTGTCTTTCCTCCCCGTTTAAACGTTCCCGAGTTGCGCCAGAATTGACTCAGTAAACTGGCACGGATAGCCAGTTTAGCTTTGTCGTGTCGGGAACACGTCAAAGCGGCTTAGTCAATTCAAGCTAATCGGGTTCAGAACGTTTAGTGGGGGCGGCTTCTTTCTGGTTACTCTTTCTTAGCTGTTGAAGAAAGAGTCACTCGAGCCACGGGACGTGGTTTGAAAAACCGCCATGGATGGCGTAAGCGTTAGCGCATGCAATGTCGCGTAGCGATAATCTTAGTGGCCACTGGCCGTATGCTTTTTGTCGCGAGGCGATAAACTCACTGTCTGCTGGTCAAGCCCCAAAAACCTTAAGCTATTGAAATAATTATCTTTTTAAAAGATGCCAAATATTTTTAGGCTTTATTTTGCACAAAATACTTGCACTGTGTATATCTGTATATATACTGTGTATATTGTATATACACAGAAAACAAACACTACAGGCGCCCCTATGAGTTATGGACTGTTTCTGTCTACCGTGGACAAGAAACCCATGTATTTACAAATTGTCGAGCAGATCACCAGCAAAGTGTTGATTGGTGATTGGCCGGCAGACATGCCATTGCCCTCTATTCGAGAGCTGGCAGCAGACACCCAAGTCAGCGTGATCACGGTCAAACGCGCTTATTTGGAGCTAGAAAGAGCTGGGGTCATTGTGACTCAGCAAGGCAAGGGCTCGTTTGTTTCGGCTCGCGCTGATTTGAATCAAGAGTTAAAAAAACAGGAACTGGAGCAGCAAGTGGATGTGGCCATTGAATTAGCCAGACAATTGCAGCTCAGTGATGACGAGTTTGTGCAAGTCGTACAACAACGCTTGCGCTAACGGTAAGTCGTGTAGTGATTCGTGTTAGGAGTAAGTAATGCAACAATTTGCTTTTGAGATGCAGGACGTAAGTATTCGTTACCCGCATTTTACGTTAGACAATCTCAATTTAAGTTTGCCAAAAGGTCAGGTCATGGGTTTGGTTGGGGTGAATGGGGCCGGTAAATCCACCACCATCCGCATCTTAATGGGCTTAATCAAGCCTGATAGTGGCCAGGTCAAGGCCCTGGGCTACGACTTGCCAAAACAGCAAGTGGCGGCCAAGTATGAAATTGGCTTCGCCTCAGACGATATGCGTTTATACAAAACACAAACCTTACAATGGCACATGGATTTCATTCGCAGCATCTACCCTGCCTTTGACACAGCATATGCCGCGGACTTACTGAAACGCTTTGATTTGCTTGCCGAGCAAAAAATCAAAGGTTTGTCTCATGGTCAGCGAGTTAAGGCCTGCTTACTGTTGGTATTGGCCAGACGCCCTAAGTTATTGGTGTTGGATGAACCGACTACCGGTCTTGATCCGGTGGCGCGTGAAGAAGTGATCAGTGAATTAGCCGACATCTTGCTTGATGATGAGCGCAGTGTATTGTTCTCGTCGCACAATACCCACGATATTGAAAAATTGTCGGATCACATTGCCTTTCTCGACCGCGGCAAACTCTTAACCTTGCAAGACAAAGAGAGTTATTTGGAGAGTTGGGGGCGTTTTCGCTGCCAAGTGACCATGGACAATTCAGCCCATGTTGCTGGCGCAGTGAGCATTAAACGCAAGGGCCAAATCGCCGAAGTGATCACCGACCAATGGACCCAAGACTACGCCACACAGCTGCAAGCAGCCGGTTTTCATGTGTTAGAGCAACATCGCATGTCGCTGGAAGAAATTTTTGTTGCCAACGTAAAACGCAGTCGATAGGAGTAAGCCACATGACTACTGCTTTAACTAACCTACAGATGATAAAACGCTTGGTCATAAAAGACTGGGAGTTAGCCAAAAAGACCATCGCCGCTTACATGATTGCCGGCATTTTCACCGTTGGTCTGATGGGTATGGCAACCACCTACACGTTTAACATTGGCGCCATTTTAATGATCACCTTGTTAATTGTCATCGGCGCTCGCTCGGCTATTGAGCTGGTGGTGAATGAGAAAAAGGATCAAACCCTGCCCTTTATTCTGAGCCTTCCGGTCACCGTGCAAGACTATGCCTTGGCCAAACTCTTATCCAACTTGGTATTGTATTTTGTGCCTTGGTTTATTTTGTTAGTGAGCATGTTAGTGGTGATTGTAAGCACCCCTATTTACAACGGGGTTATTCCCCTTGTGGTATTGGTGAGCATGTACATTCTGATGGCGTATTGTTTTTACCTTGGCACTGCGCTACTGAGCTACTCTGAGGGTTATACGGTGGCCGTGATGATCGTGACCAACCTATTACTTAACGGCTTTATTATTGGGCTAATGTGGATGCCGCAGATTAACCAAACCATGGAAGCAGCCAGTGCCAGTTGGAACCCAACCTCACTGCTAATCTTGGCCGCATTGATCGCCATCAGTCTGGCAGCACTGCTGCTCACCGCCTACCTGCAAAAACGTAAAACCAGCTTTTTATAGCGCTAAACCACGCCTTAGGCCGTTCCACTGCTAACAAGGGAACGGCATCCGTTTCGACTTAATTTAGAGGAAAATGACCATGAATGTCGTTCAGAGATCAGTGCGCCTGCACTATTTGGATAACCTCCGCGCCTTTGCTATGTTGGCAGGTATCTTTTTTCATGCAGCCTTGGCTTACAGCCCAATGATGCACAACGTATGGCCCACTGCCGATGCAGCTAATCATTGGGGCTTTGATGTGTTTGCCTGGAGCAGCCATCTGTTTCGCATGCCTGTATTTTTTATGATGGCAGGTTTTTTTGCCGCATTACTTATGCAAAAACGTGGGGGATTGGCGTTTAGCAAAAATCGCCTGTTACGGATTGCCCTGCCACTGGTGCTGTTTTTGCCCATCCTCAGTGTAATAACCATGTGGATAATTGGAGATGCGCTGGCTCACGTCACCCATAAATCCCCGTTTTTAGGTTTTGTGCAAATGATGATGACGATGCCCGAACCTCCCCAACCGCCCTTGAGTACCATGCATCTATGGTTTTTGTATCATCTGCTGTTTTTCTATGTATTGACCTACGTCTTAAAAACCTTACTTGGCCATAAAGTACTGGACTGGTTGACTGAGCTTAAACCCCTGACCCTGTTGCTGGCGATGATCATTAGCATGGTGCCTGCGCTATACATGGTGAGCCTGCCCTTTCCTGCGCCTGAATGGATTTTTCCCGCCTTATGGGCTTTATGGTTTTACGGTCTGTTTTTTGCGCTGGGTTATGGGTTTTTCAGCCACGCCAAACTGATATTGCAGTTTGACCCATATCGACACTACTGGCTGATCTTGGGTGTTCTCAGTTTTGCCGCTTTTTACGCCCTGCTGCCTGAGAGTTTGATCCCTGAAGAATATGCACCGGGCACTCAACCAGTGGGCTGGCTAAAACTCGGCATGACCGCACTTGAAGCCACGGCTTCAGTGGTATTAACCCTTTGCACAGTGTTATACGCCAAACGCCTGCTGAACTTCAGCAGCATGGTATTGCGTTATATCTCACGGGTATCGTATTGGGTGTATATCGTGCATCTACCGCTGTTATTTTGGATTCAGTTTCATTTGTTAGATCTTGATTGGCACATAGGGTTTAAATTCATTGTGGGCACAGCGGCAACCTTGCTGCTCAGTTGCCTGAGTTTTCACTTATTGGTGAGTTGGACAAGTTTGTCGCGTTTATTTGTGGGTAACAGTTCGGTCAAGCTCAGTCAGGCAAAACCTGCAATTCAGCAAGATGTTTAACGGCCATTTTTAATGAAGCAAAGGCCAGCATCTGGGGTTTGATCTCGTCAAGGCTCAGCCAGCAATAGCCACTGAGCTCACTTTCCTGCAAGACGAGGGTGGGCAGGTGATCTAGGGTGATCAGAAAAAAACTATCAACGGTGTGGTACTCCACATCTTTATACAGGTAGGTGTTGGGCTGAGAAAATACATAGATCATCTGCTCGGCGCTGAGTTGTAACTCTTCATAGAGTTCACGGCGCAACGCTTGTTCAATGGATTCACCGTAGTCAACAAACCCACCCGGCACATCCAACAAACCTTTGCTGGGTTCGAGGCCGCGCTCAACCAACAACAGCTTGCCTTGACAATAAATCAAAGCCCCTACCGCCGCAGCCACATTGTGGAAATAGCGAAAACCACACAGAGCGCAGATCAGGGATTTTTGACAGTGGGCGTGAAAAGCCTGAGCCCCGCACTGGGGGCAATAAGCTGAAGGCAGATTTAACATAGCGTTACCCTGCCTGACTTAGATGGGCGAGCCGGGTGGCATCGGCATGGGTTTAAAGGGTGATAGCCAATTCCCGGTGGTGAAATACTGGTCCAACAAACGCGCCATAACCGCATGTTGAGGGTTACGCTGTTTGTTTTTCAACCACGCATACAGCGAGTGCAATGTTATATCGATTTTTGCCGCCACTTCAGGGGCCAACATGGCCTGTTGTTTTGCCTGCACTAAGGTGTGTAGAACCACATAATTTATTCTGCCTTGCAACGCTGACCACTGATTACTGCTGTCGTGCATGATGCTGCCTGCCAAGATTTGTTGCAGCAAACTACTCACATCCAAAGCATTTTTTTGTTGTTCTGCTTGCTGAGCTAGACGATTTAAACGCTCGGCCCGTAGCAACAATTTCAAACTATAATTGGCCACCGATTCTGCCGCACTGAGGGGGTCGAAATTCACGCCACTGCGCCCTTGAAAACTTTCGCGATTGCGCTCACTGCCATAGGCTTTAGGGGTAATCAAGGCAGTGATATGCGCTGGCACTTGCAGAAAATCGGCTTGAATACTAGCTACAATAGCGTTGACAGCTGCTTGTTGCTTAGCCGCATTCACCGGCTGATTGCCTTTTACCTCAGGGTAATCGCCTTTGCGCTCATATTCATAGTTAACCCCACCTACTAACTTGGCCACCGCTTCCAGTTGATAACGATGCAGCAAGTAGATAGGCACCAGGCTTTCTTCTAAGGCAGACAAATTTGCGCCGTTTGGCAGGGAGTGAATACCAAAATTTTGCAAGGCAATGGCCCGCACTTGCGTTAGATGCTGCAGTTGAGCAATGGCATCTGCACCATTGTCCCAAAGATTGCCTGCTGGGTTGCTGGCATGGGCAGGACGCGCGTCAGGATCAGACTGATAACGCAGGCCTTGTTGTTGTGCGTTTTGCACCAACATGGCTAAGTGCTGTTGTTCGTTGGCACGGTCAGCAAAATCTTGATAACCATAGGCAATCACATAGTCGTCCCACTTACCCATGCCTGTGGCGTAAGCCCCGTCTAAGTTTATTTCACCCTCTTTGATACTGATAACAGGATGAGGATAATCCATCACGGATTCGCGCCCATATTCACTGGCAGCAAAGTTGTGGGCGATGCCCAAAGTATGACCGACTTCGTGGGCGGCCAACTGACGGATGCGCGCCAACGCCATATCACGCTGTGCGCTGGTATCAGTATTGTTTTCCTTAAATGGACTCGTTAAACCAAGGGCGATCAAATAATCTTGCCGCACCCGAAGCGACCCCAACGTCACATGGCCTTTGATGATTTCCCCGCTGCGTGGATCAATGACGGATGAACCATAAGACCAACCACGTGTGGCGCGATGCACCCATTGAATCACGTTAAAACGCACGTCCATGGGATCGGCGTCAGCAGGTAACACTTTGACTTGAAACGCATTTTTATAACCGATTTTTTGAAACGCTTGATCCCACCATTGTACGCCATCACGCAGGGCACTCATCACCGGTTCGGGAATACCCGGGTCGAGGTAATACACAATGGGCTCAACGGCCTCACTCACCGCCAGTGTAGCATCGCGTTTTTGCAAGCGGTGACGCGGGATCACTTTGACAGTCATATCGTCTTCAAGTGGCGCAGAATAGTCTTGGTAAGCCACACTCCAATAACCAGAAAAGGGCGTGAATGGGCGGCTTTGATAGTTATTGTCAGGTAAACGGATCAAGGAGTGATGCAAATGCACGGAGATACTGTTGGCGTCAGGGGTAACCTGCTTGACAAACTCTCCCGCCTTACTGCCCGCAAAGGTCACCAAAGCCTCTAGCTCAGTATTGTCCACAAACGCTTTACTGCGGGGCAGGAAAACCCCGCTGCGTAAGGGATCAGGTTTGTAACTCCCTTGTTTACTGCTTTCAAGTTGAGCCGCAATATTATGAATATCCGACAGCAAAAATGGCGTGTAATCGACAACTACCGCCTTGTCATCACTGGCCACCACAGCTAAGCCAGCAATCACCGAATCAGCGAACGCTTCATCAATACTGGCCTGCTCGGCTGGATTACCGGAACTGGCCCGATACGCGGTATTGAGTTGCTTGAGCATGACCTTGTTGCCGTAGCGTTCAAACTTGACCAGACGGGTATCGCCTAATTGACCACGATCCAAGCCGATGTCATTAGAGCCAATGCCTTGTGGCAAGCTACTTTGAAACAAAAAAGGCTGATCAAACTGCGCTATTTTTAAATACACTTTGTCTTGTTGTTGATCATAATAAAAATCAAAAAAGCCCGCCGTGTGTGTCATATGCTGGGTGAAGGCTTTGACATTGTTTGGACTTACAGCGGTTTGCCCGTAGGTCATCTGACTCGCTACTAACCCAATTAAAACCCACAGTGTTTTCAACGCCATGCTGCACTCTCTTTTATTTTGAAACCAAACAATAAGCAGTAACCATACCCAAAGTTACCGTGAGTTAATAGAGGCCGATACACAGCCAGCTCGTAATAGTCTGCTCACACAGTGGTGCAGTAAAACTCAACGATATTCAGCGACCAATCATGATCATCGATATTTTTCTTTGCCTAACCTAGCTAGGTGGTAGAGGGTTGGCCAAAAGCCAATTTCAGACATGCACATGACCAACAACAAGAACGGGTCGTTTCGATGTTTGATGCTTCGTAAAATAAGATTCGCAATATGTTGGGTATATGCTTGCTTGACTAAACTGGTTTGATGTTTTTTTACCATAGCCAACTGGGCACGAAACTCTGCGATGGATAGGCTTGCAAGCTTGTTGGTCATGCGCAAATGACCACCATCATTGTATATGTACAGCGCCTCATTTACGTAAGCAATGGGTGTTTCCCGTGCAAGTCGCAGGTAAATGTCCCAATCTTGCGAGCGGGCTAAGGTTTCGTCAAAACGCAGTTCACGCAGTAGCGACGCCTTGGCCAATAAACCAGAGGTACTGGCCAATTTATTGTTTTCACACAAATCGCTAAACGTGATCAACGTTTGTTGTTCGATTCTTGGTTTCCCGCTACTCAACAGGGTATAACCGCAATGCACCGCTTGTACCTTGTCACACAGGCGTGTCATTTGTTTTTCAATCTTGCTCACCGCCCACTCATCATCATCATCCAGAAAAGCTATATACTCCCCTTTCGCCGCTATGATCCCGGTATTCCTAGCCGCCGAACCACCGCCATTTTGGCTGCGTTTAATGTAATGAAGATTGAGGTCTTGCAAGTGGGTCAGTACATTTGCATAAGAGCAGCTTGAATTGTCATCAACTACGATCAATTCAATATTTTTATAGCTTTGCTGCTGCACGCTTTTGCAGGCTGCGAGCAAAAATTGCGGGCGCTCAAACGTTGTCACAATAACACTCACTAAAGGCAAAGTGTTTACCATACAGAGCGCCTAATAACTTTTAACATGATGCGTAGTGCCAGAAAAAAACCGACCTCGCGCACCGCTTGTTGAAAGTACTTACCTTTGTTTTTACGTTGTAAAAAGCTGTCAAAGTAGTAATGCGCCATGCGGGTTTTGAAGTTTTTTTCGCCTATTAAAGACCGATTTGCATATGTCATGGCAGCTTTTTGTTGTATTTGTTCCAGACTTAATGCGGCAAATCCAGTGGTTAAGCGACCAAAGACTTGGGTATTGTAGATAACCAGCGCCTCGGGGAGCACATAAATGTCGCCATGGTGTAATAGCTGTAAATAAAAGTCCCAGTCTTCAGCATGATTGGTCTGCTCGTTAAATTTCGCCTTATGCAATGCGCTTCTGCGTAGCATTATTTTACTCGGCGAACCTAAGATATTTTCCCCCAACATAGTCTCTAGCGTGATATGCCGCTTACCACGGTCAATCCGTATTTGACGTTGCGAGTCAATGTGGCAGGTAGAACACGCCAGATAAGCAGGATTGTCCTGTAAGAACTGTAGTTGACTGGCTAATTTTGTGGGCAACCAACGATCGTCGTCGTCCAAAAAGGCTAGGTAGTTGCCCTTTGCCATGCTGATGCCGAGATTTCTGGATGCTGATATACCCAGATTTCGGGGATTAGCTACAAATTGAATTTTGTCATGCTGTTGGTAGCGCGCATGCACGGCGTCGTAAGCATGAGTGGAATTGTCATCCACAACGATGATTTCAAAATGCTGATAGGATTGAACCAAGACACTTTCAATGGCATTGACCAACGCTTGCGGACGATTGAAGGTGGTAATGATACAACTCACCAATGGATCATTGTCCATCATGACATGCTCACTGGCTGATGCATGGCACAACATGGCATTGTAGTGTGGTTAGGAAAAAAATGATGAGCGTCCTGTGTCGTTCCAAACGTTTAGCTAAGCCATGCCACCCTTTTGCACCGCGCGACTACTTTATTGTGCTAAATCAAACAAAACAATAGTAGTGGAACAAATATTGCTTTTTCAACCATGATAAAGATCTGAGGCCAGAGCTGTTGTGCTTTTTCGATATCTTGAAAAACGCTGACGGGCTGAGCCTTGTCATGTGTTGGTCACCTTGGTCAGCAATACTATGAAGCTCTGAAAACTACCTAGTGCGCGGATTTGCCCCATCCACGTCTCTGCAAGGTAACACTGAACATGCAAACGTAAACCGGCACTAAAAATGAGAACGATGCAGTATTTATCAAAAAAGTTATTGAAGGGACGTTACTTCTTTGTTTTAGCATGCATGCTGATTTGTGTGAGCTGTGCGCAATATAAAACGTCAACACCCTCCCCCGGATTGCAACCAGGTGCCTTACTGTTGGCAAAAATGCAGGATGAAAAAGTATCGGGTGTTGACAGGATTAGTTCATGGCTCAAGCAGCAAAAAAAGTTGCCCGATACAGCGCAACAGGCGATTCAGCAATATCCCCAAGAGTCAGCATGGTTGCTGCAAGCGTTTAGTACTAAAGGTGCAAGCACCAGCATTGACCACGCCCTTCTGACTTTATTAGAACAGCACAACCAACACATTGGCACACTCAGTTACCTTGCCTTGAGCTTGTATCCAATTGATGCCTATCGCCTCGCCGACTTACTCACACAGCAGGCAGACATCGACGAGCAAACCATCATTATTGCGAGTTTACAGGCCGGTTTAGACCCCAGTCGGTTTATGCAGCCCACCGCCAGTCGTCAATTAGACGATGTCATCGTACCGTTGATTCACTCCGCTAGCCTTACCCTGTTTAATCAACATGCCTCGCACACGGCATCGGTAAAATTCAAAACCCTTGATTCCCCTATATGGCAACCAGCCCTTGACCTGCAGTGGGATCCGATTCGCAGTGCCCTATCTGGTAGCATCGTGCACCTTGATGCTGCAACGCCGTATCAAGTTCACATCACCATCAGTGACAATCAAGAGACCATTAAAACCATCGAGATGGACTTTGTGACACGTGCCAATACCCCACCCATTGATGACAATAAAATCTACTATCTGCGTGATTTGTATCAAGGCGGCACGCTTGATTTAAGTGTTTTGGGTATCGCTGGCAATGAGGACGGCTGGGCAAAAATTATAGGTGATGACGTCATTATCACTGGCGATGACGAACACGCAGCCGCCATAGAAATCGGTTCACAAAGCTACATCATGTTTGAAAATATCACCGTGCAAGGTGGGTCGCTGCATGGTATCGCCAGCAGAAATGCCCATCATTTGTGGTTCAATCAATGCAACATATCCAATTGGGGACGTCAGGCAAAACTTGTGAAAAAAGGCCTCGCCTACGCCAGTACCGATGCAAACGAAAGACCAATGAATCACGATGCTGGATTTTCTCTCATGCGCACTGGCGTGGTGGTGATTGAAAACTGCGAAGTGCACAGCCCCGTGGGACGGGCGAACAACTGGGGTTATGGTCATCCATTTGGCCCCACAGCCATGTTAGTGTCGGCAAACCATGGTAATGAGGCGTTTAGTGGTCAGTATATTATTCGCAATAACCGCTTCTACGGTAGTGATGCTAAACGCTTCAATGACGTCATCGAAAGCAATGTGAATGGTCGTGTTTACGGTGGATTTGTGCGTGATTCGGCCATTTATGACAATTACCTGGCGTATGCCAACGACGACATTATCGAGCTGGACGGTGGCCAAAGTAATGTACTGTTTTACAACAACGATATTGAACAAGGTTATTGTGGGGTAAGCGCCCTGCCCAACATGCTTGGGCCCAGTTTTATTTTTAATAACTATATTCACAACTTAGGGGATGACAGACAAGCGACATGGGCCGCTATTAAACTGGGCGGACTGATGTCAGCCCCTGGCGGAGTCATCAATATTTTTGAAAATCTTGTCACCACTAACGGTAATGGTGTGGCCGCCGCTCGATTTCAGAATGACACAACGTTCTGGGCCAACATCAGGAATAATATCTTTATTCACGGCAGCTACAGTAAAAATAAAGGGTTTGGAGTATTAGACACCATGCAATACCCCGAATCTGTGATCAGCAACAATTTTATCTTTAATACCAAAAAACAAGATGTCATCGTTGATGCATATTTAAACCAAGATTTTTATGATCCAGAGGCAGTCAATCAAAACAATGCGCTGGCTATTGTAAGCGGCAAGCATCATTTTCAACTCAACATACCGCCCGAGTATGTCATTGATAATTTTTCTCGTTCAACTCAGGTCTCTGCTGCTTTAGCTGCCAAATTGAGGGAACCAAATCAATATTTAAGTCAGAGCGACGCCTACATTGATTTTAACAACATGGAATACCAAGCATTTAGCCAACAGGACAAAGACCATGACTATCAAATTAGCGAGGATGGCCAGAGTATCACCATCGCAAACAACAGTTGGTTAGCCATGCTGTTTGACTACGATATGACCGCAAATACCGTTGTAGAATTTGACTTTCAAACCGTTGGTAGTAAAGAAATAGCGGCGCTTTCATTTGAGAATGACAATCAAGAAACAATCAGCCGCACTTACTTCATCACAGGTACACAACGTTGGGGTTATGATGATTATGCCGTTGGTAATAAGAAGTCGACCCACGTTGTATTAAGAGCCGGTGAGCGCATCTCTGGCCCCATCGACCGTTTAGTGTTTGTGCACGACAATGATGAGCCACGCACAGCCAATGCTCATATGACAATCAGCAACTTAAAAGTGTATGAGGCAGGGCTTTATTATTCATCACAGAATAATGTAGACACTTTTTCCAGCATTCAAATTGGCAGATTCAGTGATCAAGCTGCGACCACCTCAGCGGTGAACAATGAATAAGGTAAGCCAAGCGAGAATCGGCCCATATCGACCAACACAACTCATTAAGGACAACGAGTGATTTCTCATCAACATAAATGCATATTCATCCACATTCCTAAATGTGCCGGTACCAGTATTGAAAATGTACTGGGGCATTTTGACGGTCATAGCGGACGCAGTGGCCAAGATCATCGCAGTATTCGCATGATTCAGCAGCCGGGTTTGCAGGTGGCGGTATTTAGAGACAGGGAAAACATCAAAGATTACATACGCCGCATACGTGAGGGCTTTCGTCAACATGCTAATCCTAACAATGGTTTGACGGTAACGCCTGAGCAATATCAGCAGTATTACAAGTTCACCATCGTGAGAAACCCGTGGCAGCGCGCCTTGTCGTGGTACAAAAATGCCATGCGTGATGAAATTCATCAACGCAATTACGGCATCGATGCAAACCTGTCGTTTGCCCAGTTTATTCGCCGTCATGCTGGCAGCGGTTTCCTGCGCCCGCAAACCTATTGGTTAAAGGACTTTGCCGGTGATATGCCGATGGATTTTGTGCTGAAATTTGAGTCTTTGGCGGAAGATTTCGCCAGACTGTGTGTGCATTTAAATCTACCGCCAATGCATTTGCCGCATAAAATTGAAGGCGAAAAAACCGATGATAGTCAGTACTTTGATCAAGCCACCATCGATTTTATTGCTGACTACTACCACGAAGAGATAACGTTGTTTAATTATTCGTTTGATTAACCTAAGGGCGTCAGTGCCATGATCAGAACTTATTTCAGCACACAAACTAGCGTCGGAAGGACAGTCCGTTACTGATTGGCGACATTCTGATGAAAATGTTGCGAACGACAGTAAAGTTAGCAAATAAGTTAAGAGCAGCATGTTGTTTTTATTGAGATAAAAATTACTGGCATGTTTATCGCTTTCCATTATTGGTAAACACAATGTAATGCGCAGGCAACAAGGATAATGCAATGAAAAAGGTATTTGGGGTGCTAAAACACAAGGTCAGAGCCATCAGTTTAATGGCGATGTTGCTCAGCTCATACAGTCATGCTGCCTTCATTAAAACCTACACCGGTGCGGGTGAATTATCTGGTGCACAACAGGTGAATGTGGCGGGTGACTTATGGGATGTAAGTTTTAAAACGGGGTCGTTTCTCGATATTTTTGGCGATGTATCCAGTCTTGCTGCAACGACCTCTGTTGGTGCAGCATTGTTTAGTCAAGCCATCCTTGACCAAGTATTTACCGGCACAGATGACGCGCTGTATACCAATACGGCAGGGTGCAGTGCCACGCCCAGTTGCAGTGCCTTGACTGCTTACGGCATTTCAGCCGCTGGACGAGTATTGTTTTCAACAGCCGTCAACGCTGAACTTGAATCAGCCGATTTGGTGGGCACGGGTAATGCGACACAATCCGCCAGCATAAGCTTTGGTCAGCGTGTGTGGGCGGTATGGTCAAAAACCACCACCACTGAGCCAATTTCCTTAAGTGCCCCTAACTTGTTTAGTGCTGTGTTGACTAGCTTGTTTCTGGTCTTTATTTTCAGGCGTCGGGCAAATTCTGTGAGACGCGCGCAGTAGTGACAAATGAGCATGGAAAGCAAAACAGAGTGGGTAGTTTACGCTAAAGCCATCGGTATAATGTTGGTGGTGTATGGGCATGTGGCTCGTGGCTTAGACAAGGCCAATATTGCCTTACCGGAAGCGTTTTATCGCTTGGCGGATAGCATTATTTATAGTTTTCACATGCCTTTGTTCTTTTTTCTCTCCGGCTTATTTTTTTACGCGTCATTTAACAAATACGGCAGTAAACAATTTGTATTAAACAAGGTTGACACCATTGTCTACCCCTACCTTTTGTGGTCTTTGCTGCAAGGCACATTAGAGGCAACTTTGTCGAGCTACACCAGTGCCAATATCAGCTTTGCCCAGGTATTTTCATTGTTGTGGTCACCACGAGCACAATTTTGGTTTCTGTATGCGCTGTTTGCCATCTTTGTCTTAGCCACCATTATTTTTAGCACCCTTAACAAACGTTGGATTAGCCTTGTTCTGTTGTTGTCGATTGTGTTGTATTGGCTAACGGCAGACATCGATAGCGCCCATTTGGCGCGTTTCATCCCAGAAAATTTTGTCTACTTTATGTTTGGCGTGTGGTTTTCTTCCCGTTACAACAACATGTTAGCGTATAGCCCTAGACGTTGGTTACTCAGTGCCACAGCATTTGTGATTGCACAGTATCTATTTCATGTAAGTTGGCAACTCAATTATGAAGATAGGGGGGTGTGGGCCTTGCTTGTGGCTGTGCTGTCTATCAATTTCATTATCAATTTGGCACATTTTCTATCACGCTTACACATGCCAATCATGGTATTTATCGGCAATGCCTCTATGGTGATTTATTTGCTGCATATCATGGCGGGCAGCGGTACACGTATTGTGTTGAAATCGGTACTACACATTCAATCCACCAGTATTCATCTGATTATGGGCTGCCTCTTTGGACTACTGCTTCCCTTGCTTGCCATGATCGTAGCCAATAAACTGGGGATGAAATACCTGTTTCATGCCCCCTTGAGCACTTGGCTTGCCACCGCGACAAAACGACAGCAGCACAAACCAGACCCAAAATAATCGTCAGAACTTGACGTAAGTAGTTAAAGCATCAAGCCATGGCTCACGCAGTATTGTGTAAACATCAGCGACTTGTATTCTGATATTTGCTCACGATTTTTGCCTGTACAATTGCCGCTACTGACCTTGCAGAACACCGCAATTTATCGTGCCATTTAAGTCTTAAAGCTGAGCGTTCACCTTGGCTGTATCCATAATGCTGCATCCAGTCAAAACATTCGAACTCAATGACCGCTCGGTCGTAGTCAGTCACTTTGCCTTGCCATTGATGGATCCGGCTTTTTTCGGCTGGCTTGGTGGTAAAGGCATGTTGTTGTTGGGTAAATTTTGGCAATCTGACGCCGCCACCGTTTAGCATTTGTTGTTGGTATGTTAAATCGACAAATGCACAAAGCTGCTGCAGATGGTGGGCTGAATTTTCTACATAGTCCTCGTATTTCACTTCCACAAAACGTTCAGATAGGTTTTTACTGTGCAAAAAACAGCATGCTACGGCATCTTTCCAAAGTGTCGAAAAGCTTAAAGGATCACCGATATGCCAACGAGGATTACTTTTCATCGACCAATAAATCGCACGAGGATCACGCACGATATGAATGAATTTTGCGTCAGGAAATACCTTGGCGAGGTTGACCACCGCATCCCTATTTTTAGGATTGTGCTCAATCCAAACGAGCTTATCTTGAGGCTTTTTGTGGGCATTTAATTCAACCAAGCATGTAATGACCTCGGCCAAATCGGCATGTTGGTAAGCCTCGGTAAACTGAGATTCTGAGATACTGAGGCCGGTCACTTGGTAACGAAAATTACCTATCATTTGTCGATAAGCATCGCGCGCTTCGGTGGCGCGGCGATAAGCGGGACTGGCTAAATTTAAAATAAACTGCATCTCCGGAAATGCCACAGCATTTTCTGCAACACCCAGTTGTGCGGCCAACATGGTTGTTCCACTGCGCTGACACCCCATAATAAACACGGGTTTAATGTTCATCTCTCTTCCTTGGCTCATTCAACTTACTGGCTTATAACTTCAAAGCACTGACGATGTTGTGTTTTATGTCAAAACGCAGCAATCGCAGTACCACGAGGTAAACAAGGGCACTAACACATACAGCGATAACCATTCTAACGTAAGGGTTTACGTTGAGTTGTTGGCACAGCAGCAATGCCCCAAACATACAAACGAGGGCTAACAACATCTTGCCCATGTTGATCAAATAGTCTCGCAGGGCGTAATTCAGCACAACTTTCAGACTGACTATTTTAATCACAAAATCTAATCCTAAATTGATGGTCAAGGCCACTAATACCCCTGTTAGACCGAATGTGAAGCTTAAGCCCAACACCAGCATCAGTGTTACGAGGGCATTGGCGATTTCATACACCATGCCTACTTTGGCTTTGCCCAGCGAAATCAGCGCAATGCCATGATATAAAGTTAAAAATCTACAAGCCGCCAAGATGGCAATGACTTGAAAAATCTCGGTTGCACTTGACCATTTGTCAGCAAATAACATCGACAGCATAAAAGGCGCAAGGACCGCCACCCACAGAAAAATCGGCATCAACAAACTGGCTGTCGCCACGGTTAAGCGGGTTATTAAGGTGCTGATATCCAGTCCCTGATTAGCGCGACTCGCAAATACGGGTAACACATAGGAACGCAGCCCCGTGTTGATTGCTGCATAAGGCAGTTCGACTAAACGATTGGCGAAACCGAAATAACCCACGGTTTGGCTGGACGTCGTAAAACCGAGTATTACGATGGTGCCGCGGATCAAACTACCAGAGACAACTTGTCTGATGGCGATGGGAAAGCCTTCAACAGTCATGTTGATGAATAACTTAAAATCTGTGCTCGCGGCCAAATATTTGCTATTGCCCCACATCATCACCAGCAAGGAGGCAGTTTCCATCACCACGATTTGCATAATGACAGCAAGGCTACCAAAACCTGACATTGCCATGACGATACCGATCAACGCGCCAAGCAGTTTTCCACCCAAGGTGCGCATGGCTAGCTTTTTAAAATTTCGCTCCCGTCGCATTTGCGCAACAAAAGGCCTCGCGAGCACCACTGCCAGGACTTTGAGTGAAGCGATGGCAACTAAAATCAACAAACTGATATCGCTGTTCACCAAGTACAATAGCCCAAGCACCAGTAAAACAGTAAGACACGCGGTGGCGCCACCGAACCAAAAAATAGACGAATAGGCAGCTAATACACGTTTGTTTTGCCGCACCAGTGGATCATTCCACAGACCTGACAAAAAAACGCCGACAAATTCAACCACGGCGATGGCAAAGATACCCTCGCCGTATTCTTGTGCAGATAAATACGCCGCAAAGATCAAGAATGTAATAAATGAAACGACGATCAAGCCGAATTTTTCGACAAATATCCAAATCAAATTTTTTAATCTTGGACTAATCAAGTGGCGTTTCCTTTGCTATTTTACGGCTCAGCATGCTGGCCTTGGCCAGAGTCGTTTGGCTTTTGCCGCAGCAACACACCAACACGTATTTAAAATTCAAAACTCATAACCAAAAGATTGAATATCATTGGCATACCGCTTGGCGACTAGGTCTTGGGTTGTTTGGGTGTAATGTTTGCGATACTCCGTAGGGTCTGACTGATTGAGATTTAAGGTTGGCAAGGTCTCAGGACCAATACTCAATTGCTTGGCGACTTGCCGAAAGTCGTGTTCAATATTTTCCAATCTACCGATAAAATCATAATCGGCTAATACCTTGCTGCCGCCGAGCAATTCACACTGTGACATCCAATGCCGATCTGCACGTTGGTCACTTCCTTCTTCACTGCTCAACCACTCAACAAACGCGGCAAATGGCATATCCGGATACAAGCCTTTGAATCGACTGATGATACTGGCATCACAGAATTTGTGTTGGTTAGTGATTTTGTCTAACCAACTGGAATATACCTTTGCCCATGGATTGCGCACAAAACTAAAACGAAAGTAGTGCTGAATCGCCGGTTGCTCCGCTAAAAAACGTGTGATGGCTTGATGATTAAAGACCATGCTCGCGGCATCATGGGATTCGAAGTAATTAATTAAACTTCGTGTTGCGACTTTGGGATTAGCCACATATAAATAATGATGTTTTTCGCTGTAAATCTTCTCTACCGCAGCATCGGCGCTCCCCGCTTTGCCTTGGCGAATAAGAAGCCTGAGTTGATATATCACGTTTTTTAAATGGCGGGCAAACTTAGGAAAAGTGCGCAATTTGAAAAACACATGATTGAGCATTCGTTTGTACTTCCATGACGTTTTTTGCACCTTGCACCACCCTAAGGATCAGATTTATCCAACTTTCTAGCCGGTACACCAACCAAGGTAATGTGGTCGCCGGGAAAAGATTTATTAACCACTGCGTTGGCACCAATTTTCACGTGGTTACCCAAGGTAATCGCACCAAACAACTTAGCCCCTGGGGCGATGTAACAATTGTCTCCCAAATGCGGCGCACTGCTTGATTCAATGTAATCTGCACCAATGTTGACACCAACGTGTACCTTACAGTTTGCGCCGATTTTGGCATGGTGACTCACCACAATATTGCCGTAATGCGGTAGACACAAACCCGGACCAAAGGTGTTCATTTCAATGCTAAAACCGAGCTTTTTACCCAAGCGCCGATAGCGATATTTGGCCCACAGTTTTAGTGGCTGCCATAGGCCAGTATGTTTGGTATTGTGCAGATACTCGGCATAACGCAGGGCGCGTAAATATCGCCAAATATCATTAAATAGCCACTCTTTGGTATTGATTTTAAAGGTGCCGTTTTTTGCATCTTGTTGGCAGTAATATTGGTATTCAGCTTTGCTCAGGATCATGTCTGCTTACTCCTCTGCTGGCAATAAAGTAAATAATGGAAAATATGAACATATCAAAGCTGTTATGGTTAATAATTAAGTAGCCAATATAATTTACCACGACTTGAATCAATACAAAGGGCAGCAACATGCTAGCGACAAGGCTGTTGACCGAGTAAATATAATGCTTGCTGAGTCGCCAAAGGGTGTGAAATATAATAATAAACACCAGCACTAAGGCAATAATTCCACCATGTAACAACGCTTCATAATAGCCACTGTGGGCATTGCCGATAAAGCCCCAACGCGCCACAAATTCACTCACCGCGCTGCTTGACCAAAACCCCCCAAAACCATAGCCACGCAACCATTCTGCTTGAATATAGGGATCTAATAATGCCCAGATGATCACTCTGTTGGTCAAGGTGGGATCACGTCCTAACCAGAGCAATACCAGATCATAAAGCTGGTAAATCAAACTACCACCAATCACAAGGCCCGCAAGCAGCAGAAAAAAACGTAAAAAATTTAACTGTAGACTAGATGAGTGCAAGAGATTAAATGCGCCACTGAGTAACAAGCCAAAAAATACGATCACCACGGCCGTGGCAGATTGTGATATAAGAATACACAGTAGGAGTATCGCCAACAGTACTTGATAAAAACGGGTTTTGTATAACTGCAAACCCACAATCAACAAGACCGCGTAGGCATAGACTCTGGCACCACCATTTTTATCAAAATAAATACCTTTAAACGCCTGGGCGCGGATCCCCTCGGAAATAAATGCTTTGTCTGGTTGCAGCAGGGCATACAACAGCCCGGCAATGGCCAGTATGCCGATGGCGGTTGCCAACAACGTCAATAACGAGCGGGCGGTAAAAAATTCAACAAGACAATACGCCACGGTGAGCAATGTGATAAAGGCCACAAGGCGCCGAAAAGACACCTGAGGAGCATAAGACCAGGATATTGACAGGGCAAAATAGCCGATCAGCACCAGCCACCAGAAACTCTGTTTGGCAGCACGGATTAACGAAAAATGCGAGGAGTGGTAAAGCAACAGAAAACTACTCAAAAATAAACTGACCCCAACAATCTGATTCAACAGTGAACCCGAGACATTTTCCGCAAACGCATCATCTGAGCGGCCACCCGTCAACATCAAGCCAATAAAAGAAAATACCCCCAAGTAAGACAGCAACGCGACCAATAAAAACACACGTTTTAGATCGTCAATTTTCACTTTCATCGGCTATTGTCTCGCAATATCAACGAGCGATAGTGCTTTGCAGCATGCTCTGCAAAGAAACATTCAATGGCCTTGTGTTGTCGGTTTAATTGCGCAATCTTTTGCTTAGCTGTGATGTTTAAAGCCTGCCGGATAGCATCGGCCAAGGCAAACTCACTGATATTTTTTACTAAGCTAGCCACTTCACCATCGTGTAAAATCTCTTTTGGCCCATGGGGAATGTCAAAGGCCACCACTGGTGTATTCACCGACATCGCCTCAACCAGTGCGTTGGGACTACCTTCGAAGCGAGATGATAAAACATACAGATCTGCTGCCCGCATTTCAGCGATGGGGTTGTGGGTATACCCCGGCAATGACACCTTGTCTTGCAGGTTTGCTTGTTTAATCAGGCCTTCTAGGCTGCGCCGATCCTCCCCTTCTCCAAAGATAATCAATCTGCATGGCAGACTTGTTTCAACTTGATGAAACGCGGCGATTAATAAATCAAAGCCTTTTTGGTAAGTTAAGCGACCAACAGATACTAGTGTTGGCAATGTTTTATCTTGTAACCAAGGATGGCAAGGAGGCGAGTCAGCCGCCGCCAACGTTTCTTGTGTGATGACGGGATTGGGTGCGGATACCACGTCTTTGGTTCTGACTACGGTGGTGTCAACTAGATCTTGTGCAACGCCTTGAGATACCGCAATCACCGGATTGGGCAATAAACGATAAATAAAAGGGGCCAGAAAATAGGTGGTTCTCATTACCACACTGCGATTGACTTTTTTGTCCAATGAAAATGCATTTCTTTCACTGACACTCAGTTTGCTCAGCCAACCTAAAGAGGCACACACTAGCGTCACTAGCACATTGATGTGGGTTAACACCGCGAGTATGCCATCTGGTTGCGATAGCTTAAGTGCTCGGCGTAAGGGGCCAAAGGCATCCAAGGTACGATGACAATTTAATTCGCTTAGTTTGACGCTGTCACTCAAGAATGGCTTATTGCTACCACCTTGGGCGATTAAGATCATCTCAACCTCGTCACCGTCTGCGGCTAATTGATTGGCCAATCTCACCATCATTTTTTCAGCACCACCACCACGAAGGTCATGCAGTATGATTGTTATTTTTGCCATAATTTGCCCTAAAACAGTGCCATATACGCTTGGGCAACATGGTTATATTTAAACACATCCACCGTATCTGAAATTGGTTTTCCTGCCAGACTTTGGTAATGCAACATGGCACTGGCCAGCGCATCGATATTTTGGTTTTCGATTAACAAACCATTTTGTTGGTGTTGTATCAGTTCAGCCGGTCCGGTAGGACAATCAAAAGCGATAACCGGGGTGTTCAAGGCCATGGCCTCCACCAACACGGTGGGCATGCCCTCGTGGCGAGACGACAAGATAAAGGCTTGGGCATGTTTGATGATAAAATAGGGATTGGCGGTAAACCCTGTGAACTCAACCCAAGCCCCTATGCCCAATTTTTCTGCCAGAGTCTGCAACTCAAGGCGATCCTCTCCACTGCCAACAATCACCAAGTGGGGTATGCACGGATCTTGTTTTTTGGCCTTGCTGTAGGCGTGTAAAAGCAGATCAAAACCTTTTTGTTCAACCAGTCGACCCACGGCACAAAAGTAACGATGCACAGTACGATTATCGCTATTGAGCGATGCAAGGTTGAAGATCTGTTCACTCACCACCGCATTGGGTACAAAGTAAACTTGGCGTTTTTGCCAGACAAGGGCGTGTTTGATTGAGGCTTGCAAACTGGCCGATACTGCCACAACCTTGCCCACCATCACGTAGGCACTGTACAAACATTTGATGGCCCAAGGGGGGAGTTTTTGATCACTCACATCAAAGGCACAATGTCGGGTAAAAATGACCGACAGGCTCGGCCGACACAAGCGACAAACTAAGGCCAACATGTTTGCGGTTTCGGTGGCAGCAATGATCACCGATATGTTGTGTATTTTAATAAAATTCAACAGCGCCCTGAGCTTGGCAAGGTTGCCTGAGTTTGGCGCTGGCGCGAAGGTGGTAAATTTTTGGTTTAACTGCGCATAACCTTCAGCACTGGCTCCCTGTGCATCATGCACATAAAAATAGGCTTGTAGACCTTGGCTCATCAGGGCCGTCGCTAAGTTTTGATGCACACGCTCAACACCACCACCTTGGATGAAACATTTGTGAAGAAAAAGGACATGTTTGCCTGCCATTTCAATCATCACCTTCAATACCGAACGTTGCGGTGCTTGATAACACAATAAATGGCATGGGGATTAGTCGTTAAATAGCGCCATAAAAATTTTCGGGGCTCAGTGAGAGCACGATGCAACCATTCAAATCCCATATTTTGCATGAGTTTTGGTGCACGAGCGTAGTCTCCGGTTATGTAGTTGTAACAACCACCACAGGTAATGACCACCGGGATCTTGAATTTATGTTTGTTGCGAATAACAAACAACTGTTCTTTAGGTTTTCCCAAACCCACCCACAGCACATCCGCCTGGGAACGATTGATTTGCTCAATGACCGCCTGTTCTTCATCCACTGAGAAATAACCATGCTGGGTACCGGCGATCTTAAAATTTGGGTAGGTATTCGCCAAAATAGCCGCACAGCCCTCAACCACAGCTTGAGTACCGCCCAATAAAAAATGCGAAACCTCGCCGTTGTACTGTACGGGGATATCATGAATGGTATCAGTTGTGGCGCTGCGCTCGGGGATGACCTTGTTGCCAAACCATCGAGAAAAACTCACCACACTTTGCCCATCCGCATGGATCACATCGGCATGTTTTAACGCGTTATAAAACTGTCCATCTTGGTGCGCGAGGGATATGCCGTGCCCATTTGTATCAAATACGGTGAGGGGCTGAGTATGTTTACCGCTCCTGAAGGCGATAATGTGTTCGACAAATAAACTCACTAGCTGCGTTCTTGACAAACAAGCCGTTTTTATCCCGGCGACATATGAAAAGTCCACGTCACTCAAATCCATTTATACATCCCTCAATTCTGGTTTCAGTATGTCGGCGCCACCTAATGCCTAATGCATAGCAAGCCTTAAAACATGCTGCCATGTCTTCATGACAGAAAGAAGAAGCAAAAAGGATACCAGCGTAAACAAAATGCGAATTTGAGCGCACTTCGCCGTGTCATACTGCGTGACATTGTGTTTATCAGCCTTCAAGATGGATGGTATATTTATAGGTGAACACTGTTTGGATGGCTTGTTGATTGCTAGAAAGTGCTATTATCACCCCTACTCGGCATTGGATTAAGCATTTGATGATGAGCACAATGCGTCGTAGCCTCGCCGTAGGATTCTGTGTTTTTGTTGGTTTTGGCCTGTCAGCTCAAGCCATCCTTGAGCTGACAGAAAGCATGCTCAAGGCCATTGAAGGGCGCTATGGTCAACAAGCAGTAGTGGATGTTGTAAAGTGGAATAGCTTACTCCTGCAATTACAGAACAAAGACCTTGACGAACAACTCACCCAGGTAAATCAATTTTTAAACGACTATGAGTTTATTGACGATGTAAAACATTGGCAGCAACCTGACTATTGGGCAACCCCAATTGAGTTTATTGCTACCCATGGCGGTGATTGTGAAGATTTCAGTATCGCTAAGTATTTTAGTCTACGCGCCTTAGGCGTACCTGCCGCCAATTTGCGACTCATGTATGTAAAAGCGTTACGCTATAATATGGCGCACATGGTACTCGCCTACTATGCACAACCGAACGCCATCCCCTTGGTACTGGATAACTTAAATCCAGAAATTTTACCCGCCACCCAGCGACCAGACCTTTTACCTGTGTATAGTTTTAACGGTGATGGCTTGTGGATTGCAAAGGAACAAGGACAAGGCAAGAAAGTACAACCCGGCGGTAATAACAGCTTGTGGGAAGACTTAACAAAACGCATGACCCAGGAATTTGAAGCAAAGGATTAATAACCATGACTTTATCCAGACAGCTCGCCCTCGGCCTTTTTGCGATACTGGCAATGGTATTCGCAGGGGCATTGTTCATTAATGTGCACAATACAAAAAATTACATCGCACAACAGCTCACTTCGCACGCTCAAGATACTGCCACCTCATTAGGTCTATCGATTGCACCCTATCTCGGCTCTGGGAGCGATTTGCCGGTTGTCGATACCATGATGAATGCTATTTTCGATCGGGGTTATTACCAGTCTATGGTGTTAAGCGATATGGCCGGCAATATCATCTTAGAAAAACACAATCCCACTCGCCTTGAAGGCGTGCCACTATGGTTCAAACACTGGTTTGTACTTGAACCTCCTTTGACCCAAACAGAAATTAATAACGGCTGGAATATCGTGGGTTTGCTGGCAGTACAGAGTCATCCGGGCATCGCTTATCAACAATTGTGGCGCAACAGTATCGATGCATTCTGGTTAATCTGCTGGATCTTTGTTTTTGCACTGATGCTGGTTTGGTTGCTGGTGCGGGTGATTACCGTGCCAATAAATGCCGTTGTTAAACAAGCTCAAGCCATTAGCGAGCAACGCTTTGAACGCCTTGAACTCAGTCCACGCACTCCTGAATTACGTACCTTTGTAGATGCCATTAATCGCATGTCTGAGCGCCTCAGTGAGATGTTTGCAAGGCTCACTGCCCAAGCCCATCGTTACAAAGAATTTGCCTACGTTGATGCGTTAACCAAAGTTGGCAATCGCCGTGCCTTTGACCTAGCTGTGGATCAACTGTTAAGTGATGACGAACAGCAAAGTCACGGCTGTTTGTTGATAGTGCGTTTAAGCAGTTTATATCAAGTAAATCAACATTATGGCTTTGCCGATGGCGATAAATATGTCACCTCGGTGTGTTCTATATTAGTTGAACAGTGCCAGCAGCGTTCGGCGAGTTTCCACGTGTATCGACTCAGCGGCGCTGATTTTGCGGTGATAGCGGAAGACGCAGTAGAGGCTGAGATAGTGCAATTTATCGACGTGTTTATGCAGTCTTGTCGCTTAATTGACAAGTCAGAGTATCAAGCGGGCATCGTGCACTTGGGCGCAGGAAGTTTTGCCTATGGCACACACAAATCGCAACTACTTGAGAAAATTGATCATGCCCTGAATATAGCCCTAACTCAGGCGCATCGCTGGCAATTTGCCAATGACAGCCTGCCCGTTGCTAATAACAGTCAGTGGCGAGATCAATTCCAGCGCTTATTGGCAGAAAAACACACAAATTTCGCCGCCCAGCCGATCAAAAGTTTCGATAACACCACCCTGTATAGTGAATTATTTGCCCGTTTTGCAGACAGTCAAACCGGTGAATACATTCCCATGGCGGAATTAATCCCTGCCTCGATTCGTTTAGATTTTGCCCAACAAATCGACGAATTAGTCCTCGCTTGTGCGCTAAAAAACCTGGCAAAGGTGGAAGGTAACATTGGCGTAAACGTCTCCCGTTTGACAGTTTTGCAAGTAAGTTTTCAAGAATGGTGGTTAGCTCAACTGGCTCATTTAGGTGCGAACTGCGCAAAGTTGGTGCTTGAAATACCAGAAAGCGCCTTGTTAAACAATAGTGCATTACTCTTACAGTTTATTGCTCGAGTCAGGCAATTTGGCGTCAAAATCACCATTGAGCGCTTTGGCGCCCAACTTGCCACGTTGACTCAATTGCGGGTAATCCGACCCGACTACTTGAAATTGGATGGTCGGTATATCCGCCATATCGATAGAGAAGTCGACAATCAATTGTTTGTCAATGCTCTGGTGGGTATCGCCCATGGTCTAAACGTGAAGATTATTGCCGAGCGAGTTGAAACCCGCGCAGAAGCAGAATGTTTGCAGGGCATGCAAGTGGATTTTATTCAGGGTTATTATGTGGGTAGACCGTCGCCAATGTGAGACAAGCACTTGATGTTTAGACCATGAGCAAGCAAGAGCAGCAAGCAAATTCACGAATACTGAGTTAAAGTCTGCAAACAAAAGTACACGTGGCCGGTTATGTACCAACACCGTTTAGTTTGCTTGTTTGAGCAACACACTCATCTGGCACAATACGTGCAGCGTTTATGCTGATTAAACATAGTTTGATTAAGCCAAAAGATGTAAGGTGACAACCACCAGTAGCCGTCACATTGAATACTAAATAAGAGGGATGTTTATGCGAGTATTAACACGATTTTTGCTGAGTTTTGTTGTCATGTTGCATGTCAATGCGTTTGCGCAATTAGCCGTCGACAGTCTTATGGTGTTTGGCAATGAGCAACAACCGGGTAGTCGAATGATGCAAGCGATCAATGACCGCATCATACAAGGCAATGCCATCGATGATTCGATAAACGCGGTGATTCGTTCGGCTCTGTATGATGAAAACAGCGAGTTATTGTCTGCACTTGCCAAAGACGCCATGGCAGCTGACCTGCCAAGTTCGGTGTTATTTCTGCAAAGCATGAAACAAACCAATAATCTGTTTGAGGCCACCAAACTTGCGATTGAAAGCCAGCCGCAGGCTATCGTCAGCCTTATCGATATCAGCGTGGCCTTGTATCCAGACTTTGCCCAAGATGTGATTAACGCAGCGGTGATGACCGGTGAAATGGATCCTAATGCTGCCTTGATCGCCGCCATTGCTGCGGGTGCGGACCCCACGTCTGTGTCAGAAGCCACCGCGGTTGGCGGCACTGTGGCCACCACGATAAGTGGCCCGATTGGACTGGGTTTAGGCGCAGGTGGCGCAGGCGGCGGCGATCCAAGCGCATCCACTAATTAATGCCACCGCTGACGTCCATGCAATTTAGGGTTGTGGCCTAAACGTGTGCAGTATTGCTGTGTGATTATGCTTAGTCAGTGTTATGCAACAACTAATAAATGCCGGTGAAGTACTCGTTGTCCCACGTCTTGTTTTACGTTTTTTTAGCTTTACTGGTGTGGCTGCCGATTCCCTTGGGATCAAATCGCCCTTGGGCTTGGAGCCTGCTGGAATTTATCACGTTTGTTTTGTTGCTGGGGTGCATCGCGGTGTTTCGTCACAGACCCTATTTAGGGTTAACTCACTTTCGTGCCCCCTTGTTGTGTTGGCTACTGTTTTTGCTGATTGCTTTACTGCAAATCACCCCCTTGCCTAGCGGTGTTGTTAACCTAATATCTCCCCACAGTGTTGCTGCGTCAAACCTGCATATTACCGCTTTCACCTATCTCTCGGTGGATGTGGGTCAAAGCCAGATAGCCCTGTTGAAAAGTGCGGCGTATTTCAGTCTATTTATCTGCAGTTTACTGTTAATCGACACGGAACAACGCATCAAACAAACCTTATTAGTCATGGTAGTGAGCGGCACATTCCAGGCACTTTATGGGGTATTAGAGATTCTCAGCGACACGCCTTATAGCTTGGTCTTCAATCTTCCGGTGGCAGAATCAGCAAGCGGTAGCTTTGTGTATAAAAACCATTTTGCTAACTATTTAATGCTTTGCTTGAGTGCGGGCATGGGACTTATCGTGTCGAGCCTGCAAGCCAATGTCAGCCAATCAGCGCGAGCTTGGTCACGCACTATTCTGACCCTTTTGCTTGGCAACAAAGCCCTGATCCGAATATCACTGGCGATCATGGTTATAGGTTTAGTGATGTCACATTCACGCATGGGCAATACGGCTTTTTTTGCTGCGTTAACCCTGATCGGCTGTATTGCGCTGGCGCTAGATAAACGTCGCTCCCGAGCATTAAGCTGGTTAGTGGTGAGCATGTTAGTCATCGATCTGTTGATCGTCAGTGCTTGGTTTGGCTTAGACAAAGTGCAACAGCGATTAAGTGAAACCAGCTTGGCCCACGAAAGTCGTGATGAAGTGTTGCTTGACTCTCTGCCGATGGTGCTGGATTTTCCGGTTTTTGGCGGCGGTGGCGGCAGTTATTATGGTTTGTTTCCCAGTTTCAAGGTAAGCGACACCCAAGCGTTTTACGACCATGCCCACAATGATTATTTGCAATTCCTGATTGAATACGGGGCACTTGGTTTTCTGCCCCTCGCCATATTTGTATGTTACTGTTTTTACCATGCTTTATTGAGCTTAAAAAATCGGCATCACCCCACATTAAAAGGTACTGCTTTTGCTGCATGCATGGCCTGCTTTGGCATGTTGATCCACATGAGCGTGGATTTTCCCTTGCAAGCCCCAGCAAATGCTGCTTATTTTGTAGTCTTTTTAGCCCTGGCCTTGATCAGCCAATCACTGAAGATAATGAAAACGTCTAGGCTCAGCGGCAATAAAACCCACTGAATACCCAGTAGACAAGCCGCAAATCTGGGCATTATCGAGGTGTTCGCATAGCTCGCAACTGGTGGCAGGCTTACATTGGCCGCAGACTGAATGCCTGATGTCTACCATAGGCAGCATGTTTACTGCACGGCGTTTGCCACGCTGCACCCGACTTTTTAGTTTGCTTATTGATCACCTTGGCCAGCGTATTATTCGCAGCCTGGGATGAGCCTTTTGATGTGTCGCGCTTCGTCTTTTAGCCAACGACAGGCCAGCGTTGTTGCCTGATATTGCTGCAGCAAGTGAATGACTTGACCTTGGCTCTGAGGATTTTTTAAGCCCAAGGCCAAACGTCGGTAAAACTCGGGCCTGAATTGCAATAAAAATGGGTGGTTAGCGCGATACAAGGCTAAACCAAATTCAATGATCACCACATGTACCTCAGGTTTTTGCGGTCCTAATTTTGCAGCCATTTGCAAATACCACAATAACTCATCATCAAGTTGTTGTTGCCGCCACTTAATCATCATCAGCGATGCCCACGTGACTGGCCAATAGGGCCGTAATTCACTGGCACGCAGGTAGTGAGCCTTGGCGCTTTCCAAAGCAAGCGTTTGCTCTTCATAAGAAAATATCGCCCCCCATTCTATCACCTGAGCTAACAAATCCTGGTAGAGGGCATTGTTTTGTTGATATTGGCTGGCGGCGAGTGCGGTGTTTTTAACCACGAGGTATTGTTCTTCACTGCGTTGGCTGGGATCGCTGCGCCATTCATCGACGCTATTGCGCACGTGATAATAATTTAAACTGGCCAAGCCAAAATTGATGCTAGTTAGCAGCCCAAGCACTGCCATACTGCTCAGCAGTATTAACGTCAGCACATGATAACGGCCTGGGTTTACCGCCATAAGAGGTGCTGCGTGATGATCATGGGTGTTTGTTCAAACAAATTGCTGACATAAACGGGATCAAAGTATTCGGTTAAACGTGCCCGACACTTGCCCATTTCATTGGGACGGCGCTCTAGGTTATGACTATCTGAGGCGATGATGCTAATGCCGTGTTCATCTAACATGCGCCAAGCTAGGGCCTCAATGGCAGCTGAAAATCGCCCGAGTAAAGCACCTGCTGTCAGTTGAAACAAACACCCGAGGTTTTTGAGCTGGGTAAATTTTCGATAATCTTGCAGAATGTCGCGGTTACGTTCTGGATGAGCAATTAACGGTTGCACATTGTTGCTCAACAACCACTTAATCAGTTTGTCAGTGCCAGCAGGCACATGACTATGGGGTAATTCTAACAACAACACATCCTTTCCCTGCCATTGCCCCAGATAAGGCAAATCACCACTGGCCTGCCAGCGCATAATTTCAGGACAAATTCGCACTTCTGCAGCACAGGCAATTTTTAATGGGCATTGTTGTAGCTGAAAATATTCTGCCAATTCGTTTGTTGCCGTTTGAATTGTTGTTAGGCTGTTGTCGTAATAGCCACTATGAATATGCGGCGTGCACACGACATGGGTAACGCCATTGTCGAGGGCCTGTCGTGCCATCTGCAGGGCAATATCCACTGAATGTGCACCGTCATCGATGCCGGGTAACATGTGATTGTGCAGGTCTATCAACTTGGCTTGGCTTCGTCGTGGTAGCTTTGATAATCGTATTGGTCATAAAAACCAGAATATTCACCAGTTTGTCGCGCCTTTTTTAAATCCACTTGATTTAAGACTATCCCATCAACCCGATGACCCACATTTAAAAAACGACTCACTCCAGCGTTAATTATTTTGTGGCTGGTGCTGTCGGCTTTGACCACGTAAACCACGGAGTCACAGACATTCGACACAACAATGGCATCGCTCACCGCTTGGGTGGGCGCACTATCAACAATAATGTATTCATAAATCGACGCCAAACTGTGCATGATTTTTTTGAACTGAGCAGAGGCCAACAACTCTTGAGGATTAGAGGGCACGCTACCGGCGCAAATTAAATCTAGCCCTGAAAATTCATCATAAACAATACATTCGTCCAAAGTATGGGTGCCCGCGATTAAATTGGCTATGCCAGGTTGAAAGCCTGGCAAATCAAATTGCTTGGCTAAAGTGGGGCGACGCAAATCGGTATCCACCAGCAGCACTTTGTTCAACTGCCCAAGGGCAAACGCTAAATTAATTGATACCGTGCTTTTGCCCTCTTTAGGCACACTGGAAGTCACTAAGATAGTTTTTGACGGTTTATCGATATTCAGCAATTGTAAACTGGTGCGCAAGGTGCGAACCGATTCACTGAAAGTATGGTGTTTGGTATCAAAAAAGTGGCGTAATGGAATATTTTCATGTTTTTTGTGGGCCTGCCACGGAATGATACCCAACATACGTTGGGCTAACTTGCGCTCAACATCGTCAACTGAACGAATACCACTGTTGAGGGCATCTAGGGCGAGGGCCAGAAATATACCAAAGGCTAAACACACCACAAAGGCCGCTGCAATAATCATGCCTTTTTTGGGTTTTGCCGCGATGCTAGGTGGCGTCGCGGCATCTAACAAACGTGCGTTTGCTGATTCAAAACCACCCAACTCATTAGTTTCTTTAAGTCGCGTAAAAAACGAGCTGTAGAGCTGTTGGTTAATGTCCACTTCCCGTTGTAGCGTTTTACTGTGATTGTCTAAATTTGATAATTTCCGAAAGCGTTGTTTCGCTTGTTCCACATCCTCTTTGAGCTCATTGACCTTAGCGCTGGCATTTTGATAATCGACAGTTATGCCCGAGATGAGATCGCTAATTTGACGATTTAAGCTGTTCTGAATCGAATCTAACTCAGCTTGAGCAGCAATCATGGTGGGATGTTTAGGGCCATAGACCTTACTGAGCTCTGAAACCTTACTTTGCGCACTGACTTCAGCGCGTTTTACCGATACTACCGATGGGTGATTAATGACATCAGTTAATGTCGATAAGATCGTGATGTTGGCACCACTGGCTTGTACTTGTTTATAAATCGCTTCGTTTTGCTTCAAGCTGGTTTGTGCTTCTAACAACTGCTGACTGAGTTTTTGCAGTTCTTCAGACGCCAAACCAACCACACCGTCAATATTAACCAATTGCTCATTTTCATAAAAATCGGCCAATTGCTTTTCAGACATAGCCAGTTTAGTACGCAGGCCTTGCAAACTCTCGTTTAGCCAAGTAGTGGCTTTTTCTGTCATTTCTAGTTTGGCTTGTAAATAGCTCTCGATATACACATCACCCACAGTATTGGCGATCATAGCGGCTAATGCTGGATCTTCATCTTCGTAACTTATATCCACAATCTGGGTATTGGGCACAGGGGCAATCAGTAAATTATTCATGAGCTTAGCGGTGGCAAAATTCTTTGCAGCCACCAGCTGGTTTTGCGCCGATAACTCTACGGGTTCTTTTTGCGGTAAAAACGGTAATACACTGACCAAGCGTTCTTTCAAATTGCGCAGGCCCAAGTCCAACACGCTCTCACTTTTGTTGCTGATATCGTAATTGGGCAATTCATACAGGCTCAGTTTCTCCACCACCCTTTCAGCAATTTTACGTGAACGCAAAATTTCGTATTGAGTCTGAAAATATTCTTTGCGATTAGCATCCAAACCATAGATTTCTTGAATGGATACCACATTTGCCTCGTTTGACTCAATTAATAAACTTGCCGTGGCGAGATAGCGCGGCGTAATCGACAAGACGACTAAGGCAACCATCACAGTGAGTAAACTAGAGAGACTCAAGATCCGCCATTTATATTGTTTGATGACTTGCCAGTACTGCCCAAAATCTATGGTGTCCCGTTCAAACAACTTTGCTTCAATTTGTCCGATATTCGTTTGTGCATTCACGGCGGTCTTGTCCTTGATCAAAAGAAACTCTGAGAGATAGTGACAATATCACCGGGCATAACAGTGTCGGTGGGTTGGCTTTCAATCAGTTTTTGTTGGCCATCGACATCCCGTCGAATGGTTATTTTTGTTCGGGAAGCGCGCTCAGTGTAACCACCGGCCAATGCCGCGGCTTTGTCAATCGATAAACCCGGCTGATAAGGATAACCACCGGGCTTTTTCACTTCACCATCGATAAAAAACGGGCGATATTCCTCTATGGTCACGGAGATGGATGGTTCAACCAAATAATCGCCCTTCAACCCTTTATACAGTGTGCTTTCCAGCTGGGATGCGGTTAGACCAACCACTTCTATATCCCCCAAAAAGGGATAATTAATCACGCCCATATGAGGTACCTTGGTGGTGAGTGACAGATCCGTTTGTCCAAATACTGAGATTTTAATGACGTCCCCAGCGCCTAATTTATATTGACTTAGACTCATGTTTTGCGCCGTTGATAGGCCGCTGAACACCAGCAAACAAAGCACACTCCACCGTAGAAAACTCTTCATGTTTACTGCTTCCTTTACAACGATAATTTTGCACTGAGGCTGAACAAATTTTTGTCAAAATCGAAACTGCCATCTACTACATCGCTGTTGCGCTTGATATAAGAATAAGCAGCGATAAAACTTATCCAACGTCTAAATTGATAGGACGCAGTTAAATCTAACTGGGTGCTTTTATCTTGTCTGGGGATCAAACCGCCCACATAAATATCGCTGCCATAGGCTACAGCGCTGCTGGTAGAAAGGCGTTCTAACCACTGATGCCGCCAGTCTAAACGGTAGTCTTTGCGTTTGATAAACGAGCCCAAGCCATTTGTCTCCAGGGTATCGTTGGCCGTTGAAAATTCTATTAACGCGCGCTCAATCGGACTCCACACCACGCCTGCTTCCCATTTTAAGCCTGAAAAACCTTCACGTAAGTCGTTGTCAAAACTGCGCTTTTGATAACCCAATTTGGCAAACCCTGTCGTAGCCGCAGTGGATTCCCATTTTAGACCCGCAAGAAGATTTGTGGTTTTGCTATCCAATGAAACAAAATTGGGGTCTGTCATGGTGATACTGTCGTAAGACGTATTGGTGTAGCGTGAGTCCAAGACTAGGTCAGTGGCGGGAGCAACTTGATAATAAAAAATACCCCCTAGACTTTGCTCGCTTCTATCTCGTGGCCGACCATTTATGACATCGTTATCGTAGTTGATATTGCGTAATCTGACGGTGGCTTCAAACCTAGCTGGCGCTGTTTGTGCACCATAAGAATATTTTGTATCGAGGGTAGTACGTTTATATTTATCGGGCCCCAGCAAAGTGTTGCCAATGCCAATCGAATAGGCCGTACCTCTGGCATCGTGGCCTGATTCACTGACAAATCCTGCTGCCAGCTGATTGCGCCGATCAAACTCGAAGCCGAGATCAACAAATATTTGGTAATCGTCAAAATTATCATTCTGGCTGGAATGGTAAATCCCTTTGCTTGCACTCACGCCGACACTTACTTGAGTGATATCGCTGTTCTTCTCTAGCCGCAGTTCTGGGCGATAGAGACTAATCCAACTGCTGATCACAGCAGAATTCGAGCGGGTGACGTTGCTGTCATGCTGGAGGCTTACATCTAAGGTTGGCACAAAATCTAAGCCACCCACATCAAGACTCGCCTTTTCTTGGGCCATGCTGCCGGCGCTAACAAGACTCAACACCAGCGCGACGCTAAGATTTACACTTTTCATTCCTTTGCCTCAATTTTACTCAAATTAAACAGGGAGTTTAACTGCGCAGTCCCGTGGTTTATCGGCACAAAACCATTGTCGCCTTGTGAAGTTATAAGCCATTTTTGTGCCAGTATTATGACATCGTTGCATTCAGCCTCACTTAATCATTGGCTCGCGGCTTTGTATCCAACAACGATGCGCGCCTAGGGCGTTTGCGCCATAAAAAATACAAATTTGCACCAAATCCGTTCAGCGTTTGCTTAAGTAGGTGCACAAAAAACCATCACGTTACCGCGTCAGTGAAGTGAAAAAGCCACATAAATTTCATCAAATCATCATTTCTACCGCTTTCGCTCACGTTAAGCTTGAACATACAGCCAGCGAAGATTGCATAGCAGCCTTGATTTAACTGTATTGCTGTTAGCTTTGGGGCCCTGTGTATAAAAATTTATGACCAGCATTAATCAGCGGCATAGTTATTGCTAATTCTTCCATGCGCAGTAGAAGAAGAACGCATTTGCTGTGTTTAAACCGTAAACGCTTTCTGTATGGCTGCGCTGTGTGCAAACCACGTGACATTCGGTATGTAAAACAGGGTGCCCGATAGTCAAAGCATAGAGTGTGTTGCAAATTGGCAACAGACCTTAGCCAGTGTTACCCATCGGCAACGTTGCGGTTTTATTGGGCTTTGTAGGTGGATTGGGTTTAATGAAAGGGATTTTAGGCAAACAGCGTTGACACAAAAGGCTTGCTTTAATCATTAGTACCTTATTGAAGACAGATAAACGCGCAGTTGGGCGATCATCCCTGATTGATGATTAATGAATTGCTAGGTAGCTAAAGGAGCAAGAGTGATGGTATTTGGAAAGACCAACGGTCCAAACAATAAAGGTATTATTCAGACAAACCAAAGCAGCTTTTCAACTTTGTATCGGCTGACAGATTTAATTCTCATCACCTTAGTATTCTTTTCGACTATGGTGATTTTGGGAGAGCCGGTAAAGGGTGAAAGTATGGTGATATTGTTTGTCAATATTATTACTTTCAATCTATGTGCGGAATCACTCGATTTATATCGGTCATGGCGCACCGCGTCTACCACCTTGATGTTAAGAAGCGTGACATTCGGATGGCTAATTTCTGGTTTTGTCACCGCGACTTTTGCCTATGTTTACCCTAATTTTGTCAACTTAGACAATTTTGTGGTAATGAGTTGGTTGACTATTAGTTTAGTGGCTTTAACCAGCTGGCGCGTAGTCTTTCGTCAGATCTTATTTGTACATCGGCGCAAAGGACACAATACGCGCCGGGCCATCGTCATTGGCGCAACACATGCTGGCTACAGTTTGGCCAATCAAATCATCGAAAACGACCATCTGGGCATTATATTTACGGGTGTTTATGATGATAGAGAGACGCAACGACTGCCCTACGAGTTTACCAACCAAATTGCTGGCAATGTAGACGATGCAATCGAAAAAGCACGGCAAGGAGAAGTGGATTTTGTTTATATTGCGCTGCCCATGAGCGCTGAAAAACGCATTATGCAGGTGTTAAATTTGTGCAGTGACACCACCGCAACCGTATACATTATTCCCAATTTCTTTATGTATAATTTGCTCAACGCAAGATGGCAAAGTGTTGGGTCCATTCAAACCCTCAGCGTGTTTGATACCCCTTTTCAGGGTGGCAGTGAATTATTGAAACGTGCCGAAGATATTGTTCTGTCACTTTCTATTTTATGTCTGATTGCGGTGCCGATGTTATGCATTGCTGCAGCGGTAAAAATCACTTCTCCTGGCCCCGTGATATTCAGGCAAAATCGCTATGGGCTGGATGGGAAAAAAATAGTGGTGTATAAGTTTCGTTCCATGTCAGCACAAGACAATGGTACTGAAGTGAAACAAGCCACAAAAAACGATAGTCGCATTACCCCCCTTGGCGCTTTTCTGAGGAAAACCTCATTGGACGAGCTCCCGCAGTTTATCAATGTCCTACAAGGCAGAATGTCGATTGTTGGACCACGTCCCCATGCCGTGGCTCACAATGAACAATATCGAAAGTTAATCGAAGGTTACATGCTTCGTCATAAAGTGCGTCCAGGCATTACTGGCTTGGCACAAGTCAATGGCCTGCGTGGTGAAACGGAAACCATCAATAAAATGGTTAAACGTGTGGAGTTTGATTTGGACTACATTCATCGATGGTCGGTATGGTTGGATATAAAAATCATATTAAAAACGGTGACCAACGGCTTTATCAATAAAAACGCCTATTAATACAAGTCCAATATCTGCGCTAAATCTATTGCGACCATTTTTTAAACTCACAATGGTCGCAGTTCAACCTCCCGTGATTTCCTTCAGGCTGGACCAATCTACTAAAGCGCCAGCAAATTTCAGAAAAGTATGCCAAGCAAAACAGCCTCTAGTATTTAGCTTTATCGTGGTTTTGGGTACACTCTCGGCTTTTTATGTCGCTAAACTAAAATTAGCGGCGATTTATGTTGGTTTAAGGCAGATACATGAAAATTTTAGTGACCGGCGGTGCAGGTTTTATTGGTAGTGCGGTGGTCAGGCAGCTTCTCGAAAATACCTCCGATACTGTAGTCAATGTTGATAAACTGACCTACGCAGGTAATCTTGAGTCCATCCCTGAGCAGTTGCATAGCGAGCGCTACATCTTTGAAAAAGTAGACATTTGTGACCCATCAGCATTAAAAAGAGTTTTCCAGCAGCACCAACCAGATGCCGTTATGCATCTTGCAGCAGAATCCCATGTTGATCGCTCTATCGATGGACCAGGTGATTTTATTCACACCAATGTAGTCGGCACCTACACCTTGTTAGAATCGGCACGTTCCTATTGGATGACGCTTCCCGTGGATAGAAAGTCACAGTTTATCTTTCACCACATCAGTACCGATGAAGTTTACGGTGACTTACCGCATCCTGATGAACTTCCTGCGGGGACAAGTTTACCACTTTTTACTGAGTCAACGCCTTATGCACCAAGTTCACCCTATTCTGCCAGTAAAGCCAGCTCTGATCATTTAGTACGCGCTTGGCAACGCACCTATGGTTTGCCAACCGTCGTAACCAACTGCTCCAACAATTATGGCCCCTACCATTTTCCTGAAAAACTTGTACCCCATATCATATTAAATGCCTTAGCTGGAAAAGCCCTGCCTGTTTATGGTGATGGTAGTCAGATTCGTGACTGGTTATTCGTCGAGGATCATGCACGCGCGCTGATCACCGTGCTTAAATCCCGACGCATTGGTGAGACGTTTAACATTGGTGGGCACAACGAAAAACGTAATTTACAGGTAGTTGAAACCATTTGTGACCTATTAAATGAGCTAGCTCCCGGCAAAGTAAAGGGCATTAATAACTATCGAGAGTTAATCACGTTTGTTAAAGATCGTCCCGGTCATGATGCACGCTATGCCATTGATGCCAAAAAAATTCAGCAAGAACTCGGCTGGACACCACAAGAAACCTTCGAATCCGGTATTCGCCGCACTGTAGAATGGTATTTAAGCAACCAAGATTGGTGGCAACGGGTATTATCGGGTGCATACCAACTCAATCGTTTAGGCAATGACAGTTCAACTCTCGGCGTACAACAAGGAGAATAAAATGAAAAAATACAAAGGAATTGTGTTAGCTGGTGGATCTGGTTCGCGTTTGCATCCAATTACTCAAGGTACCTCCAAGCAATTATTGCCTATTTATGACAAGCCGATGATTTACTATCCCTTGTCAGTGCTCATGTTAGCGGGGATCCGCGATATTTTGATTATCACAACGCCAGAAGATCAGAGTAATTTTGTGAAACTACTCGGTGATGGCTTAGCCTTCGGGATCAACATTACTTACGCTATCCAACCCTCGCCAGATGGTTTGGCACAGGCCTTTATTATCGGTGAGCAGTTTATTGGCGATGACAATGTTGCTTTAGTACTGGGAGATAATATCTTCTATGGCCAACATTTTTCTGACTACCTCAGAGCAGCGACCAAGGTGGAAGTGGGGGCAACTGTATTTGGGTATCACGTGAATGACCCTGAACGTTTCGGCGTGGTGGATTTTGACGATAATGGCTTAGCCATTAGTATTGAGGAAAAACCAAAACAGCCAAAATCTAATTACGCGGTTACTGGCTTGTATTTTTACGATAACCAAGTGGTAGAGATTGCCAAGAATATTGCTCCATCACCAAGGGGGGAGTTAGAAATTACTGATGTCAATCTGGCTTATATGCAAAACGGTCAGTTAAACGTTTCGTTACTCGGACGCGGTTTTGCATGGTTAGACACTGGCACACATGATTCTTTACTTGAAGCTGGTCAATTTGTGCAAACCGTTGAGCATCGGCAAGGTTTAAAGGTGGCTTGCTTAGAGGAAATCGCCTATCGCGCTAAGTGGATTTCAAGAGAGCAACTGTTAGTGCAAGGTAATAAACTGGCGAAAACAGGCTACGGACAATATTTAATCAAAGTGGCTAACGGTTACAAGTAAGGTCGAATAATAGATGTTAGTAAAAAAAACCACGCTAAACGATGTACTTATTTTTGAGCCTAGGGTGTTCGGTGATGAACGTGGTTTTTTTATGGAAACCTATCGTGCTGACTTTTTTAGCGAACAAACAGGGGCCAAACCATTGGTTCAGGATAATCACAGTAAATCTGCACAGGGCATTCTGCGTGGTTTGCATTATCAACTTGAGCACACTCAGGGAAAATTGGTGAGAGTTGTACAAGGCTCTGTATTTGATGTTGCGGTTGACTTACGTCGCTCGTCATCAACATTTGGACAGTGGTTTGGCTTGGAGTTGTCAGCCGCAAACCAACGTCAATTATGGGTGCCAGAGGGTTTTGCCCACGGATTTTACGTGCTAAGTGATACGGCGGAATTTGTCTATAAATGTACAGATTACTACCATCCCCAATCAGAGATTTCTATTAGTTGGAATGATCCGAGCATTGCCATTAACTGGCCTTTGGTTAATGACCAACTGCCCAATCTGTCTGCCAAAGATCAGCATGCAACAGCCTTTGTGGACGCACCAACCTTTGCGTAGAGCGAGTCAAACATGAAAGTACTGTTAACAGGTAGAGACGGGCAACTCGGCTGGGAGTTAATGCAAAGCATACCTCCTCATATCGAGTTAATTGGTGTTAATCGCTCTGAATTGGATATCGGCGATACGGACGCAGTGCTCGATTGTATAACCCACCACCAGCCCAAAGTAGTCATTAATGCGGCAGCCTATACCGCAGTAGACAAAGCTGAGAGTGACGAGCAACAAGCCTCAGCGGTGAATTCAAGCGGTGCACACAACCTTGCTATGGCGTGTAAAAATTTTAATGCGCGCCTATTGCATATCTCCACTGACTTTGTGTTTGATGGTGCAAAAACAACGCCTTATCAGCCTGATGATGCAGTAAACCCGCTTAGTGTGTATGGCCATACAAAACTCGCTGGAGAACTCGCTATACAAGCACAATTAAACAATTTCGTTATCGTGCGTACCGCTTGGGTCTACTCTACGCACGGTAATAATTTTGTAAAGACCATGCTGCGCCTAATGGCCGAAAAGCCCCAATTGGGTGTGGTTGCTGACCAAGTAGGTACGCCAACTTGGGCATATGGACTGGCCCAATGGTTATGGGCTGTGATCGACAAACCTGAAGTTTCAGGGGTGTTTCATTGGACAGATGCGGGTGTTGCCTCTTGGTATGATTTTGCCATTGCCATACAAGAATTGGCTTTGCAAAATGGCTTGTTAAAGCAGACCATACCCATTTTACCTATTCCTAGCAGTGCCTATCCGACGCCAGCTAAACGTCCCAGCTTTTCGGTAATGGATAAAAGTTCCGCCGAGAAGACATCCGGTATTGCCGCCGTGCATTGGCGTAAACAATTAGCCAAGATGCTAGACACATTAGCCAACAGTCACTAAAGCTATTCGGGATGTATTCGCCCTAAACCTTGCACGTTGAGGGTCACGTACATCATAGTTTTATTATGTTCCCTGCAAGTTCTACATTTTTTATGTGTAATAATTGCGACTAAACGTTGTTAACAACGCTCTATCCCGACCATTTAATCTAAAATATTCCTAATAAAATCAATGCTTTAATCTTGTATCACAGGATTGACACACATAACGCATTACAGAAATAGAAGTCAGTGAACACAACACACGTTAATTTCATAAAGAGGAGTACATCATATGTTAGGTTGGGCACTAACATTTTTTGTCATCGCTATTGTGGCCGCTATTTTTGGGTTTGGTGGGATTGCCGGTGCAGCAACAGGCATTGCAAAAATTATATTTTTTGTGTTTGTGGTGCTGTTGTTGATCTCGTTGATCTCCAATGCCATTCGCGGTAAAGCACCGAAAATTTAAATTATTCATTTAAAAGGAGAAACAAAATGGACATGTTAAAAAAATTCGCCATGTTAAGCTTGATACTCAGCTCGGTTACTTTCTTGAGCGCCTGCAATGACAACAGCGCAGAGGAAGCAGGTGAAAAAATAGATGAAGTAGTCACCGATGCAGGGAATGCAGTAGAGGACGCTTGTGAAGAACTCAAAGACAGCGCAGGCGCTAAAGATTCTGATTGTTAAGACCGTTCAACATCAGAAAACCAAACAAAAGGAGGCGTTCGCCTCCTTTTTAATTGCAGCAAACTTAGGTAAATCATATGAAGCTTCCTACTATTCCTGTTATCAGCATTGTATCTATTTTGGTGATATTTATTGTACTGAGTATTACTTTAGAAAATGGCGTAACCAAGTTTTTGTCGGCCTTTGCTTAGTTATCACTAGTCGCGGCTAGCCGCACACTGCGCTGTCAGCAAACAAGCAAACCGTAGGTCGATTACTATACACTGCCATAGCTTGGCTGAATTGCTTGGCTCTGTGCCACACTCGCACATTGATCTTGATGTCGAACTCCATGCGGGGCGAAGAGGAGGAAGTTTGCACAATAAATTGCTTAAGTACATTGATGTAATTCGCACCAGTTTTTGGTTTATCCCCTCGAGCTTGGTTTTACTCGCTATTGTACTGGCTAAGGTGTTATTAGCATTCGACGCCTACCAACAACAAAATCATAGCTTTGCTGACTTCATCGCCTTCCTTTACCACACATCCCCTGAATCAACCCGCTCGATTTTAACGGTTATCGCCTCGTCCATGATGACCGTCACCAGTATCGCCTTTTCGATTACCGTAGTGGCCTTATCATTGGCCTCATCGCAATTTGGTCCACGACTTATTCGAAATTTCATGGGGCACAAAGGCACACAGGTTGTACTGGGAGTATTTGCAGCCATCTTCATTTATTGTTTACTTGTTTTACAAGCCACCAAAAGTGGCAGTGGGCCAATATTCATACCCGGCTTGTCGGTTTATTTTGCTGTGTTTTTGGCCATTATTGGCGTGGCGGTACTGATTTATTTTATTCATCATGTTGCTCAAGCGATCCAAGCAGACAATGTGGTTGACGATGTGTATCGCCAATTAACCAACAATGCACAACAGTGGTTTGACAATTCACGGTCAAACAAGCCTGAGGGTAAGCCATCTGCGTTAGCGGACAAGGTAGAAAAACTTCCTCAGTTGTCTCTCGCTCAACAATTTACCTTTCACAAAACCTGCCACACATCTGATGCGGGGTATTTGCAGGCAGTGAACATTAAACGCTTGGTGACACTTGCTCAGGAAAATGGCGTCGCTATCAATATCGATGTCAAACCGGGTGATTTCCTCATGCCAGAATCCGTGTTATTCACCTTGTATTATGACCATGATGACGCCTTGCCTTGTGAGGCACAATTGCGCGCATGTTTTCTGTTTGGCGCAAAACGTACACCAATTCAAGATCCAGAATTTGCCATTCATCAGTTGGTGGAGATTGCTATTCGCGCGCTGTCACCAGGCATCAACGATCCATACACCGCCATAACCTGTGTCGATAAGTTGGGTGCCTTTTTATGCAGTGTCAGCCAGCGTGAGTTTCCAACTAATAATCATGTTGACTCAGACATGGCACTAAGGGTAGTCAGTAAATCGGTCACCTTTAACGACTTAGCAGAAGCGGCGTTTAACCAAGTTAGACAGTACGGGGTCAGCAGCATCGCTGTGACAATACGCTTGGTGGAAAGTCTGCACGGCTTGTCGATGTGCTGTCACAGCCATGAACAAATTCAGTTTGTTGCACGCCAAACAGAAATGATCGAAGAGTCTTTAACCACCATGACGCTATTCACCTATGACGCCTACGACATCAACACGCGCTTAAGCCAAGTTAGATCTCATTTAACCAAGCAGGTTTCAAGCGTGTAAGACAGGCCTAAAGTAAAGCATAGCTAAATCCCACATAAAGTAGGTTGTGTGCTCCGTAGCACTAAGCGCCAGCCACGATGTCTTGCAATTGTGCAAGGTTAATGGGTTTGAGCAAGGCTTGCTTAACCGGTAGATGATCTAATTCTCCCTGCTCTATTTGTTCACCACTGACAATAATCAATGTTATCTGTGGCAGGCGTGCATGCACTGCTTGGGCTAATTCTGCCCCGCTCATATCAGGTAAATGCAGGTCTATTAAAATTTTGTCAACATCAGGCTGTTCCTCGAGGAACTGCAAACAAGCTTGGCCGCTATGAGCCGTGTAAGTATCTACGCCTAGATTTTCCAGCAATACACACATTAATTGTGCCGCATCGGCATCATCCTCAACAACAAGGATGCGTGGCGCAGACGAAGGCGCTGATGACAGAGTGTGTGTATCGACTTTGGTCTGAGGTAAAACGTGACTCAAGCTTTGATACATCGCACTGCGATTGATGGGTTTATGCAAAACATCTGAAAAGCCAATGTCAATCAGGGCTTGTTTAACGCCTTTCAAAGCGGCGGCAGTGACAGCAATAACGGGTGGGGTAAAACCTAGTTGACGGATCTTCGTTATGGCTTGGCGTCCATCCATAACTGGCATATGTATGTCCATCAAAACAGCCGCGTAAACAACATCTTCAAGTAACGATGTTTGGCACTTCTCAATGGCCTCCAGACCATCTTGGGCGGTTTCGACTTGAAGACCAAAACTTTGTGCAATCTGGGTGATGAGTTGGCGAATATCGGGAGCATCATCCACAACAAGAATGCGACCACTCAGCGCGTTTAAGGTACTGGTCAATTGACTATATTCGCTTGCTTCAAAACGCAGATTTTTGCGCTCCACCTGAGCAATATCATCGGGATCGAGGGTAAATCGAAAAACGCTGCCCACGCCAATCTGAGACTCCACCTCAAGCTCACCGCCCATGCGTTTAACCAATTCTGTGCAGATGGCTAAGCCTAAACCGGCTCCCGTTGCCGTGCGAGTCTCCGTGTCATCCGCTTGGGCGAAGGGTTCAAATATTGATTTTATGCGCTGTGCCGGTATGCCTCTGCCCGTATCAGCCACAGCAAACTCCAACTTTTCATGCTGTCCATCGGTCACCAGCCAAATTGAGATACTGACTTTTCCCTGTTCGGTGAATTTAATCGCGTTGTAACACAAATTAATCAAAATCTGCCGAAGACGTGTGGCATCGGCATAAATACTCACGGGTAAGGCAGATTTTGCTTCAATAGCTAGAGTTAATCCCTTGTCTTGTGCGTTAATATTGAGCAAATAAAATACATCAGCAATAAAGCTATCCAGATGGATAAGACTGGGATTCAATTCCAGTTTGTCAGCGGCTATTTTCGACAAATCGAGAATGTCGTTCAGTAAGCTCAGTAAATGTTTGCCATTACTGAGGATGATATTTAGTTCGTCTTGCGCTAGCTCTGCCTTTTTGCTGTGCAATAGCAGTTCTGTGTAACCGAGAATCGAGGTTAAGGGCGTGCGCAGTTCGTGACTCAAATGGGCTAAAAGCGATCTTTTGCACGGTTCTGGGTCTGGGCTTTTAAACGCTCTAACCGCTCTTTCGCCACATCATTGCGCGCTAACGCATAGCGAATGGCACGGGCAAAACGTTCGGTGGTAATTTCTTGTTTATTCAGATAATCCACGGCCCCAGCGTCTAAAGCTGATTTATCTAAGGTCGCATCAGTTTGTCCGGTGAGCATGATGATGGGCGTCAGACAACCGCGTTGTTGCGCATCTTTTAGCACGGCTAATCCGCTTTTTGCCCCTAACTGATTATCAAGTAGACATATATCCACGTCATTTTGGCTTAGCTTTTCAGAAGCTTGTTGAGGACTAGTTACCCACAAAATTTCAAACTGGTAAGAATCTAACAGCTGCAGTGCTTCACTGGTCAGTACGTAGTCGTCTTCATCGTCTTCAACTAATAATATTCGCGCCAACTTATTCATGTGCGGCTTGTCCAGGCACGGTTATTCATTTCCGGGTTCAGGCAGTTCAACAAACTCCACCCAATAACGGCCAATTGCTTTCATCAGGTCAACGAGTCCCTCAAAATTCACAGGCTTGGTAATATATGAGGCCGCACCAAGTCCATAACCTTTGATCATGTCTTCCTCCTGCTTGGATGTCGTTAAGATCACCACAGGTATGCTTTTTAATGCTTCGTCAGCTTTAATTTGCTGCAGCGCTTCGCGGCCATCCATGCGGGGCATGTTTAAATCCAATAAAATCAAACTGGGTCTAGGGTAGAGGAGCTTGTCAGCATAAGCTCCTTCCCGACGCAGGTATTGAAGTAACTCAACGCCATCTTTCACAAAATTTAATTGGTTTAATACCCGACTTTCTTTCAGTGCATCTTGAGTCAGGAGACGGTCATCTTCATCGTCATCTGCAAGCAATATGGTGATGGATCGAGATGTAGTGTAAGGCATGCATTTAATGTCCATGTGAGTGAATAAGCGGATTTTCCATCGGTAATTTTATGGTGAATGTCGCGCCTTCACCTACCTGACTGAGCGCTGAGATTGTGCCGTGATGACGCTCCATTATGCGTCTGCATACTGCCAAGCCGATACCGGTGCCTTGGTATTCATTTTTGCCATGTAATCGCTGAAAAGGTGAAAATATTTTATCGGCGTATTCTTGTTCAAAGCCGATTCCATTGTCTGTAAAAGAAATCACATGATACGTGTTGTTTGCTGTTTCGCCGTTTGCTTGTGTTTCATTTTGTTGATAACACACCTTTACAAGGGGTGGCACCGCGGATTGTCTGAACTTAAGTGCATTAGTCAGCAGGTTTAATAATAACTGATACATCAGGTTTGGATCTGCCATCACCACGGGCAGCGGTTCGCGATGAATTGTTGCTTGCGATTCTGTTATCAACAAATCCACATCGTCGATCACGGTATCGAGTACCTCATCAAGATTCACCAACATAAAGTCTTTTGTGCGAGTCGTGATGCGAGAAAAGTCCAACAAATCACTGATCAAATCAGACATCCTTTCAGCGGCATTGCGCATGCGCTGAATATAGTCAAGGCCGCGGGCGTCGAGGGTGTCAACATAACTGGTAGACAAGCGATCACCAAAGGCTCGGATCTTACGCAGCGGTTCTTGCAGATCATGTGAGGCAACAAAAGCAAAATCTTCCAACTCTCGATTACTGCGCTGCAGTTCTTCCGCATAGACTTTCAGTTCTTTGGTACTTTCGTTCACTTTGTTGATTAACAACTCATTCTGCTGTTCAAGACTTAAGCGATGCCTGCGTTCAATCCTGATATTAATAAACGCCAATACCACCATGCCAAGAAGTAATAAAGAACTGGTGCTGGCGGAGATGAGGAAGGTTACACGCGCTTCTTTTTCAGCTTTATTTAAATTGGCAAACAACCTAAACCTAAATTCATTTTCGGCGGCTTCAATTTCATCAAATGTCTTTTTGATATCTTGATAGATATTGCGCCCACGCCCCGTCATAACGATGCCAATGGCACTGCGCTCTTTTTGACCCAAGCCCAAGCCAACCGTTTTAACCAACTCATTTATTTTATCGCGAGTCAGCCCCAACAAGGTATTGATACGTTCTTTCTGCAGGGGTAATTCAGATTCTAAGGCATCCACTAGCTCAATTTGTCGACTGAGTTCATGCAAGGCGTCGTCATAGGGCGCGAGATAACTCTCGTCATCAGTCAACAAATAGCCTCGTTGCCCTGATTCTGCCACCAGTATTAATACGTGGAGGCGATTCAGGTTATTCAATACTTCGCTGGCGTTGAGCAAACTATCTTGAGTTGCCGACAATGAATTAATGGTATTACGCGCTAACCATGCGTTGCCGAGAATTAAGCTCAAGGTGATAAATGAGATTAAACCCCAGCTAAATTTTGTATTTTCTAGCAATGTGCTTTTTGTCATGCCGTTTAAGTGTCTCTATCTATAAACGTGTACTCATCACTAACAGTGAAAAGCGTTAAGGGCTGATTTAATTGTTCTCAGCAATATCTTGCAAAAGTTGACTGCACTCTTGGCAGGCTGAAATGATTTTTTTCAAAGCCTCGAGGGCTTTGTCTGTTGGTAGTTGGTTTTCAATGATGAGTGTAACTAACTCAGCATGCATGGAAATTTTATTTAAAGGCGCTCTTGCATCATGCACTTTCTGAGCAATGGATTTAGTTGAATCACTCATCAAAATCTCCGTAAGCATGCAAGCGGTTGTAAAGGGTTTTAGTACTGATACCTAACATTTCTGCTGCCAAGGTTTTGTTGCCATCAACTTTATCAAGGGTCGCGGTAATTAATTGACGTTCAACTTCGTCAATGGTTTGGCCGGCAATGATCCCTTGATTTATGCTTATTTTCTTGGCAAACGGTGATTCAAAACGCTGAGGCAGTTCAATATTCTTACCTTTTGGATCTGACATAATAAAAGCCCGATGCACGGCATGGCGTAATTCACGTACGTTCCCAGGCCATGCATAATCGACAAGTCGGGCTATTTGTGACTCTGACCATTGCAATTGACCAGCGTATTCCTCATTCAACTCTTGCAAAAAAGCCTCAGCCAACAGGGGGATATCTTCTTTTCTTTGCCGTAGCGGTGGAATGTCTATGGGAAATACAGCCAAACGAAAATAAATATCTTCTCGTAACACTTTGCTTTCGGCTAATTGCTCAAGGGAACGGTTAGTGGCCGAAATAACACGACAATTTACGTCTATCTCCTTTGTACCACCTAAGCGAATCACTTTTTTTGCTTCTAAGACACGCAGCAGTGATGGCTACATCTCTAAGGGCATTTCGGTAATTTCATCCAGAAAAAGCGTGCCATCAAATGCCTGCTCGAATACCCCTTCTTTTTTCGCCACAGCCCCTGTAAAGGCGCCTTTCTCGTGACCAAATAACTCACTGCCAATCAGTTCTTTTGACAAACCGCCACAGTTGGTGGCCACCAAAGGGCCTTGAACTTGACTTTGCCGATGAATCGCCTGAGCCACCACTTCCTTACCTACACCACTTTCGCCCATCAACATGACGTTTGCTTGTGTCTTGGCCACCCGTTCAATCATGGTGTAAAGGGCCTGCATGGCCGGTGACTCACCGATTAAGCACCCAAAGTGTAAGCTAGCGACATGGCGTGCTGCTGCCTTTTTCTTGCTGGCTTTACGCTGCAGTGCGGCTTCTAAATCTTCTCTTTGTAGTGGCTTGAGCAAATAATCGACTTTTGGACCACACAAACCTGCCAACATGCCTTTTACAGAGGGGTGACCCGTTATCATGGTGACATAGGGAATTTTGCTTTGTTTGTTGAGGTAATCAATGATGTGCAGACCACTGCCATCCGGCAGCATGAAATCTAAAAAGATATGATCAAATGGGGTAAACGCTAACAGTTGAAACGCCTCTTGCAGCGTATTCGCCACGCTTGCGTCGTGCCCCAGTATTTCAATGATTTGACTAGCAACTTGCGTAAACTCAGTATCATCATCCACGATTAGTACGTTTAACACACAGTATCCCTTGTTTATTTGCCTAAGCGACCCAGAACCACACCATTAGACTTGCTCACGTTAGATATTGCAATCTCACTGGTGAAAATCCAAGCTCTTTAGTGGGTGAGAATAAACCTCGTTTACCAACCTAGGGCAAGTCTGCTGGTTTTATTCCTCAACTTGCCCAAGGTAGCGACTGATGGCTCGGAACATGGCGAGGTGCTTTGCTGGCCAATTCAAGCTTTTGTCGGTGTAGCGTGGATTAGCCGAGGTTTTTACGATCACCAAGGCTTGATCAGGATCAATGTAGATATATTGGTTATAAATACCTTGGGCCATAAACTCATCGTCTGCCCCCAGCGGTATCCACCACTGATAACCATAACCATAGGACGAACTCGAATTTGGGTTATTTTCACCGGGTTGTAGGTGTAACGCATCAGGGGTTACAGAATCATGTACCCAGGTTGCCGGGACAATTTGGATCGGTTCACCTTGTTGATTTAACCAAGTACCCTGATGCAGGAATAACCAGCCAAATTTGGCGTAGTCACGTAAGGTGACGTTGAGGCCACCTAGGGCTAGCTCCATACCGTTGTCGTCTTTTAACCAGTAGGCATCGTCTTGCATGCCCATGGTTTGCCAAATTTTTTCACTGAGGTACTGGCTCAATGGCTTGCCTGTCGCGCGAGTTAAAATCATGCCCAGTACCTGGGTATCGATACTGACATAATGATGGTAAGTCCCTGGCTCGCGCTCTCGGGTTAAGCTGGCGGTAAAGTCATCTAACGACGTACTAAAGGCAATCGCCCGTGAAAAACGATTGATGTCTGAATAAAAATCCCCGTAGTCTTCGTTGAATTTAACCCCCGATGACATCTGTAATACATCTTTAATGCGCACTCCTTCATAACCACTGCCAATTAATTCAGGCACATAGTCGGTAACACTTTGTTCAATACTTTGGATATACCCTTCATCAATCGCAATGCCAAACAGCGCAGACACAAACGACTTAGCCACAGAAAATGAAATATGTTGTGTTTGTGGGCCACTACCCAAGGCGTAATATTCGTACACCACCTTGCCCTGTTTAATGACCATCAGCCCAGAGGTTTGGCTTTGCTCAATAAAATCACCAAGTTTTAAGGTTTCGCCTTCGACAACGAAGGTATCTGGTAGTGCCTTCAACGCCACTGGAAACTGAAAAGGCTCACTACTGGCAGGGATTTGTGTTGCGTTGAAGTGTTGATACATACTGAGAAAATTAGCGGCGATTTTGTCAGCATCATACAAGGTGATAGCGGTATACAAACGGGTGATATTTTTAGCATACAAGCCGCCTAACAGCAGCACCATGAGTGCAGCCCCCAGTAGCACACCCTTCCAACTTAAGTTCTTCAACATAGTCTTTTCTCTCCTTGCTCTCCCATGCAAATCAACTAACAATGCTTTTTGCATAGGGTGTAATGGTCGCGATTGACAATGCTAACCTTAAACACCGAGAAGAGAAAAGAGCTTAGGGGAATTAGCTTCATTATGGAGGAATGGTCTAGCAGCAAAGTCATCACTGACATGCTGCTATTTTTTAACCACACCTAGGGTTTGGCGCACCAGACAAGAGCGTTGAGAACTAACGCCCTGCCTGAAAGGCGAGAATCACTGGCACTCTGGCGGCTCGCCAAGCGGGAAAGAAACCGCTGACAAAGCCGATGATGAGTGCCAAGGTTATGCCGTTGGCGAACAATTCCGGAGTTAATTTAAAACTAAACACCACCTGCGTAAAACTGCCGCCTAAGGTCGAGGCATTAAGGCCATCAAAGAAAATATAGGCCACTAATGAACCCAACAGACTGCCAAGCACCGCCAAAGCCATAGCTTCGGCCATGGTGCCGATAAAGGCCGAAAAATTACTAAAGCCAATGGCTCGCAGGGTGGCAATTTCCATGGCGCGGTCGGAGACCGAGGTATACATGGTATTCAACGCGCCAGCTAAAGCCCCCAAGGCCATAATACAACTGATGACCCAACCAAACATGGCCATATAAGCCAAACTTTTGCCTTGCTCAGCAAAGTAGGCTGACTCTGTCTGTACTTCATGTGTCAAACGAGGTTCGCTTTTTAAGTATGCGGTAATGGCGTCTAGGCTCGCACCGGGTTCGAGCCTGGCGCGCACTGATTGATAGGAGCTGCCACGGTTGTAGAGATTCTGAATCACTTTGGCATCCGCCCACAGCTCACTTTCAAACACGTTGCCCCCTGCGGAAAACACCCCCACTACCTTCCATGTGTATTTACCAAAACGAATTTCTTGCCCCAAGTCAAAACCATCAAATTCACGCAAGACGCCGGCTCCCACAATTAATTCGTCAGTGCCAGGTTCAAACATGCGGCCTGCCACCAAGGTAAAACCTTTGCGCATGGTAACTCCGCGCTGGTCTAAGCCACGCAGGGGTAAATTAGCTTCAGTTTGCGAAGATTTTTTTACGCCATCGACGATCACATACAATTCAGCGGATACCATCGGTCCTTGCTCATCGCGCATAATGCCGGGAGCGTTTTCAATGAGATTAACCTGTTCACGAGAGGCGGAGCTATTTAATTCGGCCGCGGAACCGACTCGCATAAAAAATGCGATATCGTCTGAACCGGCACTTTGCATGGTGGCATCAAACCCTTTGGCCATGGCTAAAAAAGCCAATAAAATTGCCACCACCACTGCGCTGGCAAACACCATGGCTAAAGACATCCACAGACGCCGTGGTAAACTTTGTATATTCATTTTAATAACAGCCGCACTTTGCGATAAAAGAGTGCTCATGATTACCCCCGACTAAAAGCAGTGACAATGTTTAAACGCAGTGCCGCGATGGCGGGTGCCATCCCCGTCACCAACCCCAGCAACAACATATAACCGAGGGCTTGCAGCACAATATTTTCATCGAGCACTAAATTAGGTAAAAATCTCGCCATTTGTTCAGCCGCCCCTGTAACAATCACATACGCAGCGCCCAGCCCCAGCAAACCACCTAAAAAAGCCAAAAGACAGGACTCAGCCAAGACCATTTTGAAGATCCGTTTTGATTCAAAACCCAGCGTTTTGAGCACGGCAATTTCGTTGGTACGTTCTCGAATGGCCAACACCATGGTATTGCCCACCACAATTAAAATGGTGAAAAACGCCATAAACACCACACCAAATATAATCAGACCGATATTGCCTATCTGTTCAATAAAGGCTTTGTTAAACGCTTGCTCGGTGCTGGTATCCGTTTCGTTATTTGAATTGGCAAAGTTAGTATCAATCTGGCTGGCCACCTGTTCGTTTAAAGCCGCATCGGTAGTGGTTAAAATTAACCAACCAACGCTGTCTCCTCCCCACGATTGAGTCTCATTAAAATATTTATAATGAATGAGCACATAACCCGTATCGACTTTGGCTTCATTGCCCTTGAATATCCCACTGACGGTAAAATCCCAAGTTTGCCCACCTGTTTTGCGTGAAAAAATGTTCGAAGACAAGGCAATTTGGTCACCAACCTGCCAATTGTTGGCTTTAGCCAAGCGCTCACCTACTAAAATGCCGCTTTGAGTGGCAAACCACGTTGCCAACTGCGCGGGCTCCACCACCAGCTCTGGATAGACTGTCATATAGGTTTCGGGGTCTACTGCCAGGGTCACGACCTGATTACGCGGTTCCTGGTAGTAGCCGCCAAACCAATTGGCGTGGGTCACGTCTTTCACCCCATCAAGTGTTTTGACCTTGTTGACATAAGCATAGGGCAAGGGGTTGGTGAAACTCGTTTTGTGTACCACCACCAGACGATTGTCCGCCGACATCTCCACCCCTGCGTTCAAGGCGCTGCGCAAGGTCATCACCGCGCCAAAAATCAGAAAAGCAATAAAAATGGCAAAGGTGGTTAAAAACAAACGCATCTTCTTACGGGTAAGATTTTTGTAGATTAAGTAGAAGTCTTTCATGCCATCAGTTCCTCTGCTTTGACAAACTTGCCTTTGTTGAGGTGTACGGTATGACTGGCAAACTTGGCCGCCGACGGATCATGGGTGACCATGACAATGGTTTTGCCAAACTGGCGATTGAGTAACTGCAGCATTTCGAGAATTTCATCGGCGGTTTGGCGATCCAAATCACCGGTGGGTTCGTCACACAATAAAAACGTCGGATCAGACACTACTGCACGGGCTATAGCGACACGCTGCTGTTGTCCACCCGACATTTCACTGGGCATATGTTTGGCGCGGTCACTCAGGCCGACTAACTGCAATGCGGTAGCCACTTGTTTTTTACGTTCGCTGCTGCTCAGATTGGTCAACAACAGGGGCAGCTCTACGTTTTTAGCCGCATTTAACATGGGCATCAAATTATAAAACTGGAAAATAAAACCAATGTTGTTAGCCCGCCATTTGGCCAGTTTGCTTTCACTTAAATTATCGATACGTTGGCCAGCAAAGGTAATTTCACCGCTCGTTGGTTGATCAACGCCGCCCAACAAGTTCAACAAGGTGGTTTTGCCGGAACCGGAGGGCCCCATGATGGCCATAAAATCGCCTTTTTTAATGTGCATATTTAATCCTTCAAATATGCTGATAGTTTCCTTGCCCTTGGTAAAACGTTTGGCCACATTGTTTAATTCAAATAAATTTTCGCTGCTCATATTGTTATCCCTTGCTTTTGGCTTTGTCGTCTTGAAATTTGTTTTGTTAGTCTTTAAGAAACCCGACTTTCACGCCCATGTCGGGCAAAATACGTGGATCATTTACCTCAATTTTAATTCTTACTTGCACGGTTGCCTTGGCACGGTCAGCCGTGGGAATAGTGGCTATCACAGAAGCAGGAATAACCCAATCGGGGTAAGCGTCTAAGGTCGCTTCGACTTTTTGGCCGGGAAAAACCCGACCAATAAATGACTCATTGACATCCACCTCGATTTCCAAGGATTCCATATCGACGATGGTACAAATGCCGGTACGCGTAAAACCACCACCGGCTGAGGACGGCGCGACAATTTCTCCGGGTTGGGCATTTTTTTGCGTCACCACCCCTGCAAATGGTGCACGAATCGTATGGTTATCAAGTAACTCTTGCTGGCGCCGCACTTCTATTTTTGCCACCTGCAGATCGGCATCGGCTGCCGCCAAATTGGCCACCAGACTTTGTTGACTGGCTAAAGTACGGGTGCGCTCGGCATCACTAGAGTAAGTATTATTCAGCACCCGTTGATAGGCCGACTTAGCTTCGTCAAGATTGGCAACAATAGCTTGGCGTCGCGCTGCCAGCACCGCCAGTTGTGCCGTGGCGTAGTCGAAATTAACTTTTGCCAAGGCATCATCTACGTGAGCCAGAATTTGCCCCTGCTGCACCGTCATACCCTCTTCCACATCAACATCGGTGATCAAACCCATGACTTCTGACGATACCGTTGCCATGCGCCTCGCCGTGATATAACCCGATGAGTTAAGAATGCTGTCGTTTGATTTGAGCTGCGTTGTACCTGAGGTGGTGTTTATTGTTTCGCGGCTGGTAGACGCCTGCGAGCTTAATTTGACTGGACTCGTCGCCGCAGAGTTCTGCACTGTTGGCTTTGGTTGAACCAGTAATAAGGTGAGCCAAATTGTTATCGCCACCACCCCCAAAATAATCAGCAAGAGCCACCACAGACCGATGGCTTTTGCCGTCGGTTCGGCTTGGCGGTCTATCTTAAGTTGTTGTAATAATTCGCTTTTATCGTTCACCTGAACCTCGTAATGTGGGGCTTTATTGTTATGCCAATCTATCAAATTGAGTATGACTGACCAACAGTGTGCATTGTTCTAATGCTGAAAGCATAGTACGCCTATCAGCATGCCAGAACCATGCGACAAACCAATAGGCCAAAAGTCACCACTTTGTGATGACATTTGTCATCACTGCAGTCATTGATACAAACCCAGTCCGCTACAACAGCGCGCCCGCCTTCTCCATCTGCCTGCAAAAAATTGGTGATAAAAACACCAGTGTAGTGGTTGATTAGCACTATACTTAGTATGAAGAAGAGCAAGTAAATGCTGTTTTTCGCTTAGCCAATTATGTTTTCAATGCAGTATGTATGACACATCAGCACGAGGACAGAAGATGCAATCCCCCGATATGAAGGTGACTGATTCATGGCGTGAACGAGCGCTGCCAGTGAAGCTGAATGATTTATCTCACGAGAGCAATCCGTTCCCGCCTTGTTATAAAACCGATGAACGCTTTTTTTGTTCTCAAAGGTGCCAGTGGCGCAGCACCTGCCAGGAACTGACTGCGTGTTGGTTACGCCGTTAAACCATGGCTACATTCGAGGCAAAAAAAAAAGAGCAGCCTCGGCTGCTCTTGTTTGTTTGAATGGACTGTTGTTAGCTGCTTAAGAACTCAAACCTGCTTGCAGTCTTTCCTGTGTATCTTTTTCGCTTTGCACAAAACGTAACCACTGTTGGGCCATGCCCTTACTGCTGTTATGTTTTTCAGCTTCAGCCAATTCGTTTAGTGCTTGAGTGTAATCACCTTGATTAAAGTGAGCCATGCCCAACACTAAATGCACCGTACCTTCGTTACGCAAGCTGCCCTTTTGTAGCGCAGTCTGCGAAGATTCGATGGCTTTGCTCCACTGTTCTTGATTCAGATAAATTTGCGCTAATTGGGCGTCTAGTTCGCCATCTTTGGCTAAAGCCGCTGCCGCCATCATGGCTGGAATCGCTTTTTCATTTTCTTTAGCGAAGCTCCAGGCTTGGCCCAAAAACGTCAAATTACGTTGATCTTCAGCCAGCTTACCCTGTTGCATGGCACGTTCCATTAACAATGCCGCTTTGTAAGGTATTTGGTGATAGTAATACAGCTGTGCCAAGTTAAAGATATCTGACGCGGTAGCCACATAATCCAGTTGATAGGCAATTTCCATCACGGATAACTGCTGTTTTTCGTCGCCTAGCTCACCATACATACCCGCTAATTGGATCCAGTAAGCGGGTTTTTCGTAGTATTTAACCAACTTGAGCAATACATCTTTCACTTTTTCCGGTTGCTTCAATTCATAGAAGATCGCCCGTTGTAATACGTACCAGTTTTCGTCTACCTGATAACCCTCGGCGCTGTTTTCTACCTGCGCCACCGCTTTATTGATATAACCAGAAGCGCGTGCATAATCCTGTTTTTGGTACATGGCTTGGGCTTTGAGCACAAGATTTTTGGCAGGAATATCAGCATTAGGGTTAGTGGCTTTTTGCAGATCTTCCCATTTTTCGATAAAGGTGATGGTTTTGTCGTAATTGCCCCGCATCATGTGCAATTGTGCCAAACTGAACAAGGTAGCTTGTTCAAACGATGTGGGAATAGGTTGCTGTTTTACCACGTCTTCAAAGGCAGCAATGGCCTCGTCGTACTGTTCTTGATTGTAATGAATGAAGCCATAAAAGTTATACATCATGGCCAGTTCATAACTGTTCATTGAGCTTGCTTTGTCTTTGACTTCATCTAACACCGAAAACGCTTCTTGGCTTTTACCTGCATCGGCAAAGCTCTGCGCTCGTGACAACTGATCATAGACTTTTGCCCGCAACGTTGGCACCCGCTGCGTTTTGCGTTCTGTCTCTTGAGCGTTTAGCACTTGGCTGAGCATACTCAAAGACAAAGCGGCACACAGCATGAGTTTAGCAATGTTCATTTTATCCCCCAATCTCAAATGTGACACGTACTTCCACCCCTGAGACTTCCATTGGCTCACCATTTACCACACGGGGTTTGTACTTGTATTTTAAGGTGGCATCCATGGCGGCTTGTTCAAAAATGCCTTCTGGTGATGCCTGTATAACTTTTGGGTCTCGCACCGAGCCTTGTTTGGTTACGGTAAATTCCACATCCACAAAACCTTCGATACCACGTTGTAATGCACGTCTTGGATACACGGCTGCCACGCGTACAATGGGTAAGTATTCGCCATCACCTGACTCTAATGCCAAACCGCCATCAAGGGATAAATCAGCAGCTACATCAGCACCAAAGTCCATGCCACTGGTGCCTGCATCTGGACTGGCTGAATCCATAGGTTGCGGTTGCATCTGGGGTGGTTGCTGGTCAGGCTTAGCCGGCTTTTGCGGTTTACGCTCTTTCTTTTGCACCGCTTCGTCTTTTTTGACTCGCACAAAATCCAGTACACTTCCCTTTGGTGCATCGGTTAAGGCACTGCCACCACTTTTGATCAGTGAGTGCATCAAAAAAAACAAGCCCAAGGTGATGACTGCGGCTAGGACGATGGCAAGCAAATATCTCGGCATGGTCTAAGGCTCTTGTGCGGCAATCGATACATCCATGATCCCTGCCGCTCGTGATGCATCCATCACTTTGATCAGGGTTTCAGTGGTCGATTTTTTATCAGCTTGAATGACCACAGTACCCTGTGGATTTTCGGCATGCAGACGTTCGATGTTGGCTTGCACCGCACGCACATCTATTTGCCGTTTGTTGATCCAAATTTCACCTTTGTCACTGATGGCAATCAAAATATTCGCACGATCTTTTTTCACCGCAGTCGCCGCTTCAGGACGGTTTACATCGATACCCGCTTCTTTAACAAACGATGCAGTCACAATGAAGAAAATCAACATGATAAATACCACGTCTAGCATCGGCGTCATGTCGATTGCTGCTTCTTCTTCGTCCATCAAATTCTGAAAATGTTGTTTCATATTGTTCTCTTAGTGTTAGCGCGTTACACACGCTGCTTTACGCCAACTAAAGGGCCTATTTAGATTTATTTACGCGGTCTAGGCTCATGGCATCTTCAAGATGACTGCGTTCAGATTTGGTGGTTCGCGCCAACCAAGCCGAAGCAAAGACCCCTGACAAAGCACCTACCATGCCCGCCATGGTCGGGATAGTCGCTTTGGATACACCGGATGCCATAGAACGGGCATTCCCCGAACCTGAAATTGCCATGACATCAAACACTTCAATCATGCCTGTTACTGTGCCCATCAAACCCAACAGTGGACACAGCGCCACTAAGGCCTGGATCACGGTAATGCCGCTGCCCAGTTTCAGGCTAACCCGTGAAATCATGGCCTGACGAATCTGTTCGGCATTCCACGAATAACGTTCTTGTCGTGCATTCCATTTGGCAATGGTTTGATTTTTGTATTGTTTGTGCCAGATAAACACGTACAACACACGCTCTAAAATCAAGATCCACATCACAAAAATCAGGCCACCAATGACCAGCAGAACATTGCCGCCGGTCTCAGTAAAATCTCGAATGGCTTCAAAAATTTCAACCATGATGGTTACCCTTTGTTGGCTCGCTCAGCTCGTTCAGCAATCACACCGGCTGCTTGCTCTTGTAAAATGAACACAATGTTTTTACTGCGTGTATTAAGCATGGCGTACAACAACGTGGAAGGGATCGCCACAACCAAACCGAGTACTGTGGTAACCAAGGCGGTAGAAATACCACCAGCCATTAATTTCGGGTCACCCGTACCAAACAACGTAATGGCTTGGAAGGTATTGATCATACCGGTTACCGTACCCAATAGACCCATTAGCGGCGCAACCACCGAGACGATCTTGATGATGGTTAAATTGCGGCCAAGTTTAGGTATTTCCCCCAAAATAGCTTCAGTCAAATGCAGCTCGAGGGCTTCAGTATCTGCCTCTGGATAGGTATCACGCACTTTCATCACACGACCCAAGGGGTTGTTGTCTTTAAACTCGTCTGATTTTAATTGTTTATCCACTTTGGCTTTGATGATGGTCAAGGTGACTAAGCGCTCTAAGGCGAGTAATAACGCTAAACCCCCAACGATTAAAATGATGTAACCCACTAAACCACCTTGATCAATACGCTCTTGTAGACTCGGTGCTTGCACCAGTAACTTGAGGATTGAGCCACCGGTAGGATCTAAGCCAAACTCCACTAATTCGCCTTTAGATTGTTGCAAAGCTGCTGCACTTTCACCGTAACGAGTCGCAGGTTGACGAATCAACTCTTCCACGGTTTGCGTGATGCCATCGTAATCTAAATATTTACCGTCTGCGGCAAGTGCAAAAGGACCAACACGAAGTACTTGCTTACTCACTTTATTGCCACCCGCTTCAATGACATCGGTAGTGAAGGTCGTGACTTTGCCAGACTCTGTCATTTCACGTTGCATTTCGAACCACACACGTTCGATTTCTTCAATCGAGGCGAGCTTTGAGCTGGCACCCATGGATTGCGCCAAGTCATTTAAGAAAGTATCGCGACCGGGAATTTGTGCGGAAATGATCGAATTTTGGAATTTGCCACGGGTATCACCGGCAACTTGTTGTAACACCCCGAACAACTCTTTTAATGAGCCCAAACGTTTAGTCATGGCATCGTTTAAACCCGCCAGCTTAATTTCGTTCTCTTCAAATTGCGTTTCCAACTTCTCTGACATTTTTAATTCATTGTCGCGTTGGGTGGCGGCCGCTTTAAGCATTTGATCTTGTTCAGCACGTTTTAACACAAACTCTTTTTCACGCTGATTGTTCTGCTGGCTCTGTTGTAACTTGCCTTGCTCCAATTGTTTTAATAAAGCATCCAAGTCTAAGGCTTTTTCATCGTTGCTCTGGGCAAGTACCGATATAGGCGCTAACACCGAAAAGGCGGCAAAAGACAGCAGTAGCGTCCAGTTTTTTAATAACTTTTTCATTCTGTCCGGCCCTTATTCTGTGATTGCAACAGGTAACATTAATAAATCAGGTGCGAGTTGTTTCTTGGCCATACGTAGGCCTTTGGTCACCTGGGTACGGTAGCTGGAATCCAAGGCTTCCCACTGGCGTGTTTGTTTGTTCCACGTGCCCTGCAAGGCGGCATCACGAGTTTGATAAATGAGGGTGGTGCGTCCGACACGCAAAAAGTCTACATTGCGTTCTTGCCCGTCAATGGTTTGCAAACCGCTGTAGGCTTCGAGGGTACGGCCATAATCCATCTCAACTTGGTAGGCTTCCATGACACGACGAAACTTCTCTGATGGGGCAATATCCGCTCTATCCATCATGCGCTTTAAGTCTTCAATACGTTTGCTGCGTTCTTCTGGCAAAAAAGGCACATCTAAAGCAACAAACTGCGCTAAACCGTCAATCATGCGCATCATTAATGGCGTAATTTGGCGTTCGATCACACTGACATTGTCGATGGATGCATTCAGGTCAGCCATTTCTTGCAATTGGTTAGCAACCTGCTTACGCAATTGACCGTTGTACACTTCTAAACCATCGATTTCTTTGTTGATGGTTTTGAACTGCTGCAATTTGTCATCAATTTGATCGGTGATCTGATTGATTTTTTGCTGTGAGGCTGCCGCACTATCGTTGATTTGGGTGGCTACCTTGACGGCCGGCTTCAACACATTATCTTCTTGTGCAAAGCTGTTGGTTGCGCTAACGGTTAGCGCGAGGGCTAAGACCGTGTATGTGGCAAGTCGTTTCATTCTTCAAACCCTAGTTAATATCAGTAAAAGCTGATCTTCAAAAACTGGACGAAGGATAATAGGAATGTGTGACAGAAATATTACAGATGGACGCTGTTTACGGATGCTGATCTGGCTGGAAATATGCGATGTATGACCTATGTTAAATTTTTATGACATAGAAACGTGGATATAATAAAAAGGGTCGCGGCTAGGCGACCCTTGGTATAGAGAGCTTTAGGTCTAAAAGTCGCGTTTGTAAGACAAACTGAAACCTACGCCCTTGGTTTCCGAACGGAACAAGGTATTTTCAAATTCAAGTTCACGTTGCTCATCCAAAATATTTTGGATTTTCAATTTTACGGTGGAACTGAAATCTGGGTAGTAGGTATAAATTAAATCCAAAGAATTGAAGGGTTTTTCATAACTGTCATCAAAACCATCGATACCTGGGATCAAGATGCGATCACCAAATACGTTGTACACCAACGATGCAGAATGGTTACCATTTGGCGCGTCATAACCAATTTGCAAGTTAGCCACGTATTTAGAGTGACCCGTTAAGCGGCGCTCCAGGTTAGTGACGGCAGCCGACACCTTGGTTTGATCCACGATGTTTTGTCTGTCCAAAACAATATTAGAGTCAGACAAGGTTAGGTTACCTGAGACAAACAAGCTGTTCCAAATCTCACCTCCCAAAAAGCTCAGACCTTTAAGGAACTCCACTTCAATACCTTTTAATTCACCGCTTTCCGCGTTGGCGATACGAATCAACGGCGGCCCGTCTTGTGCAGGTGATTGCACCGATTCGATGGGGCTGTCCATGTCTTTGTAGAAAAGCCCCACCGACAAGTTGTCACCACCGTCCAAGTACCACTCCCAGCGCATGTCATAGTTTTTCATGGCGGTAGTGCGTAGACCAGGCGTACCTTGTACAGGGGAATCAGTCAAGGGATCGATATAGGTTGAGTTAGACACTTCACGTAAATCTGGACGCACCACGGTGTCACCGTAACTAAAACGGAATTGTATGCTGTCGTCTAAGATATACGTTACCGCCAATGAAGCATATATGTCATCTTCTTGAAAGGCTAAGTCTGCCAGGCTTTCACCTTCGTTAGTATCGATTTGGTTCGAACTCGGCTTGAAGGGCACCACCGCCTGACGGAAGTCTTCCCAGCGTAAGCCACCCGTAAAACGCCAGGTATTGTCATAAAACAAATCTGATTCAAAGTAATAGGCATCAACTTTCTGGGCGGCAACATAGTCATCACCGTCTATCGTTGTATTGTTGATGATAGGTGTGGAGCTGAACGCGGCATTATCCAATACATCGTTACTGAGAATGTCGTTAAATGACGACCCCACCAGCACGGAGCTGTTGACCAACGCACGGGTATTGATGTCAAAACGACGGTTTTCCGACTTCCGAGACTTGCTGATGAAGTCACCGCCCGTTTTCAATTCAATTTCCCATTTGTCGATAGACAAGGGATAACTGAGGTTCCACCCCGAGTTTTCCACCCGGTCGTTTAAATCTTGAAATTGATAACGTGCCGCCGTGGTGGCATTGGTTAAGGTGCTTTCGTTTTCGGGGTCAAAAATGCCGTCGCCATTCTCATCACTTAAGATAAAACGAATATCGGCGTTACCCGGGGCATAACGTGATGAACGTCCCAAAGAATAGCGCCAATCGACGGCTAAGAAATTTAGCTCTGTAAAGGTATGGGTGCCTTTGACTTGCGTGGTATACAAACGACGCTCTTCATACAAGGTAGATACATCACGAATACGTAAGCCGTCGGTCAACTGAATGTTGTTGGAGTTACCGATACCCACACCCAATTCATCCACGGTATCATTCAAAATCACCTGACTGACGTCTAAACGGTGTTGTTTGTTGTAGTCCACACCGAAGTTGAACATGCCCGACCATTTAACCGAATGTTCGGTTACTTCTACTTCATCAAAAAAACGCACCAAGCGAATTTCATCGCCATTACGCTGGGCATCTTCACCAATAAAACGCTGAGATACATCCCATGAATTATCAAAACCACCGGTCATTAAAAAGCCGAAGCTGATGTCTTGGTTGTAATCAAACACATTACCTAAGGTGAGATTGAAACCGTAGTCTGGATCAATCGCCGCGCTTTCTGGCACGATGTCACGATTCAGCGTTTTCAATAGGTCTCGTGCTTCCTGAGTACCTAATTGACGGTTAAAGAACTGCTTGTTTTCCCATAGGGCAACAAATTCTTGTGGCGCAGCACGAGTGCCGTCATCTTTGCCATACCAATCATTGCTGCCACCATTATATTGCACACCATCATCGAAGTTATCTGAATTACCACCAAGTTTGCCCGTCATGTTGAAAACAAATTCGCTGGGAATCGTTTTTAAACGGATATCCACGTTACCACCACCAAAGGCGGCGGGCATGGAAGGTGAAAACGATTTTTGTACGGATAAAGATTCAATAATGTCAGAAGGGAATAAATCCAAAGGTATGACTGAACGAGATGGATCAGGACTGGGCACCGCCGCACCGTTCAGTTGAGTACTTGAATAGCGCTCACCTAAACCACGCACATAAATGAATTTGCCATCAACCAAAGTTAAACCGGTGACACGACGTAATGCAGACGCTGCATCACTATCACCCGTGCGCGATATCTGTTCAGCCCCTAGGATATCTGCAACAAAAGCTTGGTTTTTTCTTTCTTGTAAAACAGCCGTCGCCGTACCTTTTAAACGTGTACCGGTGGTGACCACTTCATCTAATACCTGTTCTTCGTCTTGTTCCTGAGAATAAACAGGCACATGTACCGACAGCACCGCAATCACGGCCAGAGATAAACATGTTAACGGGAACTTTTGGACAGGTGATTTCATTTGTAACCTCTTAAACAACCAAACTGACGACCAAACTGTTGAGCGTACACTCTTGGTCATTACTTATAAAAAAGTGCGCTACAAATCCGTAGCGCACTTGGCAGTTTCGATAAAGAGTTATTCTAAACCAACCGTCCAACCCGCAGTCCAGTTATCACTTTCTTTTACCGCACCGATGAAATCGGTGTTGTCGAAGAAGGTTTCACCGCTGAAGTCTTTCGGCGTTACTGTTGAAATTGAGAAGATACCATTTAGCACTGCCGCTCTGTCAGCCGCTACTGCATTACCGGTTTGGGTATTCAAGAACCAGTTTTCTAAATTCACTGCGGTTGCGGTGTTTTTAAAGTTTTCACCATTCTCACAGGCCATAACCGAGTTGGTGAAGGTAATGGTGCCGTCACCCAAATTAAGTTGACTCTCTGCACTGTCTTCTACTTCAAAACACTCACCCATGCCAGATGGGCCAGTGATGATAAAGTTGGCCAGTTGCGCGCCGGTTCCCTCACGTAAATAAACCCCTTCTGAATCATCTTCACTGCCATCAAAGTTGTTACCGATGATGGTGACGTTAGCCACAGTAGGATTAGATTGTGGTTCGGCAGCAGGTGATGAACCATCGTTGTCCGCTTCAATACCACGGTTTGCATCGCTGTCGTCTTCAGCCTGACGAATCAACACGTACTGAATACGTCCACGGTAGCCATTGTCCCAGTCGATGTTGTCATCTTGGATGTTAGTGAACACTAAGTGTTTCACGTCAACTGTACCGCCAAAGAATTCAACGCCATCATCGGCATTCTGGTGAACTTGGATAAAGTCTACGCTGGTGCCTGAACCGATACCGGCAAACGTAATCCCGTTCAATTCATTGTCTGGCGCGATTTCGTAGCCACCGTTCATGACACGCACGTATTTAAGGGTCCCTGAATTATCAGCTTCATTGGTGCCACCAAATACCGCACCTTCTTGCACACCCTCTACCTGCAGTGAACAAGCGCCAGTAGCAGGACATTTGTTAGACGGTGCGTTACCCAGCAGTACCACGCCACCCCATTGTCCGGCAGCTGTTGCCATGCCTTGCACAGCTTGTAACGACGTGAAGGTAATCGGCATAGAGGCTGTGCCCACTGCATTGATTTGAGAACCACGGCTTATCACCAGGTAATCATTACCTGAAGCGCCAAACAAGGTCACACCTGCATCGATGGTTAAGGTTGTGCTGTCGGCATTATCGTTACCCACAAACACGGCACCCGATAAAGCATATAAGTTGCCAGCGGTTAACCGTATGTTAGAGGTGATGCGACCAGACACCTGACACGTAGTCGTTGCGCCATCTGCTTCAGCAATAGAAATCGTGCCACTTGGACAGCCTGACGCACTTTGTACAACTTTAATATCACCACCACCAAAACCGAAAGCCCAGCCAGAACGCCAATCAGCACCCGCTTTCACCGCACCAATAAAGTCGGTGGTATCAAAGAAACCATCGATAGTGGCCATGTTAGTGGCACCCGTTAATAAGGGTGAGTTACTCATGGGTGTACCGTCAGCGTTTAACATGGGGGCGGTGACACGGTTGCCTGTTTGCACATTTAAAAACCAGTTTTCTAGATCCACAGCTGTGGCGGCGTTTTTGAAGTTTTCATCATTGGTACAACCCATCACTGAGGTTGAAATAGTGATGGTACCGTCACCCAGGTTGGCTTGCGATTCAGTTGAATTTTCAACTTCTAAACACTCTCCCATACCTGCAGGCCCAGTGACAACCATGTTGTAAATTTGCGCACCTGTGCCTTCACGTAAGTAGACACCTTCAGAGTCATCTTCACTGCCGTCGAAGTTATTACCAATGATGGTCATGTTGGCGACCATTGGGTTTGATTGTGGCTCTTTGTCTGGTGTTGAACCATCGTTATCAGCTTCGATACCACGGTTAGCATCACCTGATGACTTATCTTGCTCAACATAAACATATTGTAATTTACCACGAAAACCATTGTCCCAATCTACACTGTCATCTTGGTTAGCCGTTAATACAACGTGTTTTAATTGCACGGTGCCGCCAAAGAACTCAATACCATCATCCGCGTTTGAATGAACTTGGATATAGTCAACTTCAGTGTTTGAACCCACACCACCAAAGGTAATACCGTTTAATTCGTTGTCTGGTGCAATTTCATAACCCGCGTACTTAACTACCACATATTTAAGGATACCTGAGTTATCGGTATCATCAGTACCGCCAAAGACCGCGCCTTCTGCCGCCCCTTCAACTTGCAACGAACAATCGCCAGTTGCTGGGCATTTGTTCGATTTTGCGTTACCCAGCAATACCAAACCGCCCCATTGACCGGCACCAACTTGCTCACCGATAACATCCTGATAAGAGGTCATGATAATGGGTTCGCTTGCGCTACCTTCTGCTTCAATTTTTGAGCCTCGGCTTATCACAAGATAGTCTGCCCCACTGCGGCCAAAAATAATGGTGCCTGGCTCAATGGCCAAGGTTACGCTGTCTGCTTTGTCGTTACCCACAAACACTGGGCCTTCAAGTGCCCAAACCGTGTCGTTGGTGAGGGTGATTTTACCGCTGCTATCAGCCATTGAATCGGTTAAACGACCTGAGATTGAACGCACTGCAACCGTCTGCCCTAACGCGGTAGAAATTTGCGCTGATAAAAATGAGCTCGCCTCACCAATCTGCGTCGGGGTGGGTGTTGGAGTGGGTGTTGGGGTTGGCGAGGGTGTACCGCCGCCATTATTTGTTACGCTGTTGTCGATATCGCCTTCAACGATATTAATATCGCCACCACAACCGGCTAAGATAAGTGCTGCGGTAATTGCGCTAGCTCTAAATACGCGTCTAAATTCCATCGTGCTCTCCAAATGCGAGTCAAATAATAAGTTATGAAAACGCCGCAAAGAGTACACAAGAGTTATGACGTTTTTGTTACATTCAATCACCGTCACAAAACTTTAATATTTGTCTACTTCCTCCACTTGGAAATGAAAAATACCACGTTTATTGATCACGAAACCATTTAGTAATAACCCATTTTTCACCTGAAACAATGGGGTGAGATTGATGCAAAGTAAGGGGATTGGGGCGACCATTCGGCAGCAGGTTATTCCATATTAACGCACTGCCCTGCTGAGGTTTGATCTTGATTTTTAGTTCAGGAAATTCTGTTTCTCCCCCTTCACAGCCATCGTTCAAATACAGCATGAAGGTCCAGGTTCGTTGTCCGTGATGACTAGCGTATTGCAGGAATTCTTTGGTGCCAGGTTCGAAATAGTCAGTATGAGCCTTGAACTGTTGACCAAGGGCATAATGCTGGGCTTGCATTAATTCCCCCGAATCAATGGCCAAACCAAGACAATCGTTGATATGTTGATTTAACTTCTGCACCACAGGGCTGTGGCTGAGAGCCAGATCACAGGTGGTTGAGGTTCTAAAGTTTGAGTAGGACGAGGGCTCTGTAATCGTTGAGGGTCTTAATTTTACTCTGGCTAAGGCAATCAACTCATCACACTTAGCAGCATCGATGCAATGCGGAATTTGCAGCACTTGAGCTTGGTTTTGCTCTAAATATTCACCCTGCCATGTCGGCAGATTGTGCAACAAACGCGGTTGTGCGAGCTTAGCATAAAACTGAATATCTTTAGCAAAAACCTGGCTTTGATCAATATTGTTACCCAAGGCAACCTTACAATCATCGATGTGAAAGCCATGCTCAAGTAAAGTATGCAAAATCCTGTCAGCATCAACTCCCTTGAGTAAGTTTTGCAACACCCAGTTGCGCCAACTCTGCGATAACATGCCAACTACTGCGCAGTATTATGTGAATCAGGTAGGTAGGTGAGCTCGGGCAAAAACTCACAAGAAAAATCGCTGCCCACGCCAACCGCACTGCTGATCTTCAAACTGGAATTGTGGTGGGTTAATACGTGCTTGACGATAGACAAGCCCAAGCCCGAGCCGCCGGTTTTGCGTGAACGAGCTTTATCCACCCGATAAAACCGTTCGGTAATGCGGGTGATATCTTTGCTGGCAATACCGTCACCGTTATCTTTCACACTAAAACGTGCCGCATCCTTATTCAACTGCCATTTTACTTCAATCACGCCCTTGTCAGGAGTGTAGTGAATGGCATTAAAAATCAGGTTAGAAAAAGCACTGCGTAGCTCAGTTTCGATGCCGTAAACCTTGAGCTGAGGGGCGATATCAAAAAATAACTTATGATGTTTTTCACGATTTAATGTTTGCGCTTCTTTTTGGATTTGCCACAACAATTGCGGCACATCCACCACCTTATCAAATACGCGTTCGGTGCTCGCTTCAATGCGCGATAATTGCAACAATTCTTCAATGAGATTTTGCATGCGTAGCGACTGCGTACGCATTTCACCAATGGCCTTGTTAACCATCAACGGAGGGAGCTCTGCCGCGTCGGGCAGCATTTCAAGGTAGCCATTGATGACCGTAAGCGGCGTACGCAATTCATGTGACACATTTGCGACAAAATCTTTACGCATTTTTTCTATTTGTGTCAGTCGTGTGACATCTCGGACTAACAGCATCAGGTTGTTGTCTTGAAACGGCACCACGCGAAATTCAAACATTTTCTGCGGATTGTTTGGCGACGGCAATTCGATGGGTGTGTTGAATTGCCTCGCGAGCAAATATTCAATAAATTCGTTGCTACGCACAATGTCGGTGATCTTAAGCCCGGTTTTTTCCGGCCAGGTGACACCCAATTCGATACGTGCAAGGCGATTACACCACAACACCTCATGGTGCTGATTGACAACAACGGTGGCATCAGGCAACGCTTCTGAACCACTTTTGAAAGTGCGTAAGCTTTCGGCTAACTGTTTACGCTTGGTGCGGCCCTTTTGCAATTCGGCGTATATATCTTTGTAAAGCAAACCCCAAGCACTGACGTTGTGAGGGTAAGAGAGCTTTTTATAGTGACTAAGCCAGGTATGCAGAGCCAACATTTGCCAACACTGCAGACCCAGCAAAATCAGGGCAACAAGCGCTATGCACAGCCAAAACTCATCAACATAAACCCCCACTGCGCCTGCCGCGACAAAACACAGCAAGACGACAAAGAGATTGATTAACCAAGTACCTTGAGAATTGTCTGACAAGCGGCTTTCCTTTATCTGCTACCTTGACCATTGCAACGCGCTATTCTTCCATTTTAACGTGGCTAAACTTTGGTTGAAAAGCGATACCCCGCGCCTCTTACAGTTTGAATCATGTTATCGTGGCCAAATTCAGAGATGGCTTTACGCAAACGTCTGATGTGCACATCAACGGTGCGGTCTTCTACGTATACGTTGGTGCCCCAGACGTTATCCAGCAATTGCTCGCGGCTGTATACACGCTCTGCATGAGTCATAAAAAAGTGCAGCAATTTGAATTCGGTTGGCCCCATGTCCAAGGGGTTATCATTGGCTGTTACACGATGTGAAACAGGGTCGAGTTTCAGCCCTTGATACTCTATGACGTCTTCAGACGAGGTTGGCGTTACCCGACGAATGACAGCTTTGACCCTCGCGATTAACTCTTTGGGGGAAAACGGTTTTGTGACGTAGTCATCAGCACCGGCTTCTAATCCGCGCACTTTGTCTTCTTCCTCACCTCTTGCAGTGAGCATAATAATGGGGATGTCACGTGTATATTCGTGTTGTTTTAGGCGTTTGGCCAGTTGCACCCCTGAACCACCAGGCAACATCCAGTCGAGTAAAATGAGATCCGGGAAGGGCTCAGCAATTTTTTCTAGGGCAATATTAAAATCTTCTGCCTCCACCGTTTCAAAACCGCTTTGTTCAAGAACAAACTTCAACATTTCCCGAATTGGCGCTTCATCCTCAACTAACAATATTCTCTTCGCCATTACTACTCTTCCTGTGCCATCAAAATGCGCAATTATTCAGATTATATATGACACTTTTATTAAAGCGCTTGCTTAAACTACGAATAACTCACCAACCGTCATTTCAAACCCTCTATCAAAACGTCTGTGAAGTCAAAGTGTTGACTCGAAATTCTTGTTTAATGAACCGATAACGCATATTCTTTGACTCTCAATTTGGCCGCATGGAATTCTTTTTTTAATGTCAAAAGTAAATCAGGGGTTGTCCAAAAGGTTACTCGCTCGAGTGCTCTCGGTGTATTTTGTTTTGACGTTAATTGTGACCGTGGGGCAGGTTTTCACTGAATACCTGAACGCAAAAAGCCACATCGAAGGTGAGCTACAGACCCTTAAAAATACCTTCAGTGTCAGTTTAACGCGCGCCATCTGGGAGTTGAATACCCCGCAAGCTAAATCCATCGCTACTGGATTAATGGAACTACCCATTGTCGAAGGTGTACAAATCCGCGATGAGAATGGCAACTACATTGAAGACTTAGGCTTAACCAGTAAACAAAGCGCTGAATCCATTACCAAAGGTGTCGTCCGCGACCATGCAGGTGGTACTTTCGGTTATAGCTTTCCACTTATTTTTGAATTTTCGGGGCGTACCTCCTTGGTGGGTGACGTTACCTTGTATTCCAGCTCCACCATTATCTTTAGCCGCATTGATGTGGGGATATTTTTCCTCATTGGTAATGCCCTGATAAAAACGGCGTTTTTGGTGTTTTTGTTTATGAATGCGTTTCGTCACATGCTGACAAAACCCCTCACCGAATTAACCCAGCAAATCACTGAATTTAACTTGGATGATCCAGAGTCTTCTAAGTTGGACTTAAGTCTCGATGACGATAACGAGTTCAAATTATTACAAGATTCCTACAATCATCTGATTGATGACTTGGTAAATTTCCAAGATAAGTTGGCAGGCGCACAGGCTGAATTAAGAGCTGCCAATCGCCGTCTCGATGATCAGAATATTTCACTAGAAGAAGAAGTCGCTAAAAAAACCGCCACGCTAAGCAAAATCATGCTCGATTTGGAGCAACAAAAAGATGAATTGTTGATCAACCAGCGTGAATTGCGCCAAGAAAATGAAAACCGACAATTTGTCGAAGATGAACTGCGTAAACGTAACAGTGAGCTGGCCACGTCGATGGAAACCTTGCAATTGGCCAAGGACCAGTTGGTGGAATCAGAACGCATGGCATCGCTGGGTGGTTTGGTGGCAGGTATTGCTCACGACGTTAACACGCCACTGGGTGTCAGCGTCACCGCAACCAGCTTTTTGCAAGAGCGCATCAACAATTTACAACTGGCCTATGAAGATAAAAAGCTTACTGGCAGCACGATGTCTTCATTTATTACCGATGCTCAGCAAACCCTTATTTTGCTCACGAATAACCTCAATCGTGCGTCAGAATTGATTTCGAGTTTCAAACAAGTGGCAGTAGACCAAGCCAGTGAGGCAGAACGCGAAATCAATATGCGTCAATATTTAGGTGAGGTAGTGCATTCGTTGGCGCCCAATCTGAAAAAGACCCAACACAACATTGAAATACATTGCCCAGATGATTTGGTCATTCATTGTGCGCCTGGTGTGATTGCACAAATCTTTACCAATATGATCATGAATAGCTTGCTCCACGGATTTGAATTCAAAACCAAAGGCACGATCAAAATCGATATTAGCCGCAACGACAAGCAGCTTATTATTGATTATGAAGATGACGGAAAAGGCTTACCAGAAGGCACCTTGGAACAACATTTTGATGCGTTTTTTACGACTCGTCGAGGCAAAGGTGGCAGCGGTCTTGGCACCCACATTATGTACAATTTGGTAACACAAACGTTGCGCGGTGAAATTGAAGCGTTCAGTAAAGTCCATCAAGGTCTGCGTTACCACATCACCATACCCATGTAAAAATGCGCGTAAAGCCGGTTTTGCCCTTGGCACTCGAGGGCAAACACTGGTAGTCTCTGTGCCCTTTTCTGCTGCCCCTTTTGCAGCATCTCGTCAAATATCGGACATCAACTATGTGGTTTAAAAACTTAAAGCTGTATTCACTTAGTCAAACATTGGACATCACTGAACAAGACTTAGAAGACAAATTGGAAGCATGCCGCTTTCGTCCATGTGGTAGCCAAGATCTCGCAACCATGGGTTTTACTTCGCCTTTCAATCAAGGCAGCAGTTTATTGCACAGCGCAGCGGGGCGCTATTGGATTACCTTAAAGAAGCAAGAGCGCTTGCTGCCTTCATCGGTTATCAACGCCGAACTCGCGGAAAAAGTGGCACAAATCGAAGCAGAAACCGGTTCACCGGTGGGCAAAAAGGCGCAGCAGGAATTGAAACAAGCCATTGTGCAACGCCTTCTCCCGCAAGCCTTTACAAAAAATAGTTTTACCCATGCGTTTATCGCCTTGGCAGACAACCTAGTGGTAGTTGACGCCAGCGCTGATGGCAAAGCAGAGGCCTTGTTAGCCCATTTGCGCAAGGCCTTGGGTTCACTGCCCGTTTTGCCTCTTGCCCGTCAATCTGTGCAAGCTGAACTCACTGCCTGGCTGCAAAATACAGATGTGCCTGCAGAGTTGGTTGTGTTGGAAGAAGCTGAGTTACAAGCCCCCCAAGAAGGCGGCGCGGTGTTACGCTGTAAAAACCAAGATCTGGGCAGTGAGGAAATCCAAAACCACGTGCAAGCTGGTAAGCTGGTGCAAAAACTCGCCGTTGAATGGGATGAAACCTTATCAGCCCTTATTCAAGAAGATTTGAGTATCAAACGAGTTAAATTTAGTGATGTGATCACGGAACAGAATGCCGATATCCCCAAAGACGAAATGCTGGCTAGAATGGATGCCAATTTTACCTTGATGTCTGGGGAAGTCGTCCGTTTCGCGACTTGGTTGAAGCAGGCTTTTAAACTAGATAACGAAGCATAAATACTGAGAGCGCCATGGTGTATCAACACAATGGCGCTCTTGGTATTGGTATTGTGTTAACCAAAGATGTGTTTGGCGTTGTCTCGATATTCGTCAAACTCGTCTGACAATAACAATGAAACAGAAGGCACAATGCCTTTTTCTACTGCTAGGCCAAGGATAGCGTCTTTTTTACTATCAAACTTGCCGCATAACACCGCACCTAAACGCACCAAATCCAGATATGAAATGCCATCGGTTTTAACGCTCATGTCACGCCAGCTTTTGGCAACCAGAATGAACTCAGGCTCAAAGCCCCAAGTCTGCATGATGTTGCTACCAATCGCGCCGGATAATTTTTCAATGGACACATCTAAAAATGTGCTGTTGGCAAACACATCCGCATGACGCTCCGCTTCTGTGAGTACGGGTAAAGCACCAATGTTTGCCACCAACGCAGCCAACATCATTGAATCAAGGTTTAAGTTGCGGTTTTTGGTCGCTTTGCCATGTACCTGCAATACAGCCATTGAACATGCCACGATATCAATGGTATCTGCCCAAATCTTTTCCATATAGGTTTTAACCAAGGCATTTTTAGACACAAATAATTGTTCCATGGCTAGGGCTGTGGCGATATTCTTAATTTGACGTAAACCAATGCGTGTTACGGCCTGATGGGTTGAGGTAACTTTAACGGTACGCCCCAAATAAGCGCTGTTAGAAATCTTAATCATGCGCGCACTGAGGGAAGGATCTTGGCCAATAACATCTGCCATTGCATTTAGATTGATATCAGGATCATCCGCAGCTTTGCGCACTTTCAATGCCACGGCAGGCAATGTTGGTAATACTAAGGTGTCATTATTGATCTTCTCTGTAAGTATGGTCAGCAAGGCGTTTTCAGTAGACATTTATGTACCTGTTCTAAATAACAACAAATAAAAGATTTGCGTAAGGTTGATTGACGAGCATTGAGTGAACGATTCACAGGATGAATATATTGCAAGTTCCCCTACAGGGAAAGTGCAAGCTGACTCAACACAGATAAAAATAGTTATAGTGAGCAGATGCTAGCACATAATCTGCTACGAACCATGTGTGATTACTGCCTTACCGAGGAAAAATTTGCTAAATTTTTTCTCGTCTGGCATAAACCAGCAGGTTTATTTGAATTATACGGAATACAAGATGAAATTTGCTTTCTCAATTTACAAGCCCACCACGTTGGCGCTTGTGTTTTCCGCCAGCTTGATAAGTTGTCAACCAGCTGCTACCAACAACACGCAAAACATGGCACCCGAAGGCCCAACGCTAAGCTTACTCTCAGAAAAAGCAGGTCGTTTAGGTATATATCAGCAGGTCAAATTGAGTGCTGATTTAAGCGCAATCAGTGATAAACAGAAGCAGATGTTAAGCCTGCTAATTGATGCCGCCAAAGTGATGGATGACTTGTTTTGGCGTCAAGCGTTTGGTGATAACAAAGAAAAGTTTATCGCGTCTATTAATGATCCCGCTACCCGCGAATTTGCGCGGATTAATTATGGTCCTTGGGACCGGCTGGATGGCGACGCCGTGTTTCTCAGTCAAAGCAAAGAAAAACCTCTGGGAGCACAATTCTATCCAAGTGATATGAGCAAACAAGAATTTGAGCAAGCTGACTTTGACGACAAAACCGGTTTGTACTCCATGGTTGTGCGTGATGCTGCGGGTCAGTTGAGCGCCATTCCCTATGCCAGCTTTTTTGCTACTGAGCTCAATCAAGCGGCAGCTTTACTGCGCCAAGCAGCTGACTTAGCCGAAGATCAGCACTTTGCCGACTATTTACGTCTGCGAGCCGACGCCTTGCTTAGCAATGACTATCAAGCCTCAGATTTCGCTTGGATGGACATGAAAACCAATCCTATTGAGTTGGTGATCGGTCCTATTGAAACCTATGAAGATCAATTATTCGGGTACCGCGCAGCCTTCGAAGCTTACGTTTTGCTCAAAGACTTGAGTTGGAGTGAAAAACTCAGCAAGTTCGCTGCTTTCCTACCAGAATTGCAACAAGGACTGCCCGTTGCCCCCGAATATAAAGCACAAATGCCCGGAACCGATGCCGATTTAAATGCTTATGACGTCATTTATTACGCTGGGCATGCTAATGCTGGTAGTAAAACCATTGCCATCAATTTACCCAATGACGAGACCGTGCAACTTGAAAAAGGCACTCGTCGCTTGCAGTTAAAAAATGCTATGCAAGCCAAATTCGATCACATTATGTTGCCGATTGCCCAAGAACTTATTGTGCCAGAACAACGCCAACACATTACCTTCAACGCCTTTTTTGCTAACACCATGTTTCATGAAGTTGCCCATGGTTTAGGCGTTAAATCGGTACTGGGAACTGAAGAAAATGTGCGCCAAGCGCTGAAAGAACATGCCTCTGCCTTAGAAGAAGGTAAAGCTGACATACTTGGCGTTTATATGGTGAGACAACTCCTTGCCAAGGGTGTGATTGATGAGGGCACCTTGGAGGACTACTATGTAACGTTTATGGCCGGCATTTTCCGTTCTGTACGCTTTGGCGCGTCAAGTGCGCACGGCAAAGCTAACATGATTCGTTTTAATTTTTTCAATGAATACGATGCCTTCAGTCGCAACGAAGACGGCCTATATCAAGTCAACATGGCCAAAATGAGCGAGGCTGTTGATGCATTGTCGAACCTCATTTTGACCCTACAGGGTGACGGCGACTATACAGGCGTTGATAAGTTAGTTGCAGATAAGGGCGTAATAAAAACGCAGTTAGCCGAGGATCTTGCCCGCTTAACCGCAGCGGCCATTCCGGTTGATATAGATTTTGAACAAGGAAGCGATGTGCTTGGTTTATAGACGGTGAATTTGATTTCTTAATTAAGCGAAACATGCCACTATTCTGTGGATGAGAGACCTCAAAAAACACTTACGCGAACATATTAATCGCGATGCCGCAGAGCTGTTGTACAGCAACAGTTTTGCCGGCATTTTGATCACGTTGTTTGCGTCAAGTTGGTTGGTCTTCGGTTTTTACAACGCGCCAACCGCCAAGCTTAAATTGAGCTTGTGGAGTATTGTAATAATCATCATTGTAGTGCGCATGGTTGACTCGTTCAGGTGGCATCTAAACCGTAAAAAAACTTACGATTACGATGGTCAAAAAGCAATCTATCGTTTTGTGAGTGGCACTTTGATAACTGCCCTGTGGTGGGCAAGCTACTGTTTGTTTGTATTGCCCAGTACAGACACCATTGAATTAGCCTCGATGATTATTGTTGTTGCTGCCATGGCGGGTGGCGGGGCGAGCATTTTGGCGGCACACAAAATCACCTCGATGTTGTATTCCTTCATTTTGTTGATCCCTTTTTCCGTTGGTTTAGTTGTGTCGAACCAACCCTATCAACATATACTTGGCGTGCTGGGTTTAGCCTTTGGCCTAGTCATGGTTTTTACCGCACGTAAATCAGCACTCTTTACTCACCAAGCTATTTTACTCAAAAACGAAAACTCTATTTTAGTTAATCAAATGGAGCTGCAGGTTGCCCAGCGCACACAGAAAATTTACGAGCTGTCCAATTTAGACCCTCTTACAGGTTTGTATAATCGGACGGCGTTTTTGAGTCAGCTCAGTACCAAGATCAAAGATTGTGAAGAGCTGCAACAACTTCTGGTCGTCATTTTTATCGACTTAAATGGCTTCAAAAAAATTAATGATACCTTGGGGCACGACGTGGGTGATCAGGTATTGTGTCAAACAGCGAGTCGGCTAAAAAACATGCAAAAAGATGCAGATATCCTGTGTCGGTGGGGTGGTGACGAATTTTTGTATGCCAGTGCTGTGCAAACTTCCGCACAAGCAATCTCATTGGCCGAGGCCTTAATTGCTAGTGTTTCTTTGGCCTATGAATTTGACAGTAATCGCCTTACTTTGGGTGCGACGGCAGGACTGGCCATGTACCCGGAACATGAAAAAAGTGAAAAGGGTCTGATTCAACTGGCTGATACCGCGATGTATTTTCAGAAAAATCTCGATCCTGGCAAGGCGGGGATGTTCTCGCAAAGTCTCGGTCAAAAGCTATATCGGGAGCAAAAGCTGCACAACGGCCTAGCCGATGCTATCGAAAAAAACCAGTTACGCCTGGTGTATCAACCTATTGTTTATGCTAATTCTCATCAAGTGCACCTTTATGAGGCCCTGTTGCGCTGGGAGTTTGAAGGGCAAGCTGTGGCACCGCTGGAATTTATAAAAATCGCCGAGCAATACGGACAAATACGCTTAATTGGCAGTTGGGTACTACAACAAGCGAGCTTAGAGGCAGCTCGATGGCAACAAGAAAACGATGACTCACCTGCCGTTAGTGTGAATGTATCGGTTATTCAACTACAAGATGATGAATTTATCGATATCGTCGCAGGCGCTTTAAACACCTCAGGATTGCATGCAAACAAATTGCATATAGAAATTACTGAATCGGTATTTGCCAGTGATAAAAATCGTTTGATACGGCAAATAAAAATACTTCAGAGCACCGGCATTAAGGTGTCTATTGATGATTTTGGTACCGAATATTCATCATTGTCGGTGATGCAAGACTTGGCAGTCAATACGGTTAAGATCGACCGTTCTTTTGTTGAAAAGCTTGAGACTAGCGGGTTTGCCATTATTAAAGCGGTGGTGCAAATTGCCAATACCCTTGGTTATTCAGTGGTAGCTGAAGGGGTTGAAACCAAAGAACAAGCCAATTTGTTATTCAATCTAGGCGTAGACAGTTTACAAGGATATTACTTCGCCAAACCCATCGAGCAACGTGATTTGGCGCTGAGTAAACAACAAAGCACTACGGTTGAAGCGACTCAACAATAACACCTTTAAAGTGTTTTCAACTGGGCTTGATAAGGAGGCCACCCCATGGCCTTGCCTGCCAATATGTGCAGGTGGATGTGATACACCGTTTGCCCACCATCTTCATTACAATTCATCACGGCGCGATACCCTTGGGCAGCAAAACCCATTTGCTTGGCCAAGTGTGAAGCTACCCAATATAAGTGTCCAATCAAGGCTTTGTCGTCAGAATGCAGATCATTTAAGGTTGCAATGGGTTTTTTAGGGATCACCAAAAAATGCACGGGTGCTTGCGGGTTGATATCACTAAAAGCCAAGGCTTCATCGTCCTCATACAAAATATCTGCGGGAATACTTTTGTTGATGATCTTGGTAAAAATCGTTTCGCTCATACGTTATATCTCCTAATAAACAAACACATAAACTAACAGCACGGTGCCGAGCAATAAGCGGTAAATAACAAACGGCAACATACCGATACGGGATATCCAGGCTAAAAATAAGAAGATGCACGTATAGGCACAAACAAAGGAAATGAGGGCACCGGTCAACAACGCCAGCCAGTCAACCAATGCAGGGCTAGAAATCAGATCAACAGTGGCCAATAGCCCTGCCCCCAAGATAACCGGAATCGACAACAAAAATGAAAAACGTGCCGCACTTTCACGATCCAGACCCAGCATAAGGCCTGCCGTCATGGTGATCCCAGAACGTGAGGTACCGGGTATCACCGCAATTGCCTGTGCTATACCGATTAATATGGCGTTCTTCCAGCTCATGTCAGCCATGGATTTAGTCAATTTTGCTGTTCGGTCGGCGTACCACAGCAACAAGCCAAAGATAATGGTGGTGGAGGCGATAACCAAAGCGCTGCGCCCATAGCCTTCCACAAAGTCTTTTAATAAATAGCCGACGATGATGGCAGGTATGGTGGCAACAATGATCCACCAAGCTAATTTGCTATCTTGGCTTTGGTGTTGACTAAAACCTTGTTGTAACCACGCCATTAAAAGGCGCACGATATCGTGGCGGAAATATATCATCACCGCTAATAGACTGCCCACATGCACTGAGACATCAAATGCCAAACCTTGATTCTGCCACCCCAACACAGCAGAGGGTAGAATCAGGTGGGCTGAACTTGAAATGGGTAAAAACTCGGTCAAGCCTTGGATAATGGCCAAGACAATAATTTCAAAAAGGCTCATGGATGTTCAGGACTCCAGTCAAAGGCAATAGGCCATAATTGTTGTTGGGATTTATCATATTGCTGCCAAAGTTGCTGATAGCTCTGATGAACCAAAGGATGCTTATCGGATGGCGCAATTTCAGCCAAGGGTTGCAAGACAAACGCGTTGTACAGGATTTCGCCGCGAGGCAATTCTACGGGGCTTTGACATACAACAGCATCATACAATAATAAATCCAAATCCAAGGTTCGCGGCGAAAACTTTTCTGTGCCCCGTTGACGTTTATGTTTGTCTTCAATGTTTTTCAGGATTTGACAAACCGCTTCAATACTGGCGGTGGTAGTGGCCTTCACCACCAGGTTGTAAAAGTTCTGACCCACAAAGCCAACGGCTTCACTTTCATAGACTTGCGAGAGCACCAAGCTTTCAAATACCTGACCGAGTTCAAGAATGGCCGCGCGGGTGTATTTTTCTTTATCGATGTTGCTGCCCACACTAATGAAAATGCGATGAGCGTGCTCACTGTCTGACCTCACGATGGGCGTTCTCGACTGAACTCTACCGCCACATTGCGTGCATTTGGCAAGATATCGGGTTTACTCAGTTTAAGGGTAAGTTTAGTGACGGGAAACTGAGTAAACACCGCCTCAAGCATGGCGTCAGCCAGTGCTTCAATCAGCTCAAACTCGCTGTTATTGGCGACCAACTCAAGGCAGTCGGCTATCTCGGCATAGTTAAGCGTATCACTCACCAAATCACTGCTGGCAGCGAGGCTCAAATCACTATAAACGATGAGGTCAACAACAAGTCGTTGCTTGGCAACACGCTCCCAATCATAGACACCAATTAACGAGAATAGCTCTAAGCCTTCAATGTAGATTTTATCCATTGCTGATCCACGCTGTATTTTATATGGCTTTACGATATTCTAGGCAAATTGTAACCCCAACCAGCAAGACAAGTATATGACAGCAATCACAATTTTAATGCTTGCCTGTGCTTATTTGTTGGGTTCTATTGCCAGTGCCGTCGTAATTTGTCGACTCTTCAAACAGGCCGATCCTCGCCAAGCAGGCTCAGGGAATCCAGGTGCAACCAATGTCTTACGCATAGCCGGCAGAGGCCCAGCCGTGTTGGTGTTGGTGTTTGATGTACTCAAGGGCACCATTGCGGTATGGAGTGCTTATTTTTTAGGGCTTGAACCACTTTATTTGGGTTTAGTTGCCATGGCCGCGTGTTTAGGTCACAGCTACCCTGTGTTTTTTGGATTCAAAGGGGGCAAGGCTGTCGCCACTGCTTTTGGCACGTTATTGCCCATTGGCCTTGGTTTAGCCTGTGCGTTAATCGTGATTTGGTTGAGTGTTTTATTGGTGACGCGTTATTCGTCCTTGGCGGCAGTGGTGACGGTGAGTTTTGCACCACTTTTGACGTGGTTACTCAAACCTGACTATGCCCTTCCGGTCGCCATGCTGGCGCTGTTGATCATCGTTCGCCATAAAGACAACCTCATCAGACTGTACAGGGGTAAAGAACCGAAAATTCGCCACCACTACAACGTTAAATAGCGGATAAGCTCTCTAAGGACCAGCGTGGTTGGGCCTTCGTAGCAAGAGGTTCAATTTCACCCGCCTTCAGGCGCTGCAAGCCAGCGTAGGCAATCATGGCACCGTTGTCTGTACAAAATTCCATTCTGGGATAAAACACTTCACCTTTCACTGAGCGCATTAAGTCTTGCAAAGCGTGGCGGAGTTGCTGGTTGGCACTTACGCCGCCTGCAATAACTAAACGCTTTAAACCCGTCTGTTTGAGTGCTCGCCTACATTTTATGACCAAGGTATCGACTACGGCTTCTTGGAAGGCATAGGCAATATTGGCCATGGTTTGTGGGTCATCATTGGCACTACGAATGGTATTCGCAGCAAACGTTTTTAAACCACTGAAACTAAAATTTAGCCCAGGTTTATCCGTCATTGGCCGCGGAAATTGATAATGCCCTGCCTCACCGCTATCGGCTAATTTGGCCAATAGGGGTCCACCTGGGTAATCCAGTCCCAACAATTTAGCCGTTTTATCAAACGCTTCCCCAGCAGCATCATCCACTGATTCACCCAATATTGCGTAGCGGCCTATACCCTGCACATTCACTAACATCGAATGCCCACCCGAAACAAGCAAGGCAATAAAGGGAAAGCTAGGGGCGGGATCATCGAGCATCGGAGCAAGGAGATGCCCCTCCATGTGATGAACACCTACTGCAGGCACTTGCCATGCGTAGGCCAAGCTGCGCGCCACCGATGCACCAACCAATAACGCACCAATTAAACCTGGGCCTTTAGTGAAAGCAACGCCGTGTATATCTGCGGGCTGACACGCTGCTTCCTGCATACTTTGCTGAATAAGGGGCAACAGTTTTCTCACGTGATCTCGTGAAGCGAGTTCAGGCACCACACCACCATAATCAGCATGCAATTTCACCTGACTATAAAGTTGGTGTGACATCAGGCCTTGGACATCATCATAAATGGCCACACCTGTTTCATCACAAGAAGTTTCAATGCCTAAAATTCGCATTAACATGTGCCGTTCAGTGGTTTGAGTGGCCGGTATTGTACTGATTTGCCCCTCTTCCACCAAATTTAACTTAGTTTATTCGTGACATTATGAATATTTAAGCTATTAAGCCTTTACAACACTGGCGGATATGGTTAGAATTCCGCACCATTTTTAACCGCGCTGGCCAACAATCGAGCTAGCAAATCAGTTTTTATTTGAGGTGAGATTTTAATGCCAATCGTTAAAGTTAGAGAGAACGAGCCTTTTGATGTTGCGTTACGTCGTTTTAAACGTTCATGTGAAAAAGCAGGTGTCCTTTCTGAAGTCCGTCGTCGTGAATTTTTTGAAAAACCTACTTGGGAACGTAAGCGTAAGAAAGCTGCAGCTAAAAAACGTTTGGCTAAAAAGTTATCACGCGAAAACGCCCGTCGTATTAGATTGTACTAATTCTGATTTGGCGTATTGCACACAATACGTCAAATGAATTGTCCTCATCTATCACCGTTTAGTTATTCGAGTTAGTTAATGAGCTTACTGGAAACCCTCAAAGAAGCCCAGAAAGATGCCATGCGCGCCAAAGATAAGGTGCGTTTGGGCACTATTCGCATGGCGTTGGCGGCAGTAAAACAACGCGAAGTTGACGAACGGATTGAATTAACCGATGCCGACGTGATTGCGTTGTTAACCAAAATGGTGAAACAACGCAAAGATGCCGCCAGTCAATTCGAGCAGGCTAAGCGCCAAGATTTAGTAGATGTTGAATTAGCTGAGATCGTGGTGTTGCAAGATTTTCTGCCGCAAGCCTTGAGTGATGCCCAACTCGACGAACTGTTGAGTGAAGCGGTACAGGAAGTGCAACCTGCGGGTATGCAGGACATGGGCAAGGTAATGGCTTGGCTAAAACCCAAAGTACAAGGCCGTGTTGACATGGGTCAACTGAGCGGCAAAATCAAGGCTAAGTTAAACGCCTAGTCTTGGTCGGTTGACAATAAAAATCTCACTAAAACCACAATATCAATCAAACATTGAATTGTGGTTTTTGTTTTTCTAAGGGTCGGTTTGCTTATTCAGCCCACTGTTATTCATCACTTGCTGTGGCATGATAAGCGTCTGGTTTTAATCAAGAGAGTACTGACATGGCTGGGCGTATACCCCGTGAATTTATCGACGATATGATCGCTCGTAGCGATATTGTCGAAGTGATCGATAGCCGCGTACGTCTCAAAAAAGCCGGTCGAAATTATCAGGCATGCTGCCCTTTTCATAACGAAAAAAGCCCCTCGTTTACGGTCAGTCAAGACAAGCAGTTTTACCATTGTTTTGGTTGCGGCGCGCATGGCAACGTCATCTCCTTTTTGATGGAGTACGAGCGTTTAGAATTTCCAGAGGCAGTAGAAGAGCTGGCCAACTATCACAGCATCGAAGTACCTCGTGAGCAAGGCTCCACCCCAAAAACCACACCTCAACAAAAACAACAAAAGCAAGACGACTATGAGTTAATGGAGAATGCTGCCCGTTTTTTTGCCCAGCAACTCAAAGTCCATCCCGAGAAACAAAAGGCCATTGATTATTTAAAAAGTCGTGGTTTAAGTAGCGATATCGTTAAAGCCTTTGGTATTGGTTTTGCTCCCCCAGAGTGGGATACGGTTTTGCGCGCTTTTGGGCAAGATCCTCATGTACAGCAGCAGTTACTAGATTTAAAACTGATCACTGAAAATGACAGGGGCAAGCGTTTTGATTTTTTCCGGGATCGCATTATGTTCCCCATCCGCGATAAACGTGGCCGAGTGATTGGTTTTGGTGGACGTGTACTGGTGGATGGCGGGCCTAAATACCTGAACTCTCCTGAAACCCGTATATTCCATAAAGGTCATGAATTGTATGGTTTTTATCAAGCCAAACAAGCGCATCGTAATCTAAGTAGGGTGATGATAGTGGAAGGTTACATGGATGTGGTGGCTTTGGCTCAGTTTGGCATCGACTATGCTGTGGCCTCCCTCGGCACAGCCACTACACCTGAACATATTCAAATGCTGTTCCGCACATCCACTGAAATCGTCTGTTGTTATGACGGTGACAGGGCTGGTCGTGAAGCAGCTTGGCGTGCTTTAGAAAATGCGCTGCCCTACTTAAAAGACGGGGTAGAAATGAAATTTTTATTTTTACCCGATGGCGAAGACCCCGATACTCTTGTACGCAAAATAGGTAAAGATGAATTCGAGTCACGCTTGTTAAAAGACGCGGTACCCTTATCGCGGTTTTTCTTTGACAATTTATTGCAGCGCCACCACGTTGGCAGTGCCGAAGGAAAAGCCGCCTTAAAAACCGAAGCTCTGCCGTTAATTGAACAAATTGTTGGCGACAACCAACGAGCCATGCTCAGCAATGAACTCAGCATCTTCCTCGGTGAACAGAATAGGCACAAATTACAAAGCGACGTGGCCAAGGCGAATCAACATGGCAGTATGGCCAAGTTGGATTTTGGCAAGCTGAATAAAAGCGAAATTTCCCCGGTACGCACCATGTTGCGCTTGCTGCTGGATAATCCAAGTTTGGCCAGCCAGTGCCAAGATGCAAATCCTCGCCTACTGCAACACACAAGTATTGCGGGTATTCCTTTGTTAAGCGAGGTATTTGATTTTTGTATCAGCAAACCTCAGGCAAATACTGCACAATTGTTAGAGCAATTTCGCGGGCATCAACAAAGTAACCACTTGGCTCGTTTGCTGAATAATGAATTCACTGAGCAACACCCCATCAAAGTTTTTCAAGACAGTTTTGCTAAATTGCTTGAATGGCATTTGCAGAGTCGTATGGATGAACTGATGAGCATCGCAAGGGTCAGAACCTTGAGTCCTACAGAGAAACAGGAATTCAACCTACTTGTAAAAGAACAAAAATAACCCAACATCAGTATTACATTGTGATGATATCTATGTTTGTTATCAATGAGGGCGAGTGCTTGACGAATTAGGGAGATTGTTGAATGAAGACTTCACCTTGGGCTGTTTGTCATCAAAGTAAAGCGAGCATTCATCTTGGGTAATGAGCAAAAGGTCGAGGATTTGAGCAAATTTCACACACAAAAGGCAAACGTGCCCTAGCGACAGAATAGTGAAGTCTGCTATACTTGCTAATTCGCTAATGGCTGGGACTGTGGTCCACAAAAGCCCTGGGGCAAATCAGCAATTTACTGGTACCAAGTCAAATATTCACTTGATTTTGGTGCATTTTTAACCAATTCAAAAAGTGTAAGGTATATGGTGCAAAGCAAGCAGTCGCAGATAAAACTCCTCATTGCTAAAGGTAAAGAACAAGGCTATTTGACTTTCGCGGAAGTTAACGACCACCTTCCCCAAGACATTGTCGATTCAGATCAAATTGAAGATATCATTCGCATGATAAACGACATGGGTATCAAGGTGTTTGAATCTGCACCTGATGCCGATGAATTGTTGATGCAAGAGAGTGATACCGATGAAGAGGTCGCTGAAGCCGCGGCTCAAGCATTGGCAACGGTGGAGAGTGAAATCGGCCGCACCACTGATCCCGTACGTATGTACATGCGCGAAATGGGTACAGTGGAACTGCTGACTCGTGAAGGCGAAATCGTCATCGCCAAGCGCATTGAGGAAGGCATTAATCAGGTGCAATGTTCGGTTGCAGAATACCCTGAAGCCATCACCTACTTGCTTGACCAGTGGGATATGTATGAAGCCGAAGAAATCCGCCTCAGCGACATTATCATTGGTTTTGTTGACCCTAATGAGCAAGGCATTGCGCCCACGGCAACCCATATTGGCTCAGAATTATCTGAAAAAGAATTAGCTGACGAAGATGACGATGAAGATGAAGAAGACTCAGATTCTGATTCAGACGCCGATGAAGACACTGGCCCTGATCCAGAATTAGCTCGCGAGAAATTTTCGGCATTGCGTACGCAATACGAAAAAACCCGAGATGTCATCGCCAAAAAAGGCCGTTCACATAAAGATGCTCGCGCACAAATCTTTGATTTAAGTGAGATTTTCAAAGAATTCCGCTTAACACCTAAGCAATTCGACCGCATGGTTAAAAACATGCGTGGCATGATGGACAGAGTACGTGTGCAAGAGCGCATCGTCATGAAACATTGTGTTATCACCGCTAAGATGCCAAAGAAAGATTTTATTAAGGCCTTTTCTGGTAATGAAACCAGCACAGAATGGTTGTTCAAAATACTAGATTCTAATTTACCTTACGCCGCTGACATGCGTGGCCACCAGGAAGAATTAGAGCGCGCAATCAGCAAAATGAATCAGGTTGAAGACGAAACCGGCCTGTGTATTGCTGATATTAAAGACATCAATCGTCGCATGTCTATCGGTGAAGCAAAAGCGCGCCGTGCAAAAAAAGAAATGGTAGAAGCCAACTTACGTTTGGTTATCTCCATCGCGAAAAAATACACCAACCGTGGCTTGCAGTTCCTTGATTTGATTCAAGAAGGCAACATCGGTTTGATGAAAGCCGTTGACAAGTTTGAATACCGTCGTGGTTATAAGTTTTCAACCTATGCCACGTGGTGGATACGCCAAGCAATTACCCGTTCAATTGCTGACCAAGCGCGCACCATCCGTATTCCAGTGCACATGATTGAGACCATCAACAAACTCAACCGTATTTCACGGCAGATGTTGCAGGAAATGGGCCGTGAACCTACGCCTGAAGAATTGTCAGAACGCATGATGATGCCCGAAGATAAGATCCGTAAAGTCCTGAAAATTGCCAAAGAGCCTATCTCTATGGAGACGCCCATTGGTGATGATGAAGATTCGCATTTAGGTGACTTTATTGAAGACAGCACCATTATTCGGCCTTTGGATTCAGCCACTGGCGGCAGTTTAAAAGATGCGACCCAAGAAGTATTAGCCGGTTTGACCGCACGTGAAGCAAAAGTATTGCGCATGCGTTTTGGTATCGACATGAACACCGACCATACCTTGGAAGAAGTGGGCAAACAATTTGATGTTACCCGTGAGCGTATTCGTCAAATTGAAGCCAAGGCCCTGCGTAAGCTGCGTCACCCAAGCCGCTCTGAGCAGCTGAAAAGCTTCCTCGACGAATAGGTCAACAATCAACGTAACAAGCCCCGCATACGTGGGGCTTTTTTATGCCGGTGGTATAACCCCTGCTGCTCGATAGAGCTGCAAATGCACCTCGACTAAGGCGGCAATGTTCCGTTGATACCCTCCACCAATCACAGCAGCAATGGGTAACCCTTTGTTTTTTGCTGCAGCAAACACTAACTTGTCGCGCGCATATACCCCTTGGGTTGAAATGGCTAGGTGCCCGAGATCATCATCGATATGAATGTCGACACCTGCATCATAAATAATCGCGTCCGGTTGAAAGCTATTGATGGCGAGATGTAAGGCCTCATCCACCGTGTTCAGATAAACCTCGTCTTCGGTGCCTTTGGCCAAATTAAAATCAAGGTTTGATTGCTGTTTAATCGTGGGAAAGTTTTTCTCACCGTGAATAGACACGGTATAAATATGTGGATTATTGGCTGCTAGCTTAGCGGTACCATCACCTTGATGCACATCACAATCAAAGATCAATATTTTATCAATGCCCGGGTGTTGTAACATGGCCAGAGCGGCTAAATACAAATCATTAAATAGACAAAAACCCGAGCCATAATTAGCAAAGGCATGATGGTAACCCCCAGTTAGATTTAAGGCTTTGCCGTGTTCTAAGGCTAATTGGGCGGTGAGCACTGTGCCAGCACAGGCAGTTAAAGAACGTTGAATGAGTTGTTCCGACCAAGGAAAACCGATACGCCGCATGGCTTTGGGATCCAAACTCCCCGTCACCAATTGCTTAACGTAGTCTGGGTTGAACACCCGACACAATTGCTCAGCTTGTAGCGCCTGTGGTTGCTTAAAGTGCTCGGCAGGTACGCCAAGCGTGGCCAACTTATCCCGGATCCCCTGATATTTTTCGATGGGGAAACGATGCCGTGCGGGCAGTTCAAGCTGCGAATAAATCGGATGAAATACTAAGGGGGTCACAATTAATTAGCCATTCCTATTAGATAACACATTATTTTACAAACCAAATTTAAGCACGTAGCGTAGTCACATTACTCTTAAAATAAAATGAAAGTTCATGCCAAGACTCAATCAACTACTCAACGCCCACGCCCTCACCTCGAAATTTACAGTGGCAGCCATCGCTCTCGCCTTCAGTGTTTGTGCGCCGGCTGAAACTGCATCGTCCACCGCAGTAGCATATCAAGATCAAGAGGCATTGCATCGTATCGTGCAGCAGATTTCAATGGATAACATTGAACGTGATATTCGCCAACTAGTCGATTTTGGTACACGCCACACTCTGTCTGACACCACCAGTAGCACCAGAGGTATTGGCGCGGCCAGACGATGGATCAAAGCTGAATTTGATAGTATTTCGCTTAAATGTGGTGGCTGCTTGGAAGTCTATTTCCAGTCTCGTACCTTTGCCGGCGAAGACCGCATCCCCACGGCCACAGAGGTTGTTAGTGTGATTGCCATTCAACGTGGTAGCAGTGACCCTAACCGCATGGTAATGATGTCGGGAGATATTGATTCACGTGTATCGGATGCCATGAATTTCACTGATGACTCTCCCGGTGCCAACGACAATGCTTCAGGGCTGGCTGGTGTATTAGAGGCCGCCCGAGTTCTCAGCCAATATACGTTTAATGCCTCGATTGTATATGCAGCATTAGCGGGGGAAGAACAAGGTTTGTTTGGCGGCAAGGTCTTGGCAGAACACGCTAAAAACGAAAAATGGCGTCTCAAAGCGGTGTTAAACAACGACATGATCGGCAATATCGCGGGCATCAACGGCGTAATTGACAACAGCACCGCTCGCATATTTACCGAGGGCACACGCTACACCGAAACCCCTGAAGAGGCGCGCAGTCGTCGTTTTACTGGTGGCGAGGTGGATTCCCCTAGCCGCAATCTGGCACGCTACATCGACTGGATAGCCGACCGTTATATTCCTAATCTCGACACTATGCTGATTTACCGTCTAGACCGCTTTGGCCGCGGTGGTCATCATCGTCCGTTTAATGAACTCGGTTTTCCCGCGGTGCGTATCATGGAAACCAATGAACACTATGACCGTCAACATCAGGATCTGCGCATTGAAAACGGCAGGCAGTACGGTGATACCATAGAAGGGGTGAATTTTGCTTATGCCGCAAAATTAACCGCCTTAAACGCGGCAGCACTGGCCAGTATGGCATGGGCACCCTCGCCTCCCGCTCAGGTCAGCATAAAAGGCGCCGTGCAGCCAAGCACAATGTTAAGTTGGGCGCCACTTGATCCTATACAAAACCCGCAGCTAGCAGGGTATAAGGTATATTGGCGCTATACCGATGCCCCACAATGGCAATTCAGTCGTTTTGTGGGCAATGTCAGTAGCGCCACTCTCGACAATATCGTTATCGATAACTACTTTTTTGGCGTCGCCAGTGTCAGTCAAGACGGCATTGAGAGCCCCATCGTATTTCCGGGTGCAGCAGGCTCTTTTGGTGAATAATCAAGCATCAGCAAACCATGGCGGAAAACTCAGTGGCTAAAAAAGACAATCATGATGCGCTGTCAGTACCGAGTGGTCGACTGACCCGCTTTTCCAAGTTAGGTTCACTGGCAGGTCGCGTAGCGGGCAATATGTTGGCAGAAGGCCTCAGTGAGCTGGCCAAGGGCAATCGCCCCAAACTGAAAGACCTCTTACTCACTCCCGGCAATGTGCTGCGCGTGAGCGAGCAATTGGCGCAAATGCGTGGCGCGGCGATGAAGGTAGGGCAGTTGCTTTCTATGGATGCGGGGGATATGTTGCCGGCTGAACTGGCCGATATACTGGCACGTTTACGCTCTAATGCCCACGCTATGCCAGAGGCCGAACTGCTGACCTTGTTGACGCAAGAATGGGGCCCTGATTGGCGTAAACGCTTTATTCAGTTTCCCTTGAAACCAATTGCCGCGGCATCCATTGGTCAAGTGCACAAAGTTATCAGCGACGACCTCAAGCGTTTGGCCATCAAAATTCAGTACCCGGGTATTCGGCAGAGCATCGACAGCGACGTGGATAATGTTGCCTCCTTGATCAAAATGACTGGGTTATTGCCCAGTAAACTGAATCTCAAACCTCTGCTGGCCGAAGCCAAAAAACAATTGCACGATGAAGCCGATTATCCTTTGGAAGGACAACGTTTAGGGCAGTATGCTGCGGTCGTGGCCAATGACGATGCCTTTGTCATGCCGGTTTTAGATGAAACATTCAGCACCACCAATATACTGGCCATGACCTTCCTTGATGGCAGCCCAATTGAGTCTTTAGTATCGGCACCACAAGCGTTGCGTGATGCGGTTATAAGCAACTTGATGCGACTGTTTTTTAAAGAATTATTTGTCTTTAAATTGGTACAAACAGACCCAAACTTTGCCAATTACCTTTACGATCATGATAGCGGCAAAATTGTGCTCTTAGACTTTGGTGCCACCCGTGACTATGGAGATACCTTGGTCAGTGGCTATCGACAATTAATGCAAGGCGCCTGCGCCAATGATCAAGCTAAAATCAAGGCAGCGGCCCTTCAAATAGGCTTACTTAACGAAGCCATCCCCGCCACTATTCAACAAACTATCAGCGATATTTGCTACCTCGCCTGTGAGCCACTTTATAGCAAGCAGCCCTATGATTTTGGGCAAACAAGCCTAGCAACGCGCTTACAAAAAGCCGGCATGCAGATTGGTTTAGAAAAAACCTATGTTCATACCCCACCCGCTGATGCGATATTTTTACACCGTAAACTCGGTGGTCTTTTCCTCTTGGCCATGAAAATCAAAGCACGGGTAGATATGCGCAGCTTGTTTATGCCCTATCAAAACTAAACTCATTGAGCCTTTGCTTCAGGTGTGAGCCACGCATCGATTTGGTTGCTCACTAACATTTGTTCAACCAGTTCCTGATGCTCCGGCCCTACCCTAGCTTGCAAAGCACGCACAAAGTCCATGGAACTTGCGGGTTTTTGTGGATAAGCGTGTTCTGCCCACACATCACGCAAGGCGGCACAAATCGGCTCATCACCCAATTCGCTGCGTAAGCGAGCAAAAGCCAAGGTGGCGCGACTGTACATATCTTCACTGCGCACGGCGTCAACCAAAGGCACCGGACTCGACACGTTACGGATGCTGCCCACCCGGAAACGTTGCCGTTCATAGTCAACCAAGGCTTGCATGGCTGTTGGCCCATAGCGTTTTTCAATGACCACGAGTTCCACATATTTGCTGAGTGACTCAACCAGAAAGGCGTAATCTCCCGTGGCACCGTTCCCCAAATCATGGCCAAACCATTGGTGGGCTGTTTCGTGTACAGTGCGCCGATAGCGTTGATCAAAACCAGCGTCTACGGTGGGCGCGGCCGCAAAACCAACGGTGTGATTGATCAACAGCAACTGTGGCAAAGCATAACCAGTCGGGCCAAGGTCTGGCATGGCAATGAGATGCAGGGCAGAATGCGGATAGGCGCGAATCGACTCAGCAAACCAGCTAAGGGTATCCTGCATGGCTTGCAGATGCAGCGCCGCAACATCACTATCGGTGTTCGCCAATATGTTGAGTTGGTTAGTGCCCCCTTGGCCTTGAATGGGCGTCAAGGGAACCGACAACCAGGCGGGGAGCCCACGAATTGCCTTGGGTGTGTGATATTGTGCATGCACACGTCCGTCTTGTTGCCAGCTTGCCACGAGATCGCCTTGGCTGATGAGATGTTGCCCCACACTGCTCGACATCTCACTGTCTATCGTAAACCAACGATACTCCCCCCTTGCGGCCAACGGATCAGCAAAACGCTGTGAGGGGCTGCCCTCAGTTAAGGCTGCAAGGCCGTATTTTTCTCGCGCATCGGCACTGACGAGTCTAAATTCATCGGCAAAACCCACTACGGGCAGCAAAGGTATACCGCGCAGATAACTAAAATCGGCAGACACCACTTGATTAAACTCAGCGGGCCAGAGGCGCGCTTGTTGATAGGAAAACGCAAATTCAGCGTCGAGACTTGCTCCCCCTGCTAACGGCTCGTCTAAGACAAACAACCACTGATTCATCGCCCTATCATGTTGCACAAGTTTGGCTTTTGCTACATTTAGCGCAGTAAATGTTAATTGACTGAAATTACCGATGAGCACTTGGGAAATGGGTTCTTGATGCGGATTACGCAAGGAATAGTGTAAACGGATATCCGCCCTACCTTGTGCTGGGAAAAAATCCACCTTGGCATCAACATGTTCAATAATTGGTTGTGGAATAGTCGCCCAGTGAGCGTAGTGTCTTTCATAATTCGCTCGCATCTGTCGAATTTGTTCTGGATCCATCAAGGGCCTTTCTGCTTTAAGACTTAGATGCATTACGATTGAAAGCGCCATCACCAGCAGCGAACATGCCCCCAGATACCACGTCGTCCTCCCTTGAGCCTGAGTGCATGGCACCTTGTTGCCCGTGCCGCGATGACTGAACCTGACGGCAAGGCCAACACACAACACACAAACAACACTCCAATAGCCGATAAATGGCCAATAACTCGAATAACTGGCGGCAAATCCCCAATAGTGATCTGGAGCTTGCAAGGGCGTCGCCGCGATATCCCACAAGGGATGGGCCAAACCCAATTTGTTGATGAGGGGGGTGAACTTAATCAGCATTAAACCAAAGATAAGTGCCGCACAGCCAAGTGGTCGACGACAAAGGTGGGCGATACTGACAAACAACACACTGATTAACAGCAGCGGCAAACCCACTGCCCCTAAGACTTGCAAGTAGGCGATTGGCACGATACGACTACCAGCAACTAACTCGGCAAGGAACACGGAGATTGCCGTTAAACTCAGCAGTACCAGCACCATGATGCTAGTACAAAGTATTTGAGACAATACCAACAACAGCGAGGTAAGAGGTGTGGCTGCTAGCAACCCAGCAATACGATAACGGCTATCGCGCCAACAGAGTTGCCAGGTGAACAGTGCCATCAGTAAAAATGCGAAGGGGGGCACTACATCAAAACTGACGCGGTTAAGTGCATACCACGAATCAGCTGATACCTTAGCTAAAGGCTCGGCATAATCGATTCCCGACAATACCTCATTGAATATTACCCCACACCAGAGGAGGAGAAACAGCCAGTTAATGGGGGTTTTGAGCAAGGCGACTAAACTTGTTTTGATCAAACTTATTAATACTGGCCATCTTTGCTGAACGGTGTGCACGGCAGCAACAGACTGAGCATCGTCAAGTCGCCGACTGGCTGCTTGCCCAGCCACGTCGTACCCAGCCACGTCGAACCCAGTCACGTCGAACCCACCGATTTTAGGGCTGTTGGGCTTGAATAAGCGTGTTTTGCCAGCCCCTTTACGTGGTACGTGTATGGCCAATAAAAACCACGCAAAAGCCAATAACAAGGTGAGTACACGATTGACCCACAAAGTGAGATCCATGTGCAGTGACAGGTGACCGGCGAAAAACTGATCAACTACCGCTGTAATGCCATAAGGGTCAATGCGCAACATCAGGGCAAACAAAGTCTCACTGGCTATTTTACTGCCTGCCAACATTGGCGCACCGCACATGCCCGCGATAATCACGTAAGCAATCCAGCCGAGGGCAAATACACTGTATTGCAAAATAGCACTGTGAAACCGTTGACTGAGCCACAGGGCAATACTGCTCAGTAACAAGATGGCAGGAAATGCCAACAGTAATGTAGAGCCAAGGCTAATACCCAGTAAAACCAGGGTCTGATTGGCAGCCGTAGGATGAACACTTGCCGCACTGTTGATGACATTGAGCGCTGTATTTGAGGAAGAAAGCCACGAAAGAATGCTCATTAGGCTCATGGCCAAGGCAGTACACACCAAGGTCAATATCACCAATATGGCATAACGATAAAACAGACGATGTTGCGCTGGTGTCGCCGTGGCGGCAATCAGTTCCCCCATGCGACTGAGCTCATCACGCAACAGAATAGTTGGCGCGAGCGCCCCAACAAACAAAGGCAGACACAACATCATCCATGTCATCTGCCCTAACTGCAGTTGCTTTTCTAACACACTATTGTTGGCGTGAGTGCCTAGTGCGAGCAACACCGCAAAACCAAGGGCAAAACTGAAGGCCAACCAAAACAGTGGTTGGCGACAAACAAAACGCCATTCATTATTCAGCACTTTGCACCCCTTGCGCGCGTAATATGGCCAGAAAATACGCATCTTGTAAGCGCACTGTCACCCGCTGCGCTAAAGGTTCAGGGGCGCTTTTGGCATAATATCGATAGCAGGCTTGGCCTAGATGAAACTCACGCGATAGCAAACAAACATCCGCTAAGTTTGCTGTTGTGCTCTGCCACACTTGGCCTTGCAAGGGCGCGATAAGCTGCGATACAGGCTGATTATTCAAGATCTGACCGCCGTACATCAACGCCACATGAGGACACAAATTTTCAATATCTTCGACAATGTGCGTCGACAAGAGGATCAGTTTGTTGTGACTGAGGCTAACCAAGAGTTGATGCAAGGCTGAACGTTCTTCTGGGTCCAACCCTGCTGTAGGTTCATCCAATATGATAAAACGTGGATCACCCAATAGCGCTTGGGCAATACCAAAACGCTGCCGCATGCCGCCGGAAAAATTGGCTAAGGTTTTATGTGCCACGGCTGACAAATTAGTTTGCTTTAACAAGGCATCGATTTGTTGTTGACGGCTATGTTTGTCGTGCAGGCCTTTTAAGATGGCAATGTGTTGCAATACTGCCATACAGCTCATGTGTGGATAGACCCCAAATTCTTGCGGTAAATAGCCTAAACGCTGACGCAGTGCCTGGGGGTTTTTGTTGATATCTAAGCCAGCAAAGGTAAGCGTTCCGCTATCGGCCGCTTGCAAGGTAGCAAGGGTACGCATCAAGCTGGATTTTCCAGCGCCGTTGGGGCCGAGCAAACCCACCATGCCACTGGGCAAACTAAGATTAATATTGTTGAGCGCACGGGTGCCATCCGCATACGTTTTATGTAAATTCACGATATCCAACATGCAGTGTTTCCCTGAATAATAAAAACCCCACTCTAGCCAGTGGCGTTTTGCGGCACAACCAGAGGATGACCAAGATAAGAACTTGCATGACAAAGGGTTGCAGGGGCAGCGAGTTAACAGAATTTCAGCCGTTCATCAGCCAAAAACTGGGTTTTGTCATGCTAATGCTGACATTTAAGTCATTAGCCAGCACAATGAGTTCATCAACCCACATAACAGAATCATGCCCTTGTTAGTGCGCCGCCTATCATCTTTTCAACTACTTGAAGCATTGCCATTGCTGGCTGCGTTGTTATTAGACAGTACCCAGCGTTTGTTTGTGGCGCACGGCAGCGAGATAGATGTTTTTGTCGCGACTCTTGGACAATTATTGGTGGAAGTATTACCGCTAGTTGTCTGCCACTTCCTGGTCAGTCATTATGTAGGCTGGCAAGCGTTATTTTGGTTTGTACTGGGTTTTGTGATCTATCCGCTGTTATCGCTGATGTTGCAGAGTCAATATGATCACTATGCTGCCTGGGCCTTATTCGACGGGCAAAGCTGGAGTTTTCTGTGTTTGGCCGCCATAAGTTGGCAATTGAATAAACACTTACATCACCAGCATAGCAATAAAAAATGGCAGTGGCTCTCACGCTTGTTGTCACTCAATAGCGTGGTCGCCGTCATGTTACTGGTTTGGGCTACGGGTATGGCTGGCGTGTTTGTTTACACCCCCGACCCCATGGTCAATCAGCCTCTACAACCCATCATCGACTTTGGCCTCATTGCCGAACACTTTGCCTTGTTTCTTGAGTATTTAAGCCAGTTTTTATGCTTGGCTGCCCTATTGGCCGCCTTGTACCTGAATATCCGCTACTTGCTGATCCGTCAGTTTTTGGCCAAACACGGACTCGTTGCTTTTGTATTAGGCGCGTTGTGCCACATCCTCGTGCTCACCCCTTTATTTTGCCAACTGGCGCTGTACTTACCCTTAAACGTCACGGCGCTGACCTTGATACCGTCTGGGGATCACAACATTTTCCATCCCATTAATTATCAGATCAGTTTTTTACTGCTGGCGATTTGTGTGCCGCTAATTTTAGCGTTTGAGCGGCAACAACAAGACAAGGCCATGGCCGACATTGCCCGCCAACAAATTCGTACTGAACTGCAATTATTGCAACAACAAATTAATCCGCATTTTTTGTTCAATACCCTCAATAATTTATATGCGTTGAGTTTGAACAAGTCCGATGATGCTCCAGAATTGCTGCGGCAGTTAGCCGACCTACTGCATTACACCGTGTATAAAGGTCAGCAGAGTTTAGTGCCCCTTGACGCAGAAATTGCTTACTTAAAAAATTATCTGGCCTTACAACAACTGCGTAGCCACCATAAAAATCGCTTGCACTGTGATTGGCCTACAGGGGCAGAAAATTGGCAGATCCCCCCCTTGTTATTGATCATTCCCATTGAAAATATGTACAAACATGCTGCCGAGCGCATGCAGCAAGAATGTGAGATGTTGATCAACTTAGCCATTGTTGGGCAGACCTTGCGGCTTACATGTCGCAATAGCTTGGCGCCGAATTCTGTTAGCAATCAACAGGGCATCGGCTTAGAGAATCTGCAGCGCCGCTTAACCCTGTTGTTTCCGGGTCGCCACCTGTTAAGCATTGAAAAAGTGGGGGAGCAATGGCACACCCACATGGAATTGGTGTTAAGCCCATGTTAAGTGCCTTGATTGTTGACGATGAACCCTTGGCCCATCAGGTGTTACTGCATCATCTGCGAAGTCACAACGATATTCGTGTGCTTGGCCAATGTTACAACGCCAGTCAGGCCTTGGCTGCCCTCGCCAAACAACGTGTTGATTTATTATTACTCGACATCAACATGCCCGAATTAAGTGGCATTGACATGCTCAAGGTATTGGCCAATCGCCCCCACGTCATCATCATTAGTGCACATCAACAGTTTGCCATTGATGGTTTTACGTTGGATGTGGTGGACTATTTACTCAAACCGGTGGGTGCAGAACGCTTTGCCCAAGCCTTGCAAAAAGTTAGGCAACGTATGGTTAAACCTACTACCCCTGCTGAACCACCGAGCATTGTGGTGAAAGTCGACCGTGAGCAACGCCTTATTTTATTGAGCGACATCACCTTTTTTGAAGCCTATGGCAACTTCATTAAACTTTGGCAAGGCAAAAGCATGGTGTTGGTGAGTGCCACCTTAAAAAGCTTACTCGATACCTTGCCTGACACCCAGTTTGTGCAAATTCATAAGTCCTATGTGGTCAACCGCCAACATATTGTCGGCTTTGATGGGCAGCAACTGCGTTTGAGCTCAGGGCAAGTGCTCAAACTAGGCAAAACTTATCGTAAATCTTTTGGTCATTGGCCAAGCTAGGCTTAGATGTTGTGGCGCATATCCACGACTTTTTTTCCTTATTGATTAGCACTCAAGATGACAACGCCATATCGTCGGCCATGCCCCAAGGCTGTTGTGGCAATTTTTACAGACACGCTATACTCACTGCACTGAGCAGTTATTATTATGAAGTATCACCTATGCACGAACCCCTTCACGGCGAATATTCACTGAGCCTACAAGGCCAACTGGTCATTTGCGATTACTCAGAAGGTTTTAATCGTACCGGTGTCATCGCGCTGCGCGACAACATCTTGGAACTAGTTAAGCCGCTTAAAAAGTGGGTACTGTTTCAGCGTCCACAACCCTCCGCAGGGGTAACCCAAGACGCCATTGGCGATATGTATCAAGCTTATGTTCGGCTGCAACATGCCGGCTGCTTGGCGGTGGGCATTGTCGACAACAGCATATTTGTGCATGCAGGTAATTTCCCGAAAAACGGAGAATTGCAGATCCCTATTCAAATAAACAAAGACGAAGCACAGCTTCTCGCCTTTCTAAGCACCACCTTAAAAATGGCAAGCTGGCAGAGATAAATTTGCGTCGCTCAAGCAAATTCAGCCAATATTCGAACACCAAGCTCACGCCCCACTAAAATAAGATAGAAACTATTTGCATCCACTTTGCACGCTGAATCGTTTATCAGAGTAAGCTGGCTACTATATTGCAATATAACTAGGTAACAACAATGGAACATGAAGAACACCTGCGCCTCTTGGGCAAGGTGACCTCGGGTGATGAGCAGGCATTCGCCCAGCTATACGAAGCCACGAGTCCGCAACTGTATGCCATTTGTCTGAAAATGCTTAGGCGTAAAGAATGGGCAGAAGACGCCGTGCAAGACGCCTATGTAAAAATTTGGCACAACGCCGGGGAATACCGTGGCGGTTTAGGCACAGTACTCACCTGGATGGTGAGCATAGCGCGCTATCGAGCTTTAGATATGTTGCGTTTTTATAAAGTGCGCAAAGAAGAAGAGATTGAAGACAACATACTGCTTAGCGACGACGATGTCATAGCGCTATCGGCAGAAGATAAAAAGCAACTGAATGTGTGTCTCGACGAACTAGAAGAAACGCAAAAACAAGCGATCCATCTGGCCTTTTATTGTGGTTTGAGCCACCAAGAAGTGACCCACCACTTGGATGCGCCTTTAGGTTCAACCAAAAGCATGATCCGCCGCGGCTTGCAGTTATTAAAGAGGTGTTTAGGCATATGAATTATTTAAGCCAACCACGACGCGATGCGTTAGCCGCCGAGTATGTACTTGGCACCTTACGCGGCGCTGCGCGTAAACGTTTTACACGTCTGCTGATGCAATTCCCCGCTTTGCGCGAATCGGTGGCGATGTGGGAACAACATATCAATGCCCTGGGTGAACAAATTCAGCCGGTTGCCCCCGACCCTGCGGTGTGGGAGAAAGTTAAACAACGTTTGGCCTTCGCCGGCACAAGCCCCAGCAATGTGGTCAGTTTACCCCTGAAAACCAATCCTTGGTGGAAGGGTATGTCGTTGTTAGCCAGCGCAGCGGCGCTAATACTGGCGATCTTACTGGTACAATTGCAACCCGTGGCGCCACTGCCTGCCCAGCAATTTACCGTCATGCAAAACGACAGCAAACAAAGTTTGTGGTTGATTGAAATTACCACTCAAACCATTGAAACCTATGCATCGAAAAATGTCTTACAACGCCAGCAAAACGACTATCAGTTGTGGATGATTGCCGAGGACGGTCGCCCGCCGATTTCCTTAGGATTATTGCCACAAACGGGTTTGTCATCCCTGCCTAAACATCCCTTGTTTGCGCAACTCGACATTGCCGCCCTCGCGGTGAGTTTAGAGCCACTTGGCGGTTCACCCAACGGCGCACCCACCGAAGTGTTATACGTGGCAGAACTGGCCGTGTTGTAGTGCCGCATTGTTCCACCACCCTGCTTGGGCAAAACGCCAAACCCAAGCAGGGTAGCCTTCTACATCTCGGCCCCGAACAACCATGCAAGCTGCTGGTTGGCTATGGCTTAGCGGAGGCAGACAAGCTTGCCCCCAGTGTGTAGGCGCTCTTGTCAAATTGGTCAAACACTAACAGGTGAGCAAAGCCATCATGAGTTGCGGTGCACGTATTTTGATAGAAGGCACAGTCAGAGTGCCAGACAAATAAAGAAGAGCAATGGTCGAGTCAGCACGTTCTGAACACCGATCGTTTCATAATTGGCCGCGCAGTTTTTTTACAAGCGCGACAAAGGGCTCACCACACTTTTACCGCCACGCTGTAATATATGGGTATAAATCTGCGTTGTACGTAAATCCGCATGGCCAAGTTGATCTTGCACCGTGCGAATATCTGCACCTGATTGCAGAAGGTGGGTTGCAAACGAATGGCGCAAGGTATGGGGAGTTACGGTTTTGCCAATTTGCGCTTTTTTAGCGGCAAATCGAATCGCTTTTTGAATAGCGGATTCATCTATATGATGGCGGCGTATTGAGTTATCTTCAGGATCTTTCGACAGTTGGCGTGAAGCAAATAAATATTGCCACTCTAGTGAGTGACTGGCTTTTTTATATTTAAGTCGAAGACGGTGGGGTAAATACACACCTGCATAATCAGGATTAATTAAATCTGCATCTAAATATTGCTGCACAAGAGCACATTGTTGCCGAAGTGCAGGGATCAATTCATCAGCAAGGGTAACGACACGATGTTTTCCGCCTTTGCCGTACCATATTCGAATAGATTTGTAGTCAAAATCAATGTCTTTCACTCGCAGTCTCACACACTCCATCAAGCGTAATCCGCTGGCGTAAAGAATGGAAACCGGCAGTCTATGTTGAGCATTGATGACCGCTAATAAACGGCGCATTTCATCAGTGGTTAACACAACGGGCAGTTTTTGTTGGCGAGAGCTTTTAACAAAGTTAAGTTTTACACTTAAAGGGCGGCGTATGATATCGCGATACAAAAATACCAAGGCATTTAACGCTGAGGTCTGCGTGGCGGCTGCGACATCCAGCTCTAACACTAAGTGCGACAGAAATGCCTCAACGTCAGAGTCGTGCAGTAAATTAGGGTGTTTTTTCTGATGAAAATGAATAAAACTGCTGATCCATTTTAAATAACTTTCGATAGTTCGTTTAGCATAACGTAGCTTGAACATCTCATCTTTTATCATGTTTAAAAATATCGATTTGGCCATCTTAGCTTCCTTACTTAACAACTGTTTATATATACAGTTATAGTAAAACTTCCGCATAACAGCAAGATTTAGGAATTATTCCGTATTTCCTTTAGCCCACTATTTTTGACAGGCAATAAAGCTAAGCTGTACAACGGCTTACAAGCTGTGTTAAACATGCATGATGTAGAAAAGCGGAAAAGTTCCGTGTTTAAACACGGAACTTTTCCGGATATTAATATTGTTATAGCGCTTAGGCCTTCCAACTATTTGCTTTGTTTCGGTAGTACGTTTTAGGGTCTTAGTTTGTAGTTGGCTAGTGCCTTTTTCGGCTAATCGCTCTTTCAATTTTTTAGTCAAACAACCCGCT
>Ga0210026_1000091_pt1:0-110000 | contig 111097 bp, 91 predicted proteins | sample CryGeymeta201509_FD_183977 | JGI IMG/M metagenome (GOLD analysis project Ga0210026, IMG submission 183977) | Groundwater microbial communities from Crystal Geyser aquifers in Utah, USA - Crystal Geyser metaG 2015-09 (SPAdes) (version 2) | ecosystem: Environmental > Aquatic > Deep...
ACATGGTTAATCGAAATCGTACCACTGGCGAAGATAAAATTGTAGGAACCTCTAGAGATGTTGAAATTCATCGTAAAGACGGCGAAATATTATGGGGAAATTTGGGTAGTGTCGCAAAGTTTAAAACTTTAAGAATTTTTTAGAATGAACATGTTACTTTTGTTGTTTTTAGCATCAGGAGTTACCCAGTGATTTCATTTTCCGGTCGTCATTATCCCGTATCCATTATTCTGCAATGCGTTCGCTGGTATGTCTCTTACGCTCTGAGCTATCGGAATATTGAAGAAATGATGCATGAGCGTGGCTTTGAGATTGACCATGCCACATTGAACCGTTGGGTTTTGCATTATGCGCCACTTTTAGAGCATAAATCTCGCAAGTATAAACGGCCTGTTCACCGGAGCTGGCGGATGGATGAGACCTATATCAAGATCAAAGGCAAGTGGCGGTATCTGTATCGTGCAGTGGATAAATACGGCGCTACAATTGAGTTTATGGTGTCAAAGAAACGTGACGGAGCATCGGCCAAAGCCTTCTTCCGCAAAGCATTGCGCCATAACCGGATGCCGTACCGTGTGAATATTGATAAGAGCGGCGCCAATAAAGCGGCTTTAGAGCATTTCAACAGGCCCGGTTGGCTTACAGGAGAACGAAACTTCATCTTGAGCCAGGCCAAATATCTCAACAACATCGTTGAGCAGGATCACCGCCATATCAAGCGGGTCACAACTCCCATGGGGTGCTTCAGGAAAATGCACACTGCAGCCAGAACCATCGCAGGCATAGAGCTTATGAATATGATTAAGAAACGACAACTAAAATTCACCAAATACATCGATCAAAACCTATCGCCAGCCCAGCAATTTTACCGCCTGGCGACCGCCTAGGAAATTGTCCTGTTGTCGGACTTTTTAAACTCCGTTAAACTTTGCGACACTACCAACTTTTCTCCTGAATCGTATGTCCCAAATGAATTGTCTTTTGATATAAATGACGATGTCCTCATAGATAATATCATCAATAATGACAAATGATTTTACTATCGACTTTCTCCGTAAAGGAAGCTTGTAGTTGCCTAGTACGAAAAAGCGATTGAGGATGCTATGCCTCATGTTTTCAAAATTTGCCTAGTTCTGTTCTTGAAGATATGCCAATTTACATTGGCGAAGGGGCTTTGTTTAAAAATATCGACATTGTGAATGAGGTATTGCGCGCATATCAGCAAGGCGATGAAAATCTAGGCGTCCAGGTTGATCCAACTTGAGGTAAAGTTTGATTAATGCGTTTTCATACTAGAGGTTATCACACAATTTTATGGTTAATCTTACGATTTAACCATTCGGTAAAATACTCTTCGGGCATCTTCCTCTGTCATATCCAGATCTTTGAATAAGTCATCTTCAAGCCAATGATTTGATTTGAGTATTTCTAGCAGGACCGTGTCTGAGAATGTTTTTAGAAATGTAACTAAATTAATCAGCCTTAACCCATCACTGCGATCCGATTGGAACAAAATGTGTGGTGTTATTGGTTCAGAAAAAGCGGTTTCCTGAATTTCGACCTCAACATCTTTAAAGAACTCATCGCGCGTCTTGCCTTTAATCCACTTTTGAAGCATTCGAAAACGAACGCCACATCTAAAAATCATCAGTACATCATGGTGAATGAGATAGCCAACAATTTGCCCCAAGGAAAGCGGCGCCTTCGTATCGCTGGTCTCCATTTTGGCTTGATAAAGAAGATCTCTTAAATCCATATTGTCTACTAAACGGCGCGCATGAATGCAGAAATCGATTAAATCATCCGCCGCCAAAATATCTTGGCGGTCATTTACTTCATTAATCAAAATGGGGTTGGACGTAGCATATTCGATGCGCAAGGCAATCCGTATACGCCGGTTTTTACGAATAAGAAAAACGGTAAGCGGTATCGCTATTACACAAACAAAGTTCTAGCTGAAGACAAAGGTCATCCAAATTACAGGCGCGCACGATTTCCAACTCAGGAAATTGAAACCGTGATTGAGGGAGCTATAAGAAGAGAGCTTCCTAACTTCGTATGCGAACCAGAAAGCACAAACTTTGACTATCTGGTGAAACATCAAATAAAGATTCCTGCTTACAACTTGGTGCGTACGTTGGTCACGAAAGTAATTGTTCATCATGATGCACTAGAACTGCACCTTCATCCAACTGAACTAGAAAAGCTTGTGCAGGAACATCTGGGCATTGTCTTGACTTGCACGAGAGAAGAAGCAGTCATCAATGTGCCGTATCGATCGGAGCGAGCTCAGGATGGTGCCGTGGTTATTAAGTCAGATGCCAAAGATATCTTTGATCTGCCGCCCAAGGCCCTCAAAAAGTTAATCCAAGGTGTCATCTGGAGAGATGAACATTTCGACGGCATGGCAATCAAAGCAATTGCACGACGGGAGAGTTACTCCCATGATTATATCAGTTCAGCGATTTTTGGCAGTTTCAAACTCCTTCAAAACACAGTCTGATTTCCTGTTACTCCCCTGCTTCTAAAATGCCTCTTTTCTCTGTAAGTGTCAGATTTTCTAGCTTGCGTCTAAAACTTGAAATCAAAAACTGAATCCAATTCCTGTTATTTCCCTGATAAAACAGGGATTCATAGCACCGACACGCGGCAAAATGACCGTTTGAGAAAACGGGTGAGAAATAGGCTGTTTTGGGTATTCTCTGCGCGTGTCGAACACGGCCGCATCACGAAGGCGCGCGGAACGCTGGGCTTCAACGGCAATATTCTCTGTAACGGATGGATTGGAAGACTAAATGGCAGTGCTTGCAGTCTGTCGCTAACTTTTCTCTTATCACGGCAGTTTTTAATACGTTAATTTATCCGTGTTCTCAAAAAAACCGCGTATATTCAATATTTTTTCAGACAACTTCGCACTTATAAGCGCAGTTTCAGACACAGCTTCAACATTCTCGAAACCATTGAAGTCATCTTCATCTTCTGCGCTATGCGCTCGAATAACAACAGGAACAGAATGACTTATGCTGCGGATGGCCTGAATAATCTTTTTTGTGGCATGTGCATCATCCAATGTAACAACAACACATAACGCTTTTTCGAGATTGGCTGCTATTAACGTTGATTTTTGCGATGCGTTTCCCAAGTAAACAGGGGTTGTTATCATGCGTGCTTTGTTCACTGTTTCTATATTTTTATCAAACCCCAGAATTTCATACCCCTCCTGACACAGAATATTGCCAATTTCCTGTCCTACACGACCATAGCCAAAAATAACAATATGTTGGCTAGTATTTTCCGCTCGATTAGCATGATATGGCTGGCTATCATGGCTCTTATTTTCTATGAATTCCCCCAATTTTCTTGCTAAGGGTGCGGCCACGGGCGCAAACAGCATTGTAATACCGATTGTAATTAACATGAACTGACCAATGTCTTGCTCCATTAGCCCTACAGTGAGAGCGCTCCCTACAACCAACAATCCAAATTCACCAGCTTGTGATAGTAAAACCGCACTCTCGATTGATACCGCAGTTGTTTGCTTCCAGAGTTTACACAGTGCAAAAATGATACAGGCTTTGATAACCATTAATCCCACAACAGATGCCAACAGCCAAAGTGGTTTCTCTGCAATAAATTGCAAATTAATACTCATACCAAAAGACAGAAAAAATATGCCCAGTAACATACTTTTGAATGGGGTAATCAAGGAAGATACTTCATGACGGTATTCAGTATCGGCTAATAGAAGTCCTGCAATAAAAGCGCCCAAAGCCATAGAAAGGCCCGCGAATGAAGCGATAGAGGCACTGACAACAATGACAAGTAAGCTCAAAGCTACAAAGACTTCGGAGCCGCCATATTTGTTTGCGAAAAGAAACACCGGCTTCAAAATAATTTTACCGCTGACATATATAACCAAAACTGTAGCGGCCATTTTTAAAAGGGAGAGCGACACAAAACTGGCTACGTTATCGCCTGTATCGGTGCTCATAATGGTCAGCATCAAAAGAATAGGAATAACGGCTAAATCTTGAAATAATAAAATACCAAAGCTGGATCTTCCGACATTCGTTACAAATAATTTTTGCTCATGAAGCCATTGAATGACGATCGCTGTTGACGATAAACCTAAGCCTAGGCCGAGCAAAATAGACACTTGAATGCTATTGCCCCAAAAATATGCAATGGAGCCAATGACCATCGCGCTCAAAAGAACTTGCGCGCCGCCCAGGCCAAACACGAGATTACGCATTTGCCAAAGCCTGCGCGGGGTTACTTCCAAACCGATAACAAACAGCAGGAGAACAATGCCTAATTCAGCAAGAATCTGAACATGTTCGGTCTCTTTCAAGCTCACAAGATCCAAAATAGGATAGGTGTCCGTTAAGGCGCCTAATGCATAAGGCCCAAACGCGATGCCGGCAAATAAATAACCAAGTACGGCTGGGATCTTGAAATAGCGAAGAACGGGTATAACCAGCGCGGATAACGCCAGAAAAAAACCAGCTTGCCAAAACACATCTGTCAGTAAAGATTCTTTCATGTCAGAGATAATACAATATTTGTAGGGAAATGTATGTCGTTGAAATGCCGACAGAAGTGGCCGCCTATCGCTAACTTTTCTACGGATTAATACTACAAATAATCAGGGATATCATCCGCAATAAGCCCTTTTCCAATTTTTTCGGCACATTCAGCATGCATCCAAACGGCCGCACAGGCTGCTTCAAAACAGGGCATTCCTTGGGCTAAAAGTCCGCCAATCATTCCTGCTAGCACGTCTCCCGTACCTGCTGTAGCTAAATAAGGTGATCCGTTTTTATTAACTACGGTTCTGCTATTTGGTTCCGCGATAACAGTTTCGGGTCCTTTTAAAACAATGATTGAATTGATGGTCTTCGCAGCTTCTTTTGCTCTTTCTAAACGTCCTCCGCTAATGTCAGGAAACACTTTTAAAAACTCATCTTCATGCGGTGTAAGAACGTAATTTTCAGAGAGTTTTTCGGGCAAATCACATAAAGCATCCGCATCCAAAACGGTTGGCAAAGCGCTTTCGTAATCAGGCACGACTGACATACCACCAGGGCCATAGACTTTGGCTGTCACTGTCTTGCTCATATAATGCAAATCTTCGCGCACCAAGATGCATGCGGGTAAAGAAGCCCTGTAAACATTGACCACTTTCGCTTCTGTCAGAACTGTGACCATACCAGCACCAATTCTTGCGCAAGCAGTCGCCGCCAAACGCGTTGCACCAGTTAACTCGGCAGCGCCATATATCAAAGCGTGACCCGAGTCATATTTATGCCCATCTTGTTTCTTAATCGGCAGATATTCAGACCAGACTTTAGGGCTATTTTCGATATATTTCATGCTTAAATCCTTCCGGTGGTCAAACCAAACCATATTGCCACGCAGGCCAATAAAAGTGAGAACACTCTTCTAGCTAAACGATCGATTTTGGGGTCTTCCAGATATTTCTGTGCCGTGCCTGCCAGCATAACAATGGACGCGTGTATGACCGTTGCAATCAATACAAAGACAAGGCTCAAATTTATTAAAGAGGAAGTAATGACATCCGAAGTGCCTATAAACCCGGGCAAAACGGCTATGTAGAAGATAGCTGCTTTTGGGTTTAAAAGATTAGTGATTAAACCGCGTTTAAAAAATTGAGATGAGCGAGCTTTTGTAATTGTTTTCGCAGAGGAGTTTTCAGAACTTTCCTTCCAGCCATCCCAGGCAAGCCAAAAAAGATATGCAATCCCCGCAAAGCGAAGCCCTTGATATGCTATTTCTGAATTCGTAATAATCGCAGAAAGACCAAGCGCAGCAGCTATACCAATGGTTAACAACCCCAATGCAATGCCAAAAACTGTTGCAAATCCAGCCTTTCGGCCTTCACTGGCACTGATAATCGCAAGATATGCCATATTGGGGCCGGGCGTTAATTCAATCAAAACGCTAGCGATAACAAACTGCAAAAATGTCTCAGATAAAAATAAATCCATATGACTATCTTGTTGGCTGAGGTCTAAAATATTTCAGCTTTGTTATAAAGTTTAGCGTTTGCACATTGGCCAAACAATTTTTATGCCTCATTAAACTGATCAAATGCGCGAAGGGCATCGGCAGCATACATCAAAGCCGGACCGCCACCCATGTAAACACACATAGCCATAACTTCTGCTATTTCTTCCTTGGTGGCCCCTAAATCATTCAAGGCTTTTGAATGAAAACCGATGCAACCATCACAACGCTGTGTGACGCCAATGGCCAAAGCAATAAGCTCCTTTGTTTTTTTATCTAACGCCCCATCAGCCGTTGCGGCTTTGGACATCGCATAGAAACCATTCATGGCATCTGGTGCGGCTTGTTTCAAAACACCTATATACTCTGAGATATCTTTGGTGAGTACTTTATAGTCCTTAGCCATGATTTTTCCTTTTCAATTCATTTAATTGTGATATTAAGAACATATAAATTTAAATGAGAGTCTGCAAGGCTTATTTAAGCACCAAACAAATGGCATGAAGCTACGATCACGATGAAGAATATGGACAAAAATGCTCAGGCCGTGGCTAGTTTCATGAAAGGTATGGCAAGTCCGCATCGCCTCCTCATTTTGTGCGAACTTGCAATGGGCGAGAAAAGTGTTAAAGAGCTTATTGAGGCTACCGGACTTGCTCAAACATCAATGTCGCAGCATTTATCAAAATTGAAAGACGAGAAGATTGTGACTTTTAGGCGCGATCACCGAACGCTCTTTTATCGTATTAATAATGATGCTGTTCTTAAAATAATGGATGTTTTTTATCACGAGTTTTGTGAAGAAAAAGAGAGTAAAAAATGACGGAAACGATAAATGTAACCGAAGCCATTGCGCTTATTAAAAACGGTGAAGCCGTTTTGATTGATGTTCGCGAGCCAGATGAATTTAAGGCCGAGCATATTGCCTATGCGATGTCTATGCCCCTCAGCGCATTAGAAGGTGGGTTTAAGGCGTTGGATATTCCAATATCAAAGACAATCCTATTTCAATGCTTAAAAGGCTCACGCGGGCAGATGGCATGCGAACGCATCGAAAGTTTGGGGGCATGTAACAATAAACTTGTGAATATCGAAGGCGGCATTGAAGCGTGGAAAGAGCAAGGACTGCCCGTTATTGGTGCGTCTTCTGAAGCACCCGCAATGTCGATATTTCGACAAGTTCAGATTATTGTTGGCCTGCTGATCGCGCTGTGTGTCGTGATTGGTTTTGCGGGTATGACGCTCGCCTTTGTTCTGGCAGGGATTTTTGGTGCAGCATTATTTTTCGCGGGCTTAACAGGATGGTGCGGTTTGGCTAGGGCTTTGGCAAAAATGCCCTGGAACAAATAACAAAGAAATTGCAGTTAATTTATTCTGTTGTTCGACCATCAAAATGTTCTTCCGATAGTGCTGTCAGACAAACGCTAACTTTTCTCCAAAAGCGTTCCTTGCCAAAATTAGGAGGCACAAATCCCACGCCACTGCTCAACCGAATTGGCCCGTAAATTCTTAAAACTGTTTCGATTTTCTAAATGGCGTTGGTGATTAAAATGGTTGAGGAATGATGATTGAATGGCTGTAAATTTCTGTAGCGATCGCATTGATCTGAACTTATTCATTCCCCTTTCTCGTCGCCTGAAATGAAGGTGCGAATTCTCGACCTGATTGTTTTTGTATTGCCCAGTATTTTGTAAATTTACCGCACCAATATGTCTCAGTGCGGCCTTATAAGAGGGCAATTTATCCGTCACAATTTCTTTTGGTCTTCCATGCCGTGACATTAGCTTTTTTAACACTTTGAGCGCCGCTTTTTTGTTTCTTCTCTTTGTTACATAGCAATCCAGGATTGTTCCTTCGTGATCCACGGCCCGCCATAAATAATGCGTTTCACCATTGATTTTGACGAAGACTTCATCGATGTGCCAGCTCCAATTTGAAGCGCGATGATTACTTTTCTTTTTTATTTCTCTGGAAAATAGTGTGCCGAACTTGTTCCACCAATAGCGGATCGTTTCATGGCACACATCAATTCCGCGCTCATTAAGGATATCTTCAACTTGCCTTAAACTCAGTGGATAACGAATATAATACATTACGGCTAATTTGATAATTTCTGGGCTGGTTTTATAATATTTAAAGGGATTTTTTTTGCTCATAAATAGCAAAATATCAGATATTGGCTAAAACCGCATTTTAATCTGACAAGACCGGGGTATGCATTGCTCATGATCTTTCCTTTAATATGCTCTTGATAATATTGATTTATATTTTTTTTACCCTACGTCAATCTAAGCAGCACTGAAACAGGGGATTAGAGAACATGAAACGCGCAGTAATATTAGGAATTTTCTTAACGATGATTGGGGGGATAATAAACATGCCTACACACGCTCAAGAGACGGTCAATGAAAAGCTTCAGGCAAAAAAGGCAGAGTTTTCTAAAAAAGCCCCGCAACAAAAAAAGGATGATTATGAAGAGGGCATCAGGCAGGTCCATGAATCTGGTGTACTAGAGCACGCAAAAAATGTAGGGGACAAAGCCCCAGACTTTACACTTTCCAATGCCGTGGGTGAAAGCTTGAATTTATATGACACGCTGAAAAACGGCCCAGTGGTTTTAATCTGGTATCGTGGCGAATGGTGCCCTTATTGCAATATTTACCTCTACGAACTCCATAAACAGGCCGATGAATTCATGGCACACAACGCCACAATAATAGCTGTGAGCCCCGCTAAACCAGACGAGTCCTGGAGCACAGAAGACAAGGCAGAGGTTAAACTTCAGGTTCTAAGTGATGAAGGCAGTAAAGTCGCAGAAGATTATGGCGTGGTTTATACGCTACCCCCTAAAATAGCAGAGTATTACCAAGAGGCTTTTGATATTCATGGTGCTAATGATGATACAAGCAACAGGCTTCCTCTTGCAGCCTCTTATGTTATTGATCCGAATGGCGCTATCACATACGCCTACCTCAATGCCGACTACAGAGAACGTGCAGAGATCAGCGATCTATTAGAAGCGGTGAAAGACATCTCACAAAAGGGTAATTAGTAAGCATCATGCAGAAATACGTTCTATTGCTGATTGCAGCGCTTATTGGAATCTATTCTCTTCTGGAGGGCTCAGTATCATTTGCCCAACTCGGTACAGAGCCGCCCTCTTACGATAAATAGTGCTGTCAGACAAACGCTAACTATTCTCCAAAATACATTTAAGCTCGGTTTATGCATAAACCGTTTTCCAAGTATAGACGGATTTTTGGCGTAGGTTTTTGAAGTTTTCTCGTTTTTCTAAATGGCGTTGATGATTGAAATGGTTTTGAAAATTTAGCTGGATGGACGTGAATTTTTGTAGGGATCGCATTGACCGAAACTTATTCATGCCGCGCTCCCGCCTTCGAAAATGTAAATGGGAATTCTCAACCTGATTGTTCTTATAAGCATCTGCGTAAAATTATCGGCGGAGATGAATTTATGTACATGCCCGGTGAGCCAATTATTGAAGAAGACTGGGCAGCGTTTATGACGCAATATGAACTCGTAAAGGCTGATCCAGAGCTTATTCTTCCGTGGCCGCCCAAATATCCGAGTGACGATATGGAATAGCATCTTTCCGCTGGACTTCGTTCGCACAGCAAGCGTGTATGGCCCTGACGTTAATAAACGAAAGGGCCATATTCTTATGCAGAAATTATTAATCAATGAACTAAGGCAGCGCTGGGCCGAAGCATGGGGGCGACAGCCGCATCTTCGGGTTGGACGGGTGATGCTGGAGAAAAGTCTCTCTTATAAGCTTCAGGGCGGCCTAAGCCCGAAACAACAGATACGGCTCGATCAATTAATTAAAGAATATAAACGCAACCCAGCCTGCTTTGATGAGCGTGTGGGCGCGCTCAAGCCCGGCACACGGCTAGTGCGGATATATAACGGAACGAAGCATAACGTTTTAGTGAAAGCTGATGGTTTTGAATATCAGGATCAGACCTACAGTAGCCTCTCAAAAATCGCCAACGACATCACCGGCAAACGCTGGAACGGCTGGGTGTTTTTTGGTTTGAAGAAAGCGGGGGCATCATGAAAAAGGTCTGCGCAATCTACACTCGCAAGTCTACGGATGAACGCCTCGACATGGAGTTCAACACATTGGATGCGCAGCGCGAAGGTTGCGAAGCGTATGTTTTAAGTCAAAAGTCTGAAGGGTGGGTTTCTTCATCTGAGCCATATGATGATGGCGGGTTTTCAGGAGGGTCGCTTGAAAGGCCGGCACTAAACAGGCTCATGGATGACATCAAGGCTGGAAAGATCAATGTCATTGTTGTTTACAAAATCGACCGCTTAACGCGCTCACTGACAGACTTCTCAAGGCTGGTCGAGGTGTTTGATGAATATGGCGTGACCTTCGTTAGTATTACGCAGAGCTTTAATACCACGACATCGATGGGTCGGCTTACGCTCAATGTGCTGCTCTCCTTCGCACAGTTTGAGCGCGAGGTATCAGGTGAGCGCATTCGCGATAAGATTGCCGCATCGAAAGCGAAGGGCATGTGGCAAGGAGGCAGGGCACCGTTTGGTTTTGATATTGAAAATCGGCGCTTAATCACCAATGAAGAAGATGCGCCTCAAGCCAAGGCCATTTTCGATCTGTACCTTGAATTGGGCTGCGTCAGTAGGCTTAAGGTTGAGCTAGAGCACCGCGGTATCAAAAGCCGCCCAAGGGTGTCTCAAAGAGGTGTGGCGTATGGTGGTCAGTATTTCGGTCGCGGCGCATTGTACGGTTTGCTCCAAAACCCTGTCTATATCGGCAAGATTTCACACAAGGGTACGATCCATGAAGGGCTGCATGATGCCATCATTCCCCTGGAGCTATGGGACGCAGTGCAGGACAGGCTGCTTAATCAGGCGCCGCATAAACGAGGCTTAGAAAAGCAAACGCACAAGAACCTTTTGACGGGCTTGATCTTCGATGAGTACGGCAATCCCTATACGCCTGTTTTCACCAATAAGAAGAACAAGAAATACCGCTATTATTTCAACCCCGTTTTGGCTAAAGACAAATTGCATCCGAACAAAGCGCGCAGCCGTTTTCCCGCGCATGAAATTGAAACTATGGTCGAGAAGTTCGTGCGCGGTGAAGTGGCCAGATTATCTGGTGTGGAGAAGGGCGCTGCGTTTGAATATCTTTTGAAACATCAAGGCGCTGTTCCCGCATATGATTTGATGCGAAATTGTGTGGAGCGCATCACGGTTAAGTTTGATTGTTTGAGCGTAAAATTTAAGTCAAAAAACTTTGCGAAACTGGTTGAAAAACACCTACGTGTAAGCGTTACTGGTTGCGCGGATGGCTATGAAATCACAGTGCCGTTTCAGATTAAACGCGGGCGTGATGTGGCCATGGTTGTGCCTTCGCAGAGCGTTGATGCTTTTGATCTGCCGCCTGAGCGTTTGAAGCATTTAGTGCAAGGTGTGGTGTGGCGCGATGAACACTTCGCTGGTGCATACATAAAAGACATCGCCAAGCGTGAAAGCTGCTCAGACCGTTATGTTCGTGATCGAATAATGAGTAGTTTTGAAGATTTGAGCTAAGCGTTATTCCCTGAAATTCTTAGCTTTAAGCGCACCACCCCTAGCGTAGGTCGCAGTTTCTCTCGGCCTCTTTAATATGTGCACATTAAAAACTCAAAAACTTCCCTGCAAATACCCAGCTTACTGGGAATACGAAGGCCGAGGGATGTGAAATTATGGCGTAGAGAAAATGCGGAGAATTGGCGGTGAAGCGGCATGCTCTGCCGTCCTTCGGAGAAGCCACATACGCCAAGCCCCGCACGTGGCGGGGCTGAAGGGCATATATTCTCTAGATCCGGTGAAACGTGGACTGAATGGCAGGGGCATGGAGACTCGAACTCCAGACCTACGGTTTTGGAGACCGTCGCTCTACCAACTGAGCTATACCCCTTTACCTGCTTAAGCGGCTTCTTTTTACTGATAAATTTGCCCGATGGCAAGATGTTTATAGGCTGTTTAAGAAAGCGAGCATTGCTTGACGCTCTTCTTTGTTCATTGCCTTAAATGCCTCTTTGGAATTTTCGGCTTCGCCGCCGTGCCAAAGGATGGCTTCTTCTATGTTTCTGGCGCGACCATCATGCAAGAGTTTTGTGTGCTTATTCACGGTTTCGATCAAGCCGATACCCCATAGCGGCGCGGTGCGCCATTCGCGGCCATTGGCTTGGAAATCAGGGCGGTTATCGGCGAGATCTTCGCCCATATCGTGTATGAGCATGTCCGTGAAGGGTTGAATTTCTTGGTAGGCGAGGGCTTCGATGTTGTGAAATCCTGTGCGCATTTGCGGGGTGTGGCATGATGAGCATTTTGCACGTTCGAATAATTGAGCGCCGGCTTGCACTTGTGGGGTGTTTACGTCGCGGCGGGCGGGAACGGCGAGGGTGCTGACATAGAAAGTCATTTTCTCGAGCTGTTTATCGGAGATGTCGGGATGGTCGCCTTTGACGGCGTCCATGCATTCTTTTTGCGCAAGCGGGCAATTTTCATCGGGGTTTAAATTGCTCGTGAGGCCGATATCGCCGTTGGCGGCGTCGGCGTCTTGTTGGGCGATTGATGGTGTGTTGGCTTTCCAGCCGTAGCGCCCGAGGGATTTTTTCTGATTGATTTTGTCCCATACATAATTGGGGCGTCCTGATATGCCGTCGCCGTCTTTGTCATCGGGGTCGGCGAGGGAGAGGATTGTTTCTTCGGGAATTGCATCAAGCAAGCCGAGGCCATAGACGGCGGGTGCGACGCGCGGAGAAAACATGATGTCTTCACCTAATTTTCCGTATGCGAGATTGGTGAACACATAGTTGGGTTTTTGGAGGGTGTATGGGGTTCCGTCGGGATATTGCCCTTTGATTTGCGTATAGGTGATTTGTGCTTGTCCTTCGGCGGGAACGCCTTGGATGCCGCGATCATTGAGTTGTCCGCCATATGCGGGATGTGGCATCGGGCCGCCATTTTTATTCATGCCCGGGATGCTTAAGCGGATGAGCATGGATTTCATGGGGCTGTCTACGTTGCGCGGAGGTTGCCCGCGTCCGTCTTTGAAATGGCATGCGGCGCAAGACATGCGGTTAAATGTTGGCCCTAAACCATCGAGCGATGTCACAGAAGCGGGTGCGGTGACCCATTTGGTATTGAACATCTTATTGCCGAAAGTGAAATCGCGCAGAGAGGTCATCGGTAAGTTCTTTAGCGGTTTTGCAAAGGCTTCGCGGGAGGTATTGTGGATGGTGGTCTCGCCGCCTGATAAATCGCTATCTGAGACACGCAGAGACAGATTTGTGTCCTTCTCCGCGCTCCACGCATAATTTGCGGAGGCAGTGAAGGACACAATGGAGAGTGTTAGCAATGCATAGCGTGTTAGGTGCATAGATTACTCGTTAATGGATACTTTCACGTTAAGGGCTTTGCCTGCGTCTTTGAATAGCTGAGCTTGCTCGATCAATGATGATACAGCAAGTTCCATTTGTTTACGTGGTTCGCTGCCTTCTGGGGTGCTCAAGATTTCGCGGTCAATCGGGTTTGGCAATGCTGCGAGGATTGTGCTGGTTTCATTAATCTGCGCGTTTAGCTTTTGTGCCAATTCCTTGTCTTGCTTCATTAATGCGTCATAGATACCCGCATCTTTGAACACGTTTGCGACCCCTTGTTGGTTATAGATAAAATCGTTATGTGTGTTGTCGGAAAAGCATGAATGCTCGTCTTCTTGGTCGCCTGAATCAAGGGCGGTTGCCATGCGCTCAGAGGCGAGTTCAAAGCCGCTGAGTGTGGCGAGGGCGGTTAAGATTTTGGACAGTGCGTCTTCGTCTTGTGTGAATGTTTTGGCGTAATTATCCTGACCCGGTGTCCATGATTGTACGAGGAATTGTAAGTCCTCGACGAGGATGTTTGTTACAACCGTCAAATAATCACGGCGACGCTTGTTTTCCGGTGTGTCGGCATAATCAGATGCCGGGCGCGTGCCGGGTGTATCAAGGCTAAGATCTTGTCCCCAAAGCAGGAATTCGATGGCGTGATAGCCTGTTGCGACTTCTGCTTCGTCGTCGGCTTGGTTTTTGTCTGTTAATGTTTCGGCGGTGATTTCAACGCCGTCATTATTGACGATCCCTGCTTTTTCATTGCCTTTGACGTAGTCGATATACGCTTCGTCCATTGGCCATGCGTTGAGGCGACCTTCTGGCCCTTCATTGCCGTTGCCATCGGCAAAATCAATCGGCCCTTCATAGAAGCGGAAGGCTTCTGTTTGGCCGTATGAGTTGCGCGAGACAAGCCATGCTTTTTTCGCTGCGTCGAGTGTCTCTTCGTTTGGCTTTGCAAGGAAAGACTCAATTGAGGATTGAAGCTTCAGCGCGTCTTGGTAGGCGTCTTGGTAGTCTTTATAGACAAGTGTCGCGTATTTCTTTGCGATCTCACTATTTGTCGCGGCGCTGTCCTGTGCATGGGCGGTTGATCCGAATGCGATTGCGGAGGCGCTGATTGCGAGGATTAGAAGTGTCTTTTTCATGATCTTACCTTTTCCTATTGTGCTAAAAAAATGTCAATTAAAATGCGACAGTGTGACGGATGAGGCCGCCGATGATGTCGCTATCTTGATTACCTTCTTCAGCGTTGCGATAGCCAACTTCAAATGTTGTCCCTTGTCCGAAATCATAGCCTGCGGAAATTTGCGCGAGGTGGTCATTCGTGTCAGAGCCATTGGCAACGTCAATGTTGCGCGCGGTGTATGACAATGCCAAATTCCATTTTTCGTCGAGGCGCGTGATAACGCTGGTTGTGATGTATTCGTTGTCGTCGTTGCCTGCTTCAAAATTACTGATATTTGCGTATTCAACCAAGGCATCGACCTCTAAGCGATCATCGATTGGGAAGACGTGGCCAAGGGTTGCAACGTAACCTGTTTCGTTGTCGCCGCCGACTGTTTTATCGCCTTCGTCTTGGTGGCGGTAGCCGAGTTTGTAGTAAAGATTTTCAACACCTGCGAGGTTTTCGCCTTCTAATGATACGACATATGATGCGAAATCTTCGGTGTTGGATACGCCGCCATCATCAAGGTCCAATGTGTCACGCTTGGTGATTGTTGACCCGGATAGGAATGTTGTATCTGCGAAGAATGTGTTGGCGGCCAATGTGTGGCTGCCGAAGCCTTCGGTTTCGAAGGTATAGCCAGCGCCAACGCCGATTTTTTCTGTGATTTCGTAATCTTCGGCGAAATCTTCACCCCAGATGCCGCGACCGAAATCCCATGCGATCCCAAAGCCAGGGTTGAATTTACCGGCCCAAGCCGCCCATGGGCCATTTTCGTAGTTAAGTTTGATTTCTTCAACGAAGCCACCTTCATTGTCGAAGAAGTTGCTTTTATTTGCTTCGCGGTCTTGGATGTCTTCCCATACGAAGACGCCATCAACGAAGAAATTTTCGTTCAGTTGAAGTGTTGGCGCGACTTCTGTGCGGAAGAAGAGGTTGTTGTGCCCGTCAATCGCGGCATCATCAGCGTCTGTTGTGTATTCGTTTTGTAATTCCATGACAACTTCCGCAGAAATGCTTGGTGTACTCTGCGCATAAGCAGGTAGCGTAAAGCCAGCAGCAATAATTGATGCGGTGAGGAAGGGGGCGGTTTTTTTGAATGTTGTTGTCATGGTATCTCGTCCTTAAGGCAATTTTTTAGTTTGCTGATGCAAATCATTCGCATCACATTCAGAGGTGTACTTAAGGGCGTTATCGGAGTCAATAGGATATGAGAATAATTCTCATTACCTTTGTGGTTTATTGATATTGGTCTTTAACCTATCGTTTGATTACTGCGCTTTACGCATTTTTCGTGACAGGGCGAAAAATAGAGGTGTGGGAAGGATTTTAATCAGTTTCATAATGTATGTGAATTTTTTGGGGAAGTGGATTTCGAATTGATTCCCTGTGATGCCTTTTGCAATGGCCTTAGCGGCCTCATCTGTTTCGATGATCATTGGCATGGGAAATTCATTTTTATCGGTCAACTGTGTTTTAACAAAGCCGGGGGAGATCACTTTAACGTCGATATTTTTGGGTTCTAATTCGATTTTCAAGCTCTCGGCGTAATTATGAATTGCGGCTTTTGTCGCGCAATAGGGCTGACCATAAGGAAGACCGCGATACCCTGCGACGGAGCCGCATAAGATGATTTGGCCTTTGCCTTGTTTTTCGAAAACGGGTTGAACGGCGTTGACGGTGTTAAATACGCCGCCGATATTGACGTCTAACATTTTATGAATGAAGTCGATGTCTTTTGTTTCTTTTGAATGCGGCGCATAGATGGCGGCAAGGAAGATGACTGTATCCAGATCTTTAAAGCTATTGGCGGCGTTGATAAGCATGTCGGGATTGCTTGCGTCTAAGGGGAGGGCGGTATGACCTTCGCCAAGGCTGTCTGCGATGGCTTTGAGTTTGTCCTCGCTGCGGGCGGATATGGTGATTTTAGCCCCTTGCGCGGCGAGTTCTCTGGCAAGCGCTTCGCCAATGCCGCTGCTTGCGCCGATGATCCATATGTTTTTGTTTTTAACGCTGTCCACTTTATTGATCCTGTTTTTGCATGAAGAGGGTTAATTCAGCGACTGTGACGCCGAATTTTTTGATATAGGAGCGATTGACCAATACGCCATCATTCATCAAGAACATCCAGTCATCAAAGGTTACATTATATGTTTTGTCACCGACGGGTAAATCCATTTGGTATGCCCATCGCATTGTGTTGCCCTGAATTTGTCCATCGGCTGTTCCAATGATATCGCCTGCGGTTCCTTCGTATTTACCATTGTCCAAGCTTTTGATTGTCCAAACGCGTTTTTGTTTTTCTCCATCATAATAGGTGAAGTCTTCGTCGAGTGTGCCGACATTGCCGTCCCATGATCCAACAAGGTTCACATCAAAACGACGCGTGACTTTTCCGCTGCGGTCTTGAACAATTCCCCATGCCTTAATTGGGCCGGTGAAATACTGCTCGAGGGTTAAGGGTGGCTCAGCTCCCTTATAATGGTCGAGCGTTGCGCCGCTGCAGCTGCTTAAAAATGTCATAAGCCCCATGAGTAGAAATCCTTTCAAGATGCGCATCGTAAAATCCTTTTGATTATTGTTTGCCAGCCATTTGTGTTGCATTGCCGCTTAAGAGTTTGCGGCGCAGGTCTGGTGCGTTGGTGTCTTTGCTGAGCCATATGCCAAAAAAGGCTTTGCTGAATTTTGGGTCTTTGATGCGCCCAATTTCTTGGTCACCTTTATAAAACACGGTTTCTTTGTTTTTGGTGTAAACGCCGGTGATTGTCTCTCCCTCTTGTACTTTTGGGAAGATTTTGCACATTTGGGCATGCCATGCGGCGAGTTGGACTTCATTTGCGGTTTGTTGGTGGCGCATTTCGACAACTGAGCGGTCAGCAATCTTCTTGCCCTCAATATCCATGAGATATGAGAGTTTTAATGCGAATGGTTCATCATCTCTCCACATACCGTTTGGTGCGTATAGCGCCGCGTCATACACATCCCAGAGAAGATATGTCAGACGGCCTTCGCCGATTATTTTTGCGTCTGGCAATATCTCTTCAATGCGTTCGCTTGCACTTGCGAAATTGGGGATGATGATCATTGCTGCGCACAAGATTGTCGTTAATTTACGCATGAGATAGCTCCACTTGCATCACGTCGGTACGTTCGGTTTTAAATCCTGCTATGCATGCGGCAAGGTAGAAACGCCATAGGCGCATGAAACCATCATCAAATCCAAGGGATTGAATTTCTTTATGTTTCTTGTCGAAATCGTTTAACCACTCGCTCAATGTGCGCGCGTAGTCTTGGCCGAAATAAAAACTGTTATTGGTCTTTAATCCGGCTTTTGCTGCTTCCTGTTTAAAGCGAGATGCGCTAGGCAGCATGCCGCCGGGGAAAATAAAGCTGCGGATGAAGTCACCGCCTTTTCGGTAATTTGAAAAATCGTCTTCGTTCATTGTGATGGTTTGGATCACGGCTTTACCATTGTCACTGAGTAGCTCTTTGACCTTGGCAAAATATGTGGGCCAGTATTTTTCACCAACCGCTTCAAACATTTCAATGGAGACGATGTTGTCGTATTTTTTATCTTGATGGCGGTAATCTTCGAGGACGATCTCCGCTGCACCGGCGAGGCGGTTATTGGCGAATGCGTGTTGTTCTTGGGATAATGTTACGCCGCGAATGTTGAAATCACCGCGCTGTTGCGCACGTTCTGCAAAGCCACCCCAACCACAGCCGATTTCCAGCAACGAGCCAGACTCGCGGTCTACGCAATCAAGGATACGATCATATTTGTTATGCTGCGCTTGTGTGAGAGATTCGTGTTTGTCTTTGTAGATGGCGGAGGAGTAAGTCATTGTTGGATCTAGCCATAATTTGTAAAAATCATTGCCGAGATCGTAATGGGCGTGGATGTTTTTCTTGCTGCCTTTCACCGAGTTTATTTTGAGCAGGTAAGATAGCATTGCAGTGACGCGTGACATGCTGCTGCCCATGACCAGAGAATTAAGCGATTTTTTGTTGGCTAAGCCCAGTGTTACTAAACCTGTTAAATTATCGGTTTCCCATTTTCCTGCGCGGTAATCCTCGGCAAATCCAATGTCGCCCTTGCGGATCATGTTGCTGATCACACGCCAATCGTGGAGCTGAATTGTTGCGTTGTCGCCGGGGGTACGCCCTTCAAATGTGCGGGTTTTACCATCTGGGGTGGTCACTTCAAGGCGGCCACTCTCGATCGTGTCGAGGCGTTTGAATAATTTATCAGATGCGATTTGTGCTAACATCATATCATCCTATGCTAAATGCTATAACCAGTGCGTTACTTGAAAATTACAAATTTGTAAGGTTTTTCGTTTTGCTTATGCGTTTGTCTTTTTGTTTCGGTTTAGAAATATATTTTATGCCTTTTGCGACCAATTTCAATGCCTGCCAATGAATGAGCGTTATGGCTTTGAATGTCAAAAGCGGGTGTGTCCAGAATGCTTTTTGAAGGTTGCGTTTGGTCATGTTCACGTTTTCACCAATGAGTGAGGTGACGAGTTGCTTGTTATTATCGCCATCGTAAAAATCGATCCATGTTGAAAATTGCTCGTTTTCGATATCAAAGCGAAATGTGTAGCGGCCTTCACGTTTTAAAAATGGAGAGACATGAAATATTTTTTCGGCTTCCATGGTGTCCTTTAAATGGATTGGGCGCTGATCATCATGGGCGCAAATATAGGTGTGGTGTTCGCCGAAGGTGTTGTGTACCTCGCATAATATGGCGCGTATATTATTGTCTTTGTCATGACATAGCCAAAAGCTTACGGGGTTAAAGGTGTATCCGAAGATGCGCGGCATGCACATCAGGATAATTTCACCATCTGCTTTGGTGATGTTATGCGCGTTTAGGATATCTCTTGCCCAATGTTCCAGATCGCTTCCGTCACATGCGCCGTGGTCGCGGTCATAAAAGCTGAGCGGGGCAAAGCGGTTGTAAGCGATAGGCATGGATGTGCGTTGTGATAAGGGCAAGGTGAGATAATAGATCCCATAGCGGAACGCGTTCTTTTTTGGCAAAAGACGCGCATGCATGACCTTGCCGAAAAAGATTTGTGGTGTGCTGGTTGCTACTCCCATGGAATGCTCTCGCCCATTGATTTTGCAACATTAACCGCGCTGAGTAGGCCATCTTCGTGAAAGCCGAAGCGTTGGTACGCACCGCAGAACCACATATTGTCTATGCCCTGAATATCGGGGATTTTGCTTTGTGCGTTGATGGCTTTTTGATCAAAAATGGGGTGGGAGAATGTGTGCTGATCCATAATCTTATCTTCGTCAGGGCGGCGGCCCGGGTTGAGCGTGACGATGAGGGGATAGTTTGCGTCTTGCCCTTGAAGGTTGTTCATCCAATAGCTGAGCGAGACGGCTTCGTTTTTGTCTTCACGGGTTTCGGATAAATAGACCCAACTGGCCCAGCATTTTTTGTTTTGCGGCATAAAGCTGATATCGGAATGCGTGACGATTTCATTGTCTTGATAATCAAATGCGCCGATTGTCGATGCGATCTCTGCGTGCGGGTTTTCGATGAGTGTCATTGCCTCATCCGCGTGACATGCGAAGACGACACGATCATATGTTTGCACCTCTGCGTTGGCATCTGTGATGGTGATTTTTCCGTCATTGTGAGTGACCGATGTTGCGCCGCAATTGAGTTTGATTTTATCTTTTAAATTTGTGGTTAAGCGCTTGGTATATTCACGGCTGCCGCCGGTCACGGTATACCATTTCGGGCGATTTGTAATGCTCAGGAGGCCATGGTTTTTGAAAAATTGCAGGAATGTGCGGGCGGGGAATTTCATGATTGTATCAATCGGACAGCTCCAAATTGCTGCGCCCATGGCGAGCAAATAGTAACGGCGGAACCATTGCCCCATGTTAAGCTTGTCCAGACATTGCTGCAATGTCATATCGTTGTTGTCTTCGACGATTGATAAGGCTTGTTTGTTAAAGCGGATGATGTCGGTGAGCATGCCGTAATATTGCGGACGCAAAAGGTTCTTTTTTTGTGCGAACATACCGTTGGAGCCATATTCCAACCAGCTATCATCAATGCTTACCCCAAATGACATGTCGCTTTTTTGGTAAGGGACGTCTAATTGTTTGAAAAGTCCTAAGAGATGGGGGTAGTTCCAATTGTTGAATACGATAAAGCCAGTATCAACGGGGGTTTTGTTATCACCCGCAGGAACGTCTATTGTACGGCTATGGCCGCCGATATAGCTGTTTTTTTCGTAAACCGTGATGTCGTGATTGGGCGATAACAGATATGCTGCGCCTAATCCCGAAATGCCTGTGCCAATTATTCCAATTCTCATGCATATGATTATGGTGTGACAGGGTTTAGAAATCCATGGTTTTAAAATTACAAAATCGTAATGATTTTTAGGCCAGGGTTGTTGTCCTTCACGGTTATCGTCCCGCCATGAAGCTTGATCACCGCGCTTACAAGGCTTAGCCCTAATCCGGTGCCATGTGTGCTCCGGCATTTGACGCCGCGATAAAAGCGATTGAAGATTTTATTTTTCTCATTGTCAGCGATGCCGACGCCGCTGTCTTGGACTGTGATAAGCGTGTCATTATGCTTTTGTGTGAGTGTTAATTTGACGGTGCCGCCATTGGGGCTAAATTTTATCGCGTTATCTAGCAGGTTTGCATAGGCTTGAAATAAGAGATCACGATCTCCGTTCAGGCTGATATCTGATAGGATTGCGGTAAGATTAATGTTTTTTTCTTCCGCAAGAGGGGCGTAGAATTCGGCGACATCATCCAATAGGTTTTTTAAATTGATGGGTGCGAATTGGCTTTTTTGCTGCTCGGCCTCGATGCGTGATATGCGAAGCAATGCGTTGAATGTGTTGAGGATGTGGTCGGCTTCGTCCAGCAATTCGTCTTTATTTTTGCTCTCGGGTAATGTTTCAATATTGCTGCGCATACGGGTTAATGGTGTGCGCAGATCGTGGGCGATGTTGTCGGAAACTTGACGGACATCTGTCATCAGCTCTTCCACACGCGCAAGCAGGGCGTTTAGAACAATCGTCATATTGCCCAGATCATCCCATTTTGATCCAACCTCAAGGCGGCGTGATAAATCGCCCGTGTTCATGATGTCACGTGCGGTATCTGCTATTTTATTGGTTTCGGTCACAACAAAAACGCTGATGACATATGCCGCGAAGACGATCAACATGACAAAGCATATGGCCGCGACACCCAGCCATTGCATGAATTTGAACTTTTTAGAGATGCTGGTGATATCGGTGCCGACCAAAATGCGTTGTGCGTTTTTTGATGTGTAAATTTTTGCGGCGTAACGATGATTGTTTTTGGGGTAATTGAAGACAATAATCCCCTCGGCCAGGCGTGAGATCGACGAGGAGAGGTAATCGGGCAATGGTGCGTTTTTATCAAGGTAGATGTATAATTTGCCTGTATGTTTTGGCAACACATCACGCTCACCAAGTGCTTCGATGTAGCGAATTTCAGCGTCGAGCGCGGCTTCGGTGGTTTCAATGAAGTGGCCTTGGGTGAAATAATTGATAAAATAACCGAGGCTTAAGGCCGCTGCGCCGCATAGGATAGTGAATACCAACGCCATGATGAAGCTGGAGCTTTTGATGTAATGCCGGCTTTTGCTCTTTTTAATCTTCGATGATATATCCTGCACCGCGCACTGTCCTTATGATTGCTTTGTCGAATCCTTTGTCCACTTTACTGCGTAGGCGGCTGATATGGACATCAATGACATTGGTTTGTGGATCAAAATGGTAATCCCATACATGCTCTAGCAGCATTGTGCGGGTGATAACTTGTCCTTTGTTTTGCATCATGTATTCGAGCAATTGAAATTCCCGCGATTGCAGGTCGATTGTTTTTCCATCGCGAATGACTTTGCGTGAGAGGAGGTCTAACTCCAGATCACCTGCGTATAGTTTGGTGTCGCCGTTTTGCAAGTTGTCGTTTTTTCTGCGCCCAAGGATTTCAACACGGGCGAGAAGCTCGGCAAAGGCGAATGGTTTGGTGAGGTAATCATCCCCGCCGGATCTTAATCCTTTAACGCGGTCATCAACTTCACCCAAAGCGCTAAGGATGATTGCGGGTGTTGCATTTCCTGCGCCGCGAATGGTCTTGATGATGGTTAGCCCGTCAAGTTCGGGAAGCATGCGGTCGACGATTAACGCGTCGTAATCCTCGGTTGTTGCGAGGAACAGCCCATCCTTGCCGTTATCTGCGGTGTCGACGCCATGCCCTGCTTCCTTCATGCCCTTGGCGATGTAGGATTGCACCTCTGGATCATCCTCGATGACGAGTATTCGCATACATACGTACTTTCTTTTAGGTTTAGCCATATACAATGCCTAGAGAGACGGTCAATGGCAATATACTATTCTAAAGAAAGGCTAAAGTATGTAAGCTAAATATGATGAATCTTTTTGTGAAAACACTCTCTTTGATCGCCTTATATATCATCGCCAGTTATGTGGCGTGGTCGATGGCGATGCCGCCATATTTTGCGAGCGTTTTTTGGCCTGCTGCGGGGGTGTCGCTGGGGTTTGTTTTTTTATATGGGGCGCGGCTTTTGCCTGGTGTTTTCCTGGGCGCGTTTCTCTCCTTCTTACTTTCTCCTGTGGGGAATGATCCTAATGTTGAAGGACTATTAGCAGCTTCGTTCCTGGGGTTAGGTGCAGCAACTCAGGCATATTTGGGCGCTTATCTCATTAAGAAATTTGTAAGGCATAATACCCAGTTTCAAACCTTACGCTCAATCGTTTTGTTTTGTGTTTTAGGGGCGCTTAGTGGTGTTGTCGCATCATCCATAGCGCTGGGCTTATTTTTGCAGACTGACCGTATTCATATCGACGGTGCGTTGACGTTTTGGGAGGCCTGGTTTATGGGCGATGCGCTTGGCATCGTTCTTGTGGCGCCTATGACTGTGCTGGCGCTGAGTTGGAGGGATGTGTCTTTACGACGCTTTTTGGCTATATTTGTTCCAATTTTTTTCTGTCTTATTATTGTTATCGGTCTTTTTGCTAATCTCAGGGGCCAAGACTTTAGAGAAAAACAGGATCGCTTTGCTGGATCAGTAGAGATGGTAAAGCGTGAGGTTTTCTCCAAATTCAGCTCCTACTATGAGGCTGTGAGCGCTATACAGAGTTTTTATAAGTCGTCGGAAAACATTAATCATCAAGAATTTTCTACATTTGTTGAGTATACCTTACTGCAAAATCCGGATATTCATGCGCTGGCCTGGGTGCCTTATGTCTCTCACAAGGATAAAGAGCGATTTTTGCAGGCAGGGCGCAAAATATACGGCGATAATTTTCGGATTCGATCTGTTGTGTACAAAGACGGAAGTGATGATATTGATGCCGCTGTTTACATGCCTGTTTTATATGCGGAGCCATATGAGGAGGTTAAGCCTTATATTGGGATTGATCTCTGGTCTGATATTCAGCGCCGCAAAGCTTTAGAGCACGCTAAGGATAGTGACGCTGTTTCTGCGTCAGAGCCTATTTCATTTATGAATGCAGGAGATGCTCAGGGGCTTGGTTTCATTCTTGCTGCTCCGATCTATGATCATTACCACCCTTATCCAAATATAAAAAATACTGGTCATGCTGGTTTTAAGGGCGCCGTCGTCGGGGCGTTTTATTATCATGAGGCTGTAGAGGATATTATGAACTCATGGCGCGATCGTGGCATTGAGTTAAGGATAGAAGTCGAGTTAGACGGTGAGATGAGTATTGTTTATCAGTCACAAGATAATAATAGTGATAAGAGCGTTGTCGATGGTTTTGTTATTGATGTTCCATACGATTTTGCGGGGCAAAAATGGATATTACATTTTTACATGAATCACGTTCATTTTAATGACAATCTTAATCTTTCTATTTGGTATGCGCTTGTTATTGGGCTCGTGTTTTTGTCATTCAGTTCTATGTTTTTGATGGCCTTAACGGGGCAGTCGGCAGCTATGAAAGAATTGGTCGATGAAAAAACTGCAGAATTGTCTGATAAAAATAAATTCCTGAATGTCGTCATGGATACTGTTCCTGATATGATCTTTGTCAAAGATAGTGAGTTTAAGATTGTTCAAGCCAATCAGGCGTTTTTCGATAAATATAGCCCTGATATTCGTGAGGGCATTATAGGTACAACAGGCCTTGAACAATTCCCTAAAAATGAACGTAAGGGCTATCTTATCAATGATAAAATAGCCTTGGAGGAGGGGTTTTCAGAAACGCAGGAGTTTATTACCGATTATCAAGGCGAGGTAAGAACCTTAGAGACACGCAAACAACGTTTTTATGATGAAGACAACAAAGCATTCCTTATGGGATATGCGCGGGATGTTACGGATTTGCTTAGCACACAGCAAAAGCTTGAAACTATCCTTGATACGACTGCTGATGGTCTTATTACGATTGATGAGAGTGGTACGATTGAAACTTATAATAAAGCTTGTGAAGATATTTTTGGATACGATGCGGAGGTTGCTATTGGTAAAAACATCGACATGCTCATTCCCGAATATCACAAATCTCACGCAGATTTTTTAAAGCATGGTGATCATGTTGTGTCACAAAATAGAAGCCAGCTAGAGGCAACACGAAAAGATTTAAGCCGCTTTCCAATAGATATCTCCATTGCAGAAGTAAAGCTGGGGTCTCGTCGAATTTTCAGCGCTGTTATTCGTGATATTTCGGAGAAGAAAAAAGCTGAAGAACTAGCGCTACAAATCACGCAGATTTTCAATAGCGCCATTATTGAATTTTACATTTTTGACGCCGAAACGATGGAGTTTGTTTTTGTCAATAACGGTGCAATCAATAATATGGGCTATTCAGAAGATGAGCTTTTGGGGCATAGGCCTTCTGATTTTGTTGAGGCTTATGCTGATGAAGAATTCGCGGTAATGGCAGAAAAGTTATTGTCCGGCGAGAGTGAACGCGTTGATTTTGATATGCGGCATAAGCGCAAAGACGGATCATATTATGATGTGGCGGCGAATTTGCAATTGACGACGTTTAACGGGCGTCCAGCCTTTATCGCAAGCATGCTTGATATTACGGAGCGTAATAAGGTGACGCAGGAGCTCAAGCGTTCGAATAAGGAGCTTGAGAGCTTTGCTTATGTCACATCACATGATTTAAAAGCGCCTTTGCGCCATGTTTCGATGAGTGCGAGTTTCTTTAAAGACGAATATGCGGATAAGCTTGACGAGAAATCGATGGAGCTTTTGGATGTTATGATTTCAGGTGCTAATCGTATGCAGAACATGATTGAGAGCTTGCTTAGATATTCGCGTGTTGGGCGTGATGGTGTTGAGTTAAAAGATGTGGATCTTGCGGATGTTTTGGATGTGGTTTTGGAAAACTTATCGGATGATATCAATGATAACCACGCCAATGTAAATGTAGGCACTCTTCCTGTTGTTGGGGCTGATCGCTATCTTATGATTCAATTGTTTCAGAACCTTATCCAAAACGCATTGAAATACAGTAAAGCTGATGAAGCGCCGATAATTACGTTGGCATATGAGGAAGAGAAGGCGTTTTTTAAATTTTCAGTGGCGGATAATGGTATCGGCATTGATCCGACTTATTCGGATAAAATTTTCCAAATTTTTCAGAGGCTTCATCGTGATAATGAGTATAATGGTGTTGGTATAGGCCTCTCTATCTGCCAGCGTATTATTGAGTTTCATGGTGGTTCGATTACTTTAGATAAGGATTATGAAGGCGGTGCAAAATTTGATTTCACTTTGCCAAAAGTATTCTATTAAAAACCTCTTTATGTGCTATATTAGAAAAATATGATTTTAAAAAGCAATCACCTCCCTATAAGAATTCTCGTTGCAGAAGATCAAGAAACAGATGCGTTCTTTATTGAACAGGCTTTTGCGCAGTCTGATGTCGAGAATCAGGTTTTTCTGGTTAAAGATGGGCAAGAAGTTATGGATTATTTGATGCAATCTGTTGGTAATGATTCAAATCCGCGCCCTGACTTGATTTTTCTTGATATCAAAATGCCGCGCAAAGATGGCCACGAGACATTGCGGGAGATTAAATCACAGGATGATTATAAAGATATTCCGGTCATTATAATGTCGGGATCGCAGGCGATAGATGACATTAAGAAATCATATAGCAACGGCGCTAACGCTTACGTTTCGAAAACCAATGGCTTTGACGATATGATTGAATTGGTTGAGGCTGTTGAGAAGTTTTGGTTTTTGCGGGCTAAGCTGCCGCGCAAAAGTGATGCTTAAGCAATTGGCCGGGTCATTTCTTGAAATTCCTTTAACGCAATAAATCCGTTTTCCGCAGCGATCACTGCCATATTGCTTTGCATAGATAGGCATGTGCCGTTTTCATAGCCATGTTGATCGACCCATCCTTCACAGGCGTAGACATTCCATGTTTTACCAGCAAAATGTGCGTAACATCCATAACGCCCAAAGGCGCGTGATGTTCTTAAAATATGTTGGATGTTTTCTGACCAGTTCAGTGTGCGTGTAGCGTTGTCAGGCAAGGGATAGCTATTTGCCATGCTGTTATCTTGTGGGGAGGCATTGTCCCATATTTCTTCAAAATTATGCATGATGTCGACCATTTTAGCGGGCGCTTGTGAGAGGATTTTCGCGCAATAGCGTTCCACACACTCGTCGTCGCTTAGGATGATGTGTTCTTTGTATAATATATCGCCAGTGTCAAATTCAGGGCTGAGTTTATGGATTGTGTATCCGGCAGCGCTGTCTTCCTCATTCAGGATAATGTGTGGGACTGGCATAGGGCCTCGGCCTGCGGGTAATACGCTGGGGTGGACATTAATGCCGTATGCTTTTTGTGTGTTTATTGGCGGAATTTTAAAGGGGTAACCAGCAGCGATGAACATATCTGCCCCTTTGTTGATAAGGCTGTCTATATGCGTTTCGGATACTGGGCTTTCGATATAAGTCGCGCCGGTGTGCTTGGCTAATGCTTGGCAATTGTGGCTGAAATTGAAGATCTGATCACAGGGGAATGTCATCACTCCTATGAGGTCATGTCCATCCTCTAGGAGGTTTTGAGCGATGGGCAGCATAAAATCATACCCTAAAAAGACAAATTTCATGATTTTATTGTTCTATATCCGTGTTGTGGTCGTGGCGTGAAGGTGTGGATGGTGGAATTTAAGAATCTTTGTCGAAAATACTCAGGAGTTCATTTGATAATTCATCGGCTGTCTTAATGGTTGCTACATTTGCCTTAAACTCAGCCTCGGCCATTAGCAGGTTTACTGCTTCCTCGCTTAAATCAACGACATCGCCGTCATCACGCGGGGTGAGGACGTTGGCGATGTTATTCGCGCTGGTCTCTACTTTTTCTGTGGCTTTTTGAAGGCCTGATAAGCCTATTCCAATTGCATCAATCATAATGTTATTATAGCACAGTATTGGTTAAGATTGGATTGATAATTATGCGCGTATTTCTTGTAATTGTTGTTATGGCTTTGTCGTTATTTGTTTCACATGGCATCGCCTTTGCCCAAGATAACACGCATACCCCGCGCAGAAGCGTTTCTGATTACTTCGGCGGCGCTCAAAAGTACATTCTAGGCGATAGTGCGGGAGATGTGCGCGAGCCATATTTAAAAGATGGCAAAGGGCCGCAAAATAATCAGTGGGATCATGACGCATGGAGCCCTGAGCTTTGGGCGGAAGATAAAGGCAGCGTTATGGCTGTTATTGACGGTTTTTATGACGCTGGTATTTTGGTGCGCCAATATGAGGACAAGGTCCCGGTTCTTGAGGTCGGAAAGCCATTTTTAAAATTATCGCCGATAGATCAGCGCCATGTCGTGGAATTTATTGATTATGCATTTAAAATTACCGCGGATCAAAAGCCGGGTGTATTTTACATTGTCATTGATCAAAAAGCGGGGAAACGTTTGTTAGGGTTATATTCAATTCACGGATTACAGATGCAGTAAGCGGAGATTAGTTATGATTACAGGAATATACATCGCCATTTTTGCCGTTGCACAGGCCGCAATGATTGTTTGGATTGCGCGCTCGCGCATCCGCGAGAAAGTTATCTTAGGGACAGGCGATAGTAGGGTTTTGGAAGCCAAGAGCCGTGTCTACGGTAATTTTACAGAGGTTGTTCCGACCGCCATTTTGTTGATGTTGATTGCGGAGCTTAGCGGTGCGCCGTTATGGGCTATTCATTGGATGGGTGGTTTGATGATATTGTCGCGTATTTGCCATGGTATTGGTCTTGTGCGTCCGCCGGGATATGGGCCGCTTCGTATGCTCGGTATGTTGCTTGCGATGGCGGTGTTTGTAATCGGGGCGTGTTTATGCGTCACCCTTGGACTCCCTCAATTGCTTTAATCTTTGAATTTTTGGCGTGCTCGCGATACATGATAAAGAGGTTCGCGCCAACAATAATGATCGCTCCTAATATCACATTCCATGTGGGTGTACGTCCCCAGAATATATAATCAAATGCAACTGACCAGATCAGCATTGTATACATGATCGGTGCGATGAGCGATGCCTCGCCCAAGCGATAGCTTTGTGTCTTGGCGAGGAGCGCGGTTGTGCCTGTGAAGCCCAAAAGCGCGATAATGCCCATGACGGTCAAAGCGCTACTTTTGTCAATTGAATCAATCGGTGTAGCCGAAAATGGCCAATATAAACCGCAGGCAATCGTTCCAAACAGCATGAAGTAAAATGTGGTGGTGTACGTGTTTTCTGTCTTGCCCATCCACCGTAAAATGGCATCAATGGAGCCAGAGCAAAAGCCCCAACCAATCCCCGCCGCGAGGCCTAACATTGGAAATGGATGTGCGCTGTCGAGGATGCCGGGCAGGGCGATGATCGCCACGCCGATAAAGCCGACAATAATCGCGCCGACACGAAATACGCCGACCGCTTCTTTTAAAAAGATGATGGATAGCAACAATGTGAAGAGTGGGGATGTGAATAATAACACGGTTGTTTCAGCCAGTGATAATACCGAGACAGTATACATACCCAGCACAATGCCCATTGTTCCGATTGCGCCGCGAACGATGTGTGCTTTTGGTCTTTCCGTTTTAAAAAAGTCGTGGTTTTTAATCACCATAAACCAGACAAATAACAAAATGAGAGATGCGGAATTTCGCCAGAAAGTGACCTCAATCGCGTCGAAATAATCGCCGAGCCATTTCGCGCTCAGGCTCATCGCGGCAAGCATAAATGCATTGAACGCCGCAAAGCCCATGCCGAGGATCGTGTTATCTTTTATTGATTTGGACATTCTTATTCTCTCTATAGATGATAAATAGGCTGGATGCGATGATGATGCCGCCGCCGATAAAGACGGGCCAGCCGGGGATTGTTTTCCAGATGATAATGTCAAAGCCAGTGGCCCAGATCAATCCTGTATAATTAAGCGGTGCAATCAGGGATGCGGGGGCGTGGCGATGGGCATTGGCGAGACATAATTGCGCACACCCGCCAGAGACGCCGAGCGCGAGGAATAAGCCCAGTTCAAGCGGATTAAGGATAGGCGCGGCGACGAAGGGCATGAAAAAGATGCCAGGGATGAGCACGCCAGCAAGAATGAAATAGAATGTGACCGTCAGGCTGTCTTCCGTTTTTAAATACCGCAAGGTGGAATACATCATGGCATGCATCGTTGCCGCAGAGAGCGCGAAGACAACCCCAATTGGGTTTACTGCGCCCGTTGGAGCCGCCATTAAGAACACACCGCTCAGCCCTATTAAAATCGCGACGCAGCGGTATATGCCGATATGTTCTTTCAATGCAAAATGTACGATCACGGGGGTGATGATGCTGCTTGCGAATAAAAGCACGGTCGCATCTGCCATGGGAAGCTCTGCAAACGCGCTATAGGTGACGATCAGGCTGATGGAACCGACGATTGCACGAAAAGCGACGGCTTTGGGTTTGTCGGTCTTAAAGAGGTTTTTATTTTTCTTGCTGCGAATATAAAACAGCAAGGGCAGGAGGAAGATGGCATTGCGATAGAATGCGATTTCCGCGACGTGGTGTGTGTCGGAGAGGAATTTTGCAGCGGCGCTCATGACGGAAAAGAGAAAGAACGCCGTCAACGCAAGGCCGACTCCTTTGAGCAGGTTTTCGTGATGTGGTTTTAAATCTAACATTTAAGCGCCCTGTCGCCGTTCTAAGCTATTATGTGTAGGTATGATATTTGGGCACAATAGAGAATAGCGTTTTAAAAATCTTCTGCAATTTAATGGATTATAGAGAATTATTGACCAATTATATTTATTATGTTAAATATGTGCGTTATTTTTGATGAGGTCATATGTCTGATAAATTTGGTGTTAGTATAATCATACCTTGCTACAACGATGCTCGCTATTTACGTGAGGCGGTTGAGAGTGTTTATGCGCAGAGCCTTTCTATGCCATTTGAAATTCTTATCGTTGACGATGGGTCGACGGATGAAGATTCATTAAGGATTATTGATGCTGTCGCGGCTGAGCATCCTGAGATCACTGTACATCACCATGATCATAATTCAGGTGTTGCGTCTGCGCGTAATACAGGCCTGAGAGCGGCTCAATATGATTATATCTTCCCTCTTGATGTTGATAATAAGCTGGCGACTGATCCTGAAGTTATCCTACATGGTGGCTATATTGATAAATCGGTAAAGCTTTTAATGGCAGATCCAGATATTGCAATGGTGCATTGTAGCGGCAAGGCTTTTGACGCGGTTGATGGGGCTTGGCTCAAGAATGCTTATGATGAGAGAATCATACTATTTATCAACATGATTGACACACATGCGATGTACCGAAGAGAAGAAGCGCTTTCAATCGGTGGCTATGATGAGCAATTGCGATATGCTAATGATTGGAATTTTGCCGTTGCTATGATTAACTCCCGATATAAAGCTGGGAGAGCCGCAAATATAAGCACTATTGCTGATCCTTTATTTTTATATCGTATTCGATCTGATGGCAGTAATTTAACTAAAAGTCCTGATTACACATCACAGCGCGATTTAATAAGGGCGAATATAGCAAGATCGCCTGAATTATATGCCAAGCATTTTCCGAAGATGTCAGAAATGGGTATTGAGGTTTTTCTAGATACTTTGATGGCAGAAAGGAAGGGTAATGATAGAAGATTCCTAATCACAGAAGGTGCTAAAATGGCCTTCAAGCCCGCATCATGGGGGCGGCTCTCGTCATCTATTGGTCGTATTGTTGGGAGAAGACTGACTGGTATTTTTGCTCAGGCACAAGAGGAAAACCCTGATGAGCCTGAGCCAAATTTAGATGTTCATGAACGATGTGACCGCTCTTAGTTCTTTTCTTTGTCCACGAGCTTGTTCGCGCCGATCCATGGCATCATGGCGCGGAGTTTTGCACCTGTTTCTTCGATTGGGTGCTTGGCTTCTTTCTCGCGGATTTCAACAAGACGGCTAAGGCCTTCTTTGTTTCCACCCATGAAGTCTTGAACGAATTTACCGGATTGAATATCCGCCAAGATGCGTTTCATTTCTTCTTTTGTCTCGGATGTGATCACGCGTGGGCCGGAAACATAGTCACCGAATTCTGCAGTGTTTGAGATTGAGTAGCGCATATTGGCAAGGCCGCCTTCATACATAAGGTCAACGATGAGCTTAAGTTCATGCAAGCATTCGAAATATGCCATTTCAGGTGGGTAACCCGCTTCGCAGAGGACTTCGTAACCCGCTTTAACAAGTTCAGATGTACCGCCGCAAAGAACTGCTTGCTCACCGAAGAGGTCAGTTTCGCATTCGTCTTTGAATGTTGTTTCGATGATACCGGAACGACCACCACCAACAGCAGATGCATATGAAAGCGCGAGGTCTTTTGCTTTGCCGGATGCGTCTTGTGCAACCGCGATCAAGCATGGAACACCGCCGCCGCGTTGATATTCTCCGCGCACTGTGTGGCCAGGGCCTTTTGGAGCAACCATGATCACGTCAAGGTCGGCGCGTGGTTTGATGAGGTCGAAGTGAATGTTCAAGCCATGTGCGAACATCAATGTCGCGCCTTGCTTAAGATTTGCTTCAAGGTCGTCTTTGTAAAGATCAGCTTGGTGTTCATCGGGGGTGAGGATCATCACAACGTCTGCTTCGGCGGCTGCCTCGGCTGGTGACAACACTGTGAAGCCTGCGCCTTCTGCTTTCGCAGTTGATGAAGAGCCATCACGAAGGCCAATGATAACGTCGCTTACGCCGCTGTCTTTGATGTTTTGTGCATGGGCGTGGCCTTGTGAGCCATAGCCGATGATTGCGACTTTTTTGCCTTTGATAAGGTCAAGATCACAGTCTTTGTCGTAGTATACGTTCAAAGATGTTGTGTTCGCGGGAACGTTATTTGGGTCAATTGCTTCTGCTTGCGCCATTTTGGAGCCTTCCTTTGGTCGTTATTTATTCTGTGAGAGCAATTAACAGGGTTTTGCGCCGAGAATCAAGGGGGAATCAAGGATGAAATCATAGAAATTATGCGAATTCGCCATTGCCATATTCTGGGGCTGCGCGTATTGTCTGCTTTTTTAATGGATAAGAGTAATTAAAATGAGTACTTCCACAGTTGAATCCGCACAAGATGCGCAAATATATGTTGTTTTTATACCGACAGAAAAAGGTAAAATGAAGCTATTTGGTGTCTCGGAAGGTTTGACGATTGAAGATATTGAAGCTGAGATCGCTCAACAAACGAACACTGAGCCCGGTCAGGTTGCCTATTATGTGGGTGAATTGGGCCAAACCAAACAAGAGACAGCGAACGCAGCGAAAAACGCAGGTCTCAGATATATATCTCCTGAGAATATTTCAAAAATCGGTGCGTTTTTACAAAAATATTCAGACGACGCCTCCATGACAGAAATATTCGCACAGCATGCGCGCATTTCATCACGAAAAGGTTCACCCGAGCAAGGCACGTGGGCCGAGCCAACCCTTGCGGAATTGAACGCTCTTGAAGCAGGGGAAGAACCGCTTGTATATGCTTCTTTGTCTTAAAAGCTGATTTTAAGTCCGACGATGCCGGTGTGCGATACAACGCCGTTATCAGCGGCAAGTTTTGGCACGATTAAGGGAACAAATCCTGCGCTCGCGACATATTCTGCACCAATGCTTAAATGTGGATTTATAGTTATTTCAACGCCTGCGACGCCTTGTTGCATATCAAACCATTCTTCATCGCTATCGCCTTGGATGCCTTGGCTATACGATAGGCTATATTTTGTGGGTAGGTGTAGGATTGTGTCGTTGTAGCGTCCTTGCAGGGTTAATGCGCTCACGTGGCTGTCTGTTGCGGGCCAGTCTTCGACGGTTTGTGTGTATTCGGCCATAACGTCAAATTTATTTAGTTTAGCTTCAATATTGGCGTTAACCGCGCCGTTCCATGATCTGTCATTTGTGCCTGTTGTTGGCGGGTGGTGTGCGATTGAGCTGTCATAGATTGTGCCGCGCAGGAAGCCCGCGCCGATTTTCACGTTGTAATCATCATTAAATTCAATGCGATGGGAGGCGTTAAGCGCGAAGTTTTCGTACTTATCGTCATTTTTCGGCGAATTTAAAACGCGTAAGCCGCGATCGTTTTTGATCAGGCTTGCGGCAAGCATTGTGCCGTCCTTGGCGTATCCGACTTCTAATAATGGTTCATCCGTTTGCGCCCAAAAATAATGTGCGCTATGTGTGTGGGTGAATGGGCCGTAGCTTGAGAAATTACCGAAATTGACTGATTTTTTTGCGATGGCTGCGTAAAGAGGGAATTTGTCTAAATCGCCTATTGTCACGCCATATTTTCGTAGCTTCCAACGATCTTGCCCCGTATACGCTAATTCGGTGTATTCGCCTTGCGCAAATAATGTGACCCAAGGCAGGGTTGCAATTGCGTGCGGGGTGAAGTCGTTAATAACGCTGTACGTGTCACTTGTACCTTTTGTATGTGTTGGTGGGAGGCGCGATAGAATTGGGAATTTTCCTGCTGTGTTCGTGCGTTCAGCAATGTATGTGCCGACAATACGCGCACCAAGATAGAGGCGATATGGTTTTAAATCCCCATTTTCACGGGCCTTAAGCATGACAACTGATTTATCGGTAACGTGTTCTTGTAGATCGGTTATTTTGTTCGATAGGGTTGCGTTGGTATCTATAAAACCAGGGATAATTTCGTAATTGCCATCAGTGTTTAAGAGTGTTTTGAGTGTATCGCTTGCGTTTGCTGTATGTGTGTTTGCGGCTATTGCGATAATCGTGCCCGCTATAAGCAGAAATAATTTTTGCATATCTTCGTCTCCCTCATGAATTTTGGGAGATTATCTATATTTTCATATTCTTTCAATGTTTTATTTGGGGCTTGGCAGATATGCGCTGGCCCATGCGGCGACGCATCTGGCGACGTATTCGGCGGCACCTTCTGCGAATAGCAGATGATCGTGTGTGTTGAGGGAGATAAAGCTTTTTGGGTGCATCGCCCAGCTATAGATGTCGCGTGCGTGTGCGATAGGCACGGTGTCGTCAATCGGGCTGTGGCATACGAGGAGGGGTTTTTTTAGGTTGTGGACGGCGTCTTGGATGTTTTGCGATTTGATATCGTCGATGAATTGTTTTTTGATCGTAAATGGGCGACCGGCCAGTAGCACGTCGGCTTCACCTTCATCTTCGATTTTATCGACGTCGCAACCGAATTGTTTCATCACATTGGTGGTGTTTGACGGCGCGCCGATTGTGACGACTGCCCCGACTTCGGGGATGTCTTTTGCCGCGACGAGCACGGCGGTTCCGCCCAAGGAATGGCCGATCATCATGCTCGGCGCTTGAAGGGTGTCGCGCATATATTGAACGGCGTAGCGCAAATCTTCAACATTTGAGCTGAAATTGGTGTCTGAGAATTCGCCGCCGCTTTGGCCGAGCCCTGTGAAATCAAAGCGCAGGACGGCGATGCCATCTTCGTTGAGCGCCTGTACGATGCGGCTTGCGGGGGTGAGGTCTTTGCCGCAGGTAAAGCAATGCGCAAAGAGTGCGTAGGCAACGGGTTCGCCCTCTGGCCTATCGAGCCGTGCGGAGAGGGTGTGGCCTTGTGAGCCTTTGAATTCCAATTTCCCCATGGCTAGATGGCATCAACAAATATGCCGCGCGAAATTGCGGCGACGCCGGTACGGCTAACATCGGACAGACCGAGTGGTTTCATGAGATTGATGAATGCGTCAACTTTGCTTGTGTCGCCAGTGATTTCGAAGACGAACGATTCTAGTGTTGAATCAACAGGATTGGCGCGGAACACATCGGCGATGCGCAGGGCTTCGATGCGTTGCTCGCCTTTTCCTTCGACCTTGACCAATGCCAATTCGCGGTTGATGTGCGGGCCATAGGTGGTGAGGTCGCGCACGCGCTTGACGGGGACGATCTGGCTTAATTGTGCTTTGATTTGTTCGATCACTTCGGGGGTTCCGCTGGATACGATTGTGATGCGGGATGTGTGCTCGACGTGATCGGTTTCTGCAACCGTCAGGCTTTCGATATTATAGCCGCGCCCGGTAAACAGGCCGATGACACGCGCAAGCACGCCCGGCTCGTTATGGACGAGGATCGCCAAAGTATGGGTTTCAATCGTTTGATCCGTCGGGCCGGGGGCATAAACGGATTTTGACTTTTTGTCTTTTTTCGCTGGTTTGTTCATAGGAAATTTATAACCGAGTTTACGCGCAGTGTGTAGCGGAAAAATACATTCCATAAAATTTTAGATAAATTATGGCTAATGTTGAGCTTATTTTAGGATTTTTCTCGTAAAATTATATCGAGTAAAGATAGGGAAATTTATGCCAGTATTAGATATCGTCGCTTCAATAGGGGCTTTGCATGAGCTGGAGGATGTGGTTTTTAATGGTCAAAGCGTTGACGTTTTAGTGAACGGAATTGTTGTAGAAGATGGGCGCGCATACATAAGCGGCAATATTAACGATCATACTTCTGAGGTTTTTAGAGAGTTCTTTGCAGAGCTAGATGCGGCTGAAATTGAAAAGATTTCAGGTATGGCATCTGGTTCTACTACCAATAGCAAAATTGCAATAGCAAAGCCTCACATGGCTGAGATTGTTGATAACATTTTAACGCAGAGACCAGATACGATCGTTGTGAGCGATGGCGAAACTTTTGGTGATGTGCGCGCTGCGGTTAAAAATAAGATTACTACTGAAGCTGCGCCGCCGAAAATTGAAACGGCCCCTGAACCAGAAGGCCCCAAATCAGCCAACCTTGTAGAGGGGCAAGCTATACGTATTCAAGATTATAGCGGTGATGGTCCTACATTGATTGAAGGGTTTGACGTCAATGGATCATCTGGTGACATGGTTGTTCATGATATTGAATTTTCAGGTGGAAAACCATTTTTAACAGGTGTTTTCTCTGTGCAGACAGATACGGGGTCTGTCGACAGGGAGTTTGCTGTTGCGATAGATAGTTCACGTTTCCCCGATGTGACTGCTTTAACAAATGATAATCTGCGGCACTTAACATCCCCTGAGGTTGTGCAGGAGATGCTTGCATCAAAACAGCATGACATCGTTCTTAGTGCGCATGATGCTTTTCCTGATCGTGCGCGTCTTTTGAGCGATATTAAAGGGCTTCAGGGTATTAACCAAGGTGCTTATCATGCGGATATTCCTTATCTGGCGCGTATGGGACAAGAATATCCTGAGCTTTTAGACACTATGAAGCTATACCAAAATAGTTGGTCGCCTTTTGGGCGGAATGATGAATTGATTAAAATGACGATTATCGATCATTTGGATATACAGGACCCCAAGCTTCGCTCGCTTTTGGTAGACAATACGGCGAGTATGAGAGAGTTTGCGGAAACTTTAAATAGCCGTACAGACTTGTTCTCAAAAGGACCCGAAACGCGTGCTGCTATAAGTCATATGGCTGCCCATGCAGATAATATTGTGGGTGAAGCAAGACCGAAAAGCCTTGGTAAAGTGAGTGCGGCAGCTCGTCTTTTTGGTGGTGCCGCAGTTGTTGGAACTATGGCTAATGCAGCAAGCGCTGGTGTTATTGCTTATGAGGGGAGTTCAATGTTGGCATTAACAGAGCAGCAGCTAGCGGCCGGAGATATTACGGAGCTTCAATATGATGCTTTAATGAAATTTCATGCGGAAACGACAGGCGCGCAGGTTGCGGATGCATCGGTAGGGATGGCGGATCAGTTTATTATACCATCGGCAATGTTTACTGTTGGGGTGGAGTTGAGAGCGCGTGGCGAATTAACGCGAATTTCAACGTTATTGGATATTCCTGAAGATATATATCAAATGCATGCGCGAAGTATGTTCGGTGGGCATACGGCTTCACACACAGCTATATTAGCGGCAACCGATGAGCTTCCAAGATCACCAGAAGGACAGCCGGATATTTTGCATTATGCTATTGCCTTAAAGGCAGGCATGGAAATGGCAGAAAATGATCTGATGGTTTTTCAATCTCCTTATATAAGTATGACCATCCCTGATGATATTCGGGGTCAGATAGAGGCAAGAGAGCAGGCTATTGCCAGCATGAAATCCTCGTTGGTTGAAGAAATGGGATCAATCATGCGCTCACCGGAGGGGAGCGAAGCGTTCTTAAATGTGATGTCGGTTGATGACAGGCTAGATTTTGTGCGGTCGATCGCGATGGTTGATGACACTCTAGATGCTAATAATCCGCTTGTTGCGGATCTGACGCGTGATTATATGAATTTACCTTTAGATGAGCAAATTGAGATTGGTAATGCTATGTTCGCGGCGACTGAGGCTTTGAGTGCTGATAACGGGGCGATGCTTAACGCTTATATTATCTCCCGTATCATGTCACATCAAGATGGAGCGTCACATGAAATGGCTGGAGTTGATTTAACAGATGATGGTAACTTTACTGGGCCAGATGCCGCCGCGGCTGGTGATGTTAAGCTTTTGGGCGCTGCTGCCGGGGACGGGCTTATGATTCGTGATTCGCTTGTTGTTGGGCCTGAAATTGTGCATACAACGCCTCCTTCCACGACACCATCTGTTGCGCCATCATAATTTAAGTGTTTAAATTATTTTATGAGTGCTGATGGTTTCGTTGAAAATATCCCGTTAAATAATGAAATGCGCTGCTCGATTGTTTCCAATTCGACAGGGGATATTCTTATATTACATGATCAAAAACTGCGTTCAGATATACAGTGGATTGACTTTGATGTTGATGCAAAAACATTATCGCTTATCCATGAAGATGGAAGCCCGCAGGATCTAGGCATTGTTCTGGATGCAAAGATGGTGTCCAATCTTTCAAACGGGCTAGAGGTATCGCTTGTTCGAATGGACAATGATAAAGCTGTCTCACGACAGCGGGTTATCATTGTCATTCAAGAATATTAAACCAACGTCTTGTCGAACATGGCCGCGTCGGGGGAGAGGATCATCTCGTTATGGGCTTTGCCTGATGGGATCATCGGGAAGCAGTTTTCCTTTTGCGCCACGCAGACATCGACGATTGTTACGCGATCGGTTGCCATCATTTCCTCGATCACACCGTCAAGCTCGTCAACGGTTTCCGCGCGCAGGCCAACGCCGCCATAGGCTTCGGCAAGTTTAACGAAATCGGGTAGGCTTTCGGAATATGAGCTGGAATAGCGCTCGCCGTGGAGGAGTTCTTGCCATTGACGAACCATGCCCATCCATTGGTTGTTCAGGATGAAGATTTTGACGGGGGTTTTATATTGTACCGCGCATGACATTTCCTGAATATTCATCAAAATAGAAGCTTCACCCGCAACATCGACAACCAAGGCATCGGGATGAGCGATTTGCGTGCCGATTGCAGCGGGAAGGCCATAGCCCATTGTGCCGAGGCCGCCTGATGTCATCCAGCGATTTGGTTCGTTAAACGGCAGGAATTGCGCGGCCCACATTTGGTGTTGGCCAACTTCGGTTGTGATATATCCTTCGCGCGGGTCTTTCGCCATGTAATGACGCAAACGCTCAAGCGCGTATTGAGGTTTAATGATCTGCCCTTCTTGTTTATAGGCAAGGCAGTTTTTGGCGCGCCATTCTTCGATCTGGCTCCACCATTTTTTAAGCGCGTCTTGGTCGGCTTTGTATTTGCGTTTTTTCCATACGCTGATCATGGCTTCTAGGGCGAGTTTTGCATCGGCGACAATTGGAATATCAATGCGGATGTTTTTGTTGATCGAACTGGGGTCGATATCAACATGGATCTTTGTCGAATTGGGGGAGAATGCATCGGTGCGTCCTGTTACGCGGTCATCAAAGCGTGCACCGATATTGATCATGACATCACAATCATGCATCGACCAATTGGCTTCGAATGTACCGTGCATGCCTAGCATACCAAGCCATTGCTTATCCTCGGCGGGATATGCCCCTAACCCCATCAATGTGGATGTGATCGGGTATCCGGTTTCGCGTACCAATTCACGCAGGAGTGTTGAGGCCTCTGCGCCCGCATTGATCACGCCGCCGCCTGTATAAAATACAGGGCGTTTTGCGTTCGCCATTAATTCTACGGCGGCTTCGATGGCATCCATATCGGGGGTCACGCGTGGCTGGTAGCTTTGCGCGGCTGTTGGTTTTGCCTTTTTATACGTGCCTTTTTGAAATTGTACGTCTTTGGGGATGTCAATGACAACGGGGCCAGGGCGTCCAGAGCGCGCAACGTGGAAGCTTTCATGCATGATGTCGGCCAATTCTTCGATATCATCGGCAAGGTAGTTATGTTTTGTACAAGGGCGCGTGATTCCGGTTGTGTCCGCCTCTTGGAAGGCGTCTGTTCCGATCATGAATGTTGGAACCTGTCCGGTGATACAAACAAGCGGGATTGAATCCATCAATGCATCGGTTAATCCCGTCACCGCGTTTGTCGCGCCGGGGCCGGATGTTACAAGGGCGCAGCCAACCTTGCCGGTGGAGCGCGCGTAGCCTTCGGCGGCATGTAAAGCGCCGCCTTCTTGGCGAACGAGGACGTGTTTGATTTTGTCCTGATTTTTGAAAATTTCGTCATAGATGGGCAACACCGCGCCACCAGGGTAGCCGAAAATGACTTCAACGCCTTGTTCGATCAATGCTTTGATCACCATTTCCGCACCCGTCATTTGTTGGGTTTTTGCTGGTGTTGTTTTATTTGCGTCTTGTTTTGCGTTTGTTGTGCTCATGTCATTCTCGTTCATTTAAAATATGTGGGTCAAAAACCTTAAAGCGCGTCAGGATTTTTGACTTGGGCTCTTTATGAGAGAACCTTTGGCAAAATACCTGAACCGCGCTTTATATTCTAGCCCTAGGGGCCTATTATTTAGCAGTTTTTTACACACTTGCCATGGCTTTATGCCTTATGGCGTTTTTCTATTACCGTCTACTTAATCTGCAATGCTTATTTGCATCGTCTCTATGATTGATATAATCACTTTGTTGCGTATTGGTCAAGCTATAAAGCTATAAAGTTGCGTAAAAATGATTAAAAAGAAATATTATTTCAATTTTCGAGTGTCCATGATGCCCCATTCTTCATATTCTCCATATTTGTTGTCTCGCTTTTCTCTCGGCCATAGTGACAAGCCCAAGCCAAGTACGATCATGGATATGAGGCCAGTAGCCCAATATATTTTTGTATCAGTATAGCCTATGGCTTGTGTGGCAAAGACATAAGCTACAGTTAAAGCGATAGTATGCGGTACACACCACCATCCACTGACACCAATATCTCGAAATCTTTTTGCTGTAACGGATATCCCTATGTAGGTGAAGAACAGGCTTAAAGCAATAAACAGCCATTGAACAAACTGAATGTCAGTTTCATATTCAAAAAGTTTTTGTATGGCGTTTAAACCAACGCCAGTGAAAAAGTAATCTAATCTGTTGATACGGCCTTTATTAATGTATGCCATATCGATAATTTTTTGTTCAATTTTTTTGTGTTTATCTGCGGTTGTTAATTGGGTGTCTTCCATTTTTCCTCATCTGAGAGTGTTATTTAACATCGTTATTGTATGTGTTTTTATGTTTTTTAAACAACCCTTAAAGCTGGTTCCTGAGCCATGTCATTTGGCGTTTAGCGTAGTTTCTTGTGATGGTTTGGGCTTTTGTGATGGCGTCTTGTAATGTCATCTCATTGTTGAGATAGGCACGCAGTTCTTTGAACCCTAAGGCTTTGCAGAGTGGGACGCCCTCGTTGACTTCGCCCGAGGTCAGGCGTTTGTCGAAGGCTATAACCTCGTCCAATGCGCCATGTTCAAGCATCCATTCAAAGCGGCGATTGCAACGGTCATAGAGGATTTCACGCTCGGGCAAGACTTTGTGTAGCTCGAAATTCCAATGGCTTGGCGGCGCGGCGCGGGGAAGCTCTTGCCATTCGGCTAGGGACTTTCCTGTGGCCTCTAAAACTTCCATTGCGCGGATGATGCGGGCTTTATGGTTGGCGTGGAAGCGATCTGCCATGATTGGGTCGCGCGTCATAAGCTCGGCATAAAACGCATCTGCGCCGATGCTTTCATATTTTGCGACGACGCGATCGCGCACCTCATCAGGGATATCGGGCATCGGGGATAATCCTTCCATGAGGGCTTTGATGTATAAACCTGTACCGCCGCAAATGATTGGGGTTTGCCCGTTTTCGATGGTTCGCGTGATGATGGGTTCTACGATCTCTCGCCAATTTCCTGCGCTGCAGACCTCGTTTGGGTGGAGCGCACCGTAAAGCAAGTGCGGGATTTCTTCTTGTTCTTCTTTGGATGGATGCGCGGTGAGGATGTGCAGGCCGTCATAGATTTGCAGAGAGTCGCAATTGATGATGACGCCGTTATGTTTGCGCGCAAGCTCTAACGCTTTGGCGGATTTCCCGCTGGCGGTGGGGCCAGCTATAACAAATATATTTATTGACATAATTTATACTTTTGCATAGTTTCCTTGCGACTTTTCATAGGATAATCATAAATGTTGCAAGTACAAGTTGATAGATGTCTTTTTAGGGCGCGATCAGGATTTAACGCTGATGGGCTTTATATCTTTGAGCGTCCTGAACTTCGATCTCCGCTCATGGGGGCGATGCGCATGCGCCGGATGCGAGTATGTTACAGGCATTGGCGGCGCAGGCGTCTTTTATTCGCAGTGATCTTGGCTTGTCGTAGCCGCTTTATTTAGTGTCCAATTTCAGCGCGACAAAGCTGACATCACCTTCACGGTTGATCAAGAGTAATACCGAGCTGCGGCCATTCTTGGCGGCGCGGCGGATGATGTCGTTGGCGTTTTCAGCATCTTTCACCGGTTGCTGATCAATGTCGACGATGACATCACCCTGGTCGATACCTTTGCGTGCGGCTTCGGATGACGGGTCAACTTTTGTCACGATGATCCCGCTGACTGTGCTTGGTACGCCAAATTCTTGACGAAGCGCATCGTTTAGGCTGCTGACGGTGATGTCGAGTTTGTCGATGTCTACGCCTTTGGCGGTTTCGCTGCTGCCTGCGACTGAGCCTAGCAAGCCTTCGTCTTCGGCTTTTTCAAGTTCGGCGACGCTGATTTTGCTTTTGACTTCTTTGTTGTCGCGCCAGATGACGAGCGGCACATCGGTGTTGATTTTTGTTTCGGCAACAATGCGCGGCACTTCACGCATTTCTTTGATCTTTTTGCCGTTAAATTCAAGGATGATATCGCCGGGTTTTAAGCCTGCCTTTTCCGCGGGGCCACCTTCGGTGATCGATGCAACAAGAGCGCCATGTGGTTTTTTCAGGCCGAGGCTTTCGGCGATTTCTTCGGTGACGGTTTGAATGCGAACACCAATCCAGCCACGGCGTGTGCGTCCAAATTCAACGATTTGGTCAACAACGGGCTGGGCGAGGGCGGAGGGAATAGCAAAGCCGATACCGACAGAGCCGCCCGTAGGCGAGAAGATTGCGGTGTTGATGCCGATCACTTCACCTTTCAGGTTGAACATCGGGCCGCCGGAGTTTCCGCGGTTGATGGATGCGTCTGTCTGAATGTAATCATCATAGGGGCCGGAATGGATATCGCGTGAGCGTGCGGATACGATCCCTGCGGTGACTGTCCCGCCAAGGCCGAATGGATTGCCAATCGCCACAACCCAATCACCAACGCGCAACACGTTGCTGTCGCCGAATTTTACGGCGGTGAGTTTTTTATCGGTTGTTACTTTTAGGATGGCGAGGTCGGTTTTTTCGTCGCGGCCAATCACTTCGGCTTCAACGGATTCGTCGTCGTGGAAAATGACGCGCACTTCGTCGGCGTCTTTGACAACGTGGTTATTGGTGACAACGATGCCTTTTTCCGCGTCGATGATGAAGCCAGAGCCAAGCGATGCAGGCGGTGTTGTTGGCGTGCCCATGCCGCGTTTATCCATGAATTCGTCGAAGAAATCTTCAAATGGGGAGCCTGGCGGAAATTGCGGCATATCGGGATAGTCGCTCGGCGCTTCGGCTTTTTGTGTGGAGGATATGTTCACAACCGCGGGAAGCAAATCTTCAACCATATCGGCGAAGCTGTCAGGTGCGGTGTTTAGGCTGCCCGCAGCATGTGCTGGTGACATGTGCATCGGGGAGAGTATTGTAAAAGTCAGGATTGTTAATAGACAAATATGAAGCGTTTTCATGTTTGATATTTCCTTTTTCTATCTGGTTTTTTACGTTTACTTATCTTCAAAGTATTTGAAGAACTGGCTATCAGGCGAGAGGATCAGCTGTGTTTCCGGGTTCGCCATTGTGTTGGAATAAGCCTCCATTGAGCGAATGAACGAGTAGAACTCTTTGTCCTTATTGAAGGCATCCGCGTAGATCGTGATGGCTTCTTCATCGCCTTGACCGCGCAGCATTTGTGCATCGCGTTCTGCGTTGGCGATGATGACTGTGCGTTCTTTTTCTGCTGTTGAGCGTATTTCAAGCGCGCGTTCTTCACCTTTTGCGCGTGTTTCTGTTGCGCGTTCTTTTAACTCGGATTGCATGCGGCGCACGGTCGATGTGCGGAGCTCTGGTGTGAGGTCAGCGCGGACGATGCGCACATCAACGATTTCAATGCCCAGATTGTCTTTTTTGGTGTTGGAATTGATGCGCTCTGAGATATCGCGCATGACACCTGTGCGTGATGCGGATAATAATTGCTGCAGGCTGGTTTTACCAAGTTCCGCGCGTGTTGCATCATTAAGAATGCTTTCAAGGCGTGAATTGGCTGCGCTGATGGTGCGTAAGGTTTTCAAAAACTGTAGCGGGTCGACAATTTTGTAGCGTGCGAATGTGTCGAGGATGATTGGCTCCCCTGTGACATTTGCGATGGATGATCCGCCCTCTTCATCTGTAGGCTCTTCGCCAGCGGCCGGTGGTGGGGCTATATCCACGCTTGAGATTACGACCTGTGCGGGGTCTGGATCAACCGAAAGGATGCGGCGGTCGAAATAAGACACGGTTTGGATAAAGGGAATCTTTGTGTGGAGACCGGGGCCTTTGACTTCGCCTTTCGGCTCACCGAGTTGCAGCACGATGGCTTGTTCACGTTGGTCGACGACGAAAAAGATTTGCGATGCCCCGATAAGGCCAACCGCAAGAATGGATAATAGAATGAGGAGTGGTTTGTTCATTGTCTTATAGCCTTACTTGCTTTGGTTATTGGTATTGCTGTTGAGTTGGTTGAGCGGCAGATAAGGCACGACGCCCTGACTGTTGCCGCTATCCATGATGATTTTATTGGCGTTTTTAAGCACATCTTCCATGGTTTCGATGAAGATACGTTCGCGCGTTACATCTTTACCTGTCTGATAAGCTTTATAGACCGAGTTGAAGCGATCAGCGTCACCAGTTGCTTTAGCGACGGTTGATTCTTTATATCCTGTTGCTTCTTGGATGTTTTTAATCGCAGCACCACGCGCGCGAGGCAAGATATCTTCACGATATGCATTCGCACGGTTTTGGATGTCTTCGGCGTCTTGTTTTGCCGATTGAACATCTTGGAAGGCTGCTTGGACGTCGGGATGGACATCGGCACGGTCGATAAGGACTTGTGTGATGTTTACACCGGATTTGTATTCATCAAGGTTGTTTTGAATAATTTTTTGAATGGCTTCTGCGATTGCGGCGCGGCCCGTTGTGATGATGGGAAACATATCGGTTTGTCCGACCACTTCACGAATGGCGCTTTCTGCGACCTTTTTAATGGTGTTTTCCTGATCTAGGATATTAAAGAGATATTCTTCTGCGGATTTGATGTTCCATTGAATGACAACATCAAGGTCAACAATGTTACGGTCAGACGTCAGCATGAGGCTTTCTTCGGGCAGATCACGGCGGGCATTGCCGCCGCCGCGTGTGAGTCCATCAACAAAACCAATATTCATGCGTTTAATCTCTTGAACTTTGATAACGGTTTTTGTTTCGATGGGTGCAGGAAGTGCATAGCCTAAACCTGGCTCTGCCTGTGTGCGTTGCCATTTTCCAAAGCGTTGAACAACTGCATTTTCACCGGGGTTCACAACATAAAATCCACTGGCGAGCCAGAGCGCGGCGAGGACGATAATGATGAGGCCGATGAGCGGCGCGCCTTGGAAATTTTCGGGGAGCATCCCTTTAAAGTTATCTTGGGCGCGGCGGAGCATTTCATCAATGTCCGGATCGTTGCCACTGTCTTTTTTGCCGCCTTTATTGCCGCGATTAGACCCCCATGGATTATCTCCATTTCCGCCCTTGTTTGATCCTCCGTTTGATCCCCAAGGGTTTTTTCTGTCGTCGCGGCCCATAATGCTCGGCTCCTATTGGTATAAATTTTTGTTGACGGTTGATAGGGAATAACAATATCTCTTTCAGCAGAGAAAGCAAGGTGTCAGATGTTTAAAAACAAGCGATTGGACGAAGAAACTATTCTCAATGCCTTGCGCGGCGTTGATGACCCGCAAAGCGGCCTTGATATTGTCGATGCGGCGATGGTGAAGGGGTTGCAGATTGCCAAAGATGGCAGTGTTTTATTTATGGTCGAGGTTGATGCGGCGCGTGGCGCGGCTATGGAGCCATTGCGCCAAGCAGCGGAAGATGTTGTTCGTGGTGTGAAGGGTGTTTCAAAAGTGACGGCGATTTTGACGGCTGAGAAAAGCGCGGAGCCTGAGGGTGCGGCAAAAGCATCTGGGGCATCTGGCGCTAAGGTCTCTGATCCACATGGTATGGAGAAAAATCCGAAGCTAAATTTGCCGATTAAAAAGATTATTGCTGTGGCATCGGGAAAAGGCGGTGTTGGTAAGTCGACGGTTGCGGCGGCGATTGCCCGCGCTATGGCGGCGGATGGGACGAAGCGGGTTGGTTTGTTGGATGCGGATATTTACGGCCCCAGCCAGCCTACATTATTCGGGCTTAAAAATTTCAAACCCTCGTTTACTGAGGCGAAAACCATTATTCCGGCTAATGTTGATGGTCTGAAAATTATGTCGATTGGGTTTATGGTGGATGCGCAAAAGGCGTTGGTCTGGCGCGGTCCGATGGTGCAATCGGCGATTTATCAGATGTTCCGTGATGTGCAATGGGCGGAAAATGATGATGAACCGCTTGATGTTTTGATCGTTGATATGCCACCGGGAACGGGCGATGCGCAATTAACCCTCGCGCAGAAGATTGCAGTTGATGGCGCGATTATCGTTTCCACGCCACAGGATTTGGCGTTGGCGGACGCACGCAAAGGCGTTGAGATGTTTCGCGCGGTGAATGTGCCGATTCTTGGTTTGATCGAGAATATGAGCACGCATATTTGTACCAATTGTGGTCATGAAGAGCATATTTTTGGTCATGGCGGTGCGAAAGATGAGGCCGAGCGATTGGGGATTCCATTTTTGGGTGAGATTCCGTTATCGGCAGATATTCGCGCCAAGGCCGATGCTGGTGAAGGATTTGAAATTCCAAGCGAGATACTATCCGCAATTACGCTTTCCGATCCAACGTGAAAAACGTGAAGCTTGGGCGGTTTTTTTCGGGGTCGGCTTCGCGTTTTTCTTCGGATATGATGTTCCATTCGTCCCATTGAATTTGCGGGAAATAAACGTCTGCGTCGTAGTCGCGGTCTAAAACCGTGACATAAAGGCGGTCGGTGTAGGGGAGAGTTTCTTTATAGATTTGGCCGCCACCCGTGATAAAGATTTCATCACTTCCCAATTTCACCGCCATTTCGCGCATGGCCGCAATTCCATCTTCTATTGATTTATAGAGGAAGGGCCCTTCGGGAAGGGCGGCGGGGATAGCGGTTGTTTTGATGCTTGGTTTATCGATGTCAATGGCGCTTTCCATGTCGTTGAAAATTTCGGTTTCTTCGCGCTCGGGGAGGTTTTCGAAATTACGACTGATGACGAAGTTTGGCCTTCCCGGAAGCGGTTTACCAAGGCTTTCGTAGCTTTTGCGACCCATCAAAATTGGTTTTCCCAATGTTGTGCGTTTGAAATGTTTAAGATCCTCGGGCAGGTGCCAGATCATGCCGTTATCTTTGCCGATCGCGTTGTTTTTGGCGATTGCGACGATTGAGGATAATGTAATGTTCTTGTTGGTCTTGCGTTCAGTCATATTTCATATATAAATCAAAGCCATGGAAAGTCACGTCAAAATCTTCCTTGATTCTGTAGAAATCCCCTTGAAAATCGGGATTTTTCCGCATGAGCAGGATGTGCCGCAGCGCGTTGTCGTTGATGCGGAGCTTTACGCCGATCCCGCGAGCTATTTGCAGACTGTTAATCTTGATACGATTATTGATTACGGCAAGGTTTATAACGCGATTACATCGTGGGCGGAGCGTCCGCAGGTTCAGCTTATTGAGGATTACCTGAAGGAGCTGATTACGCTGTGTTTTGGTTTCGAGACCGTGATTGCGTGTCGGGTGTCGATCAAAAAATCCGATGTTTTCGGACAGGATCAGGGCGCGGGTGTGGAATTGTTTACCACGCGGAGCGATTGGGCGCGATCTTAACGTTTTGAGATTTTTTCGTTTTGCTCGCAATGACGACGTTAAAGTTATCATACAGCGACTTTACCCTTAATATGAGGGTGGGCTTGGTAGTTTACCAGCTCGAAATCTTCGAATTTGAAGTCGAAAATATCTTTTACATCCGGGTTTATCTTCATTGTGGGGAGCGGGAATGGCTCGCGGCTTAGCTGTAGTTCGGCTTGTTCGAGGTGGTTTGAGTAGAGATGCGCATCGCCAAGAGTATGGATAAACTCCCCCGCTTCTAATCCTGTGACTTGTGCGATCATCATGGTGAGCAGTGCGTAGGAGGCAATATTGAACGGTACGCCAAGGAAGATATCGGCGCTGCGTTGGTAGAGTTGGCAGCTGAGTTTTCCGTTTGCCACGTAGAATTGGAAAAATGCGTGACAGGGCGGTAGCGCCATTTGGTCGACAACGCCGGGGTTATAGGCAACGACGAGGAGGCGGCGACTGTCTGGGTTTTGTTTGATTTGGTCGATGACGTTGGCGAATTGGTCGATGGTCTTTACTTCCCCTTGGCCGTCGGCTGTTTTCCAGCTGCGCCATTGTTCGCCGTAGACGGGGCCGAGATCGCCGTTTTCATCCGCCCATTCATCCCAAATGCGTACGCCGTTTTCCTTGAGGTAGGCGATATTTGTGTCACCCGCGATGAACCAAAGCAGTTCGTGGATGATGGATTTTAGGTGGCATTTTTTGGTTGTTACAAGGGGGAATCCTTCGGATAAATCAAAGCGCATTTGGTGGCCGAAGACGCTGCGGGTTCCTGTTCCTGTGCGGTCTTCTTTGGTTGCGCCGTTTTCGAGGACGTGGCTCATTAATTTTAGATATTGTTTCATGCTTATAATATGGGTGATTCATCTTTCGGGGGGAAGAGCGCAGGAGTTTGCGTCCACTATAAATTTGAGATGGGCGGATTGTTGGCGTAGGAGTTTGCGCAAATGGAGGATATCCGCAGAGCGCAAGCCATGTTTGTAGGCGTTTTGTGATGATGTGGCTTTGCCTTTGTCCGTTTTGGGACCGGTGGCGAAGCGTTCCGGTTTTGTACGGCGACAATTGATGGCTTGTTGGGCGCGTCTTTCCTTGCTCCAACCCTTTGATTTTCTTTTCAAAACTTAAGATCCTTCGGTTCGTTTGACGGTTTTTGCGGGTGGGGTGTGTGTGCGTGTGTTTTGTTTGTTTTTGGTCATGGGTAGAGTATAGGATATAATTCCTATTCTGTCAAAGTGAGGTGGGCGCAATTTGTTTGACATAATTATATTTGGTGTGTATTTATATGTTTGTTTTATAAAGAGGACTTGTAAGAATGGCTTATTTATCGAGCGATGAAAAACAATTGGGTAGTATCTTCCCATTGAGCGCTGCAGATTCACGGGTGAAGAGTGGGCAGTTATCTACTGATATAGAGAGTACTGGTCGTCATGAGGCTATTCGTGCGTCACGTGCGCTGGCAATCATTCATGCTTTGAAATGCCTTGTTAAGTCTGGGCAGGTGGAAGTGCTGGACAGCCTGGCTGGTGTTAAATTGGGGGATTCATTGAGTGCTCAAGTTAAAAATACTTTAGGGCAGCCGATTGTAGATGCAATGTGCAGAGGGGCTAGGTCGCAGGTTTCTCATCGTGTTTTAGAGTGTAATGTTGGTTTGATCGAGGATGTGTTGCGTCAACGACATGGTCAATATCATATAGAGGACTCTAAATATCAACGTATTTTTGAGGAAATTGCACGTACCAAACCCAAGACGGTTCAGGAAATAATGCCAAAACTTTCTCGCTTAAGAGACGCATTCCCAGATGATTTTGCTCAATTAAAAGGGCAAATGGATATTGGTACAGAAGGACTTTCATTTCAGGCGCGTGGATTGTTAGGGGCTTCAAACTTGGTTGTGCCACGCCGTCTTATTGAGCCAGCAGAAGAGCTTTTGGTTATTGGATTTGATCCCGATAGTTATGAAACACGGTTGGAGTTTTAAAATATGGCTAACATAGTGCATGAGACGTTGAGCGAGCATTTTTATAGAATGGTCGCACGTGTGGAAGATAAAAAATTTGATAGGCAGCTTACAACTATTATGTCGGATGTGAATGGAACATTGGATTCGTCTGAGTTGTTAGATGAATTCTTATGTGATTGGCATGATGCTGGTTTGCCCGTGCTTATTGCTACGGGTGTTGCGACGCAAAAATTACCCTTTCAGATTGTAAAGCGTTTACAGGGCGATGAAGATGTGCGTGGTGATTGGTTTGTTGAGAAACCGTTTGCGTTTAAAGATATAAATCCTGGTATGGTTTTTGATGATGATAGAAATATCACAGGAGTGGTTAACATAACTGGCGGTAAAGGGTGGGATATTGTCGATGCTATTGACTTTTTGGAAGCTTGGCACGGGTTGGCCCGTGATCAGAAGACGCAAGCATTGAAACCATTTTTGGAGTTGCATCAGCAGTTATATCCTAACGTAGGGCTTGGTTAAACTCGTCCACGTTTGTTAGATGTAAGCATTTCCCTTTCCTTTTTATATCAATCGCCCTATAATAATTAGTGCTGGGCTTGCTCAGCTATGACGTTACACGTGGTTGCGGAATAAGCGTTGTGGACCCCGGGGCAGTACCGGGCAGGTCCACCAATATTTGGGACTGAACTGGTTTTCGGGCTGAGGCTTTTGAAAACAAGGTAAGTACCTAGCGGAGAGAGTACCCTCGCGGCTTCGCCTTGGGGGCACGCTCAAATTTTTAACTTCGCTGGTGCTCAGTAACAAATTTTGGCGGGCCTGAAACAGGATCGACACGCGTAATAAAGGTGACATACGGCGTTCGGCTTTCCGCCGTTACCGGATAATTCGTTTATAAATGCAAACGATAACACAGTCGTAGCGAATGATAATGTACGCGAGAGCGTCGCTATCGCTGCTTAGTTTACTAAGTAGGTATTAGCTACAAATTAATCCTGTCCTTCTAGACAAAGGATAGTGGGGTTGGAACCGTACCTCGCAACAGAAACGGTTCATTTTTCTCCCCAAGCGCCGCCTGATTTTTAAAGTACGAACAAATCTTTGATTTGCTTCGCGCAACAGAAACGGTTCATTTTTTCTTTTTCCAGCATCTGAGATTCAATTTCGTTTTTTATACAGCACAAAATTCGGTCTTTCCTAAAAGCCCTCTTGATTTCATGCGCGAAGCTTGCGACACATAATGTATGAGTGATGAAGACGATATTTTACGGTATGACAAAATGGTTGAAACGGCCTTGCGCGGTGTTGTGAAACGCTCCGTTGAAGAGGTTATTGAGCATGGTTTGCCCGGTGATCACCATTTTTACATTACCTTCCTGACGGATTACAAAGGGGTGAAGATTCCTGATTACTTGCGTGATCGTTATCCGGGGGAGATGACCATTGTATTGCAGTATCAATTTTCTGATCTTTTTGTGGATGATAAATTGTTGCGTGTGACTTTGTCGTTCAATAATGTCCCTGAAAAGTTGGAAGTGCCGTTGGCGGCGATTTCGATTTTTGCGGATCCATCTGTGAATTTCGCGTTGCAGTTCCAGCCGATTGGCGATGCGATGGATGAAGCCGATTTGGCGGGGCTTGCGCTTGATGATGACGATGGTGACGGGCCGGATGATGATCCAAAAGGCGGCGGCCCGGGCGGTTCTGAGACTGGTGAAGTTGTATCGCTGGATAAATTCCGCAAGAAGTAAGCATTTCCCTGATAAAATAGTCTTCACTATCAATAGTGGTCTGTACTTTTTGGTGTAGATCGGTATGTTATCTCCTATGGAATATCCGAATTTAAAAGAGCCTTATAAAGTCCTTCTTAAGAAGGGCGAGTTTATTGATCAGTCGCGTTTGGGGCCTTCAGCGGCGCCGCGTGTTGTCCCGTTTAAGATTTATCACCCTGTTGATCATGATTTGGATAAGATGCCGGTCATTATCTGGAGCCATGGATTTGGCGGTAATGCCAACGGGGCGGCGTTTATTTCGCGGTTTTTGGCGGGGCAGGGATATATATTGGTGCATATCACACATTTGGGAACAGACAGTTCTTTATGGGAAGGCAAGCCCGGGCATCCGTGGGATATTTTGCAGAAAGTGAAGATTAGCCGTGAGGACACATTGGCGCGTTTTAACGATGTTCCATTTGTCCTTGATCAGTTAAAGATTTGGGCGCAGGAAAACCCCGATGTGGGGCAGTATATGGATTTTGACGCGCTGGGGATGAGCGGTCATTCATTTGGTGCGATGACGACGCAGGTCATGGCGGGGCAGAAATTCCCGGATGTTGACGGATCGTTGATTTCAATCAAGGAAGATCGCTTTAAAGCGGGGATTTTGTATTCGCCCGTTCCGATCCGTCATTTGGTTGACGAAAGTGTGAGCGATGAAGAGATATTCGGATCGATCAATATTCCGTTGCTTCATATGAGCGGGACGGAGGATGATTCTCCGTTAGAGGGATTTGGGTATCAATATCGTTTGGCCGTCTATGAGCATACGGGGATTGATGAAAAATACCTGCTGGTGAAAGAGGGCGGGGATCATATGGTTTATAATGGTACGCGTGGCAAGCTTGGTGATAGTGATTTGCGCGAGGTACATGAGGATTTGATCCTTAAGGCGGCGCTGGCGTTTTGGGATATGCAGCTTAAGGGTGATGACGCCGCGGCGGCATGGATTAAAGATGGCGGATTGGCGGCATATGTCGGTGAGCGTGGGACGTTTTCTTAAGTGCGTTTACGTTTGCGCAGGCGGCGCGATGGTGATGTCGTGATGTGAATGCGGAGTTGTGAGATTGGTGTAGGCGGGCTAAAAATTTGGAATAAATGGCGGTGATGTTGGTGCGCAAAATATATTGTCATTAATACAACTTGGTGTATCTGTAATGTCTAAGCCTGCGATCTCTCTGTCTTCTGCTCTATCTGTTGAATAGATTTTTGCTTCTTCTACATTGTATACAAAGTCAGGTGCACCCTCGATTTTGGGGAAGTTTTTATGAGAGTGACGATCGCGCGTGAAATCAGCATCATTTTTACGAATATCAATGACGGTTGATGGTTTTAATATTTGTGCGACGTGATCGTGAGCAGAGCCGTAAATTACTGCTGTTTTCTCACCTTTAGTGGCGTTGAGTATGTTTTTAGATAGTTCGGTATCATCCAGCCGTTTTCGCATTCCTTGTCGTGTTGACGTGTCATACCTGTTTCCAGGGTCGACGCAGTGAGCCTTCATGCCATATTTCCTTGCTGCATCTATTTGTGTTGCCATGCGATTGAGAGTTTCGTCTAAGGATACGTCTCCAGCGTTATTATGTTGTGTAACCCGTTGTTTCATTAGATCTACATATTCATCTTTGGTGATTTGCTGATTATGGAGTGCGTCCGCTAGGTCTTGGTGCTGTATTGGGATTTCAAGACATACGTGAAGGTTTCCTGCTTCCGCGAGGTCTTTCATGAATTGTTCTGTGCCCAGAAATGCATTGATTTCGGGCGTCGTGTGGTTGCCATCTCCTATTAGGGTAAATCTGGAACTGGCTGTTGCTGTTTTTATGAAATCAGAAAAGCCATTTTGCACTTCACCGACTATCTTAGCTTTGTTTTTCATAGTGTAATTTTAATGGTTTATTTTAAATTTTTGGTTAACGTTATCTATCTCAATAATTTTTATTATTGAGCTTACTTTTTGGTTTGAATGCGCTAATTTTGTGGCATGACAGAAAATGCAGTATCGATATCCAATTTGAATAAAACCTATAAAGCGTCGGGGAAGAATACGTCTCCGAAGGTTGCGTTGACCGATGTTTCGCTTGATGTGCCGAAGGGGTCCATATTTGGGCTTTTGGGGCCGAATGGGGCGGGTAAGTCGACGATTATTAACATTATGGCGGGCCTTGTGATGAAGTCATCGGGCAGTGTTCATATTTGGGGGATGGATATTGATAAGGAAGAGCGCAATGCAAAGCGCGCGATTGGTATTGTTCCGCAGGAAATTAATTACGATCCGTTTTTCTCACCGCGCAAAACGTTAGAATTGCAGGCCGGACTTTATGGCGTGCCGAGCGGTGAGCGGCGGACGATGGAGATTTTGGAGACTGTTGGGTTGGCGGATAAGGCGGATGCGTATACGCGTTCGCTTTCTGGCGGGATGCGCAGACGTTTGATGGTGGCCAAGGCGATGGTGCATTCGCCGCCGATTTTGGTGTTGGATGAGCCATCAGCGGGGGTTGATGTTGAGCTTCGTAAGCAATTATGGGCGAATGTTCGCGCGCTTAACAAGAAGGGTGTGACGATCATGTTGACGACGCATTACCTTGAAGAGGCCGAAGAGCTTTGTGATCAGATTGCGATTATCAATCATGGTAAAGTTGTGTTGAGTGAAGATAAAGAGACGTTGCTTGGGCGGATTGAGGGGAAGGAAATTCGTTTCCGTCTTGATCGTCCGATGGACAATGTCGCGGCGGTTTTGCCGGGATATGTTGCGGAAACCGCGGGGCAGCGCAGTGTTATTGTGCGCTATAACCCCTCAGAGACAGAGGTCGGCGCTATTATTGCGGCGATTCAGGCGGCGGGATACGGGATCGTGGATATTTCCACGACCGATAGCGACCTTGAGGATGTGTTCCTTCAGCTTACCAAGGGGTAGGTTTTATCACCATGATTCACAGTGCTTTTAGAGGGGGCGGATATTATGGGGTTTTGGGGTTTTATCCCGAAGGTTATCCACGGTGTGAAGGGGTGGCGTCTTTTGGTTTATGATTTTTAGCGATTGAAAAAAATGTGGCGTAGTGCTTTATTGCGGCACGCATATTTTTTAGCGCTCGTAGCTCAGGGGATAGAGCACTGGTTTCCGGAGCCAGGAGTCGGAGGTTCGAATCCTCCCGAGCGCACCATTTTTCAATAGCTTCACAATCTACGTCGTTACTCGATCGCTTACGTATTATTCATACGCTGCGCTCCTCGTGCCTAGTATCTTGATAAAGCTTTTGAAAAATAGTTTATTCATCGGGCTTTCGAACCTCCTCTTTTTAGGTGCTATTCGCGGGGCGAATAGGGTTCGAACCCTCCCGAGCTCACTAATTTTTCTTTATTAAACAAGGCATTGTTCGATTTCTTTATAGGTTCGGACTTTGTCCTTGGTGGTTAATTGCGACGCACACAGCGTACATCGGGGAGACTCGAATCTTTATCAACGGTGAAAAAAGCACCTGAATTTGCTGTTGCGTTGAACTCATTTGATTCATTGGATGTCCAATATGTGGCAGCATCAGCGAGAGAATTAGATTTTAACATTTGTAATTCGTTTCTCGCTGGTAAGTACCAATCTTTGTAGCCGTGTCGATCTAGGCTATCGCAAAGATTAAAGGCGGGAAAATTATCAATTGAAGCGTTTAAATTCGCGGTATTAATTTTTCCGTCATCTGACGACTCGGTGCTAATATGTATGGCGTCGGCCAAGACTGATACTTTCCATCGTATGCCACCGCTTTGTCTGAATTCGGCAGGGACAAATAATTTTTCGTTTCCTGACCCATAATTTCTTGAGCCAGCATATATTGTGCCATCATTACATGTTGTACCAGGTGTGACGCTGTTTTTGCTACATGGGTCGATATTGGCGCGGTTGTAAAGCGCTTGAGCTTCTGCGGCGGAGAGGGCGCGGTTGTAGATGCGGACGTCGTCTATTTTCCCTTCTAGATGTCTGTTAGGAATATTACGGTCGCATCCAAAATAGAAATTTGAAGGCTGGGCATAGTCTGGTGTTAATGCTGGTGCTCCCGATGTCGTTATTAGAGCGCCATTCTTGTAAACTTTAGCGCCGTTGCTATCGTATGTGAGAATCATATGGGTCCATTGGTTTAAATCAACTTGTTGTGCAGTTATATCAAGATTATACGGAAACGATCCTCCTCCGCTATCATCCATTTGAAAGCGCGTATTACCGCCCGATCTATTGATTATGAAAATTGCTGCGTTTGTTATAAATCCATCGGAATCTTGGTCGTCTCTGTAATTAACCCAGAAGCTGTATGTCCCCGCTGTTTGTAAGTTGATAGAGTTTGATCCCGCAACTAAGCATGAGTTAGTTCCGCCAAGCTCTACTGCTCCTCCTATCACTCCGCCATTTGGATCATAGGCATAATCGCCTTGGGGGACGGCATCATTGCCATTTATAATATCAGCGAAGTTTCCAGAGGATTCATCAAATGTCCAATGACCCAAAAGACCATTGCTTAATGCCAGTGATGTTCCATCGCGGCCGACGCCGATCCATTCGTCGCCTTCGCAGTATTCGATGGTGCGGAAATCGGTGTTGTAATAGAGGAAGCCTGCGCTGCCCGAGGGGTTTGAACAGCTGCCGCCGCCGTCACCCGGTGGGCCGAGGGGGATGTATTGATAGCCGTCGCAATATTGCATGACGTTGTCATCGGTGTTGAAGATGAGTGTGCCTTCGGGTTGGCTTGGGTTGGCGCAGTAGCGGGGTTGTTTTTCATTTCCTGGGAGTTTGGTCGGGGAATTTGTAAGTGTTCCAGTCAATGTGAAATTGCCGCCGGTACCGCTGTTGACGTTCCATGTGGGTGCGTCATTTGTGAGAAATATATCAGGCGCAGAACCCGTAGGGATTTCTCCATTGGTTCCCAGATCGGCGTCGATGTCAAAAAGCGCGCGATTAGTGGGATTAGAAAAATCAATATAGGTTCCCGTGTCGAACCATAACTTATAAAGGGAGCCTTTTATATCGCGTCCTCCAGATTCATTTCTTCCGATATAGTAATCCAAATTTTGCGGCGTTAAATCCATGATGTCATCAACGTAATTATTAACATTGCTTAAGTCATCGACACCATCGACGTATAAATGCCTTTTGGTGGGATCGGATAGGTCGACGCTTATAAGAACGTGATGCCACTCTCCATCTCTGAGGATGCCACCGGAGCCAGTTAAACCTAGTATATCAGTTTGAGCCGTGTTAGAGGCGCCTATTGAAAGGGCTTGTGACCCTCCGCCATTGATGCTGATGTCAATTCCTCCTTCTGTACCATTATCGGTTTGCAAAATTGTCATCGGGCCGCCATCGCTTGCGTCTTGTTGATACCAAAAACTTAATGTTAATTGTTTGCTATCGCTGGCGGTGCTGATTGGTCCTGAAAGGTAATTATTTGCAGCGGAGTCAATATATGTTCCGTAGGGGCCGCCAAAGGTATTACTCGCGGCATAAATTTCAGCGATTTCGTCGGGGGAGAGTTCGTAGTTATAGAAACGGGCATCATCAATAATGCCGTGGAAATTGCCGTTACTTGTGCCTCTGAATCCTATAAATACCTTGCTTGTTGTGGGCATGCCAAGGAAAGGGCCAGAAGAATTTGTATTCGTAATAACAGGGACAGCGACGCCGTTGAGGTACATTTTGGGTTGGGTATTGATGGGGTTATCGTAATCGAAAGTTATCGCGACATGTGTCCATTCGCCCACGTTAAAGCGCGTGGTTGAGGTAAATGCTCCATTCGTATCCCATAATTTTGGTGATAGTTGTATTTCATTAGAATTGAATTTTGTTTGGAGGTCTAAAACACCTTCAATGCGTATGATGCCCATAACCCCATCAATGATGGTTGGCTTCATCCATGCGGCGTAGGTGAATGCGTTTCCTTGCGTGAATGTGCTTACGGCGCTTGTTTCTATTCTCGATTGTCCGTTTTCAGATAAATCAATGCCATTTCCTACGGGGGCGATGGATGATGCGGCGGGCATGGTGATGTTTGATGATGTTGCATCATTGCCGTTGCCGGAGCTGTCTTTAAATGTTGTTCCTGAGGTTTCGTCGAGGCGCCACCAGCCGAGCATTTTTTTGGCGCTTTGCGCTGGGGGGAGGGTTGTGGCGGTCGTAAGCTCTCCGCTCTCAGTGAAGCCGCCGCCGGTTCCTTTGTTGGTGTGCCAATCGGCGGTATCGCCAGAGAGGAAGATATCGGGGGGCGAGCCGGTGGGCAGGGAGCCATCTGTTCCCAAGTTAACCGCTTTGCCGTCGATATCTGTGAAAAGTCGCTGATTTGCAGCAATGGAAAAGTCAATTTTTGTTCCGAAATCAACCCATATATCGGCTAGGTAACCGTATAGTTTTTCAATTGTTCCGAATGATCCGATTGAAGCTTCGCTACCGCCACCGATAGCTATATATGTGTTTCCGCTTGATGTTACATCTAATACACCATCAACATAAATTTGATCTAGAGATCTGTTTGTTGTGTCTATGCTAAAGGCAATATGATGCCAATTGGAGTCCGATATAGGATTGACTGTTCTTGCAAGAATATTAAAGATTCCTACACCATCTTCTTGCCCATCAATTGAGAATTGGTTGGATGTATTAAATCTCAATCGCAGATATTCGCCAGCGGGATTTCTGTAGCGCAAAATTGTTTGTGTAGTGCCGAGGTTTCCAGTATCTCTGCGAACCCAAAATGAACCTGTGACTAGGCTGGGTGGTGGTTTTGATAAACCTGTGACTTCTAGGTAATCATTCGTGCCATCAAAATTTACTGCATTGATATCATAATCTTGGCCTTCGGTTTTTTGACCGTGCAGGATGGAGGCGCCTTTGCCCATGGATTGCCAGATCGACCCGTCGCAATATTGCATGGCGCGGTAATCTTCGTTGTAGATCATTTTGCCGGCGTCGGCTTCACCTTCACATGCTTCTAAGCGTGAGCGTAATGTTTGTATGTCTTCGACCGAAATCGCGCGATTGTATATTCGCACATCATCAATGTCGGCTAAAATTGAGGATCCGTCATAGCTTCCTAGAATAAAATCAGCCGCTTGTGGGTCTGTACCTTTATAATTTGATGAGATTGAGTTTTGTAATTGCCCATTTAAATAGAGTGATATATTTGTCCCGTCATAGGTGGTAACGACGTGATACCAGACGTCCTCGACTTGATAACTATTCGTGCGAACTTTGCCAACACATTGGTTGTCTGATCTTAAAAAATAATTACCACTTTCAAAGTTTTTAGACAAGCTTGGGCCATCTTGGCATGTGGCGGGGTAAGGTCCTGCGCCCCATACTTTATTTTGACCGGATGCACCAAGGCCATTAAATTTGATCCAGATGGCGACAGAATATGGGGCGGATGCGCCAGTGGGGAAAATGGGGGCGGTTACATTTGAATTGGCGGACAGACGAAGTGCATTCCCTGTTGATGATGTAATGGATTCTTCAGCAAGATCATCGTTTGCGCCATCGGACCATGTGCCGTTATTTCCGTTCCCGCTCGAATCCGTAACCGTGCTTCCGCTAGTGTCGTTGAATTCCCAATGTGCGACGAGGCCGGATGTGATGTCTTGGGCAGATGCGGCGGTGGGGGTGATTATTGGCGCGATGAGAAACGCAGCAAAGACGCAGCATAAGAATGCTGTTTGTTTGAGGGTAGGCTGGTTTTGTCTTTGCGTTTTTTGTTTCATATCATTTCATTTTTATTGTTCGAAGCAGTAAATTTGATAGCGAGTTTGGCAGTCACGAGTGGGAGAGAACGAACGTTCTGTCCAATCAGTTGTGCCCGTACTTGTCCCTGTTTGTCCGTTGTCTGCATTATTGTTCGATGTCCAATCTACACACGTATTTGAGGAATTAAATAATGTCCCGTCATTCGCTACATTCGTCCACGTTATGGATACATTTGTTTCTTTTTTCGCGCCATAAACACTATAGTTCATTTGTGCGTCTATGCTGCCGTCTGTTAAATCGGCCCAATTATTTGCGATGGTTGTTCCATCTGTTCTTACTATTGGCAATGTACCTTTAATTGCAGTAGAAAACCTACTATCTGGTGATCCTGTATTATCGGCAAGCCAAGCGAGGTAGGTTCCTGTGAGGCCAACGGCATCCGCTTCAGCTTGGCAAATGGCATCAGCCCCTGATAAGCCGCCCATATTACCATTTTGTGCTGACATTGTTACAAAAGCGACTTTTTCAGTAGCGCTTCCTCCGCAACTTGTGCATTTTCTGCCAATGGGGATCATATCTTGAGTGTTGCAGTAATATAATGAAGCTCCATCTGATATGAAGTCAACATTTGCTCTGTCATAACTTACGTTGCAAGAAGACGTTGAGCCGGATGTATTGGTTGGGCCCATATCTTTTGGAGCGTTTACGCCGTTGCACCATTGCATGTTGTTGTTGCTGAAGTTGTAATAATAGGAGCCGGGGCCAGTGCAACCGGCGAGGATTTCGATTTCGGCGGGGCTAAGGATACGGTTATAGAAACGCACATCGTCCATGTCGCCGCTAAATCCACCGCTTGATGAGTCTACTCTTCTTCCAACGAATAAGGTTTCGTCGGCGGGGTCTGTATATGCGCCAGAAGGGGCCGCGCCCTGCCAGCTTGTCGATGCCATGACGCCGTCTACATAAAAAATGGGATCTTGGGTATAGGGGGCATCATAATCATAGGATACCGCAATATGCGTCCATTTATTGGGATCCAATGTTGGACCATATACGACTGCGTTTGTGTCCCATGCTTGGGTATTGAAGATGACCCTATTGCCGAAATAATTCATGATCCTAAACCAATTGGAGCTTCCGAAAAATCCTTGTTGTCTGGAATCTATGTCTTTCAGGCGCAGCCACATTGCAACAGTGAATTGTTTGTTGGCGGTGAAAGACGCGGGGATGTTTGCTTGACCGCTCGAACCGTTACCAGCGGCAAAGAAATCAAAGGCGTTATCAATTCTTCCCGTTACTGAATTTGCGGTTAGGGAGGAGGAAAGCGTTAAGTCATATCCGTTGCCGGTGCTGTCTGTGGCAGTTGTGCCCGATGTTTCTTCGAATTCCCAATGGGCAAGGAGGTTATCATTTGGAACGGGCGGTGGATCGCCGGCGTTGTAGAGGGCGAGGACTTCATCCACGGAGAGGAGGCGGTCGTAAATTTTTACATCATCGATTGCTCCATTAAAATAACTTGGTCCGCCGCCAATTTCTATTGTGCCGTCATCGATTTCAGTTAGGTTTAAGGTATCGGATTCTACTAATATACCATTGCCATATATTCTTCCTGTTGTGCCGTCATACGTGATTGTGACATGGCTCCATTTATTTTCTGCGATTCCCATATCTGTCATTGCCGCATCTATTCTGGAGCCGGTTATTCCGAATCTAAGCGCGTTACTATTGAATTGGATAGATGGAGATTTTCCGCTGCCGCTGCCCCAATTAAAGATATACGAGTTATTAATTTCGTTGGGTTTTATCCATGCCATAACGGAGAATTTAGGGGCGGTTCCTAACACTAGGTTTGGATTTGTTAAGTTGATTTTGTCGTTAACACCGTCAAATTCTAAGGCGGTATTCATTGGGCCGTCGACGCGGTTGTTATTTGCATCCAAGCCGCCGTTCATCGCGGCATCGTTATTGTAAATCGAGCTGTCGGCGGCGGTGGTTCCTGATGTTTCATCAAGTTTGTAATGTGCAATCAAGCCGCCAGTTCCGGTTTTGGTTAGAGCTTTTATTTCATCGGCGCTTAAGATGCGGTTATAAATGCGAACGTCATCAAGATTACCACCCAGTGGGTTTGCCAAGTTGTTTTGATTCCCGAGAAATAAATTTAGCGATCCTGGTGCTTTTTTTACTCCTGCGGGTGTTATTTGCTCAGTTGTGGATACCAAATCCCCATTCACATAGAATAATGGGTCATTGGTTAGATTTGATGTATCATATGTAACCGCAACGTGATACCAGCTATCAGTTTCTAACGGAAGTGTATTATTCGGTGTGCGCCATATGCCTGATGTCGTGCTCCAGCGTGCTCCTGCAAATTGAAGCCTGTTATTGGCTGAGTTTAATTGAAATGAAAAATCATTGTTTTTGTCGATAAAGGACAAGGTTCCGGTTGCAGGGTCTTTTACCCATGCAGATAGCGTTAATTGATCAAGGTCTTCATATACTGCGTTATGTGGAACAATATAGGCACTGTTTGCTCCAAAAACGGCTGATTTTTCTATAATGCCAGATTGGTTAAGTGTGATGTTTGAACCTGTTGCTGTTGCATTATTTCCTGTGACACTGCTATCTATTGCTGTTGTGCCGCTGGTTTCATCGAGTTTGTAATGCGCGACGAGGGAGAGGTTGGCGTCATTATATAGCTCTTGGATTTCGGCGGCGGTGAGGACGCGGTTATAGATGCGGGCATCATCGACAAGGCCGTTAAAGTTTTTACCGCTGCCATTCCATTCAACCCGCCCAACGACAGCCGCGGAGGTTGCGGGGAGGGTATATGTTGATGTTGAAATGTTAGGTACATTTATGTAGCCAGTGAATAAGTTTCCGTTGATGTAAAACTTAGGGGCGGTGGTGGGCGTGTCATTGTAGCTGTATGTGACCGCAACATGTGTCCATTCATTGGGTGGGATCGAGGTCGCTGCACGGAACTCATGGAAACCATCGTCCCATGCCTCTACCCCGAAGGATAGATCATCTGTGCTAAAATATGTTTTCATGTGTGCGTTATCGACCAATTCTATTATGCCTCTATGCCCGCCAAAATCTCTGGGTTTGATCCATGCGGCGTATGTTAGCTCCGATGTGTTTGTATAAGTGTCATTTGAGGGGGCTTTTAATTCTTTGTTTGAAACGCTAACGTCTGAGTAGAAATTGATGGCGTTGTCATAGACACCGTCTTTTGTGTCAGTGGCGGGGGTTACGCCGTTAATATAGGTTCCGTTATTTGCCAAAATTGAACTGTCGATACCTGTGGTGCCGCTGGTTTCGTCGAGCTTGAAATGGCCGATGAGGGAGGCGCGCTCTTTGCCGAGGTCGTAAAGAGCGGTGATTTCGTCGTCGGAGATGGCGCGGTTGTAAATACGGACATCGTCTATTGAACCATTAAATTCTGAAGTGCCATCAGTTGAACCGCCTATTGCAATGCCTCTATTCGAACCCAACGGAGTATCTGGAGTACCTGCTGGAAGAGACCCTATTTGTATTCCATTTAAATAAATTTTAGAATTAACCCCATCATTAACCCCAGCGACATGCATCCATGAGTTTTGTTTTACAACGTTACTTGCGCTTGCTAATATTTTTTCACCGCCACTATCATCTAAAAGAAACAATAAACTATTTGGATTTGTTGGGTGATCACTCTCTCTAATGTACAAAACAGCACGAATATCGTGTATAAAACTAATTATATGCTGTGAATTAAAGGCATCAGAATCTGAGTTTTCGCCCTCATTATATATCCATGCTGAAAATGAAATTGGACTTCCAAATAACGAAGTGCCCAGAGTGTTTGGCACTAATAATTTATTGCTTACGCCGTTAAAATTAAAACTATTATTAAAGACACCATTTGTGGTGCTTGCAGCTGCAGTCATTCCGCCGGACATGGTTGAATTGTAGCCGTTTGCGGTGAAGTCAATGGCTGTTGTGCCACTGGTTTCGTCGAGTTTATAATGGGCGACGAGGCCGTTTGGGGTGACGGATGGTCCATCGGTCAGCGCGCCGCCTTCGGTAAAACCACCTCCTGTTCCTTTATTTGTGTGCCATGTTGCAGTGTCGCCAGAGAGGAAGATGTCAGGTGGGGCGCCAGTGGGGAGGGAGCCATCGGCATTGAGGTTTACGGGATAGCCAGAGGCACTGATGAATTTACGGCGGTTGGCTTCGACGGAAAAGTCGATGAAAGTGTCATAATCAATCCATATATCGGCGAGATCACCATTGAATTTTTGTGTGGTATTGGCCGCAGAGCCAATCGAATGTTCAGCTTTAGATATAGCAATATTCTCATCAATAAAAGGATTTGGCGAAAAGAAGGTGCCGGATACTTCGTCATTGAGATACATAGACGAGCTGGCGGTGTCTGCCATATCAACACTTACAAGTACGTGATACCACTCATTAGCGACGGCTGTGTTTGTGATGCGTGCGTTTGTGATGGTTGTGCCTGCGCTATTTTTTAAACCGAAGCTTATAGAGCTGCCGTTTGCGTATAATAGAATGGCGCTGCCGGTATTATTGTAGATGATTTTGGCGCCTGACGCGGTATCGGCAAGTCTTAACCAAAAGCTGAATGTAAGTAATTTAGAATCGGCGGCTCCTGTCATATCTGATCCGCGTCGTAGATAGTCATTTGTACCATCGAAATTTACCGCGTTGGCGGTGTATTCGGTTGTCGGGGCGGGGGGGGCAAAAAAATCAGAGAAGAAATTTACGATGGAGCTGGAATCGGGAGGGATTGGGCCTTTATAGACCATGTCGACCCAATTTGTATCGTCGCAATAGCGTAGGACGTTATCGGGGGTGAAGAATTCAATTTCGCCGGCAACGCCCGCCTCTCCATCCATGTTGTTCGAACATGCGGCGTAGGCCGTGTTCGGGGATAATGCGGTCATGGCAAGCAGGCATAATGATGCGGCGGCAATTGTTTTTGTATGGATTGCCTTGGTCGTGTTCGTTATGACGGTTTTAACGTGCATTAATTATCCTTCCCGATACTGACCCAGCGGGCGCCATCACAATATTGTGCGACATCATGTGTGGAATTATAGATGATTTGTCCTTCAAGACCATAAGGATTTGCGCAGCGCGGGGCAGGGCCTTTGCGGACGCAGCGTAGTCGCGAATTGGAAGTGTTTTTATCTACACCTGTTCCATACGGGTCGCTTAATCTTTTTCTGAAAGCTCTATTTGTAGAATCGCCAGACCCCTCTGTCGAACTCCAATAATAAACAGATCCACTAATCGTGAAATTTTTTATTGCTGTAACATATTGATAGAATCTGTAAACTTCATCTTCAGATGGTAAATACCAATCACCATAACCATGCGCTTGTAAATCCCAACAATATTGTGCGGCTTGGTGGGGTTGGAAACCGGCGATGCTTGAATCTGCATCTGTTGAGATTATAATTTGAGTGTTAGCGTAGCCAGCAGTATCGTCTGTGCCGACAAGGGTTCTGCCGCTTGAATTCCCGTTGTTCCATGGTACGGTAGGGCCATCATTTGGTGTCGTAAACATTTCTACGTCTCCATCAGGTGAGAGCCCTGCATAAACGGTGCCGTCGTCGCAGACATCGCCGATATTGGGGCAGCCCTCAGGGAGGGCTGTTACGGAGCCGACGGGGGTGCCCATTTGGAAGATCTGGGTGATTTCGGCGGCGGATAGGGCGCGGTTATAAAAACGAACGTCATCAATATTCGTATTTCTAGCAGTTTGTGCAATGCTTATTCCAGTATTAGAGGGGATGCCGATATTTCCTGTTGCGGATGAAACGTCGCGATCATCCAATTCAATACCATCAATGTATGTTTTTATTCTATTGTTAAGTCTATTTACAACGACAGATGCAAAATGCCAGCTTTCATCATTAAGGTTGCTGGCTATATAAGTATCAATGAGGAATACATTATTACTGTCTCTTACACGCGGGCGCAAGCGCCCGCCATCGAGTATAATTGTTGAAACCATGCTACCAGCAGAACTGTTAAAAAGTGCGGTTGTTGGTGCGTCTGTTTTGAACCATAAGGATATGGTCATGCTATCCGTGGGGCTTAAATAAAAATCTTGGTCACCAATAGTATTTATTTTGGCGATACCATTAATAGAATTTAGACTTCCAGCTATTGCGCCGCGGTTTGATTCTTCGCTCAAATCATTATTGTTATTGTCTGTCCACGCTAAATCTTTGCCAGAAGATCCATAATCTTTAATTGTATTTCCAGATTTTTCGTCGAACTTCCAATGACCGACGAGGCCTGCGGTTCCTGCTAATTCGTAGCTTCCTTTACGTATACAACGCACAGACCATGTGTTTTCTTTGGTGGCATTATTGCCACCGCTTCCATCAAAACTGTATATTTGTACAGCTGTGTCATTGACTTCCGATGACGTCCAATATGTGTGTTCGGGATATGATGTTGCAAAAGTTCCTGATAAATCTCCGACGCTTCTATTGGTGTAAAGAAGTGCTAGCTCTTCTTGGGCGGGAAGATACCAATCATCGTAGCCGTTGCTGCTGAGGCCGTCGCAATATTTGGCGGCTTCATGGTCTTGGATGCCGGCAGTTATAGAATCTGAATCTGCTGTTGCCGCGTCATTTGTGTTGAGTTCCCCTGTTTTACATCCTGTTTGGCCGGAGCTGTAACATGCATCTGCGGTAACGGCGACCATACTGGCTCCGCTTGCATTGCCTGCATTCCATGAATAAGCAGCTCCCCCGGGGGCATCTGTTGGCGTTGCAAATATTGGCTGATTATCATCAGGAGATAAGCCAGCATGGATTGTTCCGTCTGAGCATGTTTCGCCGATTGTTTTGCAGCCATAAACTGGGGCGTCGCCAGGTTCGGGGAAGGGGGCGGGCATGGTTACGAATTGGTTGCCGTCGAAATATTCGGGGGCGCGGTAATTTTCGTTGTAGCGGATGCCATCGCGCGCGGCGTAGATTGCGGCGACTTCGTCGGGGGAGATAATGCGGTTATAAATGCGCACGTCGTCAAGAGTATTTCTCAACCATAGCCCTGATGGGTCATTGCCCAGATTAAGAGTGCTGGAAACATTTGTCGGTGAGCCGGTTGGCGCAGAAGTTCTGGATAAATTATAAGGCTCTCCATTAAAATATACATTTGGAATATTTGTTGTCGAACTATAATCGTATGTCACAACATAATGATGCCATTGACCACTGGGAAGATCAGCTCCGTTGCGCCAACCTCCTTCATTGCCACTCCAGCGACTGGCCGTAAAACGGATGCTATTATTCCATAATGACAACATAAAATTGCCCGGCATCGCCATAATACGGCCTTGTGCTCCGGCGCCATTATTTTCTCTAAAAACCCAAGCCGAGATCGTAAATTGGTTCAGGTTATCAAGGGCGCCTCCATGCGTGATGTCAATTCGATCACCGTTACCAAAATTTCGACCATTTCCAATAACGGTGTTTGGTATACTTGTGGGGCCGCCAATCATTGTACCGCCATATCCATTTCCGCTGCTGTCGTAGACGGTGGTGCCGCTGGTTTCGTCGAGGCGCCAGTGGCCGAGGAGGCCGTTGGGCACGATTTTTGTTGTTGGTTGCCCTTGTTCGAAGCAATAAAGGCGTTTTCCATTTGAACATGATCCTGATCCTGTTCCGGTTGTCCAGCCGGAGCTTGTGGTGTTTCTTAATCCGGATGAGAGGTTTGTGGTGCAGGTGGAATCGCCAGCATAAGTTCCATCAGGCAGAACAAATGTCCAAACGCCGTTTGTAGAACCACCGCTGTCGCCGGATGCAAATGTATCAATACTGCTGTCTATTGTTCCATCAGTTAAGTCAGCCCAGTCATCGGCTACTTTTACACCATCCACTTTAACATACGGGACGCGGGATTTTTCGTATACTGATTCAGGGTCATCTTCATCTGTGCTTGCATACCAAGCGTAATAAGTTCCCTTTAAACCAGCTGCGGCAGCCTCTGATGCGCATTTATTGTATGTATTTGTTGTACTGGGGTTGTTGATTGGTGATGTTAAAAAAACGACACGTTCGTCGGTTTGTCCACCGCATGACGTAATGCCAGCGGGGCAGTCGGGTGCGGGGGTCGGATCTCCCCCGACCATGGCGATCCAGTTTGTGTTATCGCAATATTGGGGGATTTTGGAGGTTTCGTTGAAGACGATTTGCCCTTCGACGCCGGTGGGGTTTGAGCATGCGGCGTTGGCGGCATTCGTGTGCAGCGCGGCGCAGATCAAAACAAAAGCGGTTAGAATTCGAAGAGCGAATTTCATGGCGGTGGCTTTGCTCCTTTCTTTATGAATGACGTCTGATGCGGGTTGCAATCATAACGCAGGAGCCACCCAAGATCATCATTAAAAGCATGATAGCGAGGGTTTGAAGATTGGCTTTTTCAATGCCAAAGCCAGTATGGAGTTTGAGGCCGTTCATATCATCTTGCATGGACGCGAGGCTGGCCATGATCTCGTCTTGGCCGGATTTCATCGTGGCGATTTCGGCCTTTAACGCATCGTTTTCAGCTTTTAGCTCTTTTGTCGCCTCGATCATCGGGGCGATGAGGCCGACGTAGTTGACTGATTTTGTGCCCATTTCATCTTTTGCGGTATGAACAAGTTCGGGGAAGATGGTTTCTAATTGTTGGGCGATTACACCGAATTCTGTGCGTTTTTTAGCGTCGTCTTTCATAACAAAGCTGACGGTTTCGATTTGGTTGATGCGGTCAATCAACGCGCCGTGTTTGTTGAGCGGGGTGATGTTGTCTTTTAAGCGGCGGTCGGATACGTCGGTGAGGGTTCCCGTGTATTCGATGTCGCCGGTGACGTCGAGGGCAACATCGGGAGAAGCGTTGCCGATGCCGACATTACCAGCGAAATACCCAATGCCTGAATCATCAACACTGAATTGCGTTGTGCTGTCTGTCTGAGCGTTGATGAGAAGTGATATCCCATTAGAGGCTGTATCTGTTTTACTGATTAACAAGCCTGTGTCATTGCCAGATGTTGGTAAATCGGTTGTATAGCTTATGGACGCTGCCGCTATATTTTGAGTGTCAATTACTGGGGATTTAAGGGCCAAAGATGTTTTTTGAGTATTAAACCCAGTTGAAAGGGACATATTGGGTGATGCCCCAGACGAGCCCATGTACGCACTTATCTTTGCTCTTTCACTGTTGCCACCAGTAGTCCATCGAATTGTTGAATTTCTGTTAGCTATAGTATCTGTAATTGCGATGGCGGTGGAATTGGCGCTTCCATCGTTTTGAATTCTTATCGTCGGGTCTTGTCCTGTTCTTGCGACGTGGAGTACCTCTGAAGGGTCTGCCATTGTGCCGATCCCGACATCCCCTGTGGCATCAATAATCATGCTTTGTGTACCGGCATTGGTGAAGACCGTTGTGTTGTTGGTGTCGGCGTTATCTGTGTCAACGTCGATTGACGTATTGCCGTCGCCCGTATCGGAGAGGGCGTTTGCTGTGCCTGCGCTGGATGCGAAGGATGCCCATGCGGCGCCGTCATAATAATCGAATGTGTTTGATGTGGTGTTATAGACCATGAGGCCTGTTGCGGGGGTAGCGATGGCGTCGCGTTCGGTTGTGGTCATGCGGGGGGTGAGGAAGCCTCTGCTGGTGGATGCAATATCTAAACTTGCTGATGCGTCCGGTGCATTTGTGCCAATGCCGACCTTGCCGTCAGTATCGATAACAAACTGGTCAACACCCGTATTAGCAACGCGCAGCAAATTATTTCCTGAACCTGTTGTACCATCTCCGGTAGTGTAAATGCTTGGATTGATTATGAAAGCATCCATTGCGGCGGTGCCGGTTTGCTCGAAACCACCCGAAACCTGAACCATAGACTGCGCTCTATCACTTGCAATTAATCGGCTTCCTGCTGCATTTCCGGTGAAAAGGAATTGTGATCCGCTATTACTATCACTACCTAAATAGTTAAAGCGAAATTCTGGAGATTGCAGCCAGGCACGTTCTTGTTCAAAATCAACTACAATACGATCTGACGTACTATTCACTACTGATATATTCATAAATGGGGCATTCGGATTGCCATCAAGATCTCCATAAGCCTGGAAGAAGGGCACGGAAATGTCAGTAGCGCGGGCGATAATAGTCGCCTCTCCTGTGTTGCCCGTAACGTCTAGTGCAGCGGCAGGAGTATCTGTGCCGATGCCGAGGTTATTGTTGGTGTAATCCCAAACGAAGTTTGCATTGCCGTTTAAATTGCCGCCTTCGTTATATTGGACATGTCCATCCGTACCGCCCGGTGTTCCAGCGGGGGGCAAGGCGCCGTCTTTACGGGCGCAGCGCACCTCTGACGTATTAATTTTTGCTCCGGCAATAGATGTCTGATCACTCGCTCTTATAGCGAGTGCAGAAACGACATTAGATTGGTTGGATGCAAAATATGTTGCAGTATTGTTGAAATAACCGATCGCGTCTTTATTGCCAAGTATTGTAACATATTCCTGTGTTGCTGGTAGGTACCAATCCGAATGGCCGTTTGCGGTGAGTGTTGCGCATCGATCAGCCATTGGGAAGGGGGAGTTGGTGTTAACCAGCGCATTCAGTGTATAAGTGTTGGTGAAACCGGATACTGTACCGCCGCCGCCGCTGTCATCCGAAGTATTGCCATTGGTGGCCCACTTGGGGTATACGCGTGTTCCTGTGCATACAGAGCCGTTCCATGACATTCCTTCGTCACAGCGTGTGACATACATTTTAACGTTTCCGTCGACCGTTTTGCCCGCATAAACGGTGCCGTCGGCACAGACGGTTCCAGGTATCGGGTTGGCGACGCTACAATCACCGCCGGATGTTGATACCGACCATGAGTCAGATGCGCTACCGATTGTGATGGTTGTTGTGCTTGTCGCGCCGGGGGTTGACGATGTTGTGAGGCGGGCTTGAACATATTCGCCATTATTGATTTGTACGCTTGATGACCATCCTTGGATAACGGTTGAACATGTTGCGTCGCTACAGCTTTGTAATTGGGTGGAAGCATCGCCGGAGGAGGAGACGGTTACCGCGCAGCTTACGCCCGTGATTTGAACAATGTTGGATGCGACAACGCTTGATATTGTTTGGTTTGCGAGGTTTGAAAAATCAAACGCATCGGGGGTCGGATCGGCACAGGCAGAGCCGCTCATCGGCACCCAATTCGGACTTGCGGGTGTTCCGGCGTTGTATTGATATTCGTTATCGGTGACCGAGAAAATCAACAATGAGGTTGCAGGTGATGCAATAGCATCGCGTTGCGTATTGTTCATGCGGGGGGTGAGGAAGCCGGATGTTGTACTATTTAAGTTTAATAAAGCGGATGTGTCTTCTGTTGTAGTGCCAACAAGTATATTACCGTTGCCCGTTATGCGAGCACTTTCTGTGTTTAATGCTTTACTACTAAATATTATATCTTGAGCATTTGTTTGCAAGTTCATTTGCCCATTGTTTAATATTAGCATGCGACTCCTAGTGTTTGAACCTAAAGAGCCATAAACTCGATTATTTGCTGAATCGAGGCTGATTAAATCTGTGTAGGTTCCTAAATGGTTTACACCATATGTATTTCCTCTCGGGATTGCTATATTACCTATGACATGAAGCTCATGTGCAGGGGAGCTTGTTCCAATTCCAATTCTATCATCCGCGCTGTCGATTACGAATGTGTCGCTGTCGAAATTGAGGTTGGCGGAATTTGTGTCCATGTCGATGGTGGTGGTGGTGTCTAGGGTCATGGCATCGACGAATTTATCCCAGTCGAGAGAGCCATCGGGTACTGCGGCGCCTGTAAGGCTTTGAGCTTCCCAATTGCCGCTTCCCGTGTTGTAGGTCAGATATTGTCCATCGGACGCGCTTGATACGTCGGTGTCGCTGAGGCTAGCGAGGGAGAGGTATGTTGGGGCGTCTGCGCCGCTGACGGAGCCGACACGGATGCCGCCATTGACGTCGAGGGTTGTGACGGGGTTATCTGTGCCGATGCCGACTTGTTCGGTGCCTGCGTCGCCGTAATGGATGCGGTCGCCGCCGAGATCAGTCCAGAGGCCGCCCGTATTCGCGCCGCCGCCGCCGACATCAACCCATTGCGTGCCGTCGTAGAATTGGAGGAGGCCGGCATCGCCGGCATCGGTTGCGAAGACGACAAGACCGTTTGCGGGAGTTCCGATAGCATTACGTTCGGCTAGAGTCATGCGTGGAATAAGAATACCTTTACTTGTGGAGTCCATTTGTAAAATGGCTGATCCGGCCGCAGTGTTCGTGCCAATCAGTAGATCCCCAGCGGCAGTAAAGCGTGCGCGTTCGGTCACATCAGTATTGAAGACTAGGTCATCCGTTGGTAAACCTAGCACCTGTGCCCAGACATTACCCCCATTTCCAAAAGTAATACCAGCGCCACCGCCGAAGGCGTTTTGAATAACAATCGGGGCAGTATTCGCGCCTGAATTACGGGAGAAATAGAATGCTCCTGCTCCCCCATTATAATCTGCATTGCCCACCTTATCAAAGGTCAAACGCGTCGTGCCATTGGTGGTGAAAACAATAGAGTCCGTTAAACCATCATCGGTTGTGTCGACTTCGATGAAGGTGTTGTTGTCCAAATCTTGGATGCGGTCAGAGGCGAGTGAGCCGAGAGAGTCGTCAACGTATTTTTTGGTGGCGGCGTCTTGGTTGGCTGTTGGGTCTGCGAGGTCTGTGATTTTGAGGCTATTTGCGCTGTTATCGTTTGCCAGAACGTCGGGCAGGCCATCTGTTCCAACGCCATCACCGCCGCCGCCGCCAGAACAGGCTTGCCATGTTAAGACGCCGCTTAAATATTTCAAACAATCACCGCCAGTTGGGCCGTTGCTGATGTCCATTTTTGGCTCGTCGATTGCGCCGTTGATAATTGTTAGCACGCCGTCTTTACCAAGTGACGCATCGCCGCCAACGGTTTCAGAGCTGAAATATGCAGTGGTTGCGTCTGTACCGTTGTATTGACCGATTAAAATTCGGCCTGCATTGTTTTCCGTTAATGTGCCGAGGGAGAGTTGATCGCCGCCGAGATTGAGGGAGCCGTCGACATCTAAATCACCGCTGACGTCTACGTTTCCTGTTACATCTAGTGCGGGATCGGCGGTTGGGGTTACGGTGTTTGCGATTGATACCGCGCCGTCGAAGGTTGTTGTTGCGGCGTCGAAATTGGCAGTGTTTGCGGCGAAGACGAGGGAGTCTGCTGTTGCGTCGCCTGTGATGTTTACGGAAGCATCGCCCCAGTTCACGGATTCTGTGCTGCCGAGGTTGAGGTCGCCGGACAGGTCAACATCGACCGCGCCGATATTGCCCGTGACGGAGAGAGAAGGATCGCTGCCGCCGCTGATTGTGGCGCCGCTTGTTGCCTCAAAAGCGCCGTTGATTGTGGTGTTTCCGGATGCGGTGAGAGCGTCTAATGTTGTTGCGCCGTTGACATCGAATGTTCCGGTGACGGCTGTATTGCCGCCGAATGTTGCCGCGCCTGCATTTAGAGTCCCTGTTGTTTCAATGTCTAGTGAGCCTGCTTCAAGTTTTGATGGGGTTATTGTGAGTTCATCGGTTCCGTTTACGGCAAATACGATTGATGGTGCGGAATCGTCGGTGGTTACGGTTGTGTCGTCATCGGCAAGCGCGGATGCCGTTGCACCCGCGGCGACAGATCTCCATCCGTATGTGCTAGGTGCTACTAATAGGCATAATTCCAAGCTGTCGGGGTCGGTTGCTGTATTCACGCGTAAGATGTTTTGGTTGGCGCTGTTACATGTCATGCCAGCTGTTGTATCTGTTGGGAGGACGATTGAGGATGCGCCGAGGATGAGCTGCGGGCTTCTGGTCGAGCCGAAGACATCGCTTTCGGTTCTTAAATCCACATCCTTGTTGATTTCGGCGGATGTTGGCGTTCCTGATTTAATATTCCATAGGCCGCCTGATCCTGCAACGGCTGTTTCGTATGTGTAGTTTTCGACAAGATCGTCGCCGCCACGTGTTTCAAGAGTTGGATGATCTTGACATGTTGTTTGGAAAATACCGTCCGGCCCTGCGGATATGATTGCGATTACTGAATAGTTGTTAGCTTCTGTTGGTGCGTCACCGTCTAGCAAAGTGGAATAAGCGCCGCCACATGTGCCTGATGTATCTCCCGCATCCCATGCACAATAGCCATATTCATTGCCCCAAGGGTCCGTTTTTGTGCCTGTCGGTAACGAGCCGCCACCTGTTAAGCCAGCGATCGCTCCAGAATGCCCTAAGGGTTCTACAAAACCATCAGAATCACAGTCGCCGCTATTTGCCTGATTGGTTGCTTCAAGCAGGGCGAGTTTTGATTGAATGGACATTTCGCTTTTAGCGCGTTCGCGTAAATTGACCTGCACCATTGTATTGAGCGGGCCTTGCATGGTTTGCATGATACCTGCGCCGAGAATGCCGACGACGGCTACCGCGCCGAAGAGGGTGAAGAAGACGTTTCCACGTTCGGTTTTACGATGGGAAGAGGGGTGGTTTAGGGGATCTGACGCATGAGGTTTATCATGGCAAGTCTTTGATTTATTTATTTTATTACTCAGAGGGTTCTTTATGAAATGCAGCATATTAGCTGATGCCCCTTTTTAATGTGAGTTTCCCCAAAAATTTCTTGTATCCACTATTGTTACCTAAAAAGATTACTAAATTGTTAGTATTACACCGAATTAGTGAACTTTATTATGGGGATAGGCGGTTTTGTTTTTCATATACGCCTTAAAGTGATGGTTTATTTCACGGAATCAATTTACTGAATCGATTCATCTTTCGAATCGGTTGCTATTTTCGAAAGTTTTTCATGTCTGAATATGGATGTATGGGGTTTTGGTGACCGCGTGGATTAATTATCGTTGGGGATGTCGAATTTTTTGAGGGCTTCGGCCTGGCGAGTGCGCATTTTTTCGACGCTGAAATCTTCGATCATTTCGTTGAACACCTTGTACCAATTGATTTCTGCGTTGAGATGGATGAATACCGACCCCAGACCGAGGGCGGCGCGATCCATAAATACGAATTCACGGGGGACGGATACACCGCCATTGTCACGGCTTAGCTCACGTAGTTTTTTATGGACTTTTTCTGCGGTTTCTCGGCCATATATTGCGCCGTCAGCGTGGCCGATGGTGCGGACTTTGTCTTCGAGGATGGGGGAATAGAGGAATTCAGCCCATATATTTAATGTTTCGATCTGATCTTTGCTGAGGTTTTTAAAGCCCCATGTTTCATAGGCATGGACAGCGAGCGCGTTGTCTTTGCGTTGAAGGGCGTGGTAGAGGTCGATTACGCCGCCGACGAAATCGGGTGGGAAGACACGCACGCAGCCAAAATCGAGCAGGTTGATGGAGTTGTCGTCGCGCACGGTGTAATTGCCGAGATGCGGGTCTCCATGGATTGAGCCGTAATAATAGAGCGGGACATACCATGCGCGGAACATGTTCATGGCGATATCGTTGCGTTGTTCTTTGGGCGCGTCTTTGTAGGTTAGGATTTTATTGCCGTCGAGCCATGTTGAGGTTAGGAGGCGGTCGGTTGATAGCTCATCGATTACGTCGGGGATGTGGACGCCTTTTTCATCTTTGAGCATGTATTGATAGAGGCGGGTGTGTTTTGCTTCGCGTTTATAGTCGAGTTCCTCGCGTAGGCGTTCGGACAATTCGGCGTAGATATGCTCGGTTTTAATGGATTTATCGTATTGGCCGTAGATGCTGAACATGATTTTAAGTTGTTTGAGGTCTGCGTCGATGGCGCTTTGCATGTCCGGGTATTGGAGTTTGCAGGCCAGTTGTTGTCCGTCATGGCTGGTTGCGCGGTGGACTTGGCCGAGGCTGGCGGCGGCGGCGGCGTTTTGTTCGAAATCGGCAAATTGTTCGCGCCAATTTGGCCCTAATTCTGTTTTCATGCGCCGGCGTACGAATGGCCAGCCCATTGGCGGGGCATCGGATTGCAATTGTTGAAGGGCTTGTGCGTATTCTGGTGGTAAGGCCTCGGGGATTGTGGCGAGGATTTGGCCGACCTTCATGAGGGGGCCTTTTAGGTTGCCGAGGGCTTGGGTGAGGGCGAGAGCGTGTTCTTCGCGTTCGATTTTCACGCCGAGATATTTCTCGCCAATGAGCTTTGCGCCCAATCCTGCCATTGCAGTTGAGACTTTACCGTAGCGCGTCAGGCGGCTGCCGATATTGGTGTTGGGGTTAATGTCTTTTTCATTTTCATCGCTCATAGTGTTTAAAATGGCGGTTTTGTTTTAGAAGTCCAGAGGAAAGTGCTATTATAATAAGGATATTTTCAGGCTGAGATTTTATCTTGCAAATGGCATGTTTTTTAAATGCGTACACCCTGTGAATATTTTATTGTTTTTTATGATTTTATCTTTGGATATAATTGGTTAATCATTTGTTTTAATTTGGTTAAATTTAGGGTTTGTGCTGTATGCTTAATGATGAAACTTTGAAAATTCAAGATGAGATACTAGAGGCGGCGCTTCCGAATGTTGTGTTTGATGGGTGGTCTTGGGAGATGATTTGCGCCAGCGCTGTTGAAGCGGGGCATAGTGAGAATGTTGCGCGTGGTGTGTTTCCAGAAAAGATGGTTGGGGTTATGGATCATTTTGCCGATTGGGCGGACCGTCAGATGTTGATGGCTTTGCAAGATATAAATCCAGAAGATTTGCGCATTCGTGATCGTATTCGCGTGGCGGTGCTTGCACGTTTTGAGGTGCTCAATTCGTATAAAGACGCGGTGGATCAATCGCTGCATTTTTGGATTTGGCCGACGCGAAAATTGCGCGCTGCGAAGATAACGTGGCGCACCGCCGACGTGATCTGGAATTGGGCGGGGGATGATGCGCGTGATTATAATCGTTACACCAAGCGCGGTTTATTGAGCGGTGTTATCGCGTCGACGACGATTGCATGGTTGAATGATGCATCCACGAACATGGATAAAACGAAGAGCTTCCTAGACAGGCGCATAGAAAATGTGATGAAATTGGGTAAAGTTATTCATTCCGTTCAATCAAAAGCTTCATTATAAAATGATAATAACAAAGTACCGTGAAGGGGGATTTCGCATTATGCAGCGCAACCATTTAATATTAGGCTTTTTTTTGGTAATGGCGTGCGCCGTTCACTCATTCGCGGCACATGCTGGTGTTTTGGAATTCTTTTTTCCCAGTTTGAAAGAGGAAGAATACGACCCGTCGAAAGAGATGGTTGCGGAATTTGCGGCGGGCAGTGGTGTGAAGGATAAAGAGAAATTGGAGCAATTGCCAGTTGATGCCGTGCCGCTTGTAAATCCGCATCTTTTGACAGAAGAGATTGGTCGTTGGATTATGACGGTTGGTGGCGAGGCGATGAATTTTGAGGCGGGTGCACCCATTTCGGTTATAGACAGCAAGACGGCGCTGTTTGATGCCACAGCAAAACAACAATATATGAAATTTCTTGCTGATAATAATATTCAAAAAGTGATGGAAAGCGGGCGTTACAATATTATGAGTTACGTCAATGAGCAGCCGCTTTTGTTGAATGAAGGGGTTGTTGCCAATCGCTATCGTTGGTTGTTTCGTGTGCCAGTTGTTATGACTTATTTGGATAAAAATATAAAAACGTATAAGGGGAATGAAAACGGCGTCATTCAAAATGCGATTTTAAATATTCAGATTGGACGTGTGATCGACGCTGAACATCCTGATGGTCTTCAGATTGAGCAATGGTCGGGTAAGGTTGTTGCTTATAAAGAGCCAGAAGAAAAACGCCCTAAGACGCGTTAATTTTTATCTTTTCCGTCCGATAGGGCTTGGCATGGTGATGTGATGATGTAGACTTCATGCATTCGAATCATATTAACATTGCCTTTAAGGAGCTTTTTGCATGTCCGACTCTCAATCCAATACAGCCGAAAACGTTACAGAATTCCAGCCTGCTGAACCCAGTGTTCAATCGTCAGACGCGGCGCAACCAGAAGAGCCAGAGACACGTGATGTTGGCGGTGTTGCGGGGGATCGTCTTCGTAGTTTTATTGAGCGTATTGAGCGTTTGGAGGAAGAAAAAGCGGCGCTTGCGGAAGATATTAAAGAGATTTATGCCGAGCTTAAAGGTGTCGGGTATGACGCCAAAACCGTGCGTAAGATTGTTGGTTTGCGCAAGCTTGATAGCGAGAAGCGCCGCGAAGCGGATGAATTGCTTGATCTTTATAAGACCGCCGTTGGTATGGTTTAATTATCCACCTGGTGCGGTGTTAAATGCATTATTAGCGGACATTTGAACGCCAGCGTTATAGTCTAAAGGCGGTAACGTTGGTTGTTGAGATTGTCTGTATTCTTCAAACACATCTAAACCTTGTTCTATTTCGGCTAGCATATCTAAATTAGGTTTGAAATTTGGGTCGGCGGAAGGTGTGGGAACGAAGGTGTTGTTTGTATTAAACGCTGCCTGCATTTTATCATAATTAGGGAGTTCGCTTATGTCGATCACGGCCATTTCTTCGGAGTAATCGACATAAGGTGCTTCGGGGTCATCTTGATTGACAAGATAAGACTTGCCTGTGTTTTCGTCTGTGAAGGTTGCGAATCTGTTTCCTGTTACAGCCCCCTCTCCGTCGTTTCCAATATTGCCGTCAATCGTTAAATATTCAGTGTAGCCGTCCCCTGATTTGATGGCGTCGATGATTGTTGCGTAATGCCCAGTTCCATTATCGCGCAATTTTAACAGCATGTCGGCAGGTTGAGGCGTGTATTCGGTGGGGTTTTTGATCGCTTCAGGGGATGAGCTTGCTATATTATCGTGTAGTTCTTGGACACGCATATTGGCTTGCATGTATTCATTATTAGGAATGCCAGCAAAATTCTCGACTTGGTCTATGCCCCAGCTACCGTATGCAGCGCACCATGCGACGCCTGTTGCTATTCTTCCATCTGACGTTAAATATTGTTCGACTGCAGGCCCTTGGTTGTCACCGCCGAATTCTTGTGCTCCGACATGGGAGGCTGCTTGCATGATCATTCCCAAGCGTACTGGGTCGGTGGTGGGGATTTTATTAGCGGCAAAATTTTCGTAGAAGGGCTGAAGTTGCATGCGGTTAAATACGGAGGGGTGTTCGGCTTGAAAATTTAAGGAGTCCATCTGTCGTGATGTGATCTGCCCGGTTGGTTCGTAACCATTGATTTCTTGCCATTGCGTTGCTGCTTTTATACTTGCTTGCCCCCATTGGCCGTCTGCGCCAGCGGGGCCTAAGTTCATGCCGAGATCGATTAAAGCTGTCTGTGCGTTTTTTGCCAAATTGGGATCATCAACGATGATTTGGCTATGATCTTGGTATGTTCCCATGTTTTGCCCTTAAAAAACCTCTCGATTAATTGTATAGGCAAAAGCTTAAATCTTTGTGAACGGGGCTGTTATCGCCGTCCTTTGACCAAGGCGGTTACCACGCTTGGGTCGGCTAGGGTTGAGGTGTCGCCGATGCTGTCTTCTTCTCCTACGGCGATTTTTCTGAGGACGCGGCGCATGATTTTGCCCGATCGGGTTTTGGGAAGGTCTTTGACGAATTGGAATTTATCGACTTTTGCGATTGGGCCGATTTCGTTGCGTAGGATGGTGTTGATTGCGGCTTCCATGTCGGCGTCTGGTTTTGCGTCGGCGTGTGCGTTTAGGATGATATAGGCGTAGATTCCTGTTCCCTTTATGTCATGGGGGTAGCCGATGATTGCGCTTTCGGCGACGGCTTCGTGCTCGTTGATGGCTTCTTCGATTTCAGCGGTGCCCATGCGGTGGCCGGAGACATTAATGACATCATCGACGCGGCCAGTGATGCGATAATCGCCATCGGGATCGCGGCGCGCGCCATCGCCGGTGAAATACATGCCGGGGAAGGTTGTGAAATAGGTTTGTATGAAGCGTTCATGATCGCCATAGATCGTGCGCATTTGCCCCGGCCAGCTGTCGAGGATGACGAAGTTTCCTTCGATTGATCCGCGCTCATTCTTTTCGGCGTTTGTTTCGTCGAGGAAATTGCCATCGCCATCGACCAAAGCGGGACGTACACCAAAGAAAGGTTTTTGTGCTTTTCCCGGTTTTAAGGTGTGGCATGGGAGGGGCGTTACCATGTGTCCGCCAGTTTCGGTTTGCCACCATGTGTCGATGACGGGGCAGCGTTTTTGACCGATGATATTGTAGTACCACATCCATGCTTCGTGATTGATGGGTTCGCCGACTGTCCCTAATATCCTTAGGCTTTTACGGCTAGTATTGGCTACGTACTCGTCACCTTTGCTTAAAAGGGCGCGGATGGCGGTGGGGGCGGTATAGAAAATATTGACGTTATGTTTGTCGACGACTTGCCAGAAGCGCGAGTAATCGGGGTAGCTTGGGATGCCTTCGAAGACGAGTGAAATGGCACCGTTTGCGAGCGGGCCATAGACGATGTATGAGTGGCCAGTGACCCAGCCGACATCGGCGGTACACCAATAGACGTCTCCGGCTTTATAGTCGAAGGATGCTTCGTGTGTGAGGGATGCGTACACCATGTATCCGCCAGTGGTGTGGAGGACGCCTTTGGGTTTTCCGGTTGAGCCGCTTGTATAGAGAATGAAGAGGGGATCTTCGGCGTTCATTTCCTCGCAGGGGCAATTGGGGAGTTGTTTGTCGACTACGTCATGCCACCAGATATCGGTTTCAGGGTTCCATGCAATATCGCCCCCTGTGCGTTTGAAGATGAGGACAGTTTCGATTTTTGTGTTTTTGATGGCCTCGTCTACATTTGCTTTTAATGGGACTTTCTTGCCGCCGCGTAGACCCTCATCGGCGGTGATGATGAGTTTTGCGTCACAGTCGATGATTCGATCATGCAGGCTTTGTGGTGAAAAGCCGCCAAAGACGACGCTATGGATTGCGCCGATCCGCGCGCAGGCGAGCATGGCGTAGGTTGCTTCCAAGATCATTGGCATATAGATGATGACGCGGTCGCCTTTTTTCACATTTTTTGATTTGAGGGCGTTGGCGAGGCGGCAGACTTCGTCTTTTAGCTGGCCGTAGGTGATTTTTTTGTCTTCGTTTGGATCGTCGCCTTCGAAGATGAGAGCTGTGTCGTTTTCTTTTGCAGGTAGGTGACGGTCGACGCAGTTATAGCAAGCGTTGAGGGTTCCGTCCTCGTACCATTTGATTGAGACATTCGGGTTTTCTTTTGAGCCGAAATTGGTGTTTTTGATGATGGTTGGTTTTGTATACCAATCAAGGCGTTTTGCCTGTACGGCCCAGAAGATATCGGGTTGTTCGATTGATCCCTTGTACATTGCGTCATACTGCGCTTCGGTGATTTTGAGGTTGGCCTCAAGGTCGGCAGACGGGGGATATGTATCGATCATATTGGGTGATTCCTGTTTAATATTAATGTCTTATATTATGCCATAGTGAGGGATGCTTTTAAAGCTGCAGCGCACAAAGATGCCTTCATTATGCGGTGGAGTGTATGCGGGGAAGCGACAGGGTAAGGATCGTTTTAAACTTTTAGTTTTCTATGCGTTTTTGTTTTCTAATCATGACGATTCCCACACCAATCATGGTGACAAGGCCGCCGGCGATCATTGTGCCAGTGATTTTCTCCCCGAGGAAGATGACGGCCATTGTTACGCCGAGGACGGGCAGGAGAAGTGTTAGGTTTGGAAGGCCGGACATTGCGTTGCGCGTCATAAGGCGTTGCCAGAGCATGTGGGCGGCGCTGACGATTATGACCTGATAGAGGAGGGCGGGGATGAGGGTTGTGTAGTTAATCGCCTCCCAATTTGTTTGCAAGGGAGCCTCTAATAGAAAGGCCAATGCGGTTACGGGAAGGAGCGCGATGAGGTGCATATGCGCCATGTAATTGAGCGGGGATATATCTTTTAGCCCTTTCATGCGGGCATATGAAATTGCGATGGTGATCATTGAAAAGATCATGCCAAGGACGCCAGCCAATGCGGGCGGGTTTTGAGGGAGGCCGACGAGGATTGCGATCCCTGTAATGCCCGCAAGAATTCCGACACCTGTGCGCCAGCCGAATTTTTCAGCGAAGAAAAAGCGGCCGATGATGACGGCAAAGATTACCTGTGTTTGCATCAAGATGGCGGCCATGGAGGCGTCGAGTTTGTCGATTGCCCATATCAGGGAGCCCCAGTGAAGGATGGCCATGAACAGCGTGATTTGCGCGATCAGCAGGAATTTGGCTTTGCCCGGCCAGCGCAGGAAGGGCAAAAAGCATATACATGCGATCGCGAGGCGGATGGATAACGCGGTGAATGGTGTTAATTCGAATGTGATGAATTTAATGACAATCGTATTGCCAGCCCATGCGAGCATGACAAGTAAGCCAAGCATTATATCGCGATATGCTGTGGCGGGGTGAATTAGTTGAGAATGATTCTTATTGTTATCTTGATCTGTTTGTTCGGGCTGTGTCATAAGGCTTTTGTGTTTTAAAAAATAGACTGCGATTTAGGCAGTATAGAGGGTTATATGCAAGCAAAACTTAAGAGGGCTTTTCAGGCTCCTGCGCATCCGAACATGGAAATTGCGTTTGATTTAATGACGGCGTTAGAGGCGTTGGGTGTGCATGATGAAGTGATAGAGGACATTATTAAAGATTACGAGTTGTCACAGGTGAACGGTACATATGATGAGCGTGCGTATGCGCGGGATATTCTCGCGCTATATCGTGCAAAGGACGGGGATGTTGCTACGGTCTTTGCGCCTTATCTTTGATTGCGTTATAGGCCGCCTATGGCGCAGACTTCTTTCCACTCTTCCTCGGTGACGGGGGAGACGGAGAGGCGCACTTGTTTGACCACTTGCATCTGGCTGAGCATTGGGTGGGCTTTTAGGTCGGCCAATGTCACTGTCTTTTTCAGTGGTTTGGATGGTTTTACATCAACGGTGACAAATTTTCCGTCTGCATTTTTTTCTGGATCGGGATCAGTGTAGGCATCAGATGTGATTTCGACGATGCCGACGATTTCTTTGCCTTCGTTTGAATGGTAGAAAAAGCCTTTATCGCCTGGTTTCATGGCGGCGAGGTTGTTGCGTGCTTGATAATTGCGGACGCGTTTTTCCCATCTGCCTTCGCCTTTTTCGACTTGGTCGTCCCATGAGAATTTGTAGGGTTCGGATTTGAGTAACCAGTAAGCCATGTTTGCCTCTTTGTTCGTTTTTTATAGATGTAGCATTTTATTTAATATTTAAAAGGCCTGTTCAGCATGTCCTCGATGGCTTCGTCGATTGTTTTTTTGCCGCTGAGGCAGTCATTGACGGCTTCGGTGATGGGCATGTCGACGGCGAAACGTTTGGCGAGGGCGAGGGTTGAGGCGGCGGTGTGAACCCCTTCGGTGACGGCGTTACGTGCGCCGAGGATTTCCTCAAGTGTTTTGCCTTCGCCGAGTTGCGTGCCGAGGGAGAAATTGCGTGATTGCATGGATGAACAGGTGAGCATGAGATCGCCGATGCCGCACATGCCGAGAAGCGTTTCTTTTTCCGCGCCCATGGCTGTCCCGAGGCGGGCGATTTCCGCGACGCCGCGTGTGAGGAGGGCGGCGCGTGCGCTGTCTCCCATTTTACGGCCATTGACCACGCCGCATGCGATGGCGATTACGTTTTTGATGGCGCCGCCGAGTTGTACGCCTATGATGTCGGTGCTGAGATAGGGGCGGAAGCCTTTGACGCCTAGTGCTTGTTGGAGTTTGAGGCCTAGTTTTTCATCTTTAACGCCAATTGTCGCAGCGCCGGGGAGACCGGCGGCGATTTCGCGGGCGAATGTTGGGCCGGTGAGAACAGCGATAGGCGTTTGTGGGAGTTCTTCGGCGCAGACGGTTGAAAGGAGCTTTCCGGTGTCGAGTTCGATTCCTTTTGAGCAGATGACGAGTGTGTTGCCGTGACTTACGTCGTCTTTGATTGTTTGTAATGTTGAGCGCATGTGTTGCGCAGGAGTGACGAGGAGGACGACATCGCATTTTGCGGCCTCGTGGATGTCTTCGGTGGCTTTTAGGTTATCGCTTAAGGTGATGTTGGGAAGGTATGTGGTGTTGACGTGTTTTACATTGATGCTTGCGACAACGTCGGTTTCACGTGCCCACAGGGTTACATCACGTCCGCCATTTGCCATGGCTTGTGCGAGGGCGGTTCCCCATGCACCGCCGCCAATTACTCCGATTGATAGGTTAGAGGCTGGCATACATTTTATCCTTTATTATGCGCTTCGCGCTTGTTTTACGGTCTTCGACCGCCTCACACTTGTTCGGTACACTTTAAAATCTGTGGGATTTTAAATCACTGTTTATTTTATAATTTATATCGTTGTTTTCTTGCAATCTTATTTACGCTTTTACACCTGCACCATGCCGTGGCGCGGCGGATGGGTCAAGAGGCCAGCGGGGGCGGGCTTTGAAATCCAGGGGATCACTTTTGCCGGTTTTGAGGTGTTCATATCCCGCCCATGCGATCATGGCGGCGTTGTCTCCGCATAGCGATACGGGGGGCGCGTAGGTTTTGATGGAATGGGTTTCGCACATCTGTTTGAGCTTTTCGCGGATGGCTATATTGGCGGCGACGCCGCCGCTGACGACGAGGGTCGGTGTATTGATTTTGTATTCTGATTTGAAGCGTTCAATGGAGCGGGCGCAACGATCGGCGATGATTTCGGCGACTGTATGTTGGAACGCGTGTGAAAGGTCGGCGATATCGTTGCGGTTTAAGTCACCAGCGGGGAGCTTTTCGACAGATTGTCGCACGGCAGTTTTTAAGCCAGAGAATGAGAAATCGAGTTCTTTGCGCCCTTTCATAGGTGTTGGCAGCGGGAAGCGTTTTAATGCGGCGGCTGGATCTTTGCATTGCGCCGCGATTTTTTGAATCTCTGGGCCGCCGGGATAGGGCAATCCCATGAGCTTTGCGGATTTATCGAAACATTCGCCCGCCGCATCATCTAATGTTGTGCCCCAGCGTTTATAGCTGCCGACTCCTTCGGCGATGAGGATTTGGGTATGTCCGCCAGAGACAAGTAACAGGAGATAGGGGAAGGCAGTGTCATCGGTGAGGCGCGGGGTGAGGGCGTGTCCTTCGAGGTGGTTCACTGCGATGAAGGGGAGGTTTTTGGCGGCGGCGATTGCTTTCCCGGCCATCATGCCGATCATGACACCGCCGATCAGGCCAGGGCCACAGGTGGCGGCGATGCCATCGAGATCGTCGAAGGTTAGGTTTGCATCTTGAAGCGCGCCCGTGATGAGGGGGTGGATATGGTCGATGTGGGCGCGGGCGGCTACTTCGGGGACTACGCCACCGAATGCGCGGTGTTCTTCAAGCTGGCTGAGGACGAGAGAGGAGAGAATGCGTGCGCCAACGGGTTTGTCACCGTCGATGATGGCGACCGCCGTTTCGTCACATGATGTTTCAATGCCTAATATAATCATGATTTTTTATAAACCACAGATGGACAGGCTGTGTCTATCTGTGGTTAAAAAATAAGCATGAAAAAGCTTTTGAAAATTGGGTCTCGGGGTTCGCCTTTGGCTTTGCGTCAAGTGGAGATGGTTCAGGATGCGCTGGAGGCTGTGTTTCCAGAGCTTGAGACGGAAGTGGTGATTATCGAGACATCCGGGGATTGGCGTCCGTCGGATGGCGAGGTCGCATTGGCAGAGCGTGATGGCGGCAAGGCGCAATTTGCGAAAGAGATTGAAGAAGCTTTGCTCGCGCGTGAGATTGATTGCGCGGTGCATTCGATGAAGGATATGGATTCATTTTTGCCCGATGGGTTGATGATTGATCATATGTTGCCGCGTGAGGATGCGCGTGATGCACTTTTGTTTTCGGATGATGTGCGCGTTGGTAAAGGGGCGGGTCAGTGTGATGCATTTGAAATTATTCCCCATAATGCGAGTGTGGGGACGGTGAGTGTTCGGCGTGCGGCGTTCTTGCTTGCGAAGCGACCGGATTTGAAAGTGGAGCCGTTTCGCGGGAACGTACAGACGCGCATTGGTAAGCTTCGTGTGGGGCAGGTTGATGTGACGATGCTGGCGATTGCGGGATTGAAACGCCTTGGGATTGAAGAAGAGGCGGATGTTGTTTTGGATGTGGACGTGATGTTGCCTGCGGCTGCGCAAGGGGCGATCGGGATAGAGGTGCGTAATGACGATCATGATGTTTTAGCTGTTTTTAGCCGTATTTCCGATGTGAATACAGTGCTTTGTGTGAAAGCGGAGCGTTCGGTGCTTAAGGTGTTGGATGGGTCGTGCCAGAGCCCGATTGGGTGTTATGCAGTGTTTGAAGAGGGGCAAATGTGGATACGTGTACGTGTTGCGTCGCTCGATGGTTCGCAGGTTTTTGAAGATGATATTCGCGGCAGCGTTGAGGATATTTCGGGTGCGCAAGATTTGGGCAATACGCTTGGGGCGCGGATGAAAGCGATGATTCCTGATGGGTTTTTGGGTGCGTGATATGGGCGGTTATGTCGTTATTACTCGCCCCCAACCTGATGCAAATGATTATGCGTTGGAATTGAAAGCAGAGGGGTATCAATGTCTGGTCGAGCCGATGTTGAGGATTGATCCCATGCCTTTTGAAATACCGAATTTAAGTGATTATGACGGCGTGCTTGTGACGAGTGCGAATGCGGTTGATTGTTATCGTCGCGGCGGTGCGGATGTTGCGACTGTTACCGTTTATTGCGTGGGTAAGCACAGTGCGCAGGCGGCGCGGGATGCGGGGTTTGATGATGTGTTTTCCGTTGATGGGACGGGCGCGGATTTATTGATGCATGTTTTGACGTTGGATGATGTTAAGGATAAGCGGTTTTTACATCTTTGCGGGCGGCATATTGCGTTTCCGATTGTGGGTAAATTGAACGAGGCGGGCGTTGCGGCGGATATGTTGGTTGTCTATGAAGCCGTTCAGGCCGCGGTGTTTTCTGATGATTTTGTGCGGTATTTGCGCGACGGTAAGATTGAAGTGGTGACGTTTTTCTCGAAGCGTACGGCTGAGGCTTTTGTGGATTTGGTGCGTGAGAATTTTAATGAAAGTGAATCTGAGGCTTTGTTTTCAGGTATAAAATCCTTGTCAATTAGCACCGCCGTGCTAGAGTGCGTACGCGTTTTGGCGTGGGATGCGTCTCATGTTTCAGATACGCCCGACAGAGCAGGGATGCTCGCGTTATTGCAGGCGTACGTTTAAGTTTGAATTTAGAGTTATTTGATAGTCATTAGGAGATCATCATGGGTAAAAATGCGATTGAAAATGCGGAAGAGATTATTGAAGCGTTTGGCGGAATTCGTCCGATGGCTAAGAAGATTGATGTTGCCGTTACCACCGTTCAGGGATGGAAAAAGCGTAATGTCATTCCCGCAGCGCGTCGTGAATTGATTATTAAAGCGGCGGCGGAGCACGATGTTGATCTTGGTGACTTGCTTAGTGGTAGCGGCGAGGTTGTTGGATCGGCGGATGTGAAAGCAGATAAGCCCGTTAAAAAAGATGAAAAGCCTGTTGTTACTGACAGGTCAAATGATGCGGACGATCAGGATGATGAAGGGGATGTTCTTCCCGAGGCTATAGTTGACGTTCCAGAGGAGACGGCGGAAGAAAAAGATGAAGAGCCATCTATTAATAATGGTGCACCAGTTAAGGAAGCGAAGCCGATTGGGGCGAGTGAGAAGAAGATTTTGGATCAGAAATCTATTGAGTCTTTTGACCAGCCGTCTGTGTCATCGGGGTTGAAATTTGTTTTGGTTGTTGCGGTTATCGTTGCGCTAGGCTTTGGATCGATCGCGGCGTATTTCTGGCAGAAGGCGAATACTGAGCGGGCCGCGGAGGCAGCGCGCGTTGAGGCCGCCCGTATTGCAGAGCTTGAGGCGAAGATGGCGGAGGTCGAGGATGAAGTTGAGAGCAAGGGATTCTTTGGCAAGATTATTCCGAAAGATTTGAATGAACAAATTGCGACGTTGCAAGAGAAGACGCAAAATTTGCAAAAAGATATCGGTAGCGCGGCGCAAAAGGCACAGGAAACGGCCAAAGCTGTTTCTGAAGATGTTTTGGCCGAGGATGCTGGCAATATGGAAGAGCGTTTGGTTAAGTTAGAAACGCATTTGCAGGAAATCACCGGAAGACCAGTTTTAGCAGGTGTTTTGGATCGGGTGAACACGATGCAAAGTGATCCCAATAGTGAAGATGTTTTGGCGAGAACGGTAAAGGAATTGGATGCTTTGTTTGCGGCGTTGCAGGCGGACACAGTGCAAGCGGGCGGCGCAGTGAAAGAGAATACGGATGATGCGATTAATTTCACACTGGATGTTGCGCGTGAGCAAAGCGCGGCGATTGGACAGACGTTTGAATCGGTTCCTCAGGACGATTTGAAGGCGGCGGCGATGTTGCTTGGTATGGCGCAATTACGTTCGGCGCTTAACCGGGATAATGAGGCGTTCGAAAGTGATTTGAGTTTGCTTCGTAAGATTGTGGGCGATGAGAATCCAGAATTGAATGCAGCGCTAGAGCGACTTGCGCCGCATGCGCAAGATGGTGTTTTGACGGTATCAGGGCTTTCGACGGAGCTGCGCTCATTTGCGGGGGATGCGGTTGCGGCGTCTTTGGCGGGTGAGGATGTGACCGTTAAGGAACGTGCAAAAGCGCGCATGAATGAGCTGTTCCAAGTTCAAAAAGACGGCGAATTGATCACAGGTACCGAGACACAAGCGGCATTGGTGAGCGCGGAGCAGCAATTGCAAAATGGTGATATTCAAGCGGCGATGGATGCGGTTGGTGGGCTTGATGGGCCAGCGGCAGAGGCGTTGTTGCCATGGCTTCAAAAGGCGCAGGCAAGTTTGAGTGCACAGAATGCCAAAGGCGTTGTTGATGATGTTCTTGGTTCTATCACTGCGGTTGGTAAAGGTTCCGGCGGTAAATTGATCCGTAATGAAGAAACGGGGATTAATATTTATGTGCCAAAGAACAATACCGTTAAATATTAGTATCCGTTATTTTTGCTGAATAGCTGATGCTTAATTAAGGCGCATATTTTTATTTGTGGTAAGCTTTTTCAAAAAGGAGTTTGGGTTCGATGTTGAAGACATTTCTATTTCTTGTGAAAGCTGCGTTGGTTATCGGGGTTTTAATCTGGCTCGCGGAGCAAGAGGGGAATGTGCAGATTGATTGGATGGAATATACCGTCAATGTGCATGTGGGATTGTTTTTAGCTGGGCTTTTCACGCTTATTCTTGTGTCGATTTTCATTTATCGTGTTTTGAAGACGGTCGTCGATTTTCCGGCGAGCTATCGCTATTATTCGCAAATTCGGGCGAAGAATAAGGGCTATCGCGCATTGACGCAGGGGCTGACGGCTGTTGCGGCGGGAGATGCGAAGGCGGCGGTGAAATATGCGGAAAAGGCGCGGAGCCTTATGCCGGAAGATAAGGGTTTGCCGTTATTATTGGAAGCACAGGCCGCGCGGCTTGATGGGCGCGAAGGCGATGCACAGGAGAGCTTTGCAGGGCTGATTGAGAATAAGGACACATCGTTTCTTGGTGTGCGCGGGTTGTTGCAGTCATCGATGGATGTTGGTGATGATAGGGGCGCGTTGGCGCTGGCGCGTCAGGCGTTGAAGCTTCATCCAAAGCAGCCGTGGATTTTACGCACAGTTTATGATTTGGAGATTGCGTTGCGTGAGTGGAGCGCCGCGGAAGCGACGTTAAAGCGTGCGGTTAAAGCATCGGCGATTACAAAGGAACGGGCGTTAAATGATCGTGTTGCGATGGATCTTGCGATTGCGTTGTCGGCGGAGAGTGAGGGGTTGCAGGATGTTGCAGCGTCACAATATAGGGCGGCATTGAAGCTTAATGATCGCTCCATTCCGGCGATCGTTTTGGCGGCGGAGTATTACATCCGACAGGGGCAAACCAAGCGCGCAAAAATATTGATTGAGAAAGCGTGGAAGCGCTCACCGCATGCGGCGATGGTTGATGTCTGGGATCAGTTGATGCCAAAACGCAATTCATCCGATGCGCTTGACCGTTTGAAATGGTATGAAAAGCTTGTGAAATTGAACGGTGATAATGCGCGTGCGCAAGTTGCGGCGGGGCAGGCGGCGTGTGATGCGGCGCTATGGGGGGAGGCGCGTAAATACTTTATGGCGGCGGAGGCTATTCGTCCGAGTAAGGAATTGTATAAGGCGCTTGCGGTTTTGGAAGATCGTGCGAATAACGATAGAGAAGCGGCGCGGGCATGGCTTGAGAAGGCGGCAGATGTTGCGGGCGAGCGTGTTTGGATTTGTCGTGAGAGTGGTCGGGTTTATCCGAATTGGTCACCGATTGCCGCGCCGCATGGAAGCTTTAACACGATCGAGTGGAATTATCATATTGGTGAAGATGGCGATGATGGTGAGGCGGTTTTGCTGACGGCGAGTGTTGTTGATCCGATGGATGATACGTTGATCGAAGCGCCCAATGATAACGCCAAGACGGCATAAGCCTAGATTCGTTTTTTTTACAATCGAAGTTTACCCGTGCGCATGAGGCGGTATAGCCCTGCGCCTGTTAAGAATCCGCCGAGATGCGCTTCCCATGCGACGCCGCCAAATGCGATGCCGATGAATGCCATGATTCCTGCCCATATAAATATAAGCGGCCAAGGCCCTTTATTGGCGAGCTTGCCGGTTAATCTTCCCATGCGCCCTTGTTCGTACATCATCAAAATGGAGGCGGCGAAGAGGCCGGAGATTGCGCCGGATGCGCCGATGACGGGTGTGTCCGCGCCAATATTAAGAAGGTAAAATACAACCGCGCCACCGATACCGCAGAGGAAGAAGAATTTGATTGTGGTCGGGGTTGAAAACATGCGTTCAACAAATGTCCCTAATGCGAGGCCCATGAGCACGTTGAAGCCGAGATGTGTCCAATCGCCGTGAAGGAAATTATAGGTGATGGGAGTTATGAGGGAAAGCGCATCCCATCCTTGTCCGCCGAGGAATTTTGACGGGACAAATCCGAAATCGCTGATGATTTTAAGTCGTGATGACGCATCAAGTGTGAGGGCGGTGATCGCGTGGATAGCGATAAAAACGCCGATGATGATTTTTGTAAATGGCGGGATGTTGCCGAAATTGAAGAAGGGTTCTTCGTTTTGTTTGCGATAGGATTTGCGGTATGCGTTTTCTTCGGCTTGTTGTTTTTTACGGATGCGGTCGCGTTCGGCAAGGGTCGGGAATTTGACGATTTTTTCCTTTTCGCCATTATGGTCGGGATCGTGCCCGTTGCTGTTGCCGTTGCCGTTTGATTTATTTGTCATGCGCTTACTTTAGCGTTATGGCTTTGGTTTGCAAGAGGTGTGTGGGCAAGGTGGTCAAATAAGAAAAAACACGCTGATTGGAGGATGCAGCGTGCTTTGACTTATTGGAGTGTGTTAACTTTGTTTACATGAGCCCGGGTCGGTAGCCGATATCGGCGTTCTTTTCCGCGCTGTAGTTGTATTTTGCTGTTTCGTAGCCTTTTGGCTTCATGAATGCTGGTGGTTCAACCTTTGTGACCAATTTACCTGCGCTTGCGAGGAGGTCGGTTGCGCCGATTTTCATGTGTGCCATGCCTTGTGCGAGTGCGCCCATTGCGTTGGCGTATCCTTCTTTGGCGATTTGTGTGCCGAGGATAACCATTTCAACGATTTTACCAACTTCCGGTGCGACCGCTTCAACGGCTGAGCCGAATGCTTCAGAGGCGAATGCTGCGACATCTTCAAGTTTGCGAGCAGGCTTTTTACCGCCGCCGCCGCCTTTTTTGCCGGATTTACCTTCTTCTTCCTCTTCTTCGTCATCGTTATCATTTACGATTTCGATATCGACGAATGTTGGTGTTTGGAAGCTGACGGGGTAGTTTTTCAATCTGGAGATTTCCAAATCACGACCCGATAGGCCAGCTTTCACTTCAATTCTGATTGTGTCTGGGTTGCGCCAGTCTAAGACAACGCAGTGGCTTTTGAATTCACCGGGTTGCTGACATTTGTGAACCAGTCTTTTTCCTGGATAGAACGGTTCTGTAATTCCGCTTTGTTCCAAAAATTGTTTTACATTTACCTGCATTTTACACTCCTATTTATACCGTATTTGTCCGAAGTTTGCGCTCTTCGTATAAGCATCTTGTCTGTTTGTTCAGAGCTTCCTCTGTTGTTTATTGCTTCGGAATTAACCCTATAATGCGCGTATATGGTTAATAATTGATTAAAGAAATAAAAAGAATCGTAAGTCGCGTGTTTATTGATGTTTTGGATGTTTTGAATGAAATCTGCTATACTTATGTGTATTAGGATTAATTTTTGGGTTTAGTGGCAGGGTATGGTTCGTAATTTATTGGTTTTATTGATGTTTCTTGGTGTTGGCTTTGGCGCGAGCGTTGCGCAGAGCGATATCTTTGTGCGTCAAAGTCCTAAGGCGGATTCTAAAGGTGGAGACGATGTTTCTAAAAAGAAGCCTATTTATTTGCGTCCGTTTAAATCATCCCCGCAAAAAACTCAAAGGGTGAACAAGAAAGTGAGCGTTCCTAGGATTACGAGCGGTATGCCGCAACAAGTTGCTGGTGATCTTAAGCTTTTGGCCTATTGGCAAAAAGCAGAGCGTATGCCCGAGACAGTTAAAGAATTACAATCTTATGGACAGGCGCTGCGTGCGCTTGATCTTAAGCGTGTGATGGAAGAGCGAAATAAGATTCTTCCTGCGCTTGAGGCACAGGCGGTCCGCCAGGTGAATGAGTATAGAAAAGAATTTTTGAAGCAAGCGCCAGATTTGGAGGCATTTGTCCAGATTAATGACATGATTGTTAAGGGGCTTGATGTTGCTGATATGTTGAGTGATCCCAATGCTGCGGCTAAGGCGGTTTATACGCGATATGCTGGAGAAAGCGTTGAGGTTATTGAAGCAGAAGCCAGAAAAAGAGCTCAACAGGCCGATAAGGTCGTAAAGCCTATTTATCTTCAGCCTGATGCTAAGGCTACTAATAACCCTGATAGTAAGAGTAAAGCGGCCACGGGTGTTTATAAAAATTATCGTTAAATGACGTTCACATGTTTATAAACAATGTGTATGCGTTATTTGTCTATGTCTGAAAAATCCGAATTTTTGATTGCCCGTATTTTGCGGGTAAATTTACGTGTGGTTGCGATGGTGATTGCGGTGCTGGCCTATGCGTGTTTAGGGTCGCCGACACCGGATACTCTTTCTTGGGTTGAGGTGTTTGTTGGTGGGGTGTTGGTTTTTGCGGTTGGTGTGGCTGCGTTTCGTCATGTTTTTTTCAGCTTTTCCGAGGGGCGACACGTTGGGGCGTGGTTTGTTGTAGGGCAGATGTTTTTGATTGTCGGGTTGGTGAGCGGCGTTTGCGGTGCATTGGTTTCGGACGCGTCATTCATGGCGATTATGCGCGATGTCTTGCCGTTCGGGTTTTTGTTTTTGCCGCTATTTTTGTTGGGTTTGAATAAGAGGCTGGGTTTTGAGCGGATTTATCTCACTGCGTTTTTATGCTTGGGGGTGATCTTTGCTTTGCGTGCTGGCGGCGCAGGCGTTGGCGGGGCATTTATGCCGTCATTTATTGCGGGGGGTGAAGCGCTTTATTATTTGGGGAATTCGCCGGCTGTTTTGTTTTTGGCTTTGTTTGGTCTTGGCTGTGCGATGGAAGTTTTGTCACGTGGTGTGGGTGTGCGTTCACTTGTGGTTGCGGTGATCTGTTTGGCGGGGTGCGCAGCAGCGGTGTTGCCGATCGTTATGACCGCGCAGCGTGCGAGCATGGCCGCCATTGTGGTTTACGGAATTGTTGTTTTTGGCGTGTTGTTTATGCGATATCCGCGGCGGATGTTGTTTGTTGGCACGGGTTTTGGTGTGTTTGTGGCTTTTGCGTTCGGCGGATTTTTGTTGGATGCGTATGAGGGGGTTGTCAGTAAGAGCAGTTTAGTCGGGGCGAATATGCGAGCCGAAGAATGGGCGGCTGTTTGGGGGCAGATATCCCAGCATCCGCTCACTCTGATATTTGGACGCGGGTGGGGGGCGTTTTTCGCCTCGCCTGCGGTTGCAGATATTGAGGTGAGTTATACGCATAGTCTTTTGAGCATGATGTTGTTGAAGATTGGCGTGCTCGGGTTTGGTTTGTGTGTCTTATATATAGGTGCGTTATTTTTGGCGTTACTCAGGTGTTTTCGTGGCGGTGAGGTCCTTGTTTTGGCGCTCGCTGCGCCGTTATTGATCGATGTGTTTTTATATGCCGCTTATAAATCTTTGGATTTTGGGCTTTTGCTTGGAATGATTAGCGTGGTGATACTTCGTGATTCGAAGATATCCAGAATTGCATCTGATGCGCCCTTATTGTATGAAAACAGTAAGGGAGTCACTTAGTATAGCCATGCGCAAACCAACCATTTTATTGATGAATCGTGTTTACCCGCCTGTCCGAGGGGCGACGGGGCGAATTTTACGCGACTTGGCGCGGAATTTGGCGCGTGATGGATGGCAGGTGACGGTGATTACATCTGGGCCCAAGGCAGGTACAGAGCGCGATGGCGCGGTACGAGTTATTCGCGTGAAGGGATCAGCTAATCCGTCTGGTGTTTTTAGCTATGCGCTTGTTTGGATCAAGATGTTGATCGCGGCGCTCAAATTGCCGGCTACACAATTGGTGGTGACGATGACAGATCCGCCGATGTTTGCCGTTGCAGGGGATATTCTTTGCCGTGTTAAGAAGAATAAGCATATGCATTGGGTGCAGGATGTTTATCCTGATTTATTTCCTGTTATTGGTGTGAAATTTCCTGACTTTTTGCTTGATGCGATGTCGAAGGTGACGATTGGCGCGATGTCACGGGCAGATAAGGTGATTGTTATTGGACGTTGCATGGCGCGGCATTTGAGTTATTCGGGGCTAGCGCCGCGAAAGATGGCGGTTGTACCGAATTGGCCTGATCTCGAGCTTGGCAACGAGCATATTGATGGGCGTTTTGATGATGCGGCCAATCAGGAAGATTTCGAGAAGGTGATCGCGGCGAGTGGGCGCGCGATGAATTATCGCACGCATCAAGAGCAGATTAAGACCGGCCCGCGCTTTCGTGTGCTTTATGCGGGGAATATCGGTTTGGTGCATCCGATCAGTGTGGTTTTGAATGCGGCGCGGATTTTGCAAAACCAGAATCCTGAGATTGAGTTTTTATTTGTTGGGGATGGCCCTAAATATGATGCGATTACGCGGGCGAAGGCGCAGGAGCATTTGGATAATGTGAAATTACTGCCGTATCAGCCGCCCGCGCGTTTGCGGGCATTGATGGAGAGCGGGGATGTACATTTGGTCTCGCTTGACCTTGATGCGGTCGGGCTTTGTGTGCCGAGCAAGATTTATGCATCGGTTGCGGCGCATCGCCCGTGTATTTATATCGGGCCGACGGGGAGCGAGGCATCGAAGCTGGTTGAAGATTATAAGCTTGGCATGGTGATAGAACCGGGCAATGCAGAGGCTTTGGCGGATGCTATTCGTGGGTATCGGATGGATGGGGATGCATGGTACGCGGCGCATGAAAATGCAAAAAAGGCAGCGGCAGTTTTTGTGCCGCGTGCGTCAATCGGGGCATTTATGGAGCGTGCTTGGCAGCTTGTGGGCGGGAAGCCACAGGAAAAAATTGTTGAGCGCGTGGATGATTTGGCGGCTGAATAATTTAGGGTATATGGGGGCGCGATCATATTCGTGTCTGATATAGGTTTGAGTTTTGAATACAGATAATGATTTAAATGTGATTGGTGTTTTGCGCGAAATCTGGGCGGCGAAAGTGTTTTTGCTGGTTGGGCTTTGTGTTGGGCTTTTGGCTGGGGCGTGTTTTAGCGTGTTGGCAGTTCCAAAGGTTGAGGCGCGGATGATGATTGGCCCTGCGCAGCCGATGGATGCCTCCATGAAATCACAATTTCAAGATGGACAAAACTCGTATGTGATTGGAGCGGAGCGCGACGGTAGCGGCGAGATGGTTTCGAATTTTACACGCTTTAAGGCGATGATGCGCGGGGTGTCTGTCGCGCGGTTTTTGCTGCGTGATGCGCGCATTGTCGAGGGGGTTAAGGCGGATCGCTCGTTTGTGTTTGAGCGTGGGCAGGGTGATTTGAGTGCAACGGATTTGGCGGCTTATATTGGCAAGCATGTTTCGTTCGATCGTTTTGGCGAGAGTGCGCTCAAGGAGATGGTTTATCGTCATGCGGATCGTAAATTTGCTGCGTATTTTGTGCAGCAGATTCATCGCGTAACAGATCAGCTTATTCGGGCAGAATTGCGAAATCAGGTGGATGAGAGAGTTGCGTATCTTGAGCGGGTGATTGCCAAGACGAACAACCCAGAGCAGCGGCGCATTATTACGAATTTGCTTTTGGAGCAAGAGCGGGCGCGCATGATGGTGTCGATGGATGCACCTGTTGCGGCGAGTGTGATTGAACCTGTCGCGGCCGGAGCGCGTGTGGTTTGGCCGAATGCGGGGCTTGTTTATGGTGGGCTTGGGCTGGTTGGTCTTTTGCTTGGCTATGTTGTGTTTGGGCTGGTGACGTTTCAGGTGGCTGTTGGTCATGCGGCGCAAAAACAGACCAAAGGGCAGGGGCGAGATTTGCGGCATGAGCTTAAAGCGCAGTCGCGCAGGCCGCTTAAATATGGAAGCTGGTTTGGTGGCTCTGTTGGCAATGATGTGGATGATGAAGATGCGAAGCGGCGTCGTGTGAAAGACAGGCATTATGCAGCGGAATAACACATGCTGCAATACTCTAACCGATGAGCCGCATCGTATTCCCGTGACGGTTATTGTTGTTACTAAAAATGAAGAAGCGCGCATCGCGCAGTGTTTAGAAGCTTTATCAGGTTTTGATGAGATTGTCGTTGTTGATTCGTCGAGCGATGATGCGACATGTGCTATTGCGCGTGAGATGGGCGCACGGGTTGAGGATTTTGTTTGGAATGGTGCGTATCCGAAGAAGCGGCAATGGTGTTTGGATCATTTGACATTAGCGCATGATTGGGTGTTTTTTGTTGATGCGGATGAAATTGTAACCGTGGATGTTGTGAATGAGATTGCTGTGATTTTTAATGGTAGTGAGCCGGATGAAGCAGGATTTTTTGTTCGGGCGAATTACATTTGGAATGGGAAAATGTTGCGGCATGGATTGATGAATTCTAAGCTGGTTTTATTGGACCGCACGCGCGTTGAATTTCCAGTGGTGGATGATATTGGCCTTGATGGTATGGGCGAGATTGAGGGGCATTATCAACCTGTTGTTAAAGCGGGGAATGCTGCGGCGGGTATTGGTGTTTTGCGCGCGAAAATGCTGCATAATGCGGGTGATGATATGGCGGCGTGGATGGCGCGGCATATGCGCTATGCGCAGTGGGAAGTGGGAATGAATGCACGCAGGGCTTGGCCGTCTGATCCTGTTGTTTGGCGTGCTTTTTTGAAGCGCTTTTTTCGGACGCTGCCAATGCGAGGTGTTGCAGCATTTTTGCATTGCTATGTTTTGAAAATTGGTTTCCTTGATGGTGCGGCGGGGTTTGATTTTGCGCGTTCCCGGGCGCGGTATTACGCGATGATTAGCGCTGCTTCAAAGACCAATAAAGATTAGGCGCGAATGTGCGAAACGCCATGTTGATGGCTTGAAGTGTTGTGATGATGACGTTTTGTATGGGGGAGCAGAGTTTTAGGGTTTTACGGATTTGAAATTGCTCGTTTCGTCCGGCTTTTGTTTCCTGCTGGGAGATTCCTCCGGCTTCGAAAATGCAAATTGGGGTGGGTATGTATTCAATGTTTTTTGCCGATTTTAAGATGCGGGCGGTGAAATCATAATCTGCTGCGATTTTGTAGTCTTCGTTGTATCGTTTTTTACCAATAGCAGATGTTTTATACAGCATAGCTTGATGGTGAGTGAACATGCCGAGGGTGATGCGTTTATGTTTGCGTGATGGTTTATAATTAATTTTTCCGTCTTGTGCCTGCTCCAGGGCGTCGCCGTAGATGAAATCGGCTTGGTTTTTTATATTTTGAGCGATTGTTTTTAGGGTCTGTGGATCGGCGAGCATGTCACCAGCGTTGAGGAAGAGGATATACTCTCCGCTTGCGCGGCTAATCAGACGGTTCATAGCGTTGTAGATGCCAGTATCATTCATGCATTGAATGATACCCAGGGTGTTTTTGAGTATGTTTATGGTGTCATCGGTCGATCCGCCATCTTGGATGAGCCACTCGAAATCTTCAAATTCTTGCGATTTGATGGAATTCCATGTCTTTTCTAACCCTTCAGCGTTGTTCAGGGTGATGGTTGCGAGTGTGAATTTTTTCTTATTTTTTGGCATAAATACCTAAAATTTTATCTTTTATTAACTATTATCGCATATTTTAAAGGGTGTATGCGGAAATAGAATAAAAAATATCTGCAAAGAATAGAGATAAAACAAGGTGTGTTATGGCTTTAGATGAGGTGGTTGGAGAAGGATTGGGCGAGGTTTTGCCTCCTGAAATTCGCGACCTTATGTCAGGCGTTGGCGGTATTCGTCGTCAGCAGGATACGCAGATGGGGGTTATGTTCCTAGCATTGGTTAATAAGCCTGATGTCGAAATTGGTCCGAATGGTGAAAACACCCGCAGGGATGGAGCAAAAGCTGCATTTGGAACGTGGAAAAGCGAAGCGGAAGCACGTTTAAAAAGTTTAGGAGTTGCGGCTCCCACGCGAGATCAAATTCATGAAAACATGATTGCGGAAATACAACAGGAATTACAATCGCTTAATGGCGGAAGACCGCTTAATGCGAAGGGCGCGAAAGAGATTAATGATCTATTTGCATTAGATGATGCCCAGTTTTTAGAAAAAATTATGGCGAATGCGGAGAAAGGCAATCAAGCTTTTGATGCACATGTGCAAGCGGTTAATGCTGCGAAAGCACAGGGTAAGCCAATTCCATTATATGAGCATGTTGGAATCATGGAAGCGCTTATGCATAGCGGGGATGGTGAGGGTCGTCCGCGTTTGGACGGTGTTAGCCTCACTGGTGTTGATGTGAGTCCGCAGGGGCAAACGGAAGCGAAGATTGATGGCGCATTTGATGATGTTGTTCGATTGATGGGGCGGGGAAACAACTCCGAACAGACTTTAGCGCATTTGGCGTGTGTGGCAACAGGCGATCGCAGGGGCGAGATGCGTTTGGAGGATGGTAGCTATGATCCGGATAGTCATAGTTTTGCGAATGTTAATAAGTTTGAAGGGCCGGGCGCTTTAGCCCCAGGGGCGTATCAAGAATGGCTTAGTCGATTTAATAGTGACGAAGGTTTAGGTAGCAATTATTCTCTCTTACGCGGCGGCGAAGAAGCTCCTGCCAATATGGATAACCTTGTTACAGAGGCAATGGTAGGGCGCGGCATTGTTACGTTTGACAGTCAGGCTGCGCGTGATGATTGGAATACCCATATGGGCGGCCTTTTGGCGGGTGAGTATGGCGACGATCACCGTCTTCATAAGATTTCGGGCGCAGACCTTCGGGAGAGTATGGAGACGTTTGCTCGCGCGCGCTCGGACATTAAATTTGCCAATGAGAGTGATGCGGACAATGCGTTAGGTGTCAATGCGGCGGAGATTCGTCAAGAGGCTAGTGGTGCTCCAGTGGTTGAAGCTGCGGCTGCACCAGTTGAAAATGCGGCTGTTGCTGATCCAGTGAGTGCAGCGGGTGCTGTTGCTTATTTGGCTGCAGAAAGCGGTGTTGGCCCATTGGTGAGTGCGACACCAGAAGCGACGATGGCGCGTTTGTCGAGCGTTCCAGAATTTTTGGCCGATATGCGTGCGCAGCAACAATTGAATGCAGTTCCGTCATATTCTCCGCTTGCGCAGATGCAGATAGAGCCGCAGCTTATGGAGCCGAATATGGGGCCGCGCATTGGTAATTAATTACTGTCACCAATAACATCATCAATAAATATTGTGGTCACAGCCAGATTCGAAAGGATTTGGCTGATGTCTTTTGCGCTTTGGATGAAATCAAATGGTTTTGGATCGCGGGGGACGACGATTGTGCTGCCCGGGGGGATGAAGATGGGGTTGTAGTTCCAGCTTGAGACTTGGAGGGGTTGTGCGCTGCCATCAGGGTATAGGACGAATGTACGGTCTTTGTCGGCGTGGAAAGTGAAGCCGCCTGCTTCGTTGATGTAATCAAGCGGGTTTTTTCCTTCACGAAACTGGAGTGACGCGGCGGAGAGGACTTCGCCATGGACGCGGACGGTGAGATCACGTTTGGGGATGAAGATGCGGTCGCCTGGTTGAAGGAGGAGGTCAAGCTCAGGCTTGGTAGAGAGTGTTGCGGGATCGGATTCGATTGTGATTCGCCCTGCGCCATTGGCTTCTTCGAGTTCGGCGGCGAGCGCGCGGGCTTCGGCGATTTTTCCTGCGTTGACTTTATCGCTGTCTGATTCCAGGGCGGATGCGATGGCTTGTTTGATGGTGCGGCTTTGTGCGTGAAAGCGTGCTTCTTCGGCGCGGCGTTCGGAGGCGCGGGAGAAAATTGTGCCATAGGGGTAGGCGTTTCGGCTTAAGCCGCCCGCACGCTCGATGAGGTCGGAGACACGGTCACCGTTCATGAGGTCATAGCGACCGGGGTTATCGACTTCGCCCATGATGAGGACGCTGTTGTCTTTTATTTTTTCAAATTTTTGATTAACGCGAATGGATGCACCGGGTTCGATGATGACATCGTTTGCGGAGGTTTCGGCGAGGTTGATGCGCTTGCGGTGTTTGCCGTCGCCATTGGTAAAGGCGGAGGAGGTGACTTCGATATTTCGCTTATTGGCTTCGAGGGCGAGGCCACCAGCGACGGCGAGCACCGAATCGAGTGTGACACCCTCGGCAACGGGGTAGCTTCCTGCGTTGCGGATTGCGCCGCGAATGAAAGCGCTGCGTTCTGTCAGGAAGGAAGCGAGGACGGGATCGTCGATATGGTCGCTTTCTATGTCATCTGTAGAGCCATAGGCGATTTGTTGGATGTCGCTGTCGGTAGGTGGGGTGAGAAGGTTTTGGATTTGGGTGTTGGAAAAGAGGTGGATGGTGTCGCCGTCTTCGAGTTTGCGATCAAATTCGCCTTTGATGACGAGACGTAGTGGGAAATCGATAAAGGTTTTGGTGAGATGCTCGCTGTCATAGCGTTCGATAACACCGATAAGAGGGTAGATGTCTTCGCCGAGGACGCTTTGCGAGGAGATGAGAGATTGTAGGTTTTTATGATCTGTGACGGTGTATAGACCCGGGCGGCGCGTATGGCCGATGAGTTCGACCATGCCTTCACGTTTTGCCGATCCTTTTGAGACAATCAAAATGGAGCCGTCATTAAAGGTGGGGGTGAAGGCATCTGTGATGTCTTCGACATGTTCTTGGCCGGAATCGGTGAGGCCGAGCTTGAGTGTGCGGTTTTGCCCTGGTGCCATGAGGCCGCCAGCAAGTTCGAGCATTTCATTGAGGGTGAGTTTTTCTGAATTTTGTGCGGATTGGTGATGCATGCCGCGGCGGCTGGGTAGGATTTCAAAAATGGCGGGGCGTTTGACTTCGCCGCCAACGGCTACAGTGGGGCCGATGGATGGGACAATGATTCGGTCACCGTCTTGGAGGCGTAAATCTATTGCGGACTGACCGTGGAGGAGGAGGGCGTAAAGGTCGATATAGGTGGAGCGACCATCGCGGATGAGTTTGATTTGGCGCAAGCTTCCCGTTTTATTAATGCCGCCCGAATCCATGAGCGCGTCGAGGACGGTGTGAAAGACTGTGAGGGTTTTGCGTCCGGGGCGTTTGACGTTGCCGATGACGAGAGCGTTGATTTGGCGCACGGATGATAGTGAGACAAAGGCATCGGTATTGTGGAGTTGTTGTGCGGCGGCTTCAATGGAGAGGCGGACTTGGCCTATTGTGCGTCCTGCGGCGGGGATTGGCGGCAGGTCGGGGATAATAAGCAGGCCGTTGCTATCGATTTTATGGCGCGAGCGATCGTTGCGTTGTCCCGTGAAGGTGATGTCGAGTTCGTCGCCGCTGCCGAGGATGAAGCTGTCTTGGACGGCGGCGGAGGGGGCAGTGTTCTGTGCAGCGTTGCTTAACGCGTTTTGTGTTTCTGATGAAGGGATACCGAATAGGTCATACCCGAATTGCTCAAGCGGTTGCGCGATGCGAGAGGCATACATGGATTCGATTGATGATGGCTTTTGCGCTGTTTTTACGGGGGTGGCGTAGGGTTGTATGAATTGTGCGGGAGGTTGAATGGATGGGTTTTGTTGGCGGGGCTGGTGGTCGTTGTAATCGTATTGTGCGTATTGATTGTTACGCGATGAAGGCTCGCCAAGGGCCGGGTCTATTTGCAGGGCGCGAAAGTTTTTGTAATTACGCACTTCGCCAGTGACATCAGACCACGGGGCGGCAGAAGGTGTTTGCGCAGAAGCTGTGTTGCTGGCAACAAAAATGATTGGGAGTAGTAATTTTGTCAGTATTCTCATGGTGATGAGCGCCGAGTGGCCAATGAATGTTTCTATCATGAGTATACACATGTATGAAATCCACACCATAGTGATATGTATTTTTTGTTGTAAATGTTTGGTCTTTTTGGCGAGGGTGGCTATATAGGGTTTATGACAGTTCATATGATTAAATTGATTGTGGGTGCACAAAGCCTTGAGCAATATGCGCAATGGCAGGAAAGCCAAGTGATGGATTATCACGGGCAAGATGCGGTTCCATGTTTCACACGGTTCATGCCCAAGCGTGCGGATGAGATATTGCGTACGGGTGGTTCTTTGTATCGTGTTCATAAAAGCCGCATTGTTTGCCGATCTCAGATTTTAGGGTTTGAGATGGTTGAAACCGGGCAAGGTCAGAAGTGCATGATTATGCAGAGCCCTGAGATTATGACTGTCCTCAACGCCCCGCAGCGCCCTTTTCAGGGGTGGCGGTATTTTGATGGTGCAAAGGCGCCAGAAGATCGCGGTGTTTACGTGATGGGACAAGATGAGGAAGAGCCGCCCGAAGAATTGGGTGATGATTTGCGTGAGGCGGGTTTGCTTTAATCTTTTTCCTTGCATTGGCTAATTTTCTTGATTACATAATTGCAAAAGGATATGTATTATGAGAAATGTAGCCAGTTTAACAGTTGGGTTTTTGATGTCTGCGGGCGTGGCCGCTGCGCAAGATGTGCAGCCAACTATTTGTGATCCTAGTTACGAGCTTGGGCCAAGTGGTGTGCTTGAGGAAGGGGCAGGCGTTTTCGTACAAAGCCCAGATTTAAGATCAGATGGTTATCCTTCTGCGTGCACAGCAGGTAGTTGGTTGGAGCGGCATAAAGACTTTCTAAAAGACGAAGGTCGCGATGATGCTCTTGAGTTGTGTACAGTTGGCGAAGGCGGTTTGGACGTTGGTCCGGGCCCGCATGGTAATTATTATTATGATGAAGAGGCAAACCCTGAACCCGATAAGCGTGTTTTGATTTGTCGTGATGATAAAGGTAATTGTTATATATGTGCGCCAGCGGTTAGCTAGTTAATGCTTCTTACGCTCATTGGCGTATTTGGTTGAATTTTCCAAAATTGAATAAGCGACGGTTGAGATATAGCTGTTGATTCTGCGGTAGTCGCGGATGATGTCGAGGTGGATCGAACTGGTTGCGATTGTTTCTGGTAATCCTTGGCGCAGGCGATGGAAGTGCTGGCTGGATGTTTCTTGTTCCGCTTTTCTGATGTGATTCTTGCTGTCGATGAGTTGTCTCGCGAGGCTTGGGTCTTCGGAAATGAAGAGGTTCTGCGCGAGTTTCATGTTATCCAATACCTGTTTATGAAAGTCTTTGATTTCGCTCCATCCTTCATCGGAGAAACGCTCACCTTTAGCGATTTTCTTTTTGGCAAGCTCCATAAGGCTGGTGTCAATGATGTCGCCAACATGCTCAAGGTTTGTTGCAAATGTGAGAATTTGTAGGTAGCGATCGGCTTCCTTGGGGTCGAGTGATTGTTGAGTTAGTTTGGCCATATAATATTTAATGGCAGTATAGAGGCGGTCAACGGTGTCGTCTTTGCGGCTGATGTTCTTTGCCATGCTATCGGTGTTTTGCGTGAAGCAGGTGATTGTTTGACCAAGCATTTTTTCGACGATTTCAGACATGCGCAGCGTCTCGCGTGCGGCGCAGGCAAGGGCGATGATTGGTGTTGATAGGGCTTGATCGTCTAAATAGACAGGATCAGATTCGTAGACGACTTTGTTTTCTTTGATAGGGAAGAGGCGTTCGCCCACTTTTGCGACCCATTGCACGCACGGCAAGAAGATGATCCCAAGGGTGACGTTGAATAGAACATGCAGCGAGACGATTTGGCGAGCGGGGTCCAAGTCGAATCCATTTAACCATGTAAGGATGTAATCACTAAAGCCTATGAATATAATCGCACAGACGCTTCGCATGAAAATGTTGGATGCGGTGATTTGGCGTGCTTCTGCGCCTTGCTTATATGTCACAACAAATGAAATGAGCGCGCCGCCAATATTTGTTCCGATCACGAGCAAGAAGCCAAGATGCATACTGACGATGCCGCTGGCTGCGAGTGCGGCGAAGAGGAGGATGGATGCGAGAGATGAATGGATGATCCATGTCAAAATTGCGGCAAAGGCGATGGCCATGATGGGGTCATTGTTCAGCGGTGCCATAATAAGCGGTAAAGTTGCCGATGTTTTAAGAGGAATCGTTGCATCGCGAACAAGGGCAAGTGACAGGAGCATAAGGCCTAGGCCTATCAGGATTAAGAATAGATGTTTCTTTCTGCCGCCGTTTTCATATTTCATATGGCCGATAATGCCAATCGTTAGCAGCGCAGGAGAAAGCCAACTGAGGTCGAAGGTTAGGATTTGTGCGACTATGGTTGTCGCGATATCCGCGCCAATGACGAAAGCAATTGCAGCGCCGAGCGGAATGCTGTGTTTTTTGACAAAAGACAGCATGAGAAGAGTCGCTGCGGTGGAGCTTTGTAATAAAGCGGTTGTTCCAAAGCCGGAGATGGCGGAGGCGACGCGGTTTTTGGTTCCCCGTGATACAAAAAGTCGAAGAGAAGAGCCGTAGGCACGTGTAAAGCCCCGCTTGACCATGCGGGTTCCCCATAGAAGGAGGCATACAGCGCCGATGATGTGTAATAAAACAAGAGATGAAGTTATGGAATTGCTCCGCTTAAGTGTTGCTATTGTTAGGGTAAGTGTTCTTACATTGGTTGCTAATATGATGCTTAATCATGAAACATGCATATTACAGACATATATATGCATAAAAAAGTTTATGTTGCCAAGGACGATTCGTAAAGGTGTTGTGCTTTTATTGATTGGATTTGTTTTTCTTGGTTAAGAGCAATTTCTGCCACGTTAATTATGGATTTTTAAGGTCGCATATATATGTGATGATTCATTTTTCGGGCTTAATTGGTATTATCACCAGCATTCTGTTACGGTTGATCCAATCAAATATATCTTTTTGGGCATTACAATCTCCATTGGTTACATAACTCTGTGGAGATTGGCTTGGTTTATTGAGGGTGTTAGGGCTTTGCGAGAGCGGGGCTGGAATGTCGAGAATTGTTATGGTGATGTTTTTAAAATAGGCCAAAGTTTTTTTATAAGAAATATTTGGCGGTATTCTGGGCTTTGTGATGATTTTTTACAGAAAGGATGAAAAAAACTTAAAAAAAACGTAAAAAAAGGTTTGACGGTTCCAACTGAGATGCGTATACATCCCTCCACGCACTGAGGCGGAGCAAACAAAGATTGTTGCGCAGCGAGGCTTAGAGAGTTGAAAAGTAAAGTGTTTAACTCTTTTTATTGACCGCAAAAAGTATATGAATTATATTTTTTCCAATCAGTAAAAAAAGTTCTTGCGAATTAAGTGAAAAGCAGTCATAAGACTTCTTCTTTCTTGGTTCGGTTGCTGTCGGAAGACAGTGTATTGAATTTTAGATTTGGTTCTTGAACATCGTGAATAGGGAAGAAGGAATACGCAGGCAGCAGTGCTTGGACTTTTTAAAAAGTTTAACTTTTTTAAGTTGTACATTGAGTGCATACAGACAAAAAGATCTGCTGTTTTATTTGCGTAGTCTTTCATGACGCATCGTGTGGTCATATTTATATGGTCACATGATAAAATAAGCATCGTTAAAATGTACAAGTTTTAACGAAGCAGTAAGTAAAGTAATGCAGGTCTTTGAAGAAGTCGTTGCCAACTTGTTGGTGACGCATTTACTTCAAATAACCAAAAATTCAATTTTGAGTGATTTGATGGATTCAAACTTAAGAGTTTGATCCTGGCTCAGAACGAACGCTGGCGGCAGGCCTAACACATGCAAGTCGAACGAACCTTCGGGTTAGTGGCGCACGGGTGCGTAACGCGTGGGAATATACCCTTGAGTAAGGAATAACGTAGAGAAATTTGCGCTAATACCTTATAATGACTTCGGTCCAAAGATTTATCGCTCAAGGATTAGCCCGCGTCAGATTAGATAGTTGGTGAGGTAATGGCTCACCAAGTCGACGATCTGTAGGGGGTCTGAGAGGATGATCCCCCACACTGGAACTGAGACACGGTCCAGACTCCTACGGGAGGCAGCAGTGAGGAATATTGCACAATGGGCGAAAGCCTGATGCAGCCATGCCGCGTGAGTGAAGAAGGCCTTAGGGTTGTAAAGCTCTTTCAATAGTGAAGATAATGACGGTAACTATAGAAGAAGCTCCGGCTAAATTCGTGCCAGCAGCCGCGGTAATACGAATGGAGCAAGCGTTGTTCGGAATCACTGGGCTTAAAGCGTATGTAGGCGGACTGACAAGTCAGGAGTGAAATCCCAGGGCTCAACCCTGGAACTGCTCTTGAAACTGTTAGTCTAGAATTCTGGAGAGGTTGGGAGAATTCCGAGTGTAGAGGTGAAATTCGCAGATATTCGGAGGAATACCAGTGGCGTAGGCGCCCAACTGGACAGATATTGACGCTCAGATACGAAAGCGTGGGGAGCAAACAGGATTAGATACCCTGGTAGTCCACGCCGTAAACGATGTGTGCTAGTTGTCAGGCCCAAAGGGTTTGGTGACGGAGAGAAATCATTAAGCACACCGCCTGGGGAGTACGGCCGCAAGGTTAAAACTCAAAGGAATTGACGGGGACCCGCACAAGCGGTGGAGCATGTTGTTTAATTCGAAGCAACGCGAAGAACCTTACCCACACTTAACTATCCTCTTGGGACTTTCAGAGATGATTGTCTTCGGTTCGGCCGGGGAGTGAATAGGTGCTGCATGGCTGTCGTCAGCTCGTGTCGTGAGATGTTCGGTTAAGTCCGGTAACGAGCGCAACCCTTATCGTATGTTGCCATCATTCAGTTGGGCACTCATGCGAGACTGCCGGTGATAAGCCGGAGGAAGGCGGGGACGACGTCAAGTCATCATGGCCCTTACGTGTGGGGCTACAAACGTGCTACAATGGCAGTGACAATGGGCAGCTACCTCGCGAGAGGATGCTAATCTCCAAAAACTGTCTCAGTTCGGATTGTTCTCTGCAACTCGAGAGCATGAAGTTGGAATCGCTAGTAATCGTGCATCAGCATGTCACGGTGAATACGTTCCCGGGTCTTGTACACACCGCCCGTCAAGTCATGGGAGTTGGTTCTACCCGAAGGCGCCGTGCTAACTACGGAGGCAAGCGACCACGGTAGGATCAGCGACTGGGACTAAGTCGTAACAAGGTAGCCGTAGGGGAACCTGCGGCTGGATCACCTCCTTTCTAAGGTTGTACTTGGTGTATCTTTGCTCTTTAGAGTGAAGTAGGCACTGTTGCCCGCGTATCCTTTTTCCCTGATAAGTATCCAAGGATCGGTACTTGATCTTGCCATCTGGTGAGCTATAGTCCGTTTAAATACGGGCTCGTAGCTCAGCTGGTTAGAGCGCACGCTTGATAAGCGTGAGGTCGCAAGTTCAAGTCTCGCCGGGCCCACCATTCTTTTACTATTAAAAGGGTCCTTAGCTCAGCTGGGAGAGCGCCTGATTTGCATTCAGGAGGTCAGCGGTTCGATCCCGCTAGGATCCACCATTTTTCCTTTAAGCATTCTACGGAATGTTTAAAAGAGAAATTTATTTCTCTGATACTTATTCTTATACATCGTAAATAGGTTTGAAATTTGTTATCGCGGACGCGGTCTCTACCAGGAGGCTAAGCGTTCAATTATACAAGCGGTAACAAATGAAAAGACATCATTAAGGTGTTAAGCAGAGTGTTCATTTATGAACATGATGATTAACAACTAAAATGATATTAATAAATTTCATATCCACGCTTGTAGGGCTTCGCTTTTTCATAGGGGTGGAGTCTAGTGGATATGATCTCCAATGTCTGACAAAACTGAGAACGTCTTAGGGGTTCAATTTCTCCCTAAGATTAATAATCATTCAAATTACGTATTACTCTTAGAGTTCCATTTTAGAGTAATTTGTAGAGGTAAGAAGTTTGCGAACAAATCTTCGATTTGCTTTGCTGTGGATTTACCCCTGCGCGTGATATGAATTCAAGCGTTTTAAAGGGCATCTGGTGAATGCCTTGGCGATTGAAGGCGATGAAGGACGTGGCAGGCTGCGATATGCCCCGGTAAGAGGTCAACACTCTTTGACCCGGGGATTTCCGAATGGGGCAACCCACCTTTCAGATATCTTACTGAGTTGATTTAGGTCAGCTCAAGAGATGTCTGTATAAAAGGTATAATATTCTGAATACATAGGAATATTAAGCGAACCCGGAGAAGTGAAACATCTCAGTACCCGGAGGAAAAGAAATCAACCGAGATTCCGCTAGTAGTGGCGAGCGAACGCGGAACAGCCCAATGGTATAGAGTTAATAAGTAGAAGTGGATGGAAAGCCACGCCAAAGTAGGTGATAGCCCTGTATACGTAAAAATTCTCTATATCTTCGAGTAGGTCGGGACACGTGAAATCTTGACTGAATATAGGGGGACCATCCTCTAAGGCTAAATACTCTCAATCGACCGATAGTGAACAAGTACCGTGAGGGAAAGGTGAAAAGAACCCCGATAAGGGGAGTGAAATAGACCTGAAACCAGATGCCTACAAGCAGTCGGAGCACGTTTATCGTGTGACGGCGTACCTTTTGTATAATGGGTCAGCGAGTTAGTCTATCATGCAAGCTTAAGCCGTTAGGTGGAGGCGCAGCGAAAGCGAGTCTTAAATGGGCGACATAGTATGATGGATTACACCCGAAACCCGGTGATCTAGTCATGGACAGGTTGAAGATACGGTAACACGTATTGGAGGACCGAACCCACCAATGTTGAAAAATTGCGGGATGATCTGTGACTAGGGGTGAAAGGCCAATCAAACCGGGTAATAGCTGGTTCTCCGCGAAATCTATTTAGGTAGAGCGTTCTGTGAATACCCTCGGGGGTAGAGCACTGGAAGGGCTAGGGGGGCGCGAGCCTTACCAAACCTTACCAAACTCCGAATACCGAGGAGTACTGCAGGGCAGACACACTACGGGTGATAAGGTCCGTGGTGGAAAGGGAAACAGCCCAGACCAACAGCTAAGGTCCCCAAGTTATAGTTAAGTGCAAAAGCAAGTCGGAAGTCCATGACAACCAGGAGGTTGGCTTAGAAGCAGCCATCCTTTAAAGAAAGCGTAATAGCTCACTGGTCTAAATAAGACTTCTGGCGGCGAAGATGTAACGGGACTCAAACTATACACCGAAGCTTTGGATGCACAGTTTACTGTGCGTGGTAGCGGAGCATTCTGTAAGTCTGTGAAGGGTAATCGTGAGGTTGCCTGGAGATATCAGAAGTGAGAATGCTGACATGAGTAACGAGATGAGTGTG